>Ga0315289_10007161_pt1 | contig 16310 bp, 18 predicted proteins | sample YL17G11_40_MG_FD_203452 | JGI IMG/M metagenome (GOLD analysis project Ga0315289, IMG submission 203452) | Sediment microbial communities from Yellowstone Lake, YNP, Wyoming, USA - YL17G11_40 | ecosystem: Environmental > Aquatic > Freshwater > Lake > Sediment | place: USA: Wyoming | collected... | reverse complement strand
TATTTACCCAGATGATATTCTAAAGACTAATGTAAGCTACAGTTGTGGTTCGGGTTGGTGTGATAATTGGACAATGGGTGGGACTTGTCTTGAAGGATTGGATGATGATGATATTTATAGACCTGCGGTAAGAGAATACCTTAGACAGATAAAAGATAGTTTAGGCAGTGGTAATTTTCTTCTGGTTAATGTTTATGAAGTCAATGTTGGCTGGGATAGTATTGTGTATAATCATTCAGTTAGTGGACTGTGGCACGAGTTCTGGTTGAATGGTAATGAAGATGCTGGCACTTGGTCAACTAAATGGGGGACTATTCGCAAATATATGCAATCTCCTTATAATTATAATCTTCATTTTTTCCAAGCATCACCCGGTTCGACCAATGGCGATGCGGATCGGTTTATGATGAACGATTACTCGCAATATCTGTTAATGTATGGAGACTCGATGTATCTTTTATATGGCTGCTCTTATTCTTATGGGAGCGAGCTGGCAGATACTACTAACTGGTGGCGTGGGATTATGAGCAAGTCAATCGGCACACCTTCTGATACCGCTATCTCTACTACTGTAAGCGGTGCAACTATCTGGAAGAGATTTTTTAGTATTAGTAATGGCATAGTCGTTTGGAAACCCAAACCTTCAAGTGGCTCAAATTATACTGACGTTACTTCAGGGATTCCTCTGGATAGTGGCTATTATTACCAGTTGACAGTAGATGGTGATTCAACTGGTGATTCGACAAATTCTATCTCGTTGATGAACGCACAGAGTTTCATCGGGATAAAAACATCAGGCGGAACACCGCCTAAAGGTACTCGTTGTCTTTTTACAAAGTAACTATGAAAAAGATAATCTTTTTAATCTTAATATTATCAATCCCAACTTTAGTCTGGGCGGATTTGGTTATTCTACATCCCAATGCCAATGGAGATATGCAGGAATTTACTCCATCGCCTAATACGACTAATCATTATCTATTAGTAGATGAACTGGACGCTAATTCACCAGAGGGAACGGATAGCACTGTTTATAAAACTACTTCCGCATTAGAGGAAGTTTATGAAGAAGATGAGGCTTTAGATAATTTTAACGCAAGTTTTGTAACTATTGATTCCGTGGTTGTCTATGTAAGAGCTAAACGTGGCTCAACCAGTCCAGGCACTTGTAATATTAAGTTAGGGTCTGGTTCTTTTTTTGAAGCAGGAATATTTACACCAACCACTTCTTATGTTTTATATAGATTCAAACCTTCAAGTCAAACCTATTTCAATTCAGATGCAGAATTAGATGCAATGTGGATTGGAGTAACCGTAGATGATGGAGGCACAGCTTCAGGCACTCTAACGATTACCCAGATGGAAGTTTATGTTTATTATACTTCTCTTAACTTAAATCAAACTAAATCCATTATCGACACAACTACCACCAGTTTCAAAGTAAGGGACTCAGTCTATACAACTTATTCCGCTACTGCGGATTCGATTGTCCTCAGAACGAATACGGTTAATAATATTTCTACGTCAACCAGAGAAGATAAGGGTTCTGGTGTTAATGTGGATACCTTGCAGGCAACAGGTAAATATAAAAATACTAAGTATTATTTCTGGCTGATTGCCTGGGATAGCACCGCAGGAGTGGCACGTAAGGCAGATACTACGGTAGTTGATAGCATAACGACTAAGACTCCAGTCTCGATCCTCTATCCAAGTGCTTCCGGCACTTATTCGAGCTGGCTTCAGAGTCCCGCTTCTACCTATCCTTTCGATAAGGTGGATGATACTCACGGTGCATACGATACCAATACTTATATCTATGATACCACAACGAGTAGCACTCTAAAACATTCGTTCAATTTACAGAATTGCAATCTTTCAACTGATTCTATTCCTGATGTCAATAACAATATAGATTCAGTGGTAGAACACTTAACGGCTAAAATTATTGGCACTGGTGAACAAAGTGGTGGCATAAATGGACTCTGGTTACAGGGTAGTCAGGAATCGACTTGGTATAAGGAAGTGTTTCCTACCTATCCAATTCAGACCTCAAAGAATTATCAAAATAAAAGAACTCTTGCTCCTGATGGCGGTTATTGGAATAAGGCAAAACTCAATTCCTTAGAGATTGGCGTGCAGAATTATACGTCTCCTTATGTTCTTGTTGTTACGGCTATGCACACGCATATTTATCTGGCTGATTATAAAATATCAGGCAAAGTCAAAGACGAGGATTCGACTGGCGTTGCAAGTTGCACTCTTACCGTAACTGGTAGCTATACTGCTACATTCGTTACTGACGATACCGGTTACTATTCTATCGGCGTTCATTCCCACGATACCTTGACTTTTACACCAAAACTAAACGACTGGACATTTATTCCCTCGTCTAAAACTTATAGTAATGTAACTGTAGATTCAATCAACCAGAATTTTGTAATAAATCCAAGTTCCCCCTGGGCACTATCAGATTATATGTATCGCAAGAAAATAACCTTTGGCACAGACCACGATACTATCCCCGAAGGTTATACCTTCGAACTGCCAATGTCAACTGGCAGGCATAAACGGATAGCCAGTAATGGTGCTTTTAATGAATCTATTGGAGGATTGGGTTCCATTGTAAAACAATCCAATGGCAATCTCTGGTGTGCTTATCACGCTATGAACGATTCTACATCTACGGGTGAAGCGTGGATTGTCAAATATACATTCTCCACTAAGACCTGGGGAACTCCTTATATGATTTGTAATACTTCTCCTGAAGGTTCTTATGATAATCACAACACTCCATCTGTTTTTTGTGATATTACTGATACTCTACACATAGTCTATGGTTGCCACACAGGTCAATTATTATATCGTAAATCAATAAATGTTGACCCGGCCGATTCGAATGATTGGATAGCAGAACAAAGTCCATCGGGAGCTACTTATGCTACTTACCCCAGGTTTGCACAAGCGAATGACATCTATAAAACTCTTTTTATCTTTTTTAGATATGGCGACCTTAATCTTCCCAATAAAAATGGTTATATCAAATCTATTAATAATGGAAACACCTGGAGTGCTTTTGATACTATCTGGAAATTTACGACTATATATAAAGCTTCCGCTTATTGTCCTGGTGTGATAATTAAGAATAATATTATCTATTATTCTTCTACTCCACTAACAGGTTATCAAGAACCTGGACTTAATCTTGCCAGAGGTGTAGGTTTTATTAAAGGTGAAATAGATTCAACTACGGGAAATATCACCTGGAAGAAAGTTGATGGCACTTCAGTTACTCCACCAGTGGATTTCGATACTACGGATAACATTCTTTTCCCAGTTATTTCTTACTCTGCTCCCTGGTGTGGAACGAATGGACAACAGACGGATGTCAACTCTCAAGGGTATCCTTATATTCTAAATCATTGCAATCCAGCAAGTCAAAGAGATGAAGTGGATGCTCTTATGGTTTATTGGGATGGTTCAGGTTGGCAGATCGAAGATGTATCTACCTCGGTTACACCAAATAGAAAAGCCTGGAATGGAAATCTGATTTCATCTCTCAATATTAATGATCAGGATGGTAATATTTATTTCTATACAGGCTCAAGACCAGCTACCTATACCGATACCGCTCTGGCTGGCACTGATTCAACTATTACACTTGATACCAATGCCAGTTCTATTGACGACATTTATAATAACGATAACTGTTTCATCAGAATAAAAGAAGGCACAGGAATAGGACAAACCAGACAAGTCATAGATTATACTGGTTCATCCCGGATACTTAAAGTAAGTCCTAATTGGACTACTAATCCCGACAATACTTCGATTGTTGTAGTATCCCCCAAACAATATGGTGCTGAACTTATGCAGTTTAAATTTAATGGTTCTAATTGGTCTTATACTCAACAGACAGATAATTCATCGTTAGGTGTAGGTGGTTCTTCGTCCTGTGATAAAATACAGGACAATACTTTAATTGCAGTCTTTGGACGTGGTAATGATGTAGTTTATCGTTATCTCGATCCAAGTTTTTCCGATCCCTATGCGAGTAATATGGATGGTTCGGATATTAGGATTGCCTATCAGGGAAAAGAAATAGATAGGATAATAGACTTTTCAAATTTTGAAGATTCCAAGATATATTTTAAATGCAAGAACCAAATAGACGAAGATAAATCCTTCGACCAAAAAGGTAACTACTACGTTTATTACGGGAATATATATGCTAATACTCCACCCTGCGACCAGGATAGTGTCTATCAAGGATTTTTCAATTTTGAATTATATGATGACCAGCAAACCATTAATGGAGTCGATGGTTTTGTGGCTAATACTGCCAAAGTTATAGCCTCTGAAGATGTCGGTGAAACAAATAGAAATATTACATCTGGTAATAAATCTCTCAAGGCAATGAAGGGACAAATTACGAAAAGTTTGGGAACTAATCTGACCAAATATAAATTAACTGGTTATGTTTATGAATATACTACTCCCAATGTTGATAAGTTTTATTTTGGCGTTAAGAATAATGCCAGTAGATTTCTTGTTGGTGCTAATCAATTAGATGAGAATTTTAGTTATTATGATGGCAGTTGGCACGATATTTTTTCCATTCCACACGCTGACGAAACTCAAAAAAAATATACCATTATAGTCAATGATTCTGGTTGCACGGGATATATCAATGATAAATTAGCCGTCTCTAATAATGCCGTTTTTACCGTTTTCGATAGTCTATGTCTGGGTGGTGGTAGCGTTCAGTATGGAGATATGGCAGTTTATTACGATTATATAAAATTAGAAAGATGGCTTAATAAAAAGCCCAATGAAACATTAGGCAGTCTTGAACGAAAAATAGGAACTGTTGTTGCTAATATTAGAAGAAGATTGGAGGATTAGATGAAAAAGATTTTATTATTAATTCTATTGATGGTTATGATATTATCCGTCAATGGATATGCTACTTATTATGGTGAGTTTCGGGATAGCACCGGAACTGCCAGAGATTCAATTCCAATGGTAGTTACTACTTTTGATTCAGTAGGTAATAAAACCAATGCAGATTCAGTAATATGTAGAAGATATTATCGAGGTTCGCTTTTAATTGATTCTACTAAACTAAATGGTAATGGTAATTTGGCTACAGCTTTTTATATGGTTAAAAAACAAGCCGTCTCTGGATCGAGATATGGTGGCTATACGGTTCTTTGGGATTGGTGGAAAGGAACTTATCCAGGTTCAAATACCAGTGCCTATACAGTATTCTCTGATTCGGTAACGGCGGTAGGTAGAGTTGCGACTCTAACAACTGCTGCACCCCTACTTGCGAACGATTCCACACGTTTTAGAACGTGGTCAGTTGGTAATTTACTCACTGCTGCTCCTATACTTGCCAATGATTCAACCCGATTTTTAAATTGGACTATAAAAAATGTTACTGATGTAAATGCTCAATTAGTTACTGCTCAGGCTGATTTAGATAATCCAAGTCAGTATAAAGCGACTGGTTTTGCTACCTCTACTCAAGGCGATTCTATAACTAACGCCATTGCAGATGTTAATAAGGGAAACTTTAAAGCAAATGTAACCAATCTGGACGTTGCAGTTTCTACCAGAACACCTTGGAGTTGTGCGGAAAGTCTATTGACTACCATTGGCTATGATGCCGATAGTTCTCTTAGTGCTTTTATTAGATATTTATATACTTCTCTGGGTTATGACGCTGATAGTTCAGTCCACACATTCCTGAGATATTTATTTACAGCCACAGGTTATGATGCCGATTCCTCTCTTTCTGCTTTTGTTAGATATATTCATAATAAAACTACTAATCTTCCACCTACTCCCGCTTCAGGTATTGGAGTAGATTCGATAAGAACGACTCTGGGATATGATGCCGATTCAAGTGTTTCCATAATTATTCGGTATCTATTAGTTGCGACTGGATACGATGCAGATTCTTCATTATCTTCTTTTGTTAGATGGATTCATAACAAAACCACAAATTTACCAGATGACCCAGCAGACCAATCCTTAATTATGGCAGAGGTGGAAAATCTTGATGGCTGGAATCCTATAACTGATAACGAAAGTCTTATTGTTGATCAATCTACTGTCTTGGCAAATGCAGAAGTATTAAACATAGATGGGTGGAATCCAATTACCGATAATGAATCTTTAATAGTTGACCAATCGACAATGGTAGGTGGTGGAGGTGGTTCAGTGCCAGAAAGTCTTTTAGCTCAGGTTTCATCTATAAATACTTTCGTTCACGATTCAACTTTTAACGCTTCTACGGATACTCTTAAATTTGTAAGACAAACCATAAGAACAGATTCGACTTTTGCTCTCGATTGGAGAGGAGTCAATAATGATACAGCTACCAATAATCTAAGTAATACCCGTATTTTAAGACTGAATGAATTGGATGAGGATAATACAACTATTGACTTAAACTCTACATCTTTAGGCTCGGTAACTGGTTCGGTTGTGCTTTCAGCCACCGATAAATCGGTGTTGGCTGACACAATAGATAATCACGCTATGACCATAACTCCTGCGGATAAATCTATTATCGCCGATACCGTGGATAATCATCCAATGATTTTGACTGCGGCGGATAAGTCAGTAATAGCTGATACCGTAGATAACCATCCAGTAATAGTTGGTAGTGCTTCTACAAATGCTTTTGAAGAAGGTGATTTTACGGCAGGTTATCATCATAAAATAGCCCTGGATTCAGATTCGGGTAACGTCTCTGGTGCGGTAACAGACTGGAACGCCTTAGAACGTTCACAGATAAGATTATCGCTGGGTATGACTGGCGATACCTCTTCACTTGAAGATTATGGATATGTCCCAAGTATAAAACTCAAAACCGATAAAATAAGATTCTATGCTTCAGGTGATACTGCTATTATTTCTTATGGTATCAATGCTTCTGGAACTGCTCCAACTGCTTATGAAAATGCAAGAGCTAACTGGAGATACCCACTTGATTCTACGTTCGCTTCAACTTTAGCAGGCTGGTATTTACATAAGACTTGGGATAGAATAGATACTAATTTTAATGCGACCATTTCCTCAAGAGGCACTTCAACATTCAATCCTGCAACTGAATCTGTTCAGGTGAATGGTGGTGTAGTCGATACGGCTCGCAATGCTGGCACTACTGGTGATTCGATGTATTTATTCCAATCCGAGAAGGAACTATTGGCTAATATAGTTCAGGAGTCTATCAGACAGGAAAGTCTTATCTATCAAGGTGCGGCTTCAGGCTTGACAGGTTCGGCTGTAGCAGTTATAGTTCTGGATACTTTAAAGAAATTCTATGGCTATGTAACTCCTAACTGTTCACTGTTGGTTTTAGATGATGACGGCGATCCTGTGATAGGTGCAATGGTAGATATTAAATCCTCCGATGGGACAATGTTGTTAAGAAGGATAACTACTAATAATCTGGGTAAAATCAAACCGCAACTGGATACCCTAACCTCTTATCGGATTTATGTTACCTTGACAGGATACAATCAGGATAATACCTGGGATACCTTTACAGTTACCAGTCCGGGTGATTACGATACGGTTCTGACTACCGCCTTCGACCCTGGCACGCCTATTGACCCGCTTAAATGCAGACTCTATCAGTGTGCGATTAAAGACTTTATGGGCAATATCTTAGTCAATGTCAAGGTTACGGTTATACTTAATTCAACCGAAGATAAACTCTATGATTCAACAGGTGTTTTGATAGTCTCTAAATCTTCCAAGAAGAATGTAACTTACACCGATGCCACAGGGTTCTGGCACGCAGACGTTTATATGAACGACAAACTCTATAAGAAGTCAGATGCGACTTTTATTGACGCTGGCACTACTTATACAGTAGAGATTGAAATGCCAGAGGAAACAGTCAAATACAAAAATCTGGATACTGAAAGTAAAATTCAATTTAGGGTAGGAAGTGATTAAAGAAATAAATACAAAGGATGGTGCAATGATGAAAGTTGGAGAAAAAATAAAATTTAAAGAAGAGAAACAAAGATATACCATTCAGGCTTCCAATGAAAGGTTTGCAATTTGCACAAAACCAATCAACTGTCAAAAAACTGTTCTATATACTATTGTGGATTTTAAAGAGAAAATACGGGGAACGGACAATATGATTTTTGGTAGGGGTTATGAAACTAAAGAATTGTGTGAACAATCACTTCAGGATTTAATAACAGGAGAAATAGAAATATCTTGTAGAAATAGAGTTCCCTTGATAATTGAATCAATAACTTAGGATGCAATAATCGTGCAATTTGCGTGCAAAGAAGGTTTAAGGGTAACAAAGATGTCGTATATATACGACATCGTGTTACCCTAATAGTTATGAGGTTTATGATTAAAGAAATCCTTAAACGTCCCTTATTCTGGCTTGGACTCTGGATAGCTTTTATCCTGCTGATTTTTCTTTGTTCGATTGGACACGCAAAGTTAAAGATGTTCTTAAAGGGTTATCCCCGTTTTATCATTCAGGGAGATAACCTTGTCTGGCAGATTGATACGGTTAGTACCCCCGATGCAGAAGAATTAGCCTGGGAACGCTCTAAGTTTGATATTATTATTGAGGGCTATCCTGTCCAATATCCCAACGCACGCAGATTCTTTTATGAACCTACTACGACCCTCTTGCCACTTGATACGGTTTTTGGCGAAGGCAGTTTTCCCATCAATAGTAATTGGATAGATAAGTATGATAGTCTTTTATCTTTTTGTGTTCAAAAGGGAATTGATTACGAATCTATGTTTGTGCATATCAACACGAATGAGATTTACGATTATAATACGGTTTTGACACAGAATTATTTTTTGCAAGGCTGGTCTAATTTAAACGATACCAACAATGACAATATCAGGGATTATATCGGGACTTACGGTAAGGCTCTTAGGTATGGATTGAATTACCTAATTAAAGACAGTTCAATGTCTGATTGGACGACTAACTATTATGCGGACAGTTTTGGGGTTTATGAAATCAAGGGAGATTTTATTGATACCATAGCAGGCAATTCAACCGATAGTCTCTGGTGGAATGTAGGTGATACGACTAATTTGGTAACTAATTCAGGATTTGAAACTGGCGATTCGCTACCAACTGGCTGGACAAGACACGGGGAAGGGAGATTATTAAGAACGAATGAAACTGCAAAAGAAGATTCCTATTCGGTTAAAGTTAATGGAACGGTAGGATATGGTGATGTCGCTATTAAACAGTTGAGTATTCAAACTCCCCTGCATTGCGATTATATATTCAGGGCGTGGTATAAAACCGATGCTACCTATATACACGGCGATACGACACGACCCGTAGTAAAAGTTGGAAGGGCTGATATTGAAGGACTTGCTATGAGTTATTATTACATACCTACGGATTCCGCAGATGGGAATTGGCATTTATATTGTGATACTTTTAATTCTTATTATATAGATGATGAAATATGGATTGATTCTATGGTGATTTATTTAGGAGTTTTTCAGGCATACGATGATACATCTTGGAATGAAGACGATTCCATATATTTTGATGAGATAGATTTAATTCCGTTGAATGGTTATTTACAACTTTATGGTGGAGTTTATCCTTATGTAATTGACCGACTGGAAACCCCCATTCATTCGTCTATTGCACCCACCGAAAGCACGGCACGTGCAAATTTTGACTGGTATTTTACTAACTGGATTTGTAACATTGGGAATCCTAACTATGTTCAGTTCCAGAAACAATATCTTACTCAACTATTCAATATCCGTCCCTATTTTGATGGAGCTTTCTTAGACCAACTCTGGCAATATTGCCCTGACCCTGCCCGTTCACGAGTTAATGAATATACTGATGATGAATCTGGTTCGGGCAATAATCAATGGACGGTTGATTTAAAAATTCTTCTGCAAGCTATTAACGATACTTTAGATATTTCAAATAAAATGACTTTGGGAAATTGTAACAATGAAATGGATACAGCGATGGTTAGATATTTGGATGGTCAGTTTGAAGAAGGTGGTGCAATAAATCCTTATGGTAGTATTGCCAGCAATTTCGATTCCTTTAATGTGGGTAGTCATTATCCATATAACTTTCACAGGGGACATCTTTACGCTTGGAAAATACCTGCCGATTTGAATAAACTCAATTTATTATTTAGTGGCTGGAATGGCTATGAACAGACCTCTTCAGCCGAAGCGATTACCCGTTATGATACTATCGGGCAGATGGGCAAGAACGATACTTATATAGAACAATACGAATCTACTTTTGCCGGACGCAATCGGGCAAGAGTTACTTCACTGGCAAATTATTACTTAGGGGCAAGTGATAGCACTTATTATATGTATGAAATCAATTACGGTTATCTACCATTCAGATACTACTGGGCTGGTCTTTTAGACATAGACATAGGCGACCCTATTGATACTGCCTATGAATTTGCAAGTGGAACAGATGATTCAGGATTGGCTTATGTTATTATAGGTCGTAAATATGCAGGTGGGACGGATACGGATGGTGATACAGTTCTGGTTCTCTATAAACCTAAATCCTATGGAGCTACTTGGTGGAGTTGCTGGACACTGACTTCGCCTTATGGTTTCGATAGTTGCCAGGTTCAATCCTACAATACATCTGCAACTGATTTTGACCCATACCCAGCCACTACGCATAACTTACCATCTGGTGGCTGGTTCAAATATAACTGGACAGGATTTTATGATGGCGGGTTTTATACGACTATCTCATTGAGGTTTAATGAAGGATGTATTTTAAGACAGGTTTGCCCTTAAAGGAGGATAGATGACTTACGATATTGATTCAAATTTAGAAAGACCAGTCGATATTAAACCTGCTCAATTAAGTCAATTTATATCGGATAAAAAGGGAAAGGATAATATTCTCATACCTTTATCCGATTCGGTGATTACTTTAGGCTGGATGTATAAGATAAATCCCGTTTATATCTGGGCACATCTTATCTGGGAGACGGGTTGGGGTCAGCAAAGTTTAGGTAAAAATAATCTTTTTGGCTATGGAGCTTTTGATGACGCACCCAGAGAGAAGGCTTGGAGATTCAGGAATTTTGACCACTGTCTTATTATAGTTCTTTCAAGGATACGCTCTTTTTATTTTGACGCAGGACGGAATACTCTACGAAGAATAAATGATGACGAACCACCTTATGCCACAGACCCTAACTGGAAAAATGGTATCTGTTCAATTATGAATAGTATAGATTTATATTGCAATAAACAAATTTAAAGGAGATTTTATGAAAGTAATAGATGACTCAAAAGGTAGGAAATGGAAAGCGTTTCTGGTTACGATGGCGATAGGTATTTTAGTGCAGGCACTCGATATGTTTGGCTTCCAGATTACACCTGAACAGAAAGCACAAATTATGGACTTCCTTCTGAAATTATTAGGAGTCTATACAGTTGGAAATCTCTTAACAAAATTTGCCCCAAATGGCAAAGAGAAAGGTGGTGAAATATAATGGGATTAGTAGATATTAAACTCAATAAGGTAGTTTTGGCAGAGATTGTAGCCAAACTAAAAGCTCAGGGTGTTCATACCATAGCAGATTTTATAACTATGCTTGAGACCATTAAACCAGACATAGAACCACTAATCGAGTGTACTGGTCTTTTTGGATTCATCCTTGAGACCGCAGATGGCGTAGCGGCTGACAAAGGTATGGATTTTGTAATCAGTTTGCTCAAAAAGGTTGAAGCAGAGTTGCAAAAGGCTTAATTGTGGTTAGTTGAAGGGGTAGGTTGACTATTGTTGGAATCCTACGTAGGTATATAGACGGAAGCCAAAAAGCAATTTGAGTCGAGTAACCTACCCCTTAAATTGACTACAAATTGTATATAATTGACTACAAAATAAGGGTGTAGAATATTACACTCATCGGTGTAAATGAAGACAGTCGCCATATTACAATGGTTTTATAAACCTATCCCGAAGGGGTGGGTAATTGTAGGACGTAGGACAGCAAAAAATGGGAAGAAAAGCCAGTCCTACGATAACTTTCTATGCCAAAAAACAAAACAAAAAACTTAAGTTATTATCCGCTACGAAACTTTTTAGACGAGGAGCTTAAATTGTCCCTAATTAAACGATGGTGTCCAACGTGTAACGAACAAAGATGGGTTAGTAAAGAAGGATTGATGTATAGATGTCATAGTTGTAAAGTTGAATGGTTAGAAAGTTTAGATAAAGAGATAATCAAGGGTGGCAAACAGATTAAGATTGAAAAGATGAACCATATAACAGGATAGGTTTATTTGGAATATTGTAGCCATATAATTCCACTTAAACATCGAGAAGATAGAACTCGCATTTATTTTGTAGGCGATGAACATTTGGGAACTTTTGCGTGTGATGAACAAAAATTGGACGAAACTTTAAAAACTATAAAAGAGACTAAAAATTGCTACTGGGTTGGTATGGGCGATCCCTGTGAGTTTATTAATTACACCGACAAGAGATTCGACCCTATCATACTATCTAAATGGCTACAATTAAAAGACCTTCAAGACCTTGCTAAGGTTCAGGCTGATTATTTTATAAATAAATATAAATATATTTCTTTAAAATGTATCGGATTACATAGGGGTAATCACGATGAGTCTATTCGATTAAAATATCATCAGGATATTCATAATTATATTTGTGTAGCATTGGGGATTAAAAGTTTAGGTTGGTCTGCTTTGACTAATCTTTTCTTTAGATCAGAAAATAAATCCACTTCTTATATACTTAAACTTGCCTCCGAACACGGAGTAGGTGGTGGTTATTATGTGGGTGGCAAACTTAATCGGGCAGTTATGAAAACAGGCGAGAAAGAGGCAGATATATTTGCCTCTGGACACGTTCATACTAAAAATGGAACAGTAGAAATTATGATAGGCTCGACAAACACAATCGATCCCGACCCAAAGGAAATACCAAAAGCGATAATTATAACAGGCACTTATTTAAGAACTTATACTAAAGGTATAATTGGTTATGGTGAAAAGAAATCTTATCGACCCACAGCTTTGGGTTCACCTTATCTGGATATATGGTTGGATCGTAATGTAGAAAACCATAAAGAGAAGAATGAAATAAAAATGTCTTTAACTTTGTAACTTGAAATCACAACCTAAAAAGATAGTAATTGAACAATACAACTATTCCGGGTTGTAATAAAATGAAACTACGTCAACTTAAAATAATTATATGAATATACTCTGTAAATGTGGTTGTGGACAACAAGTCAAATGGTGTAAAAGACGAATAAAGTGGAATACTTATATTAATACACACCATCCCAAAAATCTAAAACCAGCCATTGAGGCATCTATTAAATTACGTTTAGGTAAACCACTAACCGAATCTACTCGAATCAAAATCTCAGAAAGCCGTAGTGGTCAAATTAGTAATCATAAGGGGAAAAAACATTCAGAAGAAACAATACTTAAGATGTCAAACTGTCCAAGAAAAAGAGAAGGATATATTGGTTCTGGTAATCCGAATTGGCAAGGTGGAATAAGTAAAGAACCATACGGACTTGATTTTAATAATACCTTAAGATTAGAGATTAAAGAAAGAGATTACAATACCTGTCAACTCTGTTTTAGTGAGAATATATTATTGCCTCATCACATAGATTATGATAAAAGTAACAATCGAAAAACAAATTTAATTACTCTTTGTCAAGGTTGTAATTCAAAAGTCAATTTTAACAGAGATCATTGGCAAGAATATTTTGAATTATTGGAGTCCATAAAAAATGAAGTTGCGGATTTTGAAAATTGATGGACATATCTGGAAAGTCAAATATAGAAAACAACCCTCCATTGATGGTCAAAAAGTAGAAGGTTTTTTTGATGAGTCCGAACATACCATTATAATAAAGAAAACCGAGGAATCCTACCAAGAAGAAATCTTACTCCACGAGTTAGTCCACATCGCTGGTGATGAGTTATATGCTTTTGAAGAGAAGGACGATACGACCCAGAAATTCAATCTCTTTACCCGAAGATTATATCAAATCTTAAAGGATAATGGACTCCTTTCGGTATCTGACGCTAACATCTCCGTGAAAGCGTCAAAGACAGAAAGATTATAACCGCACCCTATGACAAAAATAGGGTAAATACCCTATTGACAAAGGACTAATATATTTTAAATTAATGTCGATAACAATAACAGTGTGGAGGTGAATAACTAAATGATAAACAGATTACAAGAGATGTTGAACCAAAAAGGAGTTTCCCAGAGGACATTAGCACGCAGAGTCCAACTTGAATCTCCTTATGTGAATAGAATCATAAAGGAAAATCTGGATGTTCGGATTAGCACAGCTCTCAAAATAGCAAAAGCCCTAAAAACCAAGATAGAAAAAATCTGGAGTGAGGGTAATAGAGATGAAAAAACTATCGCATAAAATTAGACATAAACGAGAGCAGATATTTGCAGATTTCTTAACCGATCAAGGTAAGGAATTTGTCTATCAGTCAACAGTCTTTAATATAAATGGTATCCAGTATCGTCCAGATTTCTATGTTATCAAAGAACAAACTTACTATGAGGTAGTTGGTTCACGTCAAGCCTTTCATCAAAATCAAATTAAAATTAATTACATATTAAGTGTTTATCCTTTTATTAAGCTTAAAATTGTCAATCCAGATGGTTCGGATCATATTATCCCAATAAGCAATAAACAGTTAGAAATTCCAAATTATAGATTAATTCGTCATCCTTTTCATTTTGATTATAGAGACCCTTGTCCTCCATCTAATCTTGATCTTATTAAAGATTTTATATCCTACCAGAAAAAGTATCGCTTTAATATAATTTCACTGACTCGACATTCTATAGAAATTGACCCTTTCAAAAAAGGTATTTCTGAGCCGACATTTTATGGAATTATGAAGGGTAAGTTACCAAAAGGTGGAAGTAAAGTTGAGGCTGTTCTCCAGATTTTAGTAAATGAATTTAAGCAAAAATACTCTTTAAATGATAGTAAAAAGGAAAAAGAAGAGATAAGTATAAATGCCTAAAGTCAAAATCACAAAAAAAGCAATGTTTAAAGCCATACGAAATTTCTGTATCGAATGTAATGGTGGACAACTTAAAGGTGTTTCAGACTGTGTTAGCCCAAAATGTTCTCTATATCCTTTTCGGATGGGTTATTATTTGCCAGAAATACCCCCCTACAAAGGGGGTAAAAAGGTCAAAACAGGGGTAGAAAATGAAAAGTTGGACATCTAATACGGCTAAGCGGGTTTTGGTCAAAAAAGAGGCTTTAAATGACTTTTTAGGAGAAGTTTCTGAGAATCGGGACCTGAGATACCGGGCAGTTTTTAAAATCTTAGGGATATTAGCAAAGGATGAAATTTCAAAGAGCGAATTATCATCCCATTCAAAGGATAATATACGAATTAAAGATAAATCTTGTTTGTCAAATTAAATAGCTCTTTGAAAACTGAATAGCGGGTTTGCGGAAGGGAAGGATAAGATGGAAGAATTTGAAAAGGAAGAAGCACGCAAGAAAGGATTTGATGATGGTTTTCTCTTGGGACGACACAAAGGACATAGAGACAAAGAAGAAAAAGAAATTGCCAGGTTTAGAGACCAGCTCCGCAGGCGTAATTTACAGATAAAGGATTTGAAGAAAAAATTGGTTTGCCAAGAATGTGGAGAAAGATTTTTACTTCTCTGTCCTAACTGTAAGAATACTATAAATAACCGTTAAACCCATAACACGACTCAACAGCCATAAACGGCAAGCCCGCCCAGTTTTCAAAGAATACAGGAGGAGATTATGAGCAAATTCAGGTTTGAAGAGTTAATCAAGAAGGATCATCCGGGGACTGAAAGATTACTGAAGGACGTTATGAGACAGAAGCCAGGAGTAGATTGGGAAAGGTTGACAGTCCCGATCCTGATGGCTTTAATAATTTTCTTTGCGGTTTTGATAGGTCTGGAGATAATCTTTCCCCATCAGATATTCGGTTTCTTTGAGAAGATAGCGGATAAAATTTAGGAGGAAAATTTATGTTAGAGCGACAGGTATTAGGATTACTTAGTGATGTCGAAAGATTGAAACTGGAAATCTCTAAATCTCAAAAGGAATTAGACGCTAAAATCAAAGAGTGTGAAACCTATATGAAGCAATACCAGAAGGAACTGGCTATAAGGTTGGAGATTAAAAAACTGGCAAATAAGGAGGATTAGGATGGAATTTACAGACAGATATAAATCATTGGGCATCCCCTAT
>Ga0315289_10007160_pt1 | contig 16311 bp, 16 predicted proteins | sample YL17G11_40_MG_FD_203452 | JGI IMG/M metagenome (GOLD analysis project Ga0315289, IMG submission 203452) | Sediment microbial communities from Yellowstone Lake, YNP, Wyoming, USA - YL17G11_40 | ecosystem: Environmental > Aquatic > Freshwater > Lake > Sediment | place: USA: Wyoming | collected... | reverse complement strand
TGTGCACCCCGCTGACGATTTCGATTCTGGTCGTGGATGTGAAAGCGGCATTGCCGGTGTATATTTTGACGCCCGCCTTCTCGAGCAGAATTTTGACTCCCCCCGTAAGACGCTTGACAGTATCGTCTCGATGCTTGCGAAGCTTGTCGAGATCGATTCCGACGTTCTCCGCTTTGAGACCGATTTTTTCGCACTTCTCAATTGTCCTCTTCAATTCCGAGACGTAAAGAAGCGCTTTCGATGGAATGCAGCCCCAGTTGAGGCAGACACCGCCGATGTACTCTTTCTCTACTATGGCGGTCTTGATTCCTAACTGGGCGGCTCGTAACGCGGCCACATATCCGCCGGGACCGGCCCCAATTACCATTAATTTGTATTTATCCGCCATTTACATCACCCCGACCAGCCAGCTCTCGGGATCCTCGAGGAACTGAATCATCCTGCGCAAAAACTGAACCGCATAACCGCCATCGACGATGCGATGGTCAAACGACATCCCGAAGTTAAGTATCGGCCGAATGACAATCTCGCCATTGCGAACAACCGGCTTTTCCTGAATCATATGAACACCGAGTATGGCGACCTGCGGATAGGCGATTATCGGCGTCGATGCCGTGGCGCCGAAAAGGCCGGCGTTGGTAATGGTGATTGTCCCGCCGGTAATTTCATCCATGGATAGCTTATCGGCGTTGGCCTTATCCCCGAGCTCTTTCATTTCTTTGGCGATTTGCAATATTGACTTTTGTTCGCAGTGCTTGACAATGGGAACTATCAATGAATTCTGCCTGGCCACAGCCATACCAACATTGAAGTACTTTTTGACATGAATATTGCCGTCTTCGAACGTGGCGTTCACCCAGGGATAATCTTTTGCGGCGTATATGATAGCTTTCACGATGAAAGGCATGTAGGTTATGCGAACGGCGTGCTGCTCCTGAATCTTATCCACGTATTTCTTGCGCCACTCTACAAGCGCCGACATATCGGCCTCGTCGAAAGTCGTCACGTGGGGAATGGAGAATGCCGCACGGGTCATGTGCTCGGCAATCACTTTGCGCACGCCGGAAAGAGGTATGATCTCCTCCGGCTCGGCAGTCGGCCACTTGAAATCGGGAATTCTCTTGTCTACCTCGTGACGACCCTGGATGTACTTGAGGACGTCTTCCTTGCTGACGCGGCCATCACGTCCGGTAGCGAGAACCAAACGCAGATCGATAGCGTGTTCCCTGACAAGCTGCCTCACCACGGGAGACGATTTGACCGCCTTGATGCCGGCCTCGACATCTTCCTTGTCGACATGAATCCCCATCCGCTCGTGATGTGCCACGGTTCCGACGAATTCCTCGGCCGGCGGCTTCGGTTGCTGCTCGACCGGGATTTGCTCCACACCCGATTCCGGCAACGTTTGGAACGCTTTGGATTGAGCCGCAACTCCTTCTACCTCGAGAATGGCGATTTCCGTGCCGATCGCGACTACGGTTTCAATCGGCACGAGATGCTTTTTCATGACGCCGTTATGAGGAGATGGTAACTCGACATTGATCTTGTCGGTCATGACCTCGACCAGAGGCTCATCGATCTTGACCTTTTCCCCCTCGTTTTTCAGCCACTTGACAATTGTCCCTTCGACAACCGATTCTCCAAGAGGCGGCACGACTACTTTGTATTCCATGTCATCTCCTTAGTATTCCAAAAGCTTCCTGGCGGCCTTGGCAATCTTCTCGGCGTTGGGCAGAAAAAAATGCTCCAGCGGCGGCGCAAAGGGTAGCATCGGAACATCGAGACCGCAAACGCGCGTCACCGGGGCATCGAGGTAATCGAACACATTTTCCGTAATCGAAGCCGACACTTCGGCCATGACTCCCCCGGTCTTCGAATTCTCCTGTACAAGAAGCACTCTCGATGTCTTTTTCACAGATTCGAATATCGTCTCCCTGTCCCAGGGTAACAGCGTGCGCATATCGATCATTTCGACAGAAATGCCATCCTTCTCCAGCGATTCCACGGCCTGCAAAGAGCGATGGCACATTAGCCCATAAGTGACAAGCGTCAAATCTTTGCCTTCCTTCCTGATGGCGGCTTCTCCTATCGGGACAGTGAAATCGTCCTCCGGTATTTCTTCCTTGATCGAACGATAGAGCCTTTTGTGCTCGAAATAGAGCACCGGGTCCTCGCCTCTTATCGCCGCTTTGAGTAGCCCCTTGGCGTCGTATGGCGTTGACGGGAAAATGACAATTAATCCCGGCTGCGAAAAAAACCATTGCTCGTTGGTCTGCGAGTGATAAAGCCCGCCGCCGACATCGCCGCCGCAGCAGACCCTGATAGTCATCGGGCATGTCCATTGGCCGCCGGTCCGGTAACGGATTTTCGCGGCCTGCTGAATGATCTGGTCCATTGCCGGGGTAATGAAATCCGCAAACTGTATCTCCGGCACCGGGCGCATGCCGACCAGAGCCGCGCCAGCCGAGCCTCCGGCAATATACACCTCGGAAATAGGCGCATCGATAACTCTTTCGGCTCCGAATCTTTGCTGCAGCCCCTTGGTGGCTTTGAAGACGCCCCCATAGAGGCCTATATCTTCGCCTATGAGGAATACCCTTTCATCTCGTTCCATCTCCTCCGCCATAGCCTCGGTGATGGCTTCAATAAAGGTGACCTTCTTCATTATTTCTCCCGTTCTATCAATCTCTTGTTGCGAATCTGTTCGGCCCTTCGAAATTCGGCCTGCTCCTCTTCCGTCTCCAGCTTGAGCGGCGGGACCGGCTTCGGCTTGCCGTCTTTTCCCAAGCAAACGAATGTCAGATGCGCCTCCGTCGTCTTTAGCACCTCGCCGGTATCCATATCCTCGGAGTGGATAACGACCTTGACCATGATCGACGTGCGGCCGGTGTAAACAACCCTCGCCTTCAAGAGCGCCAGCTGTCCCACCTTGATCGGGTGAAGGAACGATAGACCTTCTATCGACGCCGTCACGCAAATAGCGTTGCAATGCCTGTGCGCCGCCACGGCCGCTGAAAGATCGATCCAATGCATGACCCGCCCGCCGAGGACGTTCCCCATGATGTTGGAGTCATTGGGTATGACCAACTCGGTCATGGTGACTTCTGAATCAGAGGGGGATTTGGCTGTATCGGACAAGTTTACTCTTCCTCTCTCAAGACAGGGAAGTTGTCGGAATAAACATCTTTGTAGGCTTCCTCCGGCTCTGAATACTTGGCCGCTTCCGCCTCCTTGATTGCTTCATCTAACTCCTGATCGATCTCCTCGATCATCGCCTCCCGCTTGTCGTTCGTGAGAATGCCAAGCTCCATAAGAAGTTTCTCTCCCCGCACAACGGGGTCTTGTTTTTTCCAATACTCCAACTCCTCTTTGGCCCGATAATCTGCCGGATCGATTTCGGAGTGGCCATACCAGCGATAAGTCATGGCCTCGATAAACGTGGGACCGCCGCCGCCGCGGGCCTTCTTGACCGCCTCCGAAACGGTCTTATGCATGACAACCATGTCGTTGCCGTCGACCGTGACGCCGGGGAAGCCGTAAGCCTTGGCCCTGTCGGCGAATTTCTCGATCCCCGCTTGCAGCGATGCCGGCACCGATTCCGCCCAGAGGTTATTCTGGCAAACGTATATAATCGGGAGCTTGTGCACGCCCGCGAAATTTAAAGCCTCATGCCAGCCGCCGCGCGACGTGGCGCCTTCGCCGAACAGGGCAACTGCCACATTGTCCTTCTTTTGAATCTTGAACGCCATGGCGCAACCGGTCGCCAGAACCGTCTGGCTGGCTACTGTGGATGCCGGGTTGATTACCCCCTTGGCGCGCAGGCCGTAATGGCAGGGGTGCGATTTCCCTTTATCGGGGGAGTTGGAGCGGGCGAATACCTGGGCGACCATCTCCTTGAACGTCAAACCCTTGGCCACGCTGGCGCCGATATCCCTGTGCGACGGCCCTATGATGTCCTCATCACGAAGCCCATACGCCGGAACAGCCGTACACGCTTCCTGGCCAACTGCCGAGAAATAAGTGCCGGCATATCGCCCCTGTCGAAAAAGCTTCCGCATCCTCTCGTCGAGCAACCTGGTTCTCAGCATGACTGTATAAAGTCCCATGAGCGTCTCTTGGGAGAGACCTACTTCTTCTATCGATGCTTTCTTTGTGCTTTCCTTTGTGGGCATTAATCCTCCGGCTCGTCGGACAAGTCCGAAATTATCTTATAAAAGGCTCTTGAATTTCAATCACAGCCCTGCAATATATTCCCAATAGCGATTTTGTCAATCCACATTTGCTATGTTCAGCCGCCTGTAACTGAATGTCGGATATTGCTCTCAACTGTTTAGGATAAATGAATCGGCCAATGCTATTCGCCCGAAACCCGCAACTGAGATAAGCAGAAATCAACGTGTTATCGTCCGATATGTTACGTTTCCCAATGCTCATAAGTCAAGTCATTAAATGGACCCGCGCTATTTGCCCCATCTCGTTGCAAATCGTGCCAGACAACGTTGATGTTGCAATCTCGGTTCCCGGAAAATATATTGGCCTTATGAATTCACCGAACTCACAGTCCGTTAGAGTCTTAGACTTCCTGGCCCTGAAGCGCGAGTGTGGTGGTGTCGGGTCTCCTCACCCGACACTCGTGATACGCAAATGAATTTAGACAATAATAAATCCAAATTCTTAGACTTCCTTGGCTTGAAGCGCGATTACATCTTCCTGCTGGTCATGGTAGTCCTGGTCGGCATGGGGGAGCGGATCGGCACTCGTTTCATCCCCAAGTATATCGAGGAGCTTGGCGCCGGGATTCTGATTATCGGAGTTTACGGCGCTCTCGAAAATCTCCTCGGCGCCCTCTGGTCGTTCCCAGGGGGAATTCTTTCAGATCGACTCGGCACCAAGAAAGCGCTGCTCGTTTTCAATCTCATCGCGATGATTGGATATCTCATCGTGATTTTGATCCCCGCCTGGCCGGCGGTATTGGTGGCCGCGATATTTTTCATGGCCTGGTCGGCGCTGTCGCTTCCCGCCACGATGAGCATGGTGGCCGACCTCCTGCCTCGTTCCAAACGCGCCATGGGGGTTTCGATGCATTCCATCATCAGGCGCATTCCAATGGGGAGCGGGCCGGTGATCGGCGGAGCGCTGATTGTGCATTATGGGCTGATTACCGGTGTCAGACTGGCGTTTGTAATTGCATTCATGTTCGGGTTGGTTTCGATAATCTTGCAGCAGAAAATTGTCTCCGGCGAGGCCAAACCGTACGAGCCGCTGCGCCTCTTTTCGCTGGTGAAACGTTTCAGCCCCGGGCTGCGGCGGCTGCTGGTATCCGATATTCTCATCCGTTTCTGCGAGCAGATACCGTACGCTTTCGTGGTGCTCTGGGTGATGGATATACTTCGCAAGGGGGCGCTGGAGTTCGGCTGGCTGACCGCCATCGAGATGGGTACATCGATGCTGCTGTATATTCCCGTGGCGTATTTCTCCGACCGCGCCGAGCGAAAACCGTTTGTGCTGGTCACGTTTGGCTTCTTCACGCTTTTCCCGGCGGTGCTTTATTTTTCGCGGACCACATCCATGCTGATATTCGCCTTTTTCATACGGGGCCTCAAAGAATTTGGGGAGCCGACACGCAAAGCGCTGATTGTAGATTTAGCAGTGCCGGAAGCAAGGGCTCGCACTGTCGGCTCCTACTATTTCATGCGCGATACGATTGTGAGCCTGGCGGCGTTCGGCGGCGGCCTCCTCTGGAAAGTCAGCCCGTCCCTCAACCTCTGGATAGCCTTCGCCTTCGGCGTCCTCGGCACGGTATATTTTGGGGTGTGGGGACGGGGGGCGGAAAATAAGAACAGCAGCAGAGCTTGAATATTCCTGGTCAATGTATTATTATTAACCGCATGAGAACAGCAATTCATCCTGAAATAGTCGCCGCAATTAATCGGCGGAAATGGTGGCACATGGTCCCGTGTGACCCCACAGGTTACTTAAGAAAAGGACTGTTCTGCACACAACGTTATGACGACTGCGCAATGTATGGGAGGCCCCTTGAATACCAGCTAAATGTTTGCGTCAACAACCCTTTGGTCGATACTTCCGATAATATCGTCTCAGTGCTTTTCGGGTCAAACTCGAAGCAGATGAAGATGGAACATTACCTAGGCTCGGCTTCATGGCGTGATTTTTATGAGGTTCGGCTGAAAGTGGATATTGATATATGTGAAGCTGCGAGAGAATTGGGCTACGATTCAGTGATTGATATTGACGCGCGGCAGTGGCGAGCGATAACACGTGGTTGGTTACCCAGGAATGCCGACTTGAATGTTCTATACCCAGCCACCTGCACGAACGTGGCCGACCAGATTGAAGTAAAGCCAATATACAATGAATGGACATCGGCATTGGCCGAATCGCTGGAATTGGAAATTGCACTAATAGAGAAGCTCCATGTCGAGAAGTTACAAAAGCATTGATGATTTGCAAATAGAGGCACAGCCATTTTTCAAGGCAGCCGGATTTGCCCTATACCACCTCGCTTGCATCGATTTTATGGAATTACTCCTGCCTAACTCAATCGATCTGATCTTTGCGGACCCCCCCTACAACTTGTCTAACGGAGGTTTTACTTGTCACGCTGGCCGGAGAGTTAGCGTGAATAAAGGGGCTTGGGATGTAAGCAAGGGGATAGAGGAGGATTTCAAGTTTCATTTCGAATGGATTGAGGCATGCAAGAGAGTCCTGAAACCATCGGGCACTATTTGGATTAGCGGGACATATCATTCTATCTATGCATGTGGTTATGCATTGCAACTGGCTGGATATAAGATTTTAAATGACATATCTTGGTTCAAGCCCAATGCGTCGCCCAATTTATCAGGAAGGTATTTTGCTGCGAGCCATGAAACTCTCATATGGGCTAGAAAGGATCCAAAAGGAAAACATCAATTTAACTACCTCAAAATGAAGAATTCACAGTGGCCTGGCGATATAGTCAAGAAACCAGGTCGGCAAATGCGTTCAGTTTGGGGGATCCCCGAAGGAGCCAATCCCGTACTTAGCATTAATACTCCCCCACGTGAAGAAAAACAATTCGGCAAGCATCCCACCCAAAAGCCACTAAAGCTGCTGGAGAGGATAATATTGGCAGCCTCGAATGAAGGGGATTTGATATATGATCCATTCACCGGCAGTTCCACAACTGGCCTGGCTGCTTACCGTCTAGGACGAAGGTTCATAGGAACCGATATCAATAAAGATTTCCTGGAATTGTCTAAAAAGAGAATTGGGCAGTTTCGGGACGATTTAAAACAGCAAAAACTCAGCGAATATTTTCTGTAACAACCAGACCGCTATTGCATATGAACAACAAGAGGCGAGAAAGGGACACGGCTTCCGGATCAATATTGGAGATGACTGTAAAATCGACTCTGGAGAAAAAAGGGTTTCGCATCATCAGTCATACATTATGGAAGAAGAATCCTCCAAGATATGGGAAAGAACTTCTGCTTACAAACGCTCCTTACAAGAGTATATATGCACACCCTGCAAAAACGGAATTTCTGGCAATCTCCGAAAAATATAACCTGAGAATTAGAATTGAATGTAAGTGGCAGCAGGTAGCAGGTTCAGTTGATGAGAAGTTGCCCTACTTGTATTTGAACACAATTGAAGCAATGCCTGAGGATCATATAATCATAATTATTGACGGAGGTGGCTGGAAGACAGGTTCAATTCCATGGTTGAAAGATGCTATCGCCAAGAAGAAATATACAAATGAAATAAGCTCAAAGAAGAATATCGAAGTTATGGATCTCAAGGGATTCTTGACTTGGGTTAATCAAAATCTGAGAAGCTGAACGCTACATTCTAATAACCGTTGAATAATGATCCTACATCCGACGCAGAATATCAAGGTTTTCCTGCCCAGTATAACTGGTGATTTTGATAGAGACAGAAACGAACTTAGAAAACTGGCAATCGATAAGCTATTGAAGGAAGAACCTGGAACTGGCACCGGGGAACTGGCATCAAAGTATCGTTATAATGTGGAGCAATTGAGGTCGGGTGAGAACATTTACATTACTAGACCAGCTTTTCTAAAAAAAGGGTTCGACTTTGTTATTCATGTTGAGGGGATGAAATTCCTCAATGGCAAAGATAATCCAGCACATCAAGATATTTTGCAGGACCTGCGGACCAAGAGAGAAAATGATTCAGACGAATTTGAGAAGTTATATTCACTTTTGGACAAAATATATCATTGTTATGAGCCTGACGAAGTATTATCAACGTCATCGGCCGTTATTTTTAGCACGGGATTGACCGTTGAGCTCATTCTAAAAATCACAAAATGGTTCTTTATTGAACAAGATATCAGAGATTGGAATTGGTCGGGCCGCCACATGTTTATGAGCGGTGTCACAGAGCTAACGCAATAGCTAGTCTTTACACATTTATGCCCGTCAGGATGGGATCCGACCCGCCAGATGCTCGGACGTGATTTGACGTCCCATGAACTCAAGCGCCTTGGGGCCAGATTGAGGCAATATCTGCTTTACGACCAGCATTGTGGTTATAGCAATACCATCCAGGAGAGAATAGCATTAGACCACGAGGTGGAAAACCAGCAGCATATTGAGCGGCAGGGACTGTGAGCAAGAAGAGTCGAAACCGCGGGGCCGGCCTGCCGCAGGCAGGCTTTCGACCTATGAATACTGGCGGTCAGGTCTGAGGACCTGATGCCACGGGGGAAAACCGGGGGCCCAGCAATTATTTCTTCAGCTTTTCTATCTGCTCCTGCAGCTTCTTATATCCGTCGGCGTCCCAGTTCGGCATGTCGGCGGCGCGAAGTTTTTCCTCGGCACGGGTGAAATATGTCAGTAGTGATGCGGCCTCCCGCGTGCGACTTGTCAGGCTAATGCCTGAAAATGATCCCGGGATCTGCCCCACCTGTCCGGGGCACTAATAAGTAGGTCGGGTTCCGAATGAGTGAAGCGAATGAGAAACCCGACAAACCGAAAAAGTCGAAACCGCAGGGGTTTCGACCTGCTGGCGGTCGGCTTCGTCCATACGGACCCATACGGGTAACGTGGCACCACGACGAAGGCAGGCTTAGGGCAGACGAGGCCATACGGCTCCAAAGCGAGACGTCTGCCGCCCAACGACAAAAAGGAGTCAAAACCGCGGGGCCTGCCCGGCTCTCACGGGGGTTCGACCTACGAAAAAAACGTCGGGAGACAAGGTCCCGACCTACCTTAACTTTTCTATCTGTTCCTGCAGCTTCTTATATCCATCGGCGTCCCAGTTGGGCATGTCGGCGGCCCGAAGTTTTTCCTCGGCGCGGGTGAAATATGTCAGGGCCGAATCGGGTCGGGATTTCAGCAGGGCAATCTCGCCCATCTCCTTGAGCGCCCATCCCTGGAATTCCGCGTCGCCCATCGATTCGAATCTGGCCAGCATATCCTGAGTAATCCATTGAGCGGCGCTGTCTGGTTCGCCCAGCAGACGGTAAGCGTGACCCACAGCCCAGTCGGCGACAATCTTGCTTTTCTCATCGCTGTATTTATGATGATATTCCCTTGCCTTGAGGTAAGCATCGAGCGATTCCCGATACTTCCCCATATCCTCATAAGTGTAGCCGAGATTGTTCCAGAGCGGCCCCAGCCAGCCGGTGACATTGCCCGCCTCGGCCTCCTTGATACCCTTGAGTCCCCACTCGACCTGCTCGTCGAGCCCGCCGGTAATGGCCACCATGTGGGCGGCATCGATAGCCCGCTCATGCAGCCCCTTCTCGCTGCAATACTGATACATCTCTTTGAATGTGGCGGTGGCCTTTTCGAGTTCTTTATCCTGCCATTCGAATCGTCCCCGAACGCCGAGATACCGCGACCATCCCAGCGGCTCCTCTTTCTTGGCGGACCCGGCGGCTTTCTCAATCCATGGCCGTCCCTCGTCCTTCTTCTCCGTTATCAGATAAGTGCGGGCGATCATGGCGTAAGCCTCGGTCAGCGAACTGTTGTCGCCGGATGCAGCCGCGCTGTCGGCCGCCAGCAAGTATACCTCGCGCGCCTGGTCGTATTGTCGGCTGTCGAAAAGGGAATCCGCCTGCGAGATGAGTGATTTGGATGGCATTAAGACCTCCGTGAGATGATTGTCTTGAGCGTTGGCACTCGATAAAAGGAGGATGTCGGCGAACATCCCAAAGAAAAAGCAGAGAGAAAAACGACACGGATTCGCTCTCATGAGTCGTCTCCTTCAATAGCTGGTAAGTAATTGCCTTTTCAGGGAAAATTTCAACAAGGAGTTAGCCGAGATTCGCTTCGCCCGCTCTGCCATTCGAGCAAAGCGGGCGATCTGGTGTGGCGAACAAGATATTACCTTATTTGTCCTCTGATTTCGCCGCCAGGGAATTGATCGGTGTGAATATTGACATAAGCATTGCCGGCTTCCATTTGCTCAATCAAGGCGGAAAGCGGTTGACCCTCAAGCGGGCCTATCAAATCGGCCGCCGTAAATGTTCCCTGGGCAAGGACACCGTTGAACGATCCTGGAATCGTGGGGCCTCCATAAAGAAACACCACGATGGGACCGTTGACCCCCGGTGCCGCCAGGTGAATATGCGAGGCACGCGTATTTTCACTGTTGGCGGCGATAAGCCTGTAGCTGATTGACATGCCATCTGCACTGATCATGAACGTGGCCTGCCCCTGCGCTCGCGAGTCATTGGGGGAACCTCATTGCCGCCTGAGAGATGGGCGGTGAAACTTCGGCCGCCGGCCAACGCCAGACTGACCAGGCCGACCCCGGCTATCACAACCAGGGCCATGACAACTGCTGAACGTCTCATATTACCTCCCTTTGAATCTGGTTTATCAAAATGGTCACCGAACGTCAGGTTCGGTCTACTCATCAAGAATCAAAGCTTGTATTTATCAGCAAAACAGCCTGGAGGGCCGATTTGTTTCCTTCTCAATGGCCCCCAAAAAAATGCGGCCAGGTCGGCGACCTGACCGCGTTGAACCAAGCAATTATTAAGCGGTTTACAGAATTTTCTTCGTCATCACCGCTTCCATGTAAGCAGGTGCCCCCTTGGGGTGTTGCCGCTGGTAAACCTCGCGCAACGCATACCCTCCGCGCTCCCAGTAATTCACCAGGCCGTGCTCTAACACCGTGCGAAGAAGAATATACGAGTGTTTTCCCTCCCCACGGGCGAACTTCTCGAACTCTCGCAACACCGACCGCGCCACCCCCAGATGCCGGTAGGCCGGCAAGACGCTCAAGTTAGAAAGCTCGTAATACGGCTTGTCCTCGCCAAGATGTTTGAATTCGCTGGCCGAATCCATCTGCACAATGCCGATAACCTTGCCCATCTGCAAAGCCATGAAAAAGCGGCTCCCTTTCTCCATCATCAGCCCAATATCATCGGCGTTAATCATCGGCAACGGAAAAGGGGATATCCCTCTGAGCGGCGTGTTGTTACGATTCGATTCCCTCATGATATAAGCGATGTTGGCGGTATCCGAAATCGTGGCCGGCTCCATCGTCGTGGTCGGCATCAAGTAACGGCGCAAATTCGCGCCCCTGAGGTCACGCGGCCTGCAATCGCCATCCAGCTTCTGCACCTCGTCTAGATAAGGCATACCGTCAAGAAAAGCGGTCCAGTCCTCGCCCTTGATAATAGCATCGGCTATTTTCTGCAAGCGCTCTTCCTGCCCTTCCCACCGCCTCTGTAGCGCCTCGATCTTCTTCTTATCCAAAAGCATTACAATTCCTCCTTCGTACCTGAAATCACCAATCGGCAAAATATATCTTTATCAGACTGCAGGGGCAATATCTATTTGGAATGTTTAGCCGCCCCGGCGGGTTCCGCCGTCCCGCCGCAGGCGGGACAAGGAAACCCGGCAGCCGATACAACACTCAAGCTCCGCAATATCCCCGTGGACGATGAATCGATGCGCCCGGTTTGAATGGCCCGGGTTTCCTGCCCTCGCGTTGCGAGGGGGCGGAACCCGCCCTTGCCTGACGTTATCATCAATTCGCGGAACCGAGGAATTTCATCGAGGCCTACGAGGCGGGCCTCGCTGATTTCACGATTGTCTATGGGGTTGATGTCGCCGGTAAGCCATTCAGCCTTGAATATATGTGACGTCCAGTCGATAAATCCATTTCCCGACTCAAACCTCGCATTTACCCGAAGAATGTACTTGAGCAGTTCTATTTCTACGCCGGTTTCCTCCCAGGCCTCTCGTTTGGCTCCCTCTATGAAATCCTCACCCCGATGTATTCCTCCCGACGGGGCGCGGAAAAGCCCTGCGGGATAGAATGGCTTTGCAATGAATATGAATCTATCACCTTTAGAAATGAATAAGGTAACATCGTGGCTGCGGCCGTTTGTCATGGTTGATTTGACCCGCGAGATCTCTTGAGAGGTCATACTTTGAACGGTAGAAAGCACGTCAGGATGGCCAAATCGCCTTTCAATTTCCTTTATTTGCGAAGATACAAACGTCAAAGGGCCTCCAACTGGTCTTTGAGTAGCTGCTTCTCATAAAGCCCCGCGTAATGGCCGCCTTGGGCGAGAAGGTCGGCATGGCGCCCCCGCTCGATGATCTTGCCATCGGACATGACGAGTATCAGATCTGCGCCCTTCACTGTCGAAATGCGGTGCGATATCATTATCGTAGTCTTGCCCTTAAGTACCTGTCGGATGTTTGTGAGGATTTCCTCCTCGGTATGAGTATCCACCGACGAGAAGGCATCGTCCAGAATGAGGATTCGGGGGTCAGCCGCAAGGGCTCGGGCAAGCGCTGTCCGCTGTTTCTGCCCGCCCGAGAGAGTAATACCGCGCTCGCCCAAGATCGTGTCGTAAGCCTGTGGGAAATCGTAAATCTCCCTCGATAGACCGGCGGCATACGCGGATTTTATCACCGATTCGATATTCTGTTCGTAATTGCTGAACGCGATATTACTGCGGATGGTCTCGGAAAACAAGAATGTTTCCTGCATGACAGGCGCTATTTGAGAGCGCAGTGACTCCAGTGCGTAGTCGTTGATATCGATATCATCAATGAATATCATGCCGCGCTCCACTGGATACGCTCGCAGAAGCAGTGACACGATGGTGGATTTGCCGCTGCCTGTCCCACCGATGATTGCCATACTGGTTCCTGGCTCGATTACCACGTCGATGCCTTTGATAATCTCATCTGAATTGTAGGCGAATCGCAAATTCCTGAGTTCAATTTTGCCGGCAATGGCGCGTTTTATGGCGCCCTGCTCGTTCCGGATATCCGGCGTGGCATCCAGAATCTCCTTTATTCTGACCAGCGACGCCTTGCCTCTCTGATAGAGGCCCACCACCCAGCCCAGTGACGCCATGGGCCAGATGAGCATGAGCAGATACGCGCTAAACGCCACAAAATCGCCGAGGCTTATCGTGCCGTTAATTACGGCCTTACCGCCGAACCAAAGCACCATTACAACAGCCACGCCACCGAAAAGCGCAATCGCAGGAAAGAACATGCCCCATATCTTGACCATAGACATATTCTTCTTGATATAATCTATATTCATACTGGAAAAATCATTAATCTCGGCTTGTTCCTGAACGTAAGCCTTGACTACCCTGATACCTGAGAAATTTTCCTGGGCCCTTGCAGTTATATCCGAGTATTTCTCCTGGATGGAGGTGAATCGCTTATTGACCTCGCGGCCGAGAAAAAACACCAGAAATGTAATGACCGGCATTGGAAGCATGCTGAGAAGAGTCAGTTTAAGGCTGATTTTAGCCATCAAGGTGAGGGAGAATATCAGGGTGACCGCAGTCGAGTAGGAATAAGTTATGCCCGGCCCGAGCATGTTGCGCACGGAATCCATGTCGTTGGAGGCGCGGGCCATGATATCGCCGGTCGGCGTCTTATCGTAGTAGTTGCGGTCCAGGGTCAAGAGGTGCGCAAAGAAATCGTTGCGAAAGTCATATTCTATTTTTCTTGACGCCACTATCAGAGTTTGGCGCATGAAATATCTGAATATGCCCGAAACCAGGGTAACCCCGAGAATCGCCACCGCATAAAGTGCCAGGCCCATTGTTGTTACGTTCCCCTGAAGCGAATTAATAGCGGAGCGTAAAATCCAGGGGCCGGCGACCATGAAAAGATTGGAGACTGCCACAGAGACAAATCCGGCAATCCAGAGTTGCCTGTATTTTCTCATGTATGGCCAGAGCAGCCATAAGACCGAGCGCCCATTCCTATTCATGATCACCTCTCATGAACTGTCAAAAAAGCGATTTTGTGTCGTCAAGTCAAGGGGCCGCCCGTGTTGCGAAATTAAACGCCCTTTAAATGTAGCCGGATAGGCGGTTAATGATGTGAATTAGTCGACCGATACTCGTTAAAGTTAATGTCTCTTAAGGAGGAAACCATGACACGCAAGAGCCCAAAGACTCGTCGGACCAGAAGCAACAGGAAGGCCTCCCGGCGCAAAACCACCAAGCGCTCGCGCTAATTCAGGAAATAAGCAAGTCCTGATAAGACGTCGGCATTGGTCCGGCGTCTTTTTTTATTTCGCAGCTTGCCAGGCGAAGTTTACCCACAAATGCATTGATTAACAGATCTTAGATTATTAAATTGACGAAAATTCTGGTCAGAGGTTTATTCCGCTTTGAAGGAGATATGTATGAAAAACGCAATTTGGGCTATCTTCATTCTGATCGCCAACGCTCAGGCCCAGCAATTAATCAGACCTCAGGAAAAGCACTTCAAGAGTATGCGTCAGTTGACCTTTGGCGGCGAGAATGCCGAGGCTTATTTTTCCGGCAACAACCAAGAGCTGATATTCCAGTCCACTCGCGATGGCAGAAAATGTGACCAGATCTACACCATGAATATCAAGGGTGAGCATGTAACGATGATTTCCAATGGCCTTGGGCGGACCACATGTTCATTCTTCAATCCTGTGACAAGTCAGATAATATACAGCTCCACGTTTCTTTCGGATTCCCTTTGTCCGCCCCCAGCATCTATGGCGCACGGCTACGTCTGGGCGGTTTATCTAGGATATGATATTTTTGCCGCTGAGCCCGATGGTTCTAATCTCAATCGCTTGACGACGGAGTATGGTTACGATGCGGAAGGAGCCTTCTCGCCCGATGGCAGCAAGATCGCGTTCACATCTGATAGAGACGGGGACCTCGAGATATATGTGATGCAGGCGGATGGGTCGAATGTGCGGCGAGTGACGAATCACCCCGGCTATGACGGCGGCGCATTTTTTTCGCCGGACGGCAAGATGCTGGTGTTTCGCGCCCAAATCCTCGCGACCGATGAGCAGTTGAACGAATACAGGGAGCTTCTAACTCAAAACCTTGTCAAACCGTCAAGTTTGGAGCTGTTTGTCATCAACGTCGATGGCGGTGGCCGTCGTCAAATAACAGACAACGGCGCAGCCAATTTCGCCCCATATTTTCACCCGTCCGGGAAGAAAATCGTCTTCTCTTCAAATATGGGAGAGCCTCAGGGTCGTGAATTTGAAATATTCATGATCGATATAGATGGGGAGAATCTCGAACAGGTTACCTACAGCCCCGGCTTTGATGGGTTCCCGATGTTCTCTTATGATGGCAAGATGCTGGTGTTCGCATCGAATCGCAATGACCAGAAGCCTCATGAAACCAATATTTTCACAGCAGACTGGGTGGAGTAGAAGCGGGGTAAGCGAATGAAGGTCTCAATTGCATCCGACCACGCCGGTTTTCGGCTCAAAGAGGCCGTGCTGCCATCCCTTGAAAGCGACGGGCATGAAGTTATCGATCTTGGCGCCAATTCGGAACAACCAGTCGATTATCCCGATTATGCCATGAAAATTGCAACCGTGATTCTAAGCGGAAAAGTCGAACGTGGCATTTTCATCTGCGGTTCCGGTGTCGGAGGCTGCGTGGCAGCCAACAAGGTTCCAGGAATCAGGGCCGGGCTCTGCCATGATTGCTACTCAGCCCATCAGGGAGTTGAACACGACAAAATGAATCTGCTTTGCATAGGCTCCAGGGTCGTTGGGGTCGAATTGGCAAGGGAATTATGCAGGGCGTTTCTAAATGCAGAGTTTTCCGGCGAGGAGCGCCATGTCAGGCGGCTCAAGAAACTCGACAAGATAGAAAACCGTTTCTTGAAGCCGCTCGCCCGCAAGCCGCGGAGACGATAGCCGTCGGCGGGTTCCGCCTGTGGCGGGACGGCGGAACCCGCCAGCCTCAGAATCGGCGCACATGATTTGCTTGCGCCTGAAATCCCGGCAGAAGCTGTGAAAGCCGTACCGGGCAATTCTCGGAGT
>Ga0315289_10007159_pt1 | contig 16312 bp, 12 predicted proteins | sample YL17G11_40_MG_FD_203452 | JGI IMG/M metagenome (GOLD analysis project Ga0315289, IMG submission 203452) | Sediment microbial communities from Yellowstone Lake, YNP, Wyoming, USA - YL17G11_40 | ecosystem: Environmental > Aquatic > Freshwater > Lake > Sediment | place: USA: Wyoming | collected... | reverse complement strand
TGACAAGGACAAGCCGGAACGAAACAGATCGAAGTGAATTGCTGGCTTTGCGTCACTACCTTGCATCTTGGAGCATCCGAGAAAATCCTGACCATTTTGAGCTCAATTTCTCCGGTAAGGGACTAAAGCCTCAAGCCTCAAGTCTCAAGCCTCTTTTGGCAAGACCGGCCCTCGTGCGATAAAGGCCTGGATGATCGGGTTGGACGACCTGCGAAACTCGGCCGGCGAGCCCGATTCCTCGATCTTGCCCTCGTGTATGAAATAGATGACGTCCGCCAGAGTAAAAGCGGTGATCAGATCGTGCGTGACCACCACGCTGGTCACTCCAGTCTTCTGGCTCATCTCGCGGATCAGACTGTCCACGCGGCCCGCGCGGGGCGGGTCCAGCCCGGTGGTCGGCTCGTCATACAGGATCGCCTCGGGCTGCATGGTGAGGGTCCGCGCGATCGCCACGCGTTTGCGCATGCCCCCGCTCAGGTTCGGCGGCATTTCCCGCAGCCGATCGCCCAGGCCCATCAGGTCCAGCTTCTCCTGCACGATCCGCCGGATTTCCTTTTCCGGCGCCATGCGGTGCTCCGTCAGACCCAGGGCCACGTTTTCGTACACGTTCAGGCTGTTGAGAAGGGCGCCGCCTTGGAAGATCAGGCCGATCCGCATCCGGATCGGGAGAAGGTCCTGCTCCCTCAGCCCGGTGATATCCTGGCCATCCACCAGGATGGACCCGGAGTCGGGCCTCAGGATCCCCACCAGGTGCTTGAGGAGAACGCTCTTGCCCGTGCCGGAGCCTCCCAGGACCACGGTGATTTTGCGCGGGGGGATATCCAAACTCATCCCGCGCAGCACGTCGTTGGAGCCGAAGGATTTGTAGAGGTCTCGAACCTGGATGTCCATGAGCCTTACCCCAGCACCCAGCTGATTATGGGATCGCCGAACCGCGTCAGGAAGTAATCGGAAATCAGAATGGCGGTGAGCGAGACGACCACCGCCCTCATGGTGGAGCGGCCCACGCCCTCGGTCCCGCGCGTGGTGGTCAGGCCCGTCTGGCAGCATACAATGGCGATAATAGCGCCAAAAAAAACCGTTTTGCTCATGCCACTGACGATATCGTGCACCTTCAAAGATTTGAAAAGCTCGTTGTAGAAAACCGTGCTCGAAACGCCCAGGTTCCTCGTGGAGACCAGGGCGCCGCCCCAGATCCCGATCATCACGGAATAGGCGGTGAGCGCCGGCACCATGGTGACCGAAGCCACGAACCGGGGAAGGACCAGGAAACGGACCGGGCTGATCCCCAGGGAGCGGAGAACGTCAATTTCCTCCGTGACCACCATGGTTCCGAGTTCGGCGGTCATGGCAGCCCCGACGCGCCCGCAGATGATCACCGCCGTAATGACCGGCCCCATCTCGCGCATCATTGCCACGCCGACGAGGGGACCCGCGAGCATGTCGGTAAGCCCGAGTTTCTTGAGCTCCATCCCCGTCTGCAGGGCGGTGACCATGCCCACGAAAAACCCGATGAAGGCGGCCAGGGGCAGGGTGTTCACGCCGAACTGGAGCATGCACTGGAGGGTGGGGATGATGCGGCGGTGCAGATGGCGCAGTTCGGCCAGGGTCTCAAGAAAAAGGAAGACCATCTGGCCTGATCGCTCGAAAAGGTCTTCGAAAAGACGACGGGAATACGAAAAGACGGCCATGACGTGTCCAGGGAACCGATGTCTCGCGTCCGGGAGCCTTGCCAGTGCGCAGAAACACCCCTTTGTCCCTTGCGCTCCGGCTAGGTTCCCGATCAGCTGCGGAGATTCTAACGTTGAGAAGCGCGCTTGTCAAGTACGTCCGGTGGCGCTGCGAGGGCAAGGGCAGGTAGATATTGACCCCCCTTGGGGTGGGGCGGAGGTGGCGCTGCGTCCGGTGGCGCAGGCTTTCCAGTGGGCGCATCTTGACGAAGCTACGCAGGCAAAGCAAAGCGGGGCGGTAAAGTAGGGCGGGCGTCTCGCCTGCCACATTTTCAGACCTGGCTCGCGGCGGCGATTCGCGGCGGCGATTCGCGGCGGCGATTCGCGACGGCGATTCGCGGCGGCGGGATGCTCGCCTCGCAAGACAGGCTAAAGCCCGCACGAGAAACTTTGACGGGCTAAAGCCCGCACTACGAACACGTTCGCAGGCGAGACGCCCGCGCTACTTTATCCAGCGCTTGGATTTGGCAGCTTCATCAAAATGCGCCCCTTTCCAGTCTGCGAAGAAGGGGCAACGCCGATTTGAGCGCAGGCAGGAAAGCCCGCGCCACACAGCTACCGGAACTCCCACGCCCAGTCCTTCAACGTCTGGGCGTCTTCGAGGAACGGCGCGGCCTGGTGCCGCCGCACGAACTCCAGAAGCAGCGCGCGGGTGCCGCCCGCGGACGCCGCCTTTGCGAGGTAGCGGCCCCACTCCTCCCGGCCCTGTGCCAGCGCCAGGCGAACCGTCGAACCCTGCCCCGACCAGTGAAACACGTGCAGGTTGCTGAGGTAGGGCAACACCTGCTCGAGGCTCATCAGGCGCTGGGCCGGGGACTCGCTGACTTCGGGCTGCCAATAGGTCCGCACGTTGGGGTGCGCCACGTCCCGCAGAAGGGCGGCGGAGGCGGGCCCGCTGTCGTTCAGCGTCCCGCGGTGGAACTCGTAGGAGATGCGCACGCCTTCGGCCGCGGCCACGTCGGCGATCCGGCGCGATTCAGATACGAGGCGCTCGCGGTAGGACAGGTCCGCCTCCGCCGAGCCGTGCACCCCGGCCCACACGCGGATTTCCGGCGCGCCGAGCTCGAGCGCGGTCTCCAGGACGCTGTCGAACGGGATGCGGTCTATCTCGCTCTGGACCACGCGGTAGTAGGAGCCGTAGCTCAGCACGCAGAGGCCCGCCTCCTCCGTGAGACCCCGGACCGCCAGCGCCCGCCGGAGACTCCCGTGCGGAACGTGGACGTCGCCGCCCCATTCGATTCCCGTGAGGCCCGCGCGCGCCACCAGCTCCACGACCTCACGGGGCCTCTTTTTGCGGAAGGTTATGGAACAAAGGCCGGTGAAAAACATACGTTGTTGCTCTGGAGAACACGCTGGAAGAAGGATGAAGGCGGAAGGATAAAGGATGAATCTATGGGGCGGGACCCACGTTTTCCAGGGAGAGCATAACCTGAGTGGTAGGCATTTTTATCATTCATCCTTCCTCACTCTTGTCCAAAACAGAATCTGCAATCATGAGATTATCCTTGATGGAAAAGGGCGAAATCACCATAGCTCAAAGCCCAAACCGGATTTGTGGGACTCCGATAGGAGTCCAATGTGAATAGCCGTGGGTGAAACCCGCGGGACAGGTTGAAAAAAGCGCCCCAACCCCGCAAGGGGTTGAACCACACGGATTTGGGTGTTCGACCCCTTCAGGGTCGGGCGGAAAAGAGATGGCCTCCTTCCGTGGGTTTCACCCACGGCTGGTGAAGCCGTCGAAGACTTTCGTATTTTTCCCCTTCGGGGAAACGTTTTGGACAATAGTGATCCTTCCTGCTTCATCCTTCCATCCTCATCCTTCATCCTTCATCCTTCCGCCTTCCCATGTTGGCTAATAGACCTCCGGTACAAAGGTCTGGTCGGTGATGGGCGGCCGGACGTAGCCCTTGCTCTTCTGGCGCGGAGGCAGCTGGATCGGCTCCGGTGTCAGATCCTGATAAGGGATCATGCTGAGCAGATGCCGGATGACGTTGAGCCGGGCGCGTTTCTTGTCGTCGGCGTTGACCACGTACCACGGCGCCTGCTTGATATCGGTGTAAGAGAACATCTCGTCCTTGGCCTTGGAATACTCCTCCCACATCTCGCGGGACTTCAGGTCCATCGGGCTGAGCTTCCAGCGCCTCGTCGGGTCGTTTATCCGGGACTGGAACCGGTGCTCCTGCTCCTCGTCGCTCACGGAGAACCAATACTTGATCACGATGATCCCCGACCGCACCAGCATCCGCTCGAATTCCGGGCAGGAACGCAGGAACTCCTTGTACTCGTCGTCGGTGCAAAACCCCATCACGCGTTCGACCCCGGCGCGGTTGTACCAGCTGCGGTCGAACAGGACCATCTCGCCGGCGGCGGGCAGGTGAGGAGCATAGCGCTGGAAGTACCACTGGGTTTTCTCGCGCTCGGTGGGGGTACCCAGGGCCACGACACGGCAGTAGCGCGGGTTGAGGCTTTCGGTGATGCGTTTGATGGCGCCGCCCTTGCCGGCCGCGTCCCGCCCCTCGAACAGCACTACCACCTTCAGCCCCGCGTGCTTGATCCACTCCTCCATCTTGACCAGTTCCACGTACAGGCGGGCCAGTTCCTTCTCATAGAACTTGGTCTTGAGCTTCTTGCCGGGAGCGGGTTTCCGGGCTTCCTCGCTTTTTTTCCCGTCTTTCACGCCTTTTTTCTTGTCCTTTTTCTTCTCGCTCTTCTTGTCTTGGTCCGGGGCCTTCCCCGTGATCTCCGGCTGCTCCTTTGCGGCGGCCGCCGGCTGTTCTTCCACGGCGGAGGCCGGCTGGTCCTTCTTCTTCTCTGCTTTGACGGTCTGCGCCTTCTTTCCCTTTTTCATGGCAAAATCTCCATTTGCGGCGGGGGAAACGCGGGTTGCGCGAGAATACTCCGCTTTCCTCCGTGATGTGCCTGGATGCTTCCCAACCCTTCCCACAGCATAACATCCGGCCCCCGCCGCGTCAAGAGCTGAGAAGAGACAGGCTTTCCCCAGGTCTTGGAGGTCTTGCGAAAATGGCCTCTGGAGAAGCAGTAGCCATTACAGCGGATCAAAGGCGTTTTCCGATGAGGGCCCGAGCGAAGGGATCCTTCTGAAGAGTGATGGCGCTCACGGTAGGCTTACGCATCCCAATGAAATCGCTCTGGTCAGCTTTCTCAGGGGACTTCGTGTCAACGGTGTGGAAGAAGATCTGGCAGATCTGTGTCCCAGGCCAAATGGCAATTGGGACTTCACCCACATTGGAGATCTCAAGAGTCAAGCACCCCGAGAAACCAGGATGCACCCCAGTAGCGGTAGCAATTATCAGACCGTGTCGCCCCCAAGAGGATTTCCCAACCACATAGGCACCCATGTCACCAGGGAGTTTGACCCATTCCAGAGTGGTGCCAAGAACGAACGCTCTTGGCTGAACGATATACCTATCGCCGAACGCAACGTAGTGTTTCTTTGCCAGTCGCGGCTCCTTTGGCACAGATTCTTCATCCCTAGCGTAAACATCGAGTATTGGGACGCGGCTCTGTCTGAAGGCAAGAAACCAACACCCCAACCGCAGGTCGATGGATGCTGATCCAGAATCACGGACATTCTTGACGTCCGGACTAGGCGTGATGACAAGCGGCCCGGGCTTTCCCCCGCGAGGAGTCTCAAGTCGTTCGGCGAGGAAGTCACCTTTCAGAAGCATGATTATCTCCCAGACGTTGAGCAATCTCCAAAACTTGGACTGTTTTCAGAACAAGATCCCGAAAAACCCTATCCCTCTTCTTGCGATCTGCCGCCAGATTTCGATACCCTTCTTTCCAGAGGTCTTTTTCCAGGTAGCAAACCCACGCGGAGTTCGTGATATCCGCCAGAGACACCGGGTTGGGCGCGGGAACCATATTTCGAAAACATTCCGAGATCTCCTTGACCACATCCGAGTCTCTCATTGGCGCCATATCCGAAGAAATAAACTTCTGTACGGAAATGATCAAATCGTCCACCAGGGCGGTGGACCCTGAGTCAGCCAAGACTACGTAAAGCATCGCTGCCTTATCAGGTCGGACTGAGTCGTCTTCGAAAACCTCTTCGTATTCCTGAGGCACTGTCACGCCAAACGCCGTTGCGGCCCGTGTCAAATACTTCACACGGAGTTCTACATTAGGATATGCCAAAGACCGGCCCACGCCGGTCTTTGGTGCAATGAGCAAGGCATGGGCATAAAGATAGGATTCGGCGAACAGTCGGAGGCCGAAAAAATCGCAAAAAACTTCTTCTGCTTGCTTGATTGCAAGGTCGCATGCGTAGCGCAGCTCTGGGACTGCTCCGAACAACCCCGGGGTTCCAGCAAGACGCGTGATGTCTTCTTTACGGTAGAGATTGGAGTATAAAGCGCTGAATTCATCCAAGCGATGATCCAGAAGCTCTTGGCGTATCGCAACCTCCGCTTTGGGCCGAAGAACTCCGTCCATGTTGTGATTCCCCCATGCGCAATGTCCAAACTCATGCCCCGCAAGGGGAATCAGTAGAGGATTCTCTGATTCGGAGGCCGGAAAACCTATTAGAACATAACCAGGCAGAAGCTTTATGCGGTAATAAAGAAGGGGCGAATATTCCCACTCGGAGGAGATAACGAGTTTGATCTTCTCGTCCAACACCCGTTGAGCTAGCCGAAGGAGGGGAAAGTAAGACTCGAAAGCGTTCCGAACGTTTGTGGATCGGAGAAGAAAGCCCAATAAAGGGAGATTTTCAAAACAAAGTAAGATTGATCCACTGCAATAGTTAATCGCAGACGGTTTGGACATGTCGTCGAGTCCTTCAATGATCCCGAGCATATGCGCAAACCGCTTGTCTATGAGTTTGAGCGCATCCTCGGAATCCTTGTAGGGGAACTCGCTTTGGAGAAGCACGGCAATCTGACCACGCACGGCCTTAAGGCGGCTGCACGCGTAAAGCTGCAAGTCCACGGCGATTATCTCCTAAACGGATGCTTGGGCTGTAAGTCATAGATGGACCGCCGATAGGCAGCAGCAGCACGCGAGAGCGCAAGACAGAAGTCCAAGGCCCATTCAAAGTCGCCCCTGTGTTCTGCTGACTGAGGATCCGGCAGGGCCGCTATCTCCACCGCCCGCTTGACCACATCGCTCAAGTTGGGCGTAGCCCCTCCTCCTGCTCGCCGAATCGCTTCGTCCACAACAGTGAGAGTCCCGGCGTCCACCATGTACCTTGGTTCCTCAGACAAGGCAGAGTCCCCGAAAGAACGGTCAAGCCGGCGCACTAGATCCTTGAAGGCTGTGGGCTCCTCCGAATGCCCAGCGATGAGGTTGTCGATTTCGACGGCTGCTTCGGACGCGATGTAGGGCAGGTCTGCATCAAGAACATGGAGGGGCTGCTGTGTCAGTGTTTGACTCATCGTTCGTCTCCTTCCTGCATTTATTGTATCACTCTTCATGGCGTTTGCGCCAGATATTGATGGCAAGCAGGCTATAAGAGCCTTGAATCGAAAACACCTTTCCGCATCGTACCTATCTATGGCATCTAGCCCACAGACAATCCCTCTCTTGACAATTCACCTCGTCTCGAGACTACTCGAGTGGAATCGGTTCGCTTGCCCATTATTCGCCTGGATATCAGGATTATCTACGAGCTCCGCAGAGCCTCACACAGCAAGGTACGTTCTTCCCGACAGCCAAGTCAAGAGGAAAAACGTACAGGCATTCCCCATTTTTCAGTCAGAAACAATCATCCCACTTCGCAAAATGCGCAAATCAAGCGCCATCAACAACCCGGACCAATCTGCAGAGAGTTTTTTGGGAAACTCCCGCTTAGAAAAGAGGGACTGAAGACTCAACCGTCGGGCGTGTCATCCCCAAATCTCAAATCCGCAATCCGAAATCCACAATCCGCAATACTCAGTCCTCAGCACTCAGCACTCATCTGCTGAACTCGGCCAGGCACTCGCAGGCCCGGTCAATCACCCGCTTGGCCATGGCTTCGGGCACGGTAAAGTTGTTGGCGATCATCGAGAACGCGAGGAGTTCGCCGTCCCGCGTGCTCACGTAGCCCGAAAGCGCCACCACGCCCTTGATCGAGCCGGTCTTGGCGCGCAGATTGCCACCGGCCCTCGAGCGGCGCATCCGCCCGTTCATGCTGCCGTCCACGCCCGCTACCGGAAGCGAGTCGTAGAAAGCCTGGAACGCGGGGTGGCGGGTCATGGCCTCCAGAAGGCCGACCGCCTGGCGGGGTTGCATCAGGTTCAGGCGCGAGAGCCCCGATCCGTCCACCATCTGGAACCCCTTGGAGTTGATCTTGTTTCTTTCGAGGAAGGCCTTCGCCGCGCGGAACCCTTCCTCCACGCCTCCCGCTCCCCCGCGGCGTGCACCCAGGGTCCGCAGGATCTGCTCGGCGTAGAGGTTCTGGCTGTCCTTGTTGGTGCGCTTGATTATCTCCGCCAGCGGGGGCGAAGCATACGTCGCGAGAAGGGTGCGGTTGCCGGGAGGGAGAGGCCGCTGGTCCAGGTCATCCAGATCGCGGACGGCGCCCTTGAGCTCGATCCCCGCTCGGGCCAGAGCGGCCGCGAGGTGATGCCCGAAGAACAAAGTGGGGTTGTGGACGGTGACGGCCTCGCGGCAGGGCTTGGCGTCCAGAGCCAGGCGGCCGAAGACCTCGATGGTGTTGCCCGCGGGGTCGCGCCGGAAAGAGAGGGCCGAATGCGCGCGCGCGGGCGCCGTAACGGCCGAAACGACGATCTCGCCGTAGGCCGGCGGCGGCTCCACGCGGACCCGGACCGGCTCGCCCTCTTTGTCCCCCGCCGTGACGCAGATATCCTGGCAGTTGTCGTTGAGGCACAGGCCGGCGATCTCGGCGGCGTACCAGTCCGTGAGGTAATTGTAAGACCATCCCTCGGGGATCGCCTCGCCGTCCAGAACGCTATCATCGAGCAGGATATCGCCCTCGATCTTGCGGACCCCTCGTTCCTGGAGGCCACGCGCCCATGCTTCCAGGGGCGCCAGCGAGTTGCCGTGGTGAAACCGCCCGGAGAAGCTCGGGTCGCCGGAACCCACCACGACCAGAGAGCCGCGCAGAACGCCGTCTTTGAGAGTGAGCGCTGTGAGTGTTTCGGAGGTGGGGCCACCCGGCGTGCCCGATGCGGGGCCGCTGAGAGAGACGGACGCGCGTCCGTTCGGGGCGCTGAGGGTGAGAGACGTGCGGCCGTTAGGGGGGCGCATGGCGCCGGACGCGCCGCCCGCGGCCGCGAATGGGAGCGTAGCCGTGAACTCCGGCGGCAGCGTGCCCTCGAAGAAGATGTTCGTCTCATACTGAAAGTCCGGTCCAAGGCGGTCGAGCGCGGCGGCCGTGGTGAAGATCTTCAGGTTGGAGGCGGGCATGAAACCCTTTTCGTCGTTCAGCGAGAAGAGGGTTTCGCCAGGGCCGACCGAACGGATCATCACGCCCCATTGGGCATTGGCAAAGGCGGGATCGGAGAACAGAAGCGTGAGCTGCCCGCGAAGTCTCTGGAGAGGGGTGACCGGGCCGGCGCCCGCCTTCAGGGTTTGGGAAGTGAGCGGCGCTTCCTCCAGGGTGGCGGAGGAGAGCGCGGACTCGAGGGTTGCGGACGTGGAAGGCTCGAGGTCGTGGGCGGAGGTTGTGGGCCACTTGGCGCGGTGCTTCGCGGAGGCGGGGTGTTCGATTCGCGGGGGCTGGACGGAGGGGCGCGCGGGGGAAGCGGTGGGCCGAGCGAGCGGCGTAGGCGCGGGGGACTTGACGGGCCGGGTGAACTTGGTGGACGGGGTGGACTTGGTGGACGGAGTGGGCCGAGTGGACGAGGAAGGACTTTTGGGAGACGATGAGCTCTTGGAGGCGGACGAAGGTCTCGCGGGGATCTTCTTTGTGGCGGGTTCGATCTTGCGGACGGGTGTATTGGGAGTGGCGCGGGGGGTAACACGAGGGGAGCCGACGGGGACGTGAACGGGACGGGGCTCCTCGGCGATGCCGGGGCCATCGTCGCAGCGCGGGACCGCTCCCGGCCTCCACGCCGCCGCCACGAAAATCATCGCGCAAAGGGAACGAAACAGAAACCTAGGGCGCATTCCAATGTTTTCCTTCATCGGCGTCAATTGGGATAACAGGTGAGTTCCTTGGGCATGGCGGTGAGGATTTCGCAGCCGCCCTCGCGCACTATCACCACGTCCTCGATCCGGACGCCGCCCACGCCCGGCAGGTAGATCCCCGGCTCGACGGTGACCACCATGCCGGGTTTGAGAACCGTGTTGTTCTTGGAACTCAGGCCGGGCGACTCGTGAACCTCGAGTCCGATGCCGTGCCCGAGGCCGTGGCAGAAGCGCTTGCCGTGTCCGGCCTTCTCGATGACCCTGCGGGCCACTTGGTCAATCTCGGCGCCCGTTTTTCCCGCCCGGATGGCCGCGATGGCCTTGCGCTGCGCTTCGAGGACAATCTTGTACAGGGCCTTCATCTTCGCCGGGGGCTTGCCGAAGAAGACGGTGCGCGTCATGTCGGAGCAGTAATGCTCGAGGCGAATGCCCATGTCCACTAGCAGCGCGTGGTTGGGCCGCAGGACGCGCCGGGTCACGCTCGCGTGAGGCTTGGAGGAGTTGGACCCCGCGGCGATGATGGCGTCAAAGGACTCGCCCTCGGCGTCGGCGTGATGGATGCGGCTGATGAGATTGCGCCGGATATCCCACTCGGTCATGCCGGGGCGGACCTCGGCGAGCGTGTCCATCAGAACGCGGTCGGCCAGCCGCACGGCGCGGCGGATGGCGGCCTGCTCGGCGGGGCTTTTGATGGCGCGCAATTCGCGCAGGGTATTCTCACTCTCGACCCACTCTTGGACCGAGGGCATGGCCTCGCGCAAGGATTTGTGGCGTATTGTGCTGATGGAACCCTCGTAGCCCGCCTTGCGCCAGTTCATTTTTCTGGCGAGAGGACCGAACTGTTTGGGGAAGTCCCGCAGAAGGCGCACGGAGGCGAAATCCACTTGCTCGCGCGCCATCTCGATGTAGAGGGAGTCGCAGTAAAGGTGCGCAGCGCCGTCCGGCAGCACCAGAAGGATCCCGCCGGACTTCAGGCCGGTCAGATAGAGCCGGTTCACTTCGGTGAACACGAAGAAGGCGTCCAGGCCGGCTTTCGCGATGCGCCGGGCGAACCGGGCGAGACGTCGCGCGCACTCCGGCGGCGCGAGGTGGGCCGGAACGCCCGCGTTTCCGACCGCGGTTCCCCGGGGATCTGAGAATATGTTCTTTGTCATATTCGATCTGCCTTGTACCGTGAATTCGCAGGGTGGGCCTTGCCCCACCAGGCGGAATGCTTAGGGCTTGTCCGAAAATACGGGAAACTCCCCGGATTTTCACGGAATTTCCCACGCACAACGCTATATGCGGACAAGCCGTTATGCGGTGCGAACGGCGGACACGACCCGCTCGATCCCGCGAAAGTCCTGGTGGGGCTGGGCGGGTTCATACCGCCCGTCGGCGGCAAAGAGATCCTGCACCGCGGCGGCCTGTTCGGCGCCGATCTCCAGGAGAAGCGCGGCTCCGGGAGCAAGGCGCTCCGCGGCCTCCGGGATCAGAAGGCGGATCACCTCGAGTCCATCCTCCCCCGCAAAAAGAGCGCGGGTGGGCTCGTAGCGCACCACGTCGAGCGCGAGCGTTTCCCGGTCGCGCTCGGCAACATAAGGCGGGTTGGAGACGATGAGGTCGAACGAGCCCTCGAGGCCCTCGAGGAGAGAGACGCAGCGGAAAACGATCCGCTGGGCCACTCCATGGGCCTCGGCGTTGTGGCGGGCGACCTTCAGGGCCGGCTCGGAAACGTCGGTGGCCGTGAGGCGCGCCTCGGGGAGTTCCCTGGCCAGGACCACCGCGATGGCGCCGGAGCCGGTTCCCACGTCGGCGATTCGGAGCGGGCAGGGCGCGCCCGCGCTTTTCCCTTCGCCGCGCCCGCGAATGCGTTTCAGGGCGATCTCGACCAGCAGTTCCGTTTCGGGGCGGGGGATCAGCACGTCGGGGGTCACGCGGAAGTCGAGCGAGTGGAATTCCCGCCGGCCCACGATGTAGGCCACGGGTTCATGGTTGGCGCGGCGTTTGAGAAGGTCCCGGTATTGCTCTTTTTGCTTGTCGTTGAGGAGCCGGTCCCACGCCAGGTAGAGTTCGAGGCGGGACATGGCGAGCAGGTGGGCCAGCAGGACTTCGGCGTCCAGCCGCGGGGATTCGAGGCCCTTTTCGGCGAGCCATTGCGCACTGCGGGCCAGCGCGTCCTTGATGGTCAACAGCACCATTGCCGTCATTATGACCGCCTGCAAAGTGAAACCATGAACAAACCATGGATCTTTCGACGATCCGCGCGGTCCGTTCTGCGGTTTCTTTTTTTGACAGGATGGACAAGATTAGCAGGATGATCCTGCTTTCCCGCTCTCATTCATCTTGTTCATCCTGTAAATCCTGTCTACTCCTCCACTTTCGTCTCCCCTATCGCCTCCAACTTCCGGCTCTGTTCATCCTGGATCAGGGCGCTCACGATCTCATCCATGTCCCCTTCCAGGGTCTGCTCGAGCCTGTAGAGCGTCAGGCCGATGCGGTGGTCCGTCACGCGGTTCTGCGGGAAATTGTAGGTGCGGATGCGGCCGCTTCGGTCGCCGGTGCCCACTTGCTCGCGGCGGGCGGCGGACTCCTGTTCGCGCTGCCGCTGCACCTGGGCGTCATAGAGCCGCGAGCGCAGCACCTTGAGGGCCTTGGCGCGGTTCTTGTGTTGCGATTTCTCGTCCTGGCAGGTCACCACCAATCCGGTGGGCAAGTGCGTGACGCGAACCGCGGAGTCGGTGGTGTTGACGCTCTGCCCGCCGTGCCCGCTGGAACGATAGACGTCAACGCGGATCTCTTCGGGCTTGATCTCCACGTCCACGTCCTCGGCCTCGGGCAGGACGGCGACGGTGATGGCGGAGGTGTGGATGCGGCCCTGGGCCTCGGTGGCGGGTACGCGCTGGACGCGGTGGGTGCCGCTCTCGAACTTCATCCGGCTGTAGACGCGGTCGCCGGTGACGCCGAAAATGACTTCCTTGAAGCCGCCGAGTTCGGTCTCATTGGCCGAGAGCATCTCGATCTTCCACCCCATGCGCTCGGCGTAGCGCGCATACATCCGGAATAGGTCGCCGGCGAATAGCGCGGCTTCCTCGCCGCCGGTCCCCGCGCGGATCTCCACTACGGTGTTCTTCTCGTCGAGCGGATCAGCCGGCAGCAGCAGGAGCGAGAGCTCGCGCTCGAGATCGGGGAGGCGCTCCTGGGCCTGTTCGAGTTCGGCGCGGGCCATCTGCGCCATCTCGGGGTCGGGGTCCTGCAGCAGCGCGCGCGCGTCCGCCGCCGCGGACAGCGTTTTGCTGTATTCGCGCCACTTAAGGACCACTCTCCCGAGCTCCCGGTGCTTTATCGCCGTCTCGCGGTATCGCCCCTGATCGGCCAGGACGTCCCGGTCGCTCAGGGCCTTCTCGATTCTCTCAAAGGCCATTTCCACTTCTTTGCAGTGTTTTTCCAGATCCATATGGGTGGTCTATCCTCCGTCGCTGCAACCCTGCTAACCTGACACAACCCGGTCGAAAAGTCCACAAGAACACCATCAGGGGAAAGTGAAAGGTGCGCGACGTGGATTTGAACCGCCGGTGAGCATGGTGTGAGAGGAGGCGAGCCGGAACCCCAGTAGCGGTTCCCGTTTATTGTCTTGCTCTGGGTGGGTGGGCGGTTCGCCGAGGTAGAGGGTGGGGGCCGCCCCGCCCGCCGTGTCCATCTTGTTGGCCGCGTTGCCGCTATCCGTGAGGACGAGCCGCGTCTTACCCACAATGGCCCGTATCTATGAGCATGCACCCCCCGAATCGAATCTGCGATTCAGAACCTGAGCAACAAGTCTTGCGCCCCCCCGGGAAATAGGTATTATGTCCCCCGATTTGCATTGGTAACCAGCTGAAAGTCGAGTGCTGATGGATTTCCGGTAATCATGCTTGCCGGGAATGCAGTTGATTGGGCAGCGGTTCTGACAGCAATACCCCTTATCAGAAGTACCAGCAGTAAAGCTTTAAATCTCATCATATTTGCAATCATCATTCATGAAAACCAGTTGAAAGTTCAATGATTCAGCCTGTAATCCCAGGTTTCAGCTACAGACCTAATATTCTAACATCCCACCGTTTTTCACTTTCCAGCCGGAGCCAGATAATCAGATCATCACCACCGGGCCTGGAAACGATGCCCTGTCTGAAGTTTTTGCCGTCAGGAATTTTCCGTCCGTTAATTCTGAGTTCAGCCTTCTGTTTTCCCCAATTCCTGACAATAATTGCCGGGTTTAACAAGGGGGATTCTTCGCTGGCCTGAATCTTAAAATCAAGCGGAGCCTGCGCGGCCGCATTGCTCTTTACGATAATATAAGCTCTCTCGGATTGATCATAGCCACCTCCCTGATAGGCACTTGAAGTAAGATCAAGCTTGGGTGCCTGCAGCCATGATTTGGCCACGGGCACTAAATCCGCAGCTCCTTTGGGAGTCATTCCTTGCAGCATGATCCGGGTGCGGGTCTTGTTTGTACGGGCATAGTCCTCCCATTGGACAAAGGTGGTCAGGTTAAAGTGACTCGGATGATCCGGCGTGACCACCCAGCGTCCGTCACCCGGAACCTGGGCAACCGGCCAATGGTTCCACCAGCCATATGCCGAAGGAACCGGATCCTCCCTGTATCCTTGGGCCATGTTGGCGGCATACGTTCTAAAATAAGGGGAATCCCATTTGCCTTCAACCGTTTCAACCGGATTGGGTGAAATAATAAAAAAGGGCTTATAGGCTGATTTAAGGTTCACGAATGACATATTGGCCCCTTTGGGTTTGGGCATCTCCAGCTCCAGCTTTTCATCCCAGGTATAATTCGTCGTCTCGCCCTTCATATTCACCAGAGTAACGCTCTCTTTGTCAATCACATCACCGGGGTATTTCCCCGGGGGCAAAAGAACAATCTGCTCCTCCCAATCATGCTTTCGTTCAGGCATGGTATAATGAAGCTCCATTCTGCGCACGCCCATCTGATCGGGATAAATGACATAAAACTCGTCGCACCATTCACCCCTGGGATTCTCATTGTGCCCGAGTATGGTGTAGAAGGCATCATTCAGGGCGTACCTCCAGTGAATGACCACCCGGGCATCGGTATTCTCGATGATCCTGACATGGGAGAATTTGCACATCCGGTCCATAAGCGGTTCCGCACAACTGACCACATCACTGCCCCAGCTTTCCAGCCATTCGTTTGTGTACCAGGTTCCGTTTTCACTCACCCAGCAGGGGACATAGCTTGTTCCGCGCCAGAACACAAGCTGCACGGGTGATTCGTCGAACCTCACAAAAATGTCGGGAACATCGCTTACCCTCCAGAGATCATCCCATTCCTTGTAATAATCAAGCTTCGTATAAAAGGCACCAAAGCTGCCTGTGCCTGCTGGTCCGGTTGGAAACACCTTCCTGTCGCTGAGGGCCGGAGCCCGCAAATTTGAAACGGATGCAAATTCCTTACTGATTTCCTCCACTTTTTTGGCCCGGTCGTAAATTTTCACCTCATCCAGAATGCCGTCCAGAAAGAAATAGCTGTTCTCCGTGGTGAGTTGCCTCTCATACCAGGTCTTCGGCTGGGCATTCCGGCCAATGGTTAGTTTTCCATTTCCCGTTGGGATGTAGTTCCCCTTAATCTTTTCAGAAACAGCCTCTTCCCCGTTAATATAGATCGCTACTTTTTCTCCGGGAATGAATACGGCACAAACATGGGCCCATCTGGCAAGCGGGAGGGCCGATTCCGTTTCAACTTCAAGCCATGAATTGCCTGCAGCTATTTTCAAGCCGATATGGCCCTCGTTGTTTATCCCGAAAAAGAAACCGGTCAGCTCATCCTGCGAACAATCGGCAATGGGCGACCAGGCCCACGGATAAGCGGCCAGAGCTATCCACGCTTCAACAGTTAAGGCCCCATCGGGTTTTGGGGCATTGTTCAGTGTCCGTTCGATACAAGTGGTAAACCCGTCAAACTTGAGAGCCATGCCATGAACTCCCGGCACCCATTCAAAACTTCCGGTAAATGAGTCTGGTCCCTTTTCCAACGACTTGTTAAAAGACCAATGATAAACCAGGCCCGGATCGGCCGGTTGATCCGTTTGGGATGATGCACATTGAACGGTAGATAAAAGCAAGAACAAGGATGCAAGTGCAAGCAACCATTTCACATTTATTTTCATAACCATTTGCCTTTCAATCGCAATCGGCAATCGCCAATCGGGGGACACGTAACAGCTTAGCCCTTTCGGCCCGACAAATCTACCCGGATCACGTATGAATCCATCACGAACTGTCATGATACAGAGCGGATTGAGTGGCCGCGGCGTCCTGAGTGAACAGGGTCTGGAGAAACCGGAGCGGGTCGCGGTTCTGGAGTTTTGCGGTCTGGATGAGGCTGGTCAGGACGCAGAGGTTTGTGGATCCGGCGGGAGAGCGGGTGCCAAAGCTGGTTTTGCGGCGAAGCACCATGGGCCGCATGGCGCGTTCGGCGAGGTTGTTGGTGGCCGGGA
>Ga0315289_10007158_pt1 | contig 16314 bp, 10 predicted proteins | sample YL17G11_40_MG_FD_203452 | JGI IMG/M metagenome (GOLD analysis project Ga0315289, IMG submission 203452) | Sediment microbial communities from Yellowstone Lake, YNP, Wyoming, USA - YL17G11_40 | ecosystem: Environmental > Aquatic > Freshwater > Lake > Sediment | place: USA: Wyoming | collected... | reverse complement strand
GATGCATCGGATACCGTCAGGGTGAACTGAAGCACATGACCGTCCGGTGCATAGCTTGCCAGTGTGAAATTGAAATCATCCGGTGGCGGCACGGTGGCTCCTGGGGCAATATCGCCATAGGCTTCATAGTTGTCCCCGATGCTCACCACAAACGGGTCTGTCAGACTGAGCTCTGCTTCGACTCCGTAGGCCGTTGAGGTGCCCCAATTTTTCAATGGCACGGCCAGTTCTATCGTCTCTCCGGGATCGGCCAAACCATCTCGATCTCCGTGACTTTCGCCATTGTTGTCATCGTCAAGTACGAAGGTGGACGACGCCGGTGATACGAAGCGGGTACTACTGGTCACCAGGGTGTGGTTGATAGCGGGACGATGGTTGTGTTTGGTGGCCGTGACGAAAAGGCTCTCGGCGCTCGTTGTCGTGAAATTGAAAACGACCTGGCCGCCGGCATCGGTCCAATCCCCCTTAAAAATCTGGGAACCCTTAACCAAATTGACATAGGCATCTTGAACGGGTTGTCCGTGCTGATTGGTCACCGTGAGAGTCAGAGTGTTGGTGCCAACAGAAACTGAAGTGGGATTGTCAACGAAGAGCGTGTCTGGTGTATCGGTGAAGACATCTACAGCCGGATCACCAATCAGAGACTCGTAATGGCAAAAATCGTCCACATACGACGAGTCCTGTGGATAGTTGAGGCGCAATTCAATCTTGGAACGGCTGATGGATCCGCCCGTGGTGTAAATCCCTTCCCTCAAGAGCCCCTGGAAGACGCCGCCAACAAGGCAGTTATTAAAACGCGTATGCGTTGCCATTGACGAGGTCCCGATTGCACCAATAACACCCGTGGGATTGGCTGTGGATCCGGCCTTAAGCAGACATTCGCATACGGACGAGTAGGCATCGTCGTTGTTAAAGTCATTCGTTCCGCAGGTGATGGTGACCATAAAAGGCAAGCGCCAGTAGTTGTTTAGATTGTTGATCTCTTCCTGGTCGAAATCTTCCATGTAAAGGTAACCGCGATACGCATACAGCGATATTCCCGAATTGATACTACTTACCATCTTCGCGCCGGTTACACTTTCATGGATGTAGTAGACGGTGTCGATACTGGAACTCGTATAGCCGACCTCGAGCATTCGCTCCCGGACCCAACGCATCAGTTGGACTTGGGAGATGCCGGATCCGGAACCCGCAAACAAGCCGCCTCCTTTGAACCAACTCGGATTGCCGCCTCCCGAGGGAGAAGCCGGATTCCGCTCATAACCAAAGATCTTCGAGACAATGACATTTAGCTCGCTCTCCGTATCGAAGCAACATCGTCCGAGATGCACATCCGGAAAAAGATCGTAGCCGTCGAGACGGGAATAATTGAAGTCGCCTACTCCCCCGCTCTGGCTCCATGCGGGAATTGCGTACGTGCCGTCATTATCACCCAAAAGGCACACGAACTCCAGCGGCGGGTCGGCGAGATTGTACCGGCTCTGGATGTAATTCTTGATGCCGGTCGTCGTCCATGTAATCTGAGCCGGGTCGCACAGTTCGACGGTGTAACCTTTGCGAGCACGCCACGTCGCCAGACCTTGGATATTATCCAGAAGCGCGGTGCTCCGAAAAATATAGAGCAACGTCCCCCGAACCACCTCCACATCTACACTGACTTCATCCCAATTGGGTACGACCGCACGCAAGATGCTGGCCGTTGTCTCCGTGATTGGACGGTCGTATTGAACCGCGGGACCACGCTCATGCACAAGAATTTCTGCAGTCCTCAGAACCCGGACCTTTTTCTGCACCGGATTGTACTTCGCCGCGTTTACATAGACCACGGCCAGAGGAACTCCGCCCATCACCTGGCGCGGCGTCACTCCAAAGGAGACATCCGGCAGGTATTGGTCGGGTGTCGGATTCTCCGCGTATTCAAGTTCGTAGGTGCCTTCCAGCTCTATCCATTCTTCGGAAAGCACCTCGAGCTCCGGATCACCGAGCGAGCGCAGCGCCATAATCCGCGTGATTATTGGCAGCTCAGTTTCTTCCGCTGCTCCTGCCATCCTTTCATCCGGCAAGTTCAATCGGTCATAAACTCTCCCGTTGGAAGTGTATGACTCAAGCGTAAACCCGGGAATTGAAACATCCATTTGCCAGCTATTCGCGGCTTTGCTGGAAACATTCACTTGTGGTACTTGATCAGCGATCGGTGAACTCACTGAAACCCACGCCCCAAAGGCTGCGACTGAAAATCCCATCAGCGTCGCCATGAAAAAGAACATCCTAAGCCTCATTCTTCAAACCTCCTGTCCGTTCCCCATCTTGAGCTTCGCTATCGTTATCTGCACATTTTCTTGACTCATGCGCTGAAAATCCCTATGTCGTGCTGTCGGAATCGGTTTCCGGCGTCATCCGTCCGTCTACCACTTGAGGCTTTGCCAAGTCGGATCCCAAACAGGAAGAGGGATTGTTGGCTCTTCAAGGATGGCGAGCACCTTCTCCGGTAAATACTTCTTCGGAATGACCACATCCAGGACATATTCGTCAAACCAGTCATCGGTCATTGTGAAAAGGCCTTTGTCCCCCCGTTCATCGCCCCAGCTATTTTCGACGAGCCACTTTCGCGGCTTTCCGTCAACAAGATCCGCTCCCACAAATACCATGGAATGATTACTTGAGCTATGGCGATAATCAAGTCTCTCGGCCTTCGTCATTCCGAGATCGACTCCGAAAAGCTCCTCATAGTTGTACAGGCCTTTCGCCATGATTCCTTTCTTGCCATGCACATTGTGGCCCATATCGCACCCGAACCAAACTCGCTGGCTGTCCAGGAGCGCCTTGAGAGCGTAGGATTTCAGTTCATCGCTCCCGAGATTGACAAAGGAGATGTCAGACCGGTCGGCCATGCCGCGGGTGAGATTGATACTGTAATGCTTGTCCATGGGATGAATAGGATAGTTGCACACCGAGACATACTGCGACAAGTCAACGCCAATAACTTCCTTGTAGAACTGCTGCGGTGTGTAGGTGACGGGGATACTGACCTTGCCGCTGTCATCCGCAGTCCGCCAGACAAATTCGGTCGGAGGCATTCCGTAATTGATCACCAGGATGCGAAAGATGTCTTTCAGCATGTTCATTTTTTCCTGCCGCAAATCGGCAACCGTTTTGCCTTGAGTGGCTGCGGTTCGCAATCTCAATGCATCCCGACGCAGCGCCGTCTCCAAGATGTAATTCATTCGGCCTGTCGCGGACGAGCTGTGCGTTTCTTCCATGGAGCTTTTCGGAATCACGCCATATTTCTCGATGACACCCGCGACATATCCCCAATAGCCTCCGTCGTCAATCGGTCCTTCAAGCATGTGTTGCACTTCGCGGTCGAGGAGGTCGCGATTTCGAGTCTCGATGATGAATTCAAGAAAGACATTCGCCTTCTCCAGCTTATCCCAAAAAGAAAGATAGCTCTGCGAGAGCTCGAAATCATCCAGTTTGAATTTCTTGATGACCTCTTGGCGCAGGAGGTTCAAGCCTGCGAAAAGCCAGCAGCGACCGCTCTCTTGCTGGTCAGTAATCCCTTTCGTGGGCAGCTTGAAGGAAAAAATGTCATCCTTGACCGCAGCAATTTCTCGATTCAAAGCGAGATCTCGGATGTCGTTGTTGCTGACAGCATTCATCGCAGCCCGCGTCGAGGGATCAAACTTGACCGATGCAATGAGCGTGTCAATCTGATTGGGCATAAGGCCGTTTTCGGGCGTGCCGCCCCAAAGGCTTGCAACAAGCACGCCGAAGACAAAGCCAAATAAAATGCAACGCTGTTTCATGGATACTCCTCAATGACTATTGACCCATCTCTGGGCACCCCCTAAGAATTAAGCGGAATTTCTCTGAAAGTCAAGCACTCACAGAATACTTTCTGAGTATATTACATGAACAAGAGTTGGCAATGAGGCAGTTCAATTCGGCCTTAGCCGACGAAAGCAAATGACCGCGCTCCTTAACCCATGATCTATTTCTATTTTCTGCATTGCACCGTGAATCTCATTGATATGAAAAATGAGTGCTGAATTTGACTGAAGTATTGATGAAAGGATTCAGAATGGGAAAGAGGGGAGTATTGTCTGGATCGGTTTCCTTACCCGTGGTTAGGAAGGGATCTCTGCACGAGCCACATGACTTTTCACACAGGACTACCGGCAAAACCGCGCGGTCGCTGTTGCAACCTTCAGAGATTGACATTTCGGTGAATTGATGTATATTATGATGCCGATGGAAGACTCCAGTCGGGTGCTCACATAGGAGGAAAGGTTGAACAGGGAAATCAAGGGAACACCATCCACCAAACGAATCCAGGTTCTACGAGACAGGTATCTCTCCGAACCGATCATGGTGGACTCTGAATACATGAGGTACTATGCAGACTGTCAGGCAGTGAGTGCGTCGGAGAGCATCCCGGTCAAATGAGGGGTCCTGGCGGCAGGGAACTGATTTCGCCGCGCTAAGGCTGTTTCGATGGCCCGTGATGGTTTTGCCGCGAGGCGGTGCGGGAGCACTGGGTGCGTGCTTGGGTTCGATCGTTTATGCCCGGGATTTTCGAGGGTTTCTTGTGGTCGTGGGGCAGCTCCGGAGGAGGGACTCGAACCCCCAACCTAGTGGTTAACAGCCACCCGCTCTGCCGATTGAGCTACTCCGGAATCTAAATTTAAATTATACAAAATTTTTTCATGGAAATCAATAGGTTTCCAGACTTCCCACAAACCTCACTCCCTCGTCGAACATGCGCCAGCATCCGCGATCGTTTGCGCCATCCGTGACTCTCCGTCTCGAGTTGTGTAATCTTTTGTATTTAAAAATAATGGAATACATTCAACCCTTCCAACAATTGCCGTGTCCAACAATTGGAAAGAGGCAGTCTTATTATGGGAGGAATCCCCATGGAAAATCGGATACTGCTGCCAGTTGGCTTGGCATTCCTACTGATACTTGTCGGGTGTGAAGTGGATATCTTGGCGCCGCCACCTCCGCCTCCTCCACCTCCCCCGCCGCCTACGATCACGATTGGCTACCAGTGGACATATGCCGGTTCAGTCTATTCCCTTGATTTAGAAGTATTTGAAGACGACTATCAAGACGCACGGCACGCCCAGCGAATTCCGCATGATGAATACTATGGCGAACTTGTGTCCTATTCGTTGGGGCCAGGATATGCCGAAGCGGCTAGTGTGGCGGACGGACTCTACGATCTTGCACGACGGACGCACCTCGAATCCCAAGTCTTGCCGCTGGCCATGCGTTTTGTTCAACAAGCCAGCCCTGAGGCGGACTTCGAAGTCGGCTTGCCATTCCATTATCCCTTGGAGTCCCTTGTTGACGGCGGGAGAAATTCAGCCGACCAAGCGATTATGGGCGCGGCAGTGTTGGAAAATCTGGGATACGCCACCGGCATCGCGATTTTCTGGAACAGCTGGGGCGGACCTATCCATGCGGCGCTGGGTATCAGCGACGATGATTGGCAGCCACACGACTATGACAACCTCGGAACTGGCTGGACTTTTCTCGAATCAACGGCACACGGGGACTACCGCCCGGTAGGCAGTCGGCCCTCTTGGTTTAATGACTACGATGCCTGGGTGGTCTGGCCGTTGTGGGAAGCCTCTCAGTCGGCGCCGAGTCCAAGAAAGGGAGGCAGAGCTCAGCTTGACGCTCGGCCCACCGTACCGGAAGCATGAGATTACCGGCTATCGGTTCTTGCAGCAGCCTGGCGCGGAAGCGCCGGGCTGTTTTTTGTAACAGGAAGAAGGGAAGCTTGATTATGCATGTGAGATTTCGTAAATTTATGATTTGAATGGATTGCGAGCTGGAATAAGAGGGGTCGAGTCTTAGAGAGGTTTGGCCGGAGAGTTGCACCTTCTGATACATCGTTGTAGCGCAACACTGCCTTTCAAGGAGAACTGATTGCAATTCGACGAACGCTGTGACAATGGGTGAACTTGGACAAAAAAAAGAGATGCGTCGTGTTTTGGTGGTAGATGACGATGCCGCCTCTCGCACGATCATGCGCCATGTCCTTTCAATGCGCGATTTCCAAATCGACGAAGCGCGAGATGGACTTGAGGCCAGCGAGATGGTCGCACAAGATCACTATCAGCTCGTCATCGTGGACCTTCGGTTGCCACGGCTTTCCGGATTGGACCTCATCGAGAGAATCCGGCGGAAGCGTCCTGACTTGCCCATCATTATTGTATCGGGTGGAGGGGGACTGGATGAGGCGATTGAGGCGATTCGCCACGATGTCTATTTCTATTTCAAGAAGCCTATCGTCAATCTCGATGAGTTCTTTCATGTGGTTGAGAGCGCGCTGGAGAGAGAGAGGCTCATTCGAGAAAACCGTGCGTTTCAGGAAGAGCTGAGAGACCTCAACCTTCGACTCCAAGAGAAGGTGGCCGAACAGACTCGCGAGATTGCCGAAATGCGCGACCGCCTCTCGGAATTGTTTCAAGTCTCACCCAGCATTTTAGCCGCCCGCGACATCAACGAAAAACTGGAAATAGCCGCCAAAGCCCTGGTGAGTGGGCATTTCTTCCGACGGGCCATGATCCTGTTAGAGAGCTATCCCAATCAGCCTGTTCACTCAGGTTGGGCGGCAGCGGAAGCAACGGACACAGGGCGCATGCAGGAATTCACGGCACGCTACCAGGAAATGAAATCTCTCTTGAACGAGGAGAATCGGCGAGGGGGTTCTTATCTTGTTCGCGGGGAAAAATCTGGAACGACTGCCGATCTTTCGGATTTGGATTTCGTTCTGGTTCCGCTTCGCGGTCAAGATGGCCGCATCATCGGCTTGGCTCGCCTCGAGGAGTCCATGGGTACAAGTCTTCTGGGTGACGAAGTCCTCCATCTTCTGGAGCTCTTCATGGCCCAACTGGCGCTATCGATTGAAGAAGTCAGTTTGGAACAGGAGCTCGAAAAATCCGAAGCGGAATACCGGACCCTCGTGGATAATGTCAGCGATCTGATCTTCCGGCTTGATTTGCAGGGAAACCTCACATTTGTCAGCCGCCGAAGTCTTGAGAATCTTGGCTTTGAATGGAATGAGCTTGTAGGCCGCCCGTTTGTTTCATTGGTTCCTGAGAATTCGCGCCAATCTGCACACAATGTGGTGGCAAGAATGCAGGGGGAGGTGAGGGCGAGTCATGATTTCGTCGTGCGTCACAAAGATGGGCGCGAGCTTGTCATGGCGATTACAGCCAACCAGCTCATCGAGATGGGCCAACCGGCGGGCATCTTGGGCATCGCCCGTGATGTCACGGAGAAGCGCCGTTTAGAAGCTCAAGTTCGTGAATCAGAGGAGCGCTACCGTGCCCTCACTGAAAACGCCAATGACGCGATTTTTGTCCTCGATCCCGAGACCTACCACTTTCTGGAGGTGAATCGCCGCGCCGTTGAACTGACGGGCTATTCGAGAGAAGAGCTCTTGCACATGACGGCTCTTGACCTGCGCCGCCCGGAACATGTGGTTCAAGCCGTCGAAAGAATCGAAGCGATAAAGGTGGCCGGAACCGGACGCTTTGAGGATGCACCGTTGCGTTGCAAGAATGGCCGTCAAGTCCTCGTGGACATATCGGCAACCATAGTGGACATCGGCGATCGAAAGATCTATCAGAGTATCCTGCGCGATATCACCCAGCAGAAAAGAACCGAAGAGGCTCTGCGGCAGCGATTGATGGAACTCCAGATATTCTCGGAAATCAGTGATGCACTTCAGAGTGCCATTGATGTCAAGAGTGTGTTGGCGATCATTCTGGCAGGCGTGACCGCCGGCCAAGGACTCGGCTTCAACCGAGCTTTTACCCTTCTCTACAATGAGGAGGAGGCGATGCTTCGCGGTGAGGCTGGAGTTGGGCCCACTTCCGCCGACGAAGCAGGGCGCATTTGGACGGACCTTTCGGCCAAGGGTTTTTCGCTGGCTGATCTCATTCACAGCTATCAAACGGAGTTTCCCGCTCACGGAGAGCAGATGGCGGATTTTGCACGCCGTCTTTCCATGCGAATTCGTGAAGAGGCGGGAGTATTCTATCGCGCCGTTCTCCTTCGAGAAGCCGCCATCATTGAAAATGCGGATCAGTCACCTCTGGTGCCCAAGGAGTTTCGCAGGCAGTACTCGGCTCAATCGTTCGCCGTCGTGCCGATGGTGTCGCGAGATACGGTTCTGGGCGTCCTTCTCGTTGACAACTTCATTACGAAGCGGCCGATTAGTAATGAGGATTTGGATCGCCTCCATGTTTTTGCCAACAGCGCCGCGCTCGCCATCGAGCGGTCGCGGTTGCTGGCAAGCCTGGAGGCTAAACTGCGGGAATTGATGGTGGCCAATCGCGAGTTGAAGGAAAACCGGGATAAGCTGGTGCAAACGGAACGCCTCTCAGCCATCGGCGAAGTCGCCGCCTCGGTGGCGCATGAAATCCGCAATCCCTTGACGGCGATCGGGGGTTTTGCTCGTTCAGTTCTCGATTCCCTGTCTGCAGATGACCGCAACCGACCTCGGCTGCAAATCGTCGTGGACGAGGTACGACGATTGGAAGGCATCTTGACCGAAATCCTTCAGTTCACGCGTCCCACGATGCCTCGATTTGAAGAAGTTGACCTGAACGGAATTATCCTCCAGACCTTCAGCATGATGTCCGAAGAGATAGACCCTGAGCTTATCGCCGTTCACAAGGATTTGGACCCAAATCTACCTCCCGTGTGGGCTGATCCCGGCCAGATTCGACAAGTTCTTCTCAATGTTTTTCGCAACGCAATTCACGCCATGCCCGAAGGGGGGCAATTGCATGTTCAGACGATGACGCGTGATGAGCTTGTGCAGGTGCGGATAGCTGATACCGGCGTGGGAATTCCCAAGACGAACATCGAGAAGCTTTTCAACGCATTCTTCACGACGAAATCCACCGGCTCGGGGCTTGGCTTGACCGTGTCTCTGCAGATCATCCGAAATCATGGAGGGGTGATTTCCGTAGATTCGGAGGAGGGGAGAGGCTCGATTTTCACGGTGACGCTGCCGATGGTCCAAAAAGGTGCTTGATTTTTGTTTTCTTATCACTTATATTCTGGGAAACCAAACTGGGCCGGAGCTGCGTCGAGGCGGCACGCCTTGCGGAGTTCTTCTTTTTAAACCGCCATAAAATCAGGGAGTCAGTGCATGAGAGCGACTGGTGCTGCGCGACTGTTTTTTATAGTTTTCTGCGTTGCTTTTGTTTCATTGGCCTTTTATGCAGCAGGCTGCAGCAAAGGCCCGAGCGAACGCCAGCTTTTTGAACAAGCCAAGAAATATCAAGAAGAAGGCAAGTTCGCCGAGGCGGCAGCGAAATACGAGGAGCTGGTCAGGAGGTACCCGCGCTCCAACCAAGCTCCCCAGTGCCTCTTCATGGTGGGATACCTCTACGCCAATCATCTGGCCGATTATGATAAGGCTCGCAAAGTCTACGAGACCTTTGTGAAAAAGTATCCCAGTGACCCTCTTATCAAAGACGCGCGCTGGGAGCTCACGCACCTCGGTCAGGATGTCAATCAGATCCGCGAGCTGAACGACTTGCTTCAGCATTCCCCAGACACCCTCTCGGGGGGGGCCAAGCAAGGCAACTTGCAGAAGTAGTTAGCCGCTTCTAAAGCTTCAATGCCATGTTTTTGGGTGCGAACCTGCGCCCGTTGACTCTATGGCCCCTGGGTCGAGCCCCGGGGCCTTTCTTTTGTGAACTTCAGGAGCGCACAGAGACCGGCGGAGTACACGAATTGGAACTTTTGCAGGTGCCTATCGTATTATTATAGTTGAAACTAAAATGTTGTCGCTTTTGCCTTTTTCACACAAAAGAGGAGGAGCATGGACGCAGATATTCGCGAACTCACGCAAATCGTCGAAAGGGAATCCGAATTCGTTGACCGCTTGGAGGCCGAAATCGGGAAGGTCATTGTTGGTCAGAAGCCAATTGTCGAAAAACTGCTCATCGGCTTGTTTTCCGGAGGACATATCTTGCTTGAGGGAGTGCCGGGACTGGCGAAAACACTTGCGATCAAGACGCTGGCCATGGCAATCCAAGCGAAATTCCGACGCATCCAGTTCACTCCGGACCTCCTGCCAGCAGACCTTGTTGGAACTCTGTTTTTCAATCAGAAAGACGGGAACTTCTATACGAAGAGGGGTCCGATTTTCGCCAATTTCATTCTCGCCGATGAAATAAATCGTGCCCCGGCCAAGGTGCAGTCGGCTCTCCTCGAAGCCATGCAAGAGAAACAGGTGACCATCGGGGAAGAGACTTTTCCTCTCGACGAACCCTTTATGGTTCTGGCAACTCAGAATCCTATCGAACAGGAAGGCACCTATCCACTGCCCGAGGCGCAAGTTGACCGCTTCATGATGAAGGTGAAGATTGACTACCCCAATCGGAAGGAAGAAGTGCTCATTATGCGCGAATATTCCCGCGATAACGAGCATAAGCCTCAACCTGTCGTTGCCCCACAAGAGATCTTGGGGGTTCGCAAGACCATCGAGAAAATCTATGTGGACCCCAAGATCGAAGATTATGTTCTGGACATTGTTTTTGCCACCCGGTCTCCGGCTCAGTACAAAATGCCTGATCTGGCCCCTCTCATCCAATATGGAGCGTCTCCTCGAGCTTCGATTTATCTTGTCAAGACAGCGCGCGCTCATGCTTTTCTGCGCAAGCGCGGCTATGTTATTCCCGAGGATATTCGCGCCATTGGCATGGATGTGCTGCGGCATCGCGTCACGGTAACCTATGAGGCGGAAGCTGAAGAAGTAGATTCGGAGAAAGTCATCAGCGATATTTTTTCTCGGGTCGAAGTGCCGTAAACAGAATTCGCTCTCTGGCTGAGAACGGAGTTATTGCCAAACTGATGGAAACGCGCGAAATACTGAAGAAAGTTCGGCAGATTGAGATCAAGACTCGTGGGGTGGTCAACGAGATCTTATCGGGGGAATATCATGCCGTTTTCAAAGGGCGCGGGATGGATTTTGCCGAGGTGCGCGAATATCAGATGGGCGATGATGTGAGGATGATTGATTGGAATGTCAGCGCGCGCATGGGCCATCCCTACATCAAAGTCTTCGAGGAAGAACGCGAGCTTCTGGTGATGCTTCTGTGTGATGTTTCCAGTTCGGCACACTTTGGCTCGGGGCGGCAGATGAAAGTGGATATGGCCACCGAGCTGGCAGCCGTCCTCGCTTTCTCCGCCTTGAAGAATAATGACAAAGTCGGAATGATTCTCTTCACGGATCATATCGAGAAATTTATCGTTCCGAAAAAGGGAAAAACGCACATTTTGCGGATTCTCCGCGAACTCTATGCTTTCAAGCCTCAGCGCTCCGGCACAAACCTCCGACTTGCGCTCGAATATCTCACTCGAGTCACGAAGAAACGAAGCATTGCCTTTCTTATCAGCGATTTTTTTGGAGCCGATTTTGAGCAGGCGGCGAGTATTGTGGGACAAAAACATGATCTAATTGCTGCGCATGTATTTGATCCACGGGAGTATCTTCTGCCCAATGTCGGGCTTGTCCGACTTCACGACGCAGAAAAGGGCACCCCATTTTGGATTGACACGGCAGACCCAAAGGTTCACGAGGTCTTGCGCACGCGATTCGAGCAATGGCAGACGAACCTTAAAAAAGGCTTTCAGAGAGCGGGTGTGGACTATGTGGCCCTGCCCGTTGATAAACCCTATATTCCCACGGTCGTGCAGTTCTTCAAAGAACGCGAAAGGAGGCGGTAGGAGTGCTTCCGGAGTCGGGCGCTTGGTCTGACCGTCACCGTATCCGCGTCTTGAACACAGGGTTGGTGCTGGCAGTTGCTCTTTTTGCGCTGCAGGGAGTTCAAGCGGCAACAGTCCAAACCTCGCTTTCACCGGCGCGCGCCCGAGTGGGTGACTTGCTTCAGTTAAGGGTCACCGTTGAGGGCAACGGAAATGCTACGGTGGAATGGCCGCCCTTCCATCCAGATTCTTCGACCTTTCAACTGATTTCCGTGGATTCGGCGGGAAAACTCCCTCACGAGCGCATCTTCAATCTTGCTTTGTATGATACAGGACGCTATCTCCTGCCTCCTCAAGCAATCGTCCTCCATGCGGCAAAATCCAACGAGACACTCTACACACGTCCTCTTGCAGTCCAGATTGTTCCTACATTGCCCGACACGGCGAGCGTGCCGCAGCCTATCCGAGGCCCGCGTGGACTGCCGCTGACACTGAGAGATATTCTGTCGCTGGCAATCTGGCCTCTTGTCATCCTGGCGGTCGGTGCCGCGGCTTTTCTCCTTTGGCGGTCTCGAAAAAAGAGGCAGCCTGAAAAAATCGCGTTGCCTGAGTTCATTCTGCCTGCACACGAGCTTGCCTTGCAGGAGCTGATTCAGCTTCGTGACAAGAAGTATCCCCAGAAAGGAATGCTGAAGGAGTTCTTTAGCGAGCTCTCCGAAGTTCTGCGTCGGTATATCGAGCGCCGCTATGGATTTCCGGCTCTTGAAATGACAACCTGGGACATCGAACAGGAATTGCGTCGCGATGATTTTCCACAAATCCTTCATGGCGAAGGTCTGCTTGTTCTGCGCGAGTCCGACCTTGTGAAGTTCGCCAAGTATCTTCCTCCTTGGCAGAGTTGCGATGAGCATCTTGACTGCGCTTTCCGGATTGTTGAGGCCACAAAGGAGATCCCGGAAACAAAAGAGATGGGGGCGGCAGCATGAGCTTTGCCCATCCCACCTATTTCCTGCTTCTTCTCTTTTTGCCGATTTTCGTTTATTCATACTTCTGGAGAGAGAAACGGCGCCTTTCTGACTTTCGCTATCCTGACTTGAGATTGCTGCAGGGCATGAAGCGGAGTTGGCGCATCCGATTGCGCCATCTTCCCTTCGTGTTTCGGATGGCGGGAACGATTTTGCTCACTGTCGCGCTTGCACGGCCTCAAGCCCACGATCGCGAGGAGAAGAAGACAACCGAGGGAATTGACATCATCTTGTGCTTGGATACATCCACTTCAATGGCGGCGGAAGACCTGAAGCCGAATCGCATTGAAGCGGCGAAGATCGTAGCGAAGGAATTCGTAGAAGGTCGTCAGACCGACCGGATTGGCCTGGTGCCCTTTGCAGCACAGAGTTTTACTCAGTGTCCGCTGACGACAGACTATCCTGTCTTGCTCAGCCTCCTGGGGGATCTGCACATGAGGATGGTTGAAGACGGAACCGCCATCGGGATGGCCATGGGCACGGCGATTAATCGGTTGCGAGAGTCCACAGCAAAGAGCAAGGTGGTTATCTTGCTGACCGATGGCCAAAACAACCGAGGCGAACTGGATCCCGTGACGGCAGGACACGCCGCCGCTGCGTTGGGCATCAAAGTTTACACGATAGGCGTGGGCACACGGGGATTAGCACCCTATCCAATCGAAACGGTTTTCGGAATTCAATATCAGAAGATTCCCGTAGATATTGACGAAGACATGCTGCGCGAGATCGCGCAGACGACCGGGGCCCGGTACTACCGTGCCACCGATGAGAAGAAATTGCGCGACATCTATCACCAAATTGATCAGCTTGAGCGTTCCAAAGTCGAAGTTGTCGAGTATCGGCAGGTCGCCGAACTCTTCTCGCCCTGGCTGGCAAGCGCGCTTCTCTGTCTGCTCCTCGAGATGGTATTTGCCTCGACTCGTTTTCGGAAATTGCCATGATTCGTTTCGCACACCCTGAATGGCTCTACCTCTTGCTTGGAGTACCGCTTCTCGCGTTGTTCCTATGGTGGGTGAGGCGGCGACGCCGCGCGGCCAGTCTCTCTTTCATTGCCGCTGAGCTTGTTCATCAAATTGCCTATGCCCATAGCTCGCTCAAAACCGGCTGGAAACATAGCCTATGGCTTGTCGCTTTGGCGCTCGGTATTATCGCGCTGAGCGGACCTCAGGTGGGGACACGGCTTGAGGAGGTGAAGCGCGAAGGAATTGACATCTTCATTGGCCTCGATGTCTCTGTCAGTATGATGTGCGAAGACATGCGGCCCAATCGTCTGGAAAGTGCCAAACACGAAATCCTCCGTTTTATCAACGGTCTGAAGGGAGATCGTGTCGGTTTGGTGGCTTTTGCTGGAAGTGCGGTGATCCATTGTCCGTTGACGACGGACTATGGAGCGGCGAAACTTCTGGTCAATGTTATGTCGCCGGACCTGTTGCCAGAGCCGGGAACGGCCCTCGCTGATGCGATTGACGCCGCTCGAAAAAGTTTTCAACGCGAGGAGACAAAAAGCAAGGTGCTTGTCCTCGTAACGGACGGCGAGGATCACGAGGAGAAAAGCGTGGAGGCGGCGGCTGACGCGGCGAAAGAAGGGATTCGCATCTATGCCATCGGATTAGGCACGCGAGAGGGAGCGCCGATCCCACTTTACAATTCCAGCGGAGTGAAAATCGGATACAAGAAGGACAAGAACGGCGAAGTAGTCTTAACGCGCTTGAATGAAGTGCTTCTTCAGCGTGTTGCGGAAGCCGGCGACGGTCAGTATCTGCGCGGAACGCAAGGAGCAGGCGAGCTCGAAACGATTTGGTCGGACATAGCGTCTATGGAAAAACGGGAACTTAAAACGAAAAAATTCGCCGCCTTTGAAGACCGATTTCAATATCTTCTCATGCCGGCATTCCTCTTGCTTGTGCTCGAGTTCTTCCTTTCCGAGCGCCGAGGCCTGGTGTGGACACCGTGGCTGAAGTGGCCGAAACGCCGGATAACCAAAAAAGAAATCACATCGCCATGACAAAACGCCTCATAGTGAAATCCTTCTGTCTCATCATTCTCTTGAGTGTACTTGCCACGAGCGTGAGCGCTGCATCGGCTCGAAAGCTCGTTCGAGAAGGCAACCGCGCTTACAAAGCCGGTCAATTCGATCAAGCGCTCGCCAAGTATAAGGCAGCACTCATGGAGGGAGGGGAACCCGGAGTCGTGGCCTACAATCTGGGAAATGCTCACTACAACTTAGGCGAGTCGCAAGCGGCTCAGGAAGCCTACATGCAATCCCTGCGGCCGGTGAAGCCTGAGGAACTGGCAGGTTCTCTTTATAATTTGGGCAATGCCTATTTTCAGGCTCAGAAATATCCAGAGGCCATCTTCGCTTATGTCGAGGCTTTGAAGCGCAATCCCAATGATGAAAACGCAAAATACAACTTGGAATTGGCACGGCGTGCGCTGAAGCAAGCTCAACAAAATCAGGAGCAGCAAGATCAAAATAGCAAAGACCAACAGGATAAGCAGGATTCGCAGCAGCAACAGGATCAACAGCCGAACCAAAACCAAGAGAATGAACAGAAGCCCAAACAAGAGCAAGAACAACAGCAGCAGCAACAGGCTCAGCCGCAGGAACAGAAACAAATGAGTCCGGAGGAGGCTGAGCGGATTCTCAACGCGCTTTTGCAGAACGAACAAGATGCACTTAAGCAAGTCAAGAAGGTGCAGGTTGCCACGCGTCCGAAGCGAGAGAAGGACTGGTAGAATGTGGTCAATCCTTTTGATCCTTCTGCTTTCCGCGAGCGTTGCTGAAGCTCAGATCGAGTTTCGTGCCAGCGTGGATCAAACGAGTGTCCGGGTCGGAGAGCAACTGAAGCTTACGCTTGAGATCAAAGGCGCGGCATCGGGCGTTCCCGCGCCTGTGATGCCCTCTCTAACCGGACTTGAATTGGCGGGAGGACCGTTTCGCTCCACTGAATTGCAGATTATTAATGCGCGGATGATCGGCTCGACGACATACACTTATGTCCTTCGAGCATCGAATCCGGGTACGGGCAAGATTGGCGCAAGTACCTTGACTTTCAAAGGCAAACAGTATACAACGCAGCCAATAGAGATTCAAATTGCCGGTGCGGGAGAGCCAAGCACACAGAGCGCCCCAAAGGGCCAAACCGAGGATGTATTCGTTCGCGTTCGCACCGATAAGAAGAGAACCTACCAGAATGAAAAGGTTCTCTTGACCTATTCCATCTATTTCCGCGCTTCAATCACAAGCCCGGAGATTGTCCGCCTGCCTCGAACCGCCGGTTTCTGGGCCGAGGAGGTGCCGCTTTCACGCGACCTTCCTGTTCATGAAGAAGTCATCAACGGAGTTCAGTATCGGGTGGCGATGTTCAAGCAGATGGCTCTTTTTCCGACGCAAACCGGGAAGTTGACCGTCGAGCCACTGGTTCTTCGGTTACAGGTTGAAGTGAAGGGGCGGCGCCGCGATCGCTTTGGCCTTTTTGATGATCCGTTCTTTGGGATGGGCGCGCGCACGGAAACCCGCGAAGTTCACTCGCCGACCGTGGCA
>Ga0315289_10007157_pt1 | contig 16315 bp, 15 predicted proteins | sample YL17G11_40_MG_FD_203452 | JGI IMG/M metagenome (GOLD analysis project Ga0315289, IMG submission 203452) | Sediment microbial communities from Yellowstone Lake, YNP, Wyoming, USA - YL17G11_40 | ecosystem: Environmental > Aquatic > Freshwater > Lake > Sediment | place: USA: Wyoming | collected... | reverse complement strand
GTGACGGAGCACTCCGCCGCCCTTGAATACCGCTGGCAATCTGGCGCGTTGCATGAGAGCCTCTCTGACATCTTCGGCGCCATGGTGGATCGCGACGACTGGCTGATGGGCGAAGACCTGCCGCCCGCTGTTTTGGGTGGGCGCGAGGCTATCCGGGACCTTTCCGACCCGCCGCGCTTTGGGCAGCCCGACCACACCGATGATTGGGTGGGAACCTGCTCCGACAACGAGGGTGTCCACACCAACAGCGGCATCCCTAACAAGGCCTACTATAACGTCGCCACTGCTATTGGCAAGGACAAAGCGGAGCGTGTCTTCTATCGTGTCCTGACGGTCTATCTGGATACCGCTTCCAGCCTGGAGGACACCCGCGCTGCCGCTCTTCAGTCGGCCACGGACCTGTACGGCGACGGTACCGTCGAGTACAACGCTGTCCGCGATGGCTTCAACGCCGTCGGGCTGGACGGGGTGTGGGAGCCGGAGCCCAACGACTGCATCTGCGCTGTCACGACTGCTCTTTCGGACGAGACTGTCTATTCAGACCGGCTGTCGGCGCTGGAAGTGGCGGCCACCCTCTATCGGGTCCGTGACCAACTGCTCATCGGCCAGGCAGGTGAACACTATCGCGCGCTCTACGAGCAGCACACCGGCCGCATCAGCCAATTGCTGGCGCAGGACCCCTCGCTGCGGGCCGCCGGTGGCCAGATCCTCAAGGCGATCACCCCCGGCCTGAGCCTTATGATGGACGGAGCGGGGGACGAAGATATTGTTACCCGCGAGACAGTGGACGAGGTCGTCGCCTTCCTGCAACAACTGGCCCAGGAGGATCGGGCCAACGGCGACGGGGAGTTGGCCGAGACCATTGAGCGGGATATGGCCCGCCTCGAGTGGGATCGCCTGGTCGGTATGACCTACGCAGAAGCCTGGGAGTATATCCAGCCCCGCATCGCTGTCCACTTCCTCTACCTGCCGTTGGTTGTGAAATAGGCGACGATCTCAGCATGGCCCCCTGGAGCCCGGCTGAAACAGGCTTCGGGGTCAGGGGGCTATGCCATCCTGTCTGCTCGAGCCTGGTTGGAGGTGGCGCATGCGTCAACTCGGACGTGCCCTGATTCGTCCTCTGCTCGTCTGGGGCCTGGCGCTGGGTGTTACGCTAGTGGCCTTTGGGGTTGCGCATGGGACTGGTTGGGCTTTACCGGCAAGTGGGGGGACTACCATCTTGTCTCCCCACCGCGTCGGCGGGGCATCCGGCTACGCGGACGGACGTGACGCCGACTTCTACCCGGCCGTGGCCTACGATCCAGCCACCGGGCGGTATCTGGCTGTGTGGCACACCGCGCGCAATGCCGGCTCCTCCTCCGATGGCTTCGACGTCTACGGCGTCTTCCTTGATCGCACCGGGCAGCCGGCAGGCAGCGAGTTCCGCATCTCAGACGACAACACTGCCGCGCGCAACGGGCCGCCCACAGTTGCCGCCGGGAACGGCGAGTTTGTCGTCGCCTGGACTGCTCAGGAGGGCACGTGTCGGATCTATGTGCAGCGGGTCACCGATGCATCGTACCGCGCCGACCGTCTGCTGGCCGCCGGCACGGAGCATCGCCACTCTCCGGGCCTGGTCTACAATCCCGCGCGCCAGCGCTACGCCCTGGCCTACGTCGCCGGCGACGACTATCTGCCGCCGGCGCTCTCCGGCGCCGACACGGCCGATTGTGGCAACGATGCCTCCAGCACTGGCGGCATCCGGGCGACCGAGTTCTACTTCAGCGGCGATAGCCCCGTCGTGGGCACGCCGCTCGACGTCTCGGATGTGAACGGCGGTGCCTTTCGCCCTCATCTGGCCTACAGCAGTGCGTTGAGCCAGTACCTGGTGGGGTGGGAGGATCGCCGCAGCGCCGGCGGGGAAACCTATCGCTTCGACGTCTACGCTCAGCGGCTGAACGGCAATATGACCATCGTGGGCAGCGACATCCCCTTGGCCACCGGCGGCGATTACACCAACTATGAACCGTTGGCCACCTGGACGCCTCGGCCTGTCGTGGCCGGCGGCAGTGATCACTTCCTGATCACCTGGTTCAGCCGGGATGTGGTAGGCAGCGCGGTGCTCTGGTCGGTGGAAGGAAACCTGATATCGAGCGGGGGGACGCCGGGGACGGCCTTTACCATCGCTCGTATGTCGTTTGCTCAGTCGCACACCGGGCAATCGCCCACCGGGTTCCTCTCGGCGGCCTACGCCAGCACGGCCCGGGAGTATCTGGTTGGGATGACGAGCCATCTGGAATCGGTGTGGGGCTACCTCTCCCTCGTTCGGATCCAGCGCATCAGCAGCGATGGTCAACTGCTCAAGATGGACGGCTCTACGCAGAACGCTCCTGGCATCGGGTATTCGGTGGACTATGAGAACGACGACCAGATCGCACTGGGGCTGGCCGTGAACCCGCTGAGCAGCGTTCGTACTGCTGACTATATGACGGTCTACGCCAAGCACCGGATGGATCAGACGGCCCAGGATTTCGACATCTGGAGCGTGCGGGTTCAGATACCGGCGCCATATCTGAGCAGTGTTTGTCTTCCGCTTGTCTCCAGAAGGAGATAGGCTGGACTGAGTTGCGCCTGCGATGAGACACGATCTACCGGCTGGAGGGGGGCCTCCAGCGCTGGATCCGCGACATTGACACCTTCGAGGCGGAGGGGCACAAGTGGGAGGACGTGCGCTTCGTCTCCTGCGGCTACCTGCGCAGCCTGCCCGACGGCGAGACCATCCCGCCCGGCTCCGGCCCGCCCCCGCAGCCATAACCCCCCGCACTGCCCCCCGCCTATCATGCTCCAACCGCAGACCCGGCACTGTGCCGGGCCTGCACGCTATCTCCCTGTCAATACCTTCTATTCCTAAAAAACTTGACTTACAGACATTCTGCTGTATACTATATGTGAGGCCAGAAATGTAAGACACACGAATGCGGGGCATCGCCTGCCGGGTGAAGCACCATTCCATGGGCCAAAGCGTAAGGTAGACTTCCTTGACCAAGTCGATTATGACGAAGACTTAGTCGAGATCTTGACCGTCAAGCGATGCACTTGGTCATGCGGGTTGATCCAAGGAGGCAAGGCCGTTGTGAGTAGCACATCTGGAAGTTCCTCAAAGCACAGAAAACGCGACTTGCGAGTAGTTGCAGAAGTCGTTGGAGGTGTGTTTGTGGTAGTTGCCGCGTGTGTGACGGCGACTGCTACAATTTTATCGGGTAACTTCGAGTCACTCATTGGATTATTGCCTACTGAAGTCGGAAAAGTAGCACTTGAACCCACACTGGCTCCAGAGGTTAACGTGCAACCTACCACAACTACCGTGGTTGCTACTGCCCTACCTACACTGACACCTAGCTCTGTTTCTGGCGGTGTAATGACCGTGCTTATTGTCTCTCAACTCACTGGCTGGTGCTTGGATGTACCTTTGGGAACGTCAAGGGATACAATAGTCACACAGTATGGTTGTCATGGTGACGTTAACCAACAATGGCAGCTTGTAGATGTAGGGTCTGGATTTCACCTGCTTCAATCAATCGCTAGCAGCAAATGCCTCAGTGTTCCTGATAGTAGTTTAGAAGATAATGCGGGAGTTGTTCAGGCGGAATGTCACGGTGGGGATAACCAGATGTGGCAGCTAATTCAGAATGACGCTGCATTTCAGATCGTGGCAAAACATAGCGGCAAATGCCTGGATATTTTAGGTGGAAGAAATGACGGACTTGTTATTCAATACACATGCCATGAGGCTGATAGTCAAATGTGGTCCTTGCTGAAGGTTCCAGCAGAGTGATGGTGTGATGTAGAAACATTGAGAGGTGACTGGTCTAGGCAGTATTGGCATGTCACCACTGTGATCAACCTGCCTGGGCACGCACTTTTCCCCTTTTTCTCCCAGGGCAGCCGGTCGGCGAGGTTGCCTCTCCCCGTTCCCTCCCAGGACAAGGGAGCAGGGTATAGGTTTGCCCCTGGTGCCTGCGGCCGCTTGTGGTATACTCACCCCCTGTCATCCGCGTGAAAACCTGCTTTGGAGGTACCATGAAAGCGATGCGTCTGGTTGCTCCCCGTAATATGCGGCTGGAGGATGTCCCTACGCCCGCGCCGGGCCCCGGTGAAGTGTTGGTCCGCATCCGCGCGGTGGGCGTATGTGGCTCCGACGTGCACTACTACCTGGATGGCCGCATCGGCGATACCCTGGCCCCCTTCCCCTTCGTCATGGGCCACGAGTGTGCCGGGGAGATCGCCGCCCTGGGGCCAGGCGTACAGGCGCCGCCGGTCGGCACGCCCGTGGCGGTGGACCCCGCCATCCCCTGTGGCCACTGCGAGGTATGCCTGGAGGGCAACCCCAACTGTTGCCCCCACGTGCGCTTCATGGCCTCCCCGCCCGTCCCGGGAGGGCTGTCCGAGTACTACGTGCACCCGGCCGATCTCTGTATCCCGCTGCCCGACGCGCTCGATTTCGCCGGCGGTGCCATGCTCGAACCGCTGGGCGTGGCCATCCACGCCCTGATGCTGGCCAAGGTCCGCCCAGGCGACACGGTGGCCGTGCTGGGAGGCGGGCCGATCGGCCTGCTGGTGCTCCAGGTGGCACTGGCCGCCGGGGCAGGCCAGGTCTACCTCAGCGAGCCGCTCCCGCAGCGCCGGGCGCTGGCCGCTGCTCTGGGCGCCAGCGCCGTCTGCGACCCGCGCGCACAAGACCCCATCGCCTGGCTGGATGAGCAGACCCACGGGCGCGGCGTGGACGCCGCCATTGAGGCAGCCTGGGGCGGGGAGGCGGTGGGGCAGGCGGTCCACGTGGCCCGCTATGCCGGCAGGGTGGTGAACGTCGGCATCCCGCGCGAGGATACGATCACCTTCCCGGCCCACGTCGCGCGGCGCAAGGGGCTCACGCTCCTGGTGGCCCGCCGTGCCAGGCACGTCTACCCACGCGCAATTGCGCTGGTCCAGCGCGGCGTGGTGGACGTGCGCACCCTCATCACCCATCGCTTCCCGCTGGAGCGGGCGGCCGAAGCATTCGAGTTAGTGGCCACACTGCAAGATGGCGTTGTGAAGGCGATGGTTGAAGTGTGAAACGTGAAACGTGAAACGTGAAACGTGAAACGTGAAACGTGAAACGTGAAACGTGAAACGTGAAACGTGAAACGTGAAACGTGAAACGTGATGCGTGTTTCGTGTTCCGTTATGAGTACATCTGCAACTGGACAACCTGTTCTATCTTCTGCGACCGGCGTTGGTAGTCGCCGGCTCATGATCGCGTTGGTGGCGCTGGCGGCCTTCCTGTATTGGATGGCCCTGTACCTGTACGTGCCCACCTTGCCCACCTACGTGCAAGGTAAGACCGCCGACCTGGCCCTGGTGGGCGTCGTCCTCGCCCAATACGGCCTCTGGCAGGCGGTCGTTCGGTTGCCGCTGGGCATCGCTGCCGACTGGCTGGGGCGGCGCAAACCGTTCATCGTCGCCGGCCTCGTCCTGGCAGGTATCGGCGCGCTCACCATGGGGCTGGCCGGTAACGTGAATGGCATCCTCGTCGGCCGGGCCATCACCGGGCTGGCCGCCAGCACGTGGGTGCCGCTGGTGGTTGCCTTCAGCGGCCTGTTCCCACCCGACGAGGCGGTGCGGGCCAGTGCCCTACTCACCTTCGTCGGCTCCGTCGGGCAAATGCTGGCCACCAGCGTCACTGGTTCGCTCAACGCACTGGGCGGGTATGGACTGGCCTTTTCGCTGGCGGCGGGCACTGCCGCGCTGGCCATCCTCGTCGTCCTCCCGGCCCGCGAGGGCCGCCGCCCTCCGCAGCGCCCTTCCATGCGCGGAGTGGGCCGGCTGATCTCCCGGCGCGACGTGCTGGTGCCCTCCCTGTTGGCCGCCGTCAGCCAGTACGCCAGTTGGGCCGGCACGTTTGGCTTCCTGCCGATCCTGGCCCGGCAACTGGGCGCCACGGACGTCACCCAGAGTGTACTGGTGAGCATGAACATCGGCGTGGTCATCCTGGGCAACCTGGCGGCCACTGGCATGGCCAACCGCCTCGGCCTCCGGCGGCTGGTCACCGTCAGTTTCGTGGCTATGGCGCTGGGGCTGGGGGGTGCGGCGCTGGCTTCCTCGCTGGCGATGGTCTTCGTCGCCCAGTTCTGCCTGGGGCTCTCGCAGGGTGTCGGCTACCCGGTGCTGATGGGGATGAGTATCCGACGTGTGGCGGGCGGCGAGCGTACGACCGCCATGGGCCTGCATCAGGCAGTGTACGCCGTTGGCATGTTCAGCGGCCCCTGGTTGAGCGGCATCCTGGCCCAGGCGATAGGCATCCAGCCCATGTTCGGCGTCACTGCCTGCGCCTGCCTGGTGGCAGGGGTGGGCGCTGCCCGTTGGCTGGTCAAGACCTGACCCACACGTTCCACAACCGCGTGAGGATGATTCAACGCGCAGGCGCACAGACGCGGAGAAACGCAGAGAGGCAGGTTAGGGCATGGCTGGAAGCGTTCATCTGGTCGCCGCGCGGCGGTCAGGTTTCAAGGCGCACTTGTTGTTGATCGTCGTGCTGCTGGCACTGCTCGCCGGGCTGGCGATCTTCGCCGCTCCCACCGGCACGGCGGCGGCTGCACGTGTGGCCGGTGCAGCCACGCTCGAGCAGGCGCACGAGTCCACCTCCTGGCTGGCGGGTGGGCCAGGGGGCGCTGTCCCGCTCCGTTCTTCAGGTGCATTCACGACCTACGTCTACCTGCCTCTGGTGATGGGGTTCGCCCCTTGCGCGCCGATCCCAGGCGCAAGTTACGACGTGTTGGAGGTGCCTCCGCCCCCCACCGGCCGGCCGGCCGAGGTACACGCCGACCTGAATCTGGCGCTGCGGGGCTACGAACTTACCGATGCCTACAAGGGGTTGGTGGACTAAAGCGGCGGGACCGACCCCAATGCGCCCCAGTTGCCCGGCCTGTTTGCCGACGACCGCACTCCTGCCTTCAGCAATGTCTACCAGGCCCATCAGTGGGACTGGCCCACCAACAGCCGGGGACCGGCCCCCCCCTCTCCCCCCCGCAAGCGGGGGGGAGGGGGGGGGGGCGGGGGGGTTGGGGGGGGCGGTGACGCTGGCCGGATTTGCGGTCGCTCCCGGTGAGACCATCCACGTGCCCGGTTCTGGCTACGACATCGGGGGCTACGAGGTACTGGTTCTCTACGCCAGCGCCGAGCGCATCACGCTAAGTACACCGGCGAGGACAACGTGGTGCTGGGGTACACGCTCCACGTGGAGGGCATCTGTGTGGAGCCCAGCCTGCTGGCGCTCTATCAGACCTGGAACGAACAGGGGCGCGGCTCCTTGCCCGCCTTGCGGGCCGGCCAGCCCTTCGGGCGCGCCCACGGCAGCGAGATTGGTGTCGCCATCCGCGATACCGGCGCTTTTATGGACCCCCGTTCGCGCAAGGACTGGTGGCAGGGGCGGTGATGTACGCGCGGGAAGGCCGCTGGAAAGCCTGCCCCACGCGAAGCTTGCTCCACGTAGCGGTATCTTACAGCAGTGGCAATTGCGCGGGGGGCGCTGACAGGTCCCGGCCTGCCACCCCCAACAGCCGCACCGGCCGCCCCCGTTGCCAGGCCCGGCGCAATAGGACCGCTGCGGCCCGGTAGATCACGCGCTCGTCGTCCGTAGGCACGGCCAGCCTCATCTGCCGGGTCAGCGTCGTGAAATCGGCGTAGCGCAACTTGATGGCCACCGTCCTGGCCGCCAGCCCCTCCTCTTTCAGTTGCTGCCCTACCCCCTGGCTCAACTGCCACAACTGCCGCCGCAGCGGCTCTGCGTCTCGTAGGTCGCGCACAAACGTCGTCTCCTGGCTCAACGACTTACGTGCGTACTCCGTCACCACCGGCCGCTCGTCCATCCCTCGCGCCTGGTGAGCCAGCTCTACCCCGCGCTGGCCAAAGCGTGCCCTCAATTCCCCTTCAGGCGCCCGCACCAGGTCGCCGACCGTCGCCACGCCCATGTCGGCCAGCCTGTGTGCCGTCACCGGCCCCACGCCCCACAGCACGTGTACCGGCAACGGCGCCAGGAAGGCCGCCTCTTCTCCCGGCCGTACCACGGTCAATCCGCCCGGTTTGTCCCGTGCCGACGCCACCTTCGCCACCAACTTGTTCGCCGCCACCCCCAGCGACGCTGACAGCCCGACCTCGTCCCTGACCCGGCCCTGGAGTTGCCGGGCGACCTCGATCGCGGCCTCCCAGGCCGTGACCTGGTCTGTCAGGTCGAGGTAAGCCTCGTCAATGCTCAACTGTTCCACCACCGGTGAGGCCTGGTGCAGCATCTCCATCACCCGGCGGGAATACTCGTGGTAGAGATGGTGGCGAGGTGGCAGCACGATGGCCTGCGGGCAGAGCGCCAGTGCGCGGGCCATCGGCATGGCCGAGTGGACGCCGAACGCCCGTGCGGGATACGAGGCCGCGGCGACGACACCTCGCTCCGCTGGCCGCCCCCCGACGACCACCGGTTTGCCCGCCAGTTCGGGACGCTCCAATACCTCGACGGCGGCGTAAAAGGCATCCATGTCCAGGTGGACGATGGCGCGTGATTGCTCAGGCATACACGGCCCTAACTGGGATTGCAGTCCCGCAAAAGACGTGCTATACTGGCGTGTGCTGTCACGTGTTCCGCCGAGGCAGATGCTACCACAGGGCCGGGTGAGTGTCAACTGTTTGGGCGACGGACGACCACCGACGGACGACCGACGAGACCGACCGACGACCGACGAGACCGACCGACGACCGACGACCGACGACGGACGACGGACGACCACCGACGACCGACGACCGACGAGACCGACCGACGACCGACGACCGACCATTGGCGGGCACGGTCCGCCGTCCGTGGTCCGCGGTCTGCCGTCCGCCGTCCGCCGTCCGCCGTCCACGGCCACTATTCAACCAGGAGGTCCCATGGCCTACAAATTCGAGCGCCTCGAGGTCTGGCAACTGGCGCTGCAATACGCGGACTTGATCTACGCCATTGCCGAGCAGTTGCCGCGTGTTGAGGAGTACAACCTCAAGAGCCAGATGACCCGGGCTGTGACCAGCATTGCCCTCAACATCGCCGAAGGGTCAACCAGCCAAAGCGACCCCGAGCAGGCTCGTTTTCTCGGCTATTCCATCCGTTCCCTGGTCGAGACCATTGCCTGCCAGCACCTGATTCACCGTCGTCAGTATCTCAATAGCCCGGAGCCGCTTCGAGACGCCTACCGCTTCAGCGAAAAGCTGTTCGCCAAACTCCAGTCGTTCCGCGCCTCACTCAAGACCGAGAACGATTCCAGTATCCGTGAAGAGCCGGCCGTATACGAGTACGACCAAGAGACACCATTCTAGCAGCACTTCGGCCGTCCGCGGTCGTCCGTCGGCGGTCAGCCATCTGAAAGCGAGGTCCCAATGAACTGTCACGAACGAACCATCGCCGCCCTCAACCGGCAGCAGCCCGACCGCGTGCCGCTGTTTTCCTGCACCGAGGAGCAGAACCAGATCTATGAGATCCTGGGCGAGAAGGGCAGCGCGGTGCCGCTCAGCCTCATCCAGAAGGGGGTCACCGGTGTGTTGATCAACCTGGCCGCCCCCCTGGTCAACGCCTCCGGTTGGTTCAACCGTGAGATCGAGAAATTCATGGCCAAGAAGGTCGAAGCCGACATCGCGCTCGGCTACGACTGTTCCTGGCTCATGTACTCGGCCATCTTCAACGTGCGCGACAACCGGCGCGCCACGGACATCTATGGACGGCTGTACGATTTCGTCGCCGATCCCGATGGCAACCTGGACACCCCCATGTACCGCGAGGGGCTGTTGACCACGCCCGAGCGGTGGGAGGCCTGGTCTCATCCCGCTCCCGACCGCTTTCACAAGGCCCTGTATCGGGTCTTTGCCGGCCTCCAGCGTCGTTACGGCGATCGCATTTACCTGATGGGGAGCCTGTTGTGCGGGTTGTGGGAAAATGCCTGGCAGACCATGGGGCTACCCGGCTTCGCGGTGACGCTGCGCCGTGACCCCGCTTTCGTGCGCCACATGGTCCAGTATTACGAGACGCTCTACCTGGCCGCCGTCCACGCCGTGGCCGACGCGGGGCTGCCGGGCTTCGTCTACTCCGACGACATGGGCTACAAGAGCGGCCCGCAGACCTCGCCGCGGGTACTAGAAGAGTTCTTCGGCCCCAGCCTGCGGCGCATCACCGGCGAAGCGCACCGGCGTGGCCTCAAGATCATCATCCACTCCTGCGGCAACGTCTCCCAGTTGTTCGACCTGTTCGTGGCGTGGGGCTTCGACGGCGTGCACTCCCTGGAGCCGACCGCCGGCATAGACCTGGCCGACGTCAAGCGGCGCGTGGGGGATCGCATGTGCGTCTTTGGCAACCTCGACATCTCCCACGTCCTCACCCACGGCACGCGGGAGGAGGTCGAGCAGGCGGTCAAGTACGCCCTGCGGGTGGCCGCACAGGATGGGGGATTCATCATGGCCATGACCAACTCCCACAACGCAGTCAAGGTCGCCAACACCCGCTGGATGATCGAGTTCACCCATCGCTACGGAACCTATCCGCTGGCGCTGGACTGAAGAGTGCTCCCTGGCCTGTCTCGGGGCGGACCGCGCTAATCCGTTTGTCCGTTGGTCAATCCGTTGACCAATCCGTTTATCCGTTGACCAATCCGTTGACCAATCCGTTTATCCGTTGGTCAATCCGTTGACTAATCCGTTGACTCTGGAGGCATACGATGAGCGTTGAAGAAGCTATTGGGAGTGTGCTGGAAGCAGTCGCTGACCTGGACATTGACGGGGTGGCGGTGCGCGTGCAGCACGCTCTGCAGGCCGGGGCCGCCCCCCGGAGGGTATTGAACGATGGCCTCAGCGCCGGCATGCGCGTGGTGGGCGAGCGCTTCGAGGCCGGCGACTACTACCTGACCGAACTGGTGCTGGCCGGCGAGGTGATGAAGGCGGGGCTGGCTCCGCTGGAGCCGCTCTTGCAGGCGGCGGACGTGCACGGTAAGGGCACGGTCGTGCTGGCCACGGTGCAGGGCGACATCCACGAGATCGGCAAGAACCTGGTCGGGACGATGCTGCGCGCAGCGGGGTTCGAGGTCGTGGACCTGGGGGTAGACGTGCCGGCCGCCCGCATCGTGGAGGCGGTGCGCAAGCACCGCGCCGGCGTAGTGGCCCTGTCCGTGTTGCTCACCCCCATGATCGGCCAACTGCAGGCGGTCGTCGAAGCGCTCACCGAGGCTGGGCTACGCTCCCAGGCCAAGATCGTCATCGGTGGTGCATGCACCACCCCGCGCCTGGCCGAGGAGATGGACTGCGACGGTTACGGGGCCGACGCGGTGGAAGCGGTGCGCATCTGCGAAGCGCTGCTGGCGGCCTGACCGCCGGTTGGGGTTGGCGGCGGTTGCTATTTCTCTGTCCCCGTGCTATGATGACGATTCCCGGCACGCCATCTCATGCTCCCGCTGTGCCATCTCACGCTCCCGCCGTGCCATCTCACGCTCCCGCCGGACCACAGTCCGGCGGCTCTCCGGCCTTTCCGCACGGAGGTATGGAATGAAAGGCGTCCAGTTCGTAACAGATGAAACCGGCAAGCGGAGGGCTGTCGTCGTTAGCCTTGCGGAGTGGGGCGAGTTATGGGAAGACATCCATGACACTGTGGTTTCCGAGTTTCGCAAGAAAGAATCCACAGTGTCCTGGGAAGAGCTGAAAGCGGAAATGGCGCATAAGATGGGGGAGTAGATTCGTAGCTGACAGGAGCATAATATGTCCTTAGTCTCCGTCGTCGCCTGCCGGACGTATGAGCCTGACGCGGTCCGCCAGGCGGTAACTGCCGTACTGGCCCCCCTGGGGGGCATCGGCCGCTTCGTCCGGCCGGGGATGCGGGTCTTGCTCAAGCCTAACCTGCTGACCCCGGCCGACCTGGAACGGGCCATCACCACCCACCCGGCGGTGGTCCAGGCCGTGGCCGAACTGGTGCGTGAGGCCGGCGGAACCGTCCTCGTCGGCGATTCCCCCGGCGGCCCCAGCGGAGATGGCTCCTACGTCTGGCTTAAGACCGGCATGGCCGATGTGGCGGAGCGCACGGGCGCTTCACTGGTCCTCTTTGAGGGGGTCGTGTGGAAGCGCCTGAACGGCCACGACTACTTTCTCGCCCGCCCGCTGTTCGAGGCCGACCTGGTGATCAACCTGCCCAAGTTGAAAACCCACGTCCTCACCCGTCTCACGGGGGCAGTCAAGAACCTCTTCGGCACTATCCCCGGCACCCGCAAGCGGGAGGTCCACTGCCGGGCTCCGGGGGTGCAGGATTTCAGCCAGGCCCTGGTGGACGTTCTGGAGTTGACCCGGCCAGGGCTGACGCTGATGGATGGGGTGGTCGGCCAGGAGGGGCACGGACCGGGGATGGGAGGCACGCCGCGCCGCTACGGGTGCCTGGCCGCTTCGACCGACCCGGTGGCGCTGGACACGGTCGTTGCGCGGGCGTTGGGCTATCGGCCTGGCGAGGTCCTGCATCTGGTGCAGGCGAGCGCCCGGGGGCTGGGGGTCTCCGATCTGGAGGCGGTGCAGGTCGTGGGAGAGGAGCGGGCGCTCGACTTTGGGAAGGTGTCTCTGCCCATGTCGCATTGGTACTTCCGCGTCCCGGCCTGGATCAGCGCACCGGTGCACGCGCGCATGCGGCTCCGTCCGCGGCTGTCCCCGTCCGCGTGCGGGGGCTGTGGCCGCTGCGCAGAGGTCTGCCCCCGCGAGGCGATTACGCCCGGGCGGCCCCCCCGCTTCGACCTGAGCCGCTGCATCGGCTGCTTTTGCTGCGCCGAGATCTGCCCGCAAGGGGCGATCCAGCCGCACAGCAACCTGATCGCCCGGCTGATTGGGGTACGTGGGTAAGGTTTCAGGTCTCTTCAGACGAAAGGAGTCCAAGCATGGAATTCTCACAACTGATCCAGAAGCGCTATAGCGTCCGGTCCTATAAACCAGACCCGGTCGAGGACGCCAAACTGCAACAGGTGCTCGAAGCGGCGCGCCTGGCGCCGACTGCCGCCAACCGGCAGCCCTTCCAACTCATCGTCATCCACACGGCGGGCCGCGAGGCGGAGTTGAAGCGCATCTACGGGCAGGATTGGTTCGTTCAGCCGCCGCTGGTCGTCGGCATCTGTGCACTTCCGGCCGGGGCCTGGACCCGCCGGGACGGCAAGAACTATGCCGACGTGGACGTGACCATCGCCATGGACCACCTGATCCTGGCTGCCGCCGACCTGGGGCTGGGCACCTGCTGGATCGGCGCCTTCGACCCGGCCGCCGCGCGGGAGGTGCTGGGCCTGCCCGACGACGTGGAGCCGGTCGCCTTCACCCCCCTGGGGTACCCGGCGGACCAGCCCCGCACCAAGAAGCGCAAGCCCCTCTCCGAACTGGTGCGCTACGAGCGCTGGTGAAGTGGGCACGCAGATGAACGCAGACGAACGCGGATAAACGCGGATGGAGAGCATCCGCGTGAATCTGCGTGTGTCAGCGTTCATCTACGTGCCCTATGTCCGACGGTGTGCCCATCCGTGTCCCCTGGCTGGAGGAAGAGACGTTGTTCTACATCTGGCGCGGCCGCCTGGAGCGGGCGGCGCTGTGCCTGTCCTACTGTGACCGTGACCGGCTACTGGTTTTGCTGCGCGGCGAACGGCCATTCGAGGGCGAGCTGGCCGCATTGCACGCCCGCCTCGTCCGTTTCATTGAGCGCGCTGAGCAGGTGGCGGCGGGAGGCATGGTAGATGGTAGATAGGGCCTGTCTTCCTGTCCGCTGTCCGCCGTCTGCCGTCTAATCCCTGCGCAGCCTCTCGCGCCAGCCACGTACCGCATTCTGAACCGCCGGAATGCGGGCGACGAGCAGCACCGCCAGGACCGCGCCGTACAGCAAAGGGACGCGGGTGTTGGCCTTCACCGCCCACATAAAGTGCACCCCGGCCAGCAGCGCGGCCAGGTAGACCAGCCGGTGCAGCCGTTTCCAGTTCTTTCCCAACCGTGCCACCCAGCCCCGCGTGGACGTGATGGCGAGCGGCACCAGGATCAGGAACGCCAGGGCTCCCACCTGCACGAAGTGCTTCTGGAGCAATTCCTGCCCGATCAGGACCAGGTCGAAGCCATAGTCCAGCCCCACGAACGTCAGGCCGTGCAAGCCGGCGTACAGGAAAGCGTACAGCCCCAGCGGGCGGCGCAGCCGCAGCACCGGCTTGAACCCAAACAGGGTGTAGATGGGCGTGCAGGCCAGGGAAAGCAGCAACAGCACGATCGCGCTTCTCCCTGTGCGGAGCGTGATCTCCCGGATCGGGTTGGCCGTCAACTGGTTCTGCGCATAGTCCCAGGCCAGGATCGCCAGCGGCAACAACGCCCCCACGTGGGTCAGGATCTGCAGCCAGTGCGCCTTCAACTTCTGCATGTCAGAACCACACGCTCAGGTCCATCCCTGCGTACAGGCCCGCTACCTCTTCCTCGTACCCGTTGAACATCAGCGTTTTGCGGCGGCCCGTTTCCCCGATCCGCCGTTCGCTGGCCTGCGACCAGCGCGGGTGGGGCACGTTCGGGTTGACGTTGGCGTAGAAGCCGTATTCGTTTGGCGCCTGCGCCATCCACAGCGAAACCGGCATCTCCGCCACCAGGTCAATCTTGACGATGGACTTGATGCTCTTGAACCCATACTTCCACGGCACCACCAGCCGGACCGGCGCGCCGGTCTGCGGCAGCAAGGGTTTCCCGTATATGCCGGTCGCCAGGATCGTCAGGTCGTGTAAGCCCTCGTCCAGGCGCAGCCCCTCCACGTAGGGCCAGTCGAACATCCTGCTCTTCTGGCCGGGCATCTGTTCCGGATCGTAGAGCGTCTCGAAACGCACGTATTGGGCTTCCGACGTCGGCTCCACCTCCTGGAGCAGTTTGGCCAGTGGAAACCCCAACCAGGGGATCACCATGGACCACGCTTCCACGCACCGCATGCGGTAGACGCGCTCCTCCTCGCCGAACTGGCGCAGATCGTCCAGGTCGAACGTCCTGGGGTTGGCCACCAATCCCCCGACCTCGACCGTCCAGGGCGAGGCCTGGAAGTCCCTGGCCAGTCCCGCCACCGCCTCCTTGTCGAGCGAGAACTCGTAGTAGTTGTTGTACGAGTTGATGGCCTCGTAGGACGTCAGGGCATCCTGCAGGTCATCCTGGCCTGCGCCGGCCTGCGGAGAGGGCTCGTTTGACGGTGCGGCAGTTGGCGCGGCCGTTTCCGGGCCGCACCCACTGAGGACCAATGCGCTGGCTGCCAGCGCGCCGATACCTGTCATGAACTTGCGCCTGGACAGGTATACGTGCTCGGCAGTGATTTCAGATGGATTTATTTTTACCATAGGTAGCACCTATATCTATTATATGCAGATTGCCGATATGCGCAAGGTAATCCGTCTACTTGACGGATAAGCGCATTCGTGCTATGTTGTGAATCGTGAGAGGGCTGGCATGATGGAAGACTGGCGGCAAGCATTGAATGGAGATCCCCTCCCCTGGCTGCTGGAACCTGACCCACACAACCCAGGGGTGCGGTACCTGGCGCTGCGGGAGTTGTCGAGCCTGCCCGCGGACGATCCTGAGGTACTGGAGGCCCGGGCTGCTATTATGCGGACAGGTCCGGTACCGGCGATCCTGGATGCCCAGTACCCCGCCGGATACTGGGTCAAGCCCGGCAGCGGCTATTCCCCCAAGTACCGCTCGACTGTGTGGCAGATCATGTTCCTGGCCGAACTGGGGGCCGACCCGGCCGACGAGCGGGTGCGACGGGGCTGCGAATATCTCCTGAGCCACGGCATCGCCGTCAACGGCGCCTTTTCCGCCCTCCAGCGGCCGGTGCCGGCCGGCGCGATCCACTGCCTGAACGGCAACCTGCTCTATGCGCTCCTGCGCCTGGGCTACGCGGGAGACCCGCGCGTGCAGGCGGCGCTCGACTGGCAGGCCCGCGCCATCACCGGCGAGGGAGGGGTTCACTACTACCGCTCTGGCACGTCTGGCCCGGGCTTTGCCTGCGCGGCCAACGGTGGGCTACCCTGTGGGTGGGGCGCTGTCAAAGCCATGAAGGCACTGGCCGCCGTGCCACCGCACGTGCGCACCCCTGCCATGCAGTGGGCGGTCGAGGCCGGGGCCGCGTTTCTGCTCAGCCGCGATCCGGCTGTGGCCGATTACCCGTACGTCGAAAGGGTCAGTTCCACCTGGTTCAAGTTCGGCTTCCCGTTGAGTTACTGGAGCGACGTCCTGGAGGTCACAGCGGTGCTGGTGGACCTGGGGTACGGCCACGACC
>Ga0315289_10007156_pt1 | contig 16316 bp, 9 predicted proteins | sample YL17G11_40_MG_FD_203452 | JGI IMG/M metagenome (GOLD analysis project Ga0315289, IMG submission 203452) | Sediment microbial communities from Yellowstone Lake, YNP, Wyoming, USA - YL17G11_40 | ecosystem: Environmental > Aquatic > Freshwater > Lake > Sediment | place: USA: Wyoming | collected... | reverse complement strand
GCCGACGACATCGCCGCCGGCCGGCCCGTAGTAATCGCACCACGCCGCGCGCTTACCCCAGGTGCTGTCGTCCGTCTGGCCTTCGCTATTGACGATGTGTCCCTTGGCGACCTTGCCCTTGAGCTGCATGGTCGGGGCCAGGCGGATGGCCATCGAGCCTTCCTTCGTATCCCCCATCGTCACTTCGCCGTTCGAGGCGTGAAGGGTGACTTCGAAATCCATCATGGTGCCGTCCGCGTTGTTGTAGAACCGATGCGTCCGCGTGTCGGTGCAAACGACCTTGCCGTCCGGCGCGACCCATTTGTTCTGCGCCGTGATCACGCCGACGTCAGGCCCGGAGCGGATCTCAACGAATTTGTCGTGAACGATTTTGCCCTTGCCGTCCGACCAGAAATCGACGCCGTTCACGTCGCCATGCGTGTACCACAGCGACTTGTGATGCACGTGATCGTGCTCCTCGTCCGGCCCGCCGTCCTGGATCGGCCAGTGCCGGATGACCGGCACACCGGTCGGCCCCATGACCGGATAGAAAAACGGACGCTCCGGCTCCTGGAAGCGATACTCGGTGAACAGCTTGCCGTTGATCTCGACGGTCGCGCGGTCTTCACGCTCGGTGATCTTGACCCCGCTCGCCGCAGGCGGGCCGCCCGCCTGGGCCTTGGCCACCATCTGCTCGAACACCTGTCTCTGCTCGGCCAGCGCCTGGACCCGGTCCGCCGGACTGGTTCTGCCTTCCAGCAGGACCCAACCGTCGTAGTCCGTCGCGACGAGCAGGTTGATCAAATCCTGGTATGGATAATCGTCGAGGTTCAGCTCGCGGACGTGGGCGATGTGGCTGAACCGCGGCCGCACCAGGTTGAAGTTATATTCCAGGCCCTTGCCTTCGAGGTCCTGCCCGTTGCAGTTCCAGCAGACGCCGACGTTGGGCTGGGTCACCACGTCCATGATGGCCTTGATCGTGGGCAGCAGGGAGCACCCGCCGTGGACCTCCAGCCGGACCTCCTGTCCGTAGTCCGTCGCGAACTGGCCCAGCTCGTTCAGTGATTTGCCGATTTGCTCTATCGTCTTCTGGTAGGGGACGCCCTTGGGCAGATCGTTCGGCTTGACCTTGACTCCCGACCCGCCGCAATCGTACGACAGCTTGACGTACTCCTTGGCCCCCTCGATCTCCTTTTTCAGCCGGTCCGCTTCCGGATAATGGAACGCGAAGTTCGTCCCGAGCCCCACGAGCGTCACTCGGCTGTCGGCGAAGCGTTTCTTGACGTCTTGCCGCTGGGCTTCGGTCAGATTGGCCTCGACGCCGTGCGCGTGCTCCGTGCGCAGCTCGACCCCCGGCACGCCCGTCTTCGCACAGTTCGCAATCACCGTCGGCAGGTCCCAGTCCTGTCCCCACAGGTACGTCACCAGACCGAACTTCATCTTCGCGCCCGGCTTCTGGGCCGTTGCCAGGACCCGGCTGAGCGGACCGGCCGCCACCATCCCCGCACCCAAGACTACGGAACCCTTGAGAAACTCCCGGCGCGTGCTGCGAACTCCCATACTGCCGCCTTTCAAAGACATGCCTGACAAGAACAACACATCTCCCGCGTACTGCATAGGCCTACCTGTTGTGACCTCGACGCCCGGCAAACGAATCGCCTCCCGCACGTTCCCCGCAGCATGCCGCCCATCCTCGCGCGCCGTCAGCGTCAATAAAGACGCATTATCTGCCTCAAAAATTGCACTGTCAAGGCAATTTCCCGGGTGCAGGGGCGTCGGCTGTACGACGAAGACGTGGCGGTTGAGGACGCGCCTCATTGGGCCTCGGCTCGATTCGGACGGCATCTGGCGCCGTCTGTCATGTCGAGCGGAGCGCCGCGGAGTCGAGACATCAGGCCTCGAATCCGGCGTGTCGCTCATTCGTAGCCAGATATCTGGGACCCCAAACGCGTTATTTCGCGTTTGGGAACCCTCTCCGCGCGGCCTTCGGGCTTGGTCGAAATGACGAAGAAAGATCAGGAGTCATTCCAAACCGTCAGCGTAGCCGACGGCATATTGAGCCTGCCACAGTTTCGTCGTACACCCAGGGGCGACATGAGGTGCCGATCGCGTTGGTGGGTCGTCCCTTGTGTAGGGGCTCGGAGTCACTCTGGTCGCGGCGGGTCGTCTTACGTGACCTCGTTGTACTTCTCTTTTGGCGAGCTGCACACGGGACACGTTTCGGGCGGCTCGTCGAGGACCGTGTTGCCGCACACGCTGCAGACGAATACTTTTCGCTGCGGCAAATCGCCGCCCGCCTTGATTTTGTTCATCGCCTCGATGAACAGGCTGTGATGCACTTGCTCGACCGCCATGGCATTCTGAAAGGACGTGACAGCCGCCCGCTCATCGTCCTCCATGGCCGCAGCCTCGTAGCGCGGGTACATGTCCTTGAACTCGAAACTCTCCCCGTTGATCGCTTCCTCCAGGTTCTCCCTCGTCGATTCAACGGCGTTCATCACCTTCAGGAAGGCCCTGGCGTGCACGGCCTCCGCCTCGGCGGCCCCCCGAAACAGCTTCGCCACCTGCGGATATCCTTCCCGGTGTGCCTGCTCCGCAAACGCCAGGTACCTTCGGTTGGCTTGACTCTCCCCCGCAAACGCGTTCTTGAGATTTTCCTTTGTTGTCATGAATGCATTCCTCCTGCCGGCCCGCTGCCTCTGTTGCCGCGATGCAGTCAATGGGTACATGCTGCCTCGCTGCTGGTTACCTCGACATGCCGGAACGGGGTTCCGCACGCATCCCGTGAGAGGCTTGGCCGGCGGAAAATGGATGTAGCTTCCACGTCCCTGGCCTGGGAAACGGCCCGTCCGCTTCTGCTCCTGTCGTGAGCAGTCCGCTACTCAGCCGGCTCGCAGGTACATTCCTCGGCCGGTTCGCCGCAACCCGAGCAGACGCCATTCTCATCGAGCGGTTGCCCGCATTGCTCACACGTCATTTCTTCTTGTTCTTCGGCCATCGTTCTACCTCCTGTAGAAGGTTCCATTTTGTTGCCTGTATTGTCGCGTGCCTGCCTTCCGCGCCAATTGAGGAAATCCCCGATCCCTCCTACAGGCGGCCGCCCGCCGGTTCTTGCGGTTTGTTTGTCGCTGCACGAGGCAACAGCAGGTGTGTTAGGGGCTGGAGATTGACGACCGCGGAATTGATGCCGGTGCTCGTGTGCTTGCCCGCGTCATGCACGTGGGCACGAGGTTTCAGTGCTTAGCCTTGCGGAATGATGCAATTGGTGGCCGTTCAGCCGATCGGGTGGCTCCCCAACGTCGTGACCACGACCCAGGCCAGGACCCCGATTACTGCCGCCGCCAGACCGGCGAGCATAGCCAGCGTCAGGTTCTGCCTCGCCCGCAGTTGGCCGATGAGTTGCTCGAGCTTGGCCTGGTCCACCGGCAGCCGTGCCTGTGTACCGCCGCTCGATCCTGCCGATACTCGTCCGTCCTGCCCCAATCGCGGCCGGTGTGCCTTGGCCGGCACTTCCGGCATATCGTCCGGGGGCTGCGGACTTGCCGGTTGTGGCCGGCTTGGCGTGGGCCGAAGTTCTCGTTCTTCGACCTCCGGCTGGGCATTCGAGAGTCGAGGCCGCCCGTTGCCTTCGAACTCAATCTCGTCCGCTTGTGGCTGTGAAATGACCAGTCGTGGCCGGCTGGGTCTCGGTCGATACTCCTGCTCCTCGGCGGCTGGCTCATCGTTCGCCAACCGTGGCCGGCTGGGTTTCGGTCGAAGTGCTTGTTCCTCGACCACCTGTTCGTCATCGGTCGGTCGCGGCCGGCTTGCTCTCGGCTGCGGCTTCGCTTCCTCGGGTACGGTTTCCATGTCCATGGGGCGCGGTCGCCCCGGCCGAACCGGCTGCTCCTGCTTGTCAGGCAGGGCATCCAAGTCGATCAGGCCGCCATGGGATGGCACGTCGGGGATTTCCAGTCGCGGATTAGCAGGGCCGGTCTTCCTCGGCGTGCAATCAGAGGCCTGGGGCTCGTCACCCTTGCCTTGCACATCGGACAGGCACCTGCGTTGCTGCTTGGGCTGGGATCCGGGACTTGGAATCGGCTCTTGAGGCCGACGTCCGTTCGCTTGCGGCGGGCCACCGGTAATATCAATATCCACCAGTGGCTCCCGCAGTACATTGGAATCCTGCTGTGGCTCGCGATTATCGTAGATAAGTCCCATAACTCCTCGGTCATTTGGTGGTTAGTCGTCAGGAGACAACCGATGGTAGCAAGAGTAGCCATCCCCTGACGATCCACGACTATCTTATGGGCCCGCGCGCCACCGGACACCCAGCCGCGCAAAGAGCCCCTCTCTGTAATTCATAGTAAACAATGGCCCAACCCGCAACTTTGGGTCGCTGCCGTTCAGTGGGCGCAGGCCGTACCCAAATAGCCAAATACGTGAATCGCAAACCTGAGACAAATCCGAGGTGCCAAATGATCAGAACCAAGTCCCAAGGCGCCTGCTGGTGTCTCGTGCCGCGCCGTGTGTTGCGTGCAGACCCGCAGGAGGGACTTCGGCCCACGAGGACCTCTCATCTGCCCATCCGCTATTTCTGCCCGCACAGTCTATGTCCCTTCCATTCCACGATATTGGCGGCTCAGACCCGCAAATGTTGATTATTTTTGTAGAGCAAAATGGAAATCTGCCGAAAGAAAAGAAAATGAGCATATTTCCGGACCCTGACGAGGGTGGCTCTGGTTTAGATAAATGCCTGCTGCAAATGATGTTATGAGTGAGACGACTTTCACCGTGCATGGTTCGTCGCGCTCGACGCGTGACGCGCCGTGCAGTAACAATCCGCAATCCGCGCTTCCCAGTCCGCCATCCGGCGAAAGCCGGCTGGCCGACATGATCATCATGGTAATTCTGTTTCTCATGGCAACCGGGGCGGTGATGGTCTTCTCCGCCGGTGCTAACGTCGGGCACGAATTCGACTTACGGCGTTTCTACGATTTCCCCGGCCTGCGGCAGATCATGTTCTTCCCCATCGCGGTGGTGGTCCTGTTCGCGGCTTCGGCGCCGAACTACCGGATCTGGAGCCTTCGCTCGCGGTGGTACAAATGCCCGACGCTGTGGCTGTTAGTCCTTGCCATTGCGCTACTTGTGGCCGTGCTGGTCCCGAAACTGGGCACGGAAATCAATCAGGCCCGGCGGTGGCTGCGAATCCCGCTTGGCCCGGTCAGCATCAGCTTCCAGCCGTCGGAGCTGGCCAAGTGGATGATGGTGTTCTTCCTGGCGGCCGTGTGCGCCAGGATCGGGCCGGATGTGAAGCGATTTTGGACGCGGTTCCTGCCGCTTTGTACCCTGATTGGGCTGGTGTGCGGGCTGATCGTGATTGAGGACTTCGGCACCGCCGCTTTTGTCGCACTGATCAGTTTCGTGATGCTGATTGTCGCCGGTGCCAAGTGGTGGCATGTCTTGATGCCGTTACCCTTTGGCCTGGCAGGATTTATGTACATTCTGATCCACTCGCCGCATCGTATGAAGAGACTGGCCGCATTTCTGATTCCCGAGCGGTGGGCCGATTCTGTAGCGTACCAGGCCAATCAGTCGCTGATCGCCATCGGCTCCGGCGGTCTGTGGGGCAAAGGGCTTGGACAGGGCACCTGCAAGTATGGCCACCTGCCGGAAGATACGACCGATTTCATCTTCGCCATCGTCGGCGAGGAGTTGGGTTTGATCGGTACCATCGGGGTGATTCTGCTGTTCATCCTCTTTGTTTCCCTGGGTTTAGCGGTGGTGATGCGGTGCCGGGACCGGTTCGCCCGGCTGCTGGCGGCCGGGATCGTCCTGACGGTCGGCCTGCAGGCGGCCCTCAATATCGGCGTCGTCACCGTTGTGCTGCCGACCAAGGGGATCCCACTGCCATTCATCAGTGGCGGCGGAACCAGCATGTTGCTGTCGGCGGCCGCTGTCGGAGCCCTTTTGAACGTCGCCTCGCGTGGCACCTCTGCTGATGCTTCCCTAATTAGCGATTGCGGCGGGACTTAGATCGCTCCCGGTCCCCAACGACTGTAACTGGTGCGTCCCAGGGGGCTTTTGGCGTGCTTTCTTATCTGTTTTTTGCTATAATTGCAGCATAGTGCAGGTCTGTGCCTGCGCTCACGGAGGTCTGAGGGTATGGGGGTCGCAAAGCAGCTTTGCGAAAGGACACTGTCATAAGGGTCTGGTTTACTGCGGCTGTCGTGCTGATGCTGTCGGCGGTCATCGCATCCGCTAAGGGAGATTCCGTGCGCGGCCGCTTCGTGCCAGGTGAAATCATCGTCAAGTTCCGTGCGCCCCCGGCGGATGTCAATGATGACGTCAAACGCACTTCATTGAGCGACAAGTCCAAGCCACCGTATGAATTACAGAACCTGCAGGGCCGCTTTCGGGTGCGGGAGATGAAGCCGCTGTTAAAGGATTCCCCTCGCCGGCAGACGAGATTCCAAGCGCGTGGAGACCGGGGCGTGTTCCGCTTGGCCGGAGCAGAGCGATCGTTGCTGCGTCACAGGCGCGCGATAGCAACCGGGACGACCCCGGATCCAAGTCGGGTCTATCGGGTCCGGCTCGACCTTCAGGCCGGCCAGACGCTGGATGAGGTGCTCGCGGAGTATCGAAGTCGCCCTGACGTCGAATATGCCGAGCGGAATCCGATGATCTCGATTTACGCTGTGCCGAGCGACTCGTTGTATGGTGAACAGTGGTCGCTCAGCAAGATTCAGGCTTCAGATGCCTGGGACACCTGCCGGGGCGACCACGAGGTTGTTGTTGCCGTGATTGATACCGGTGTGGACTACAGCCACCGCGATCTGCAGCACAACGTGTGGATCAATGAGGCCGAGCTGGACGGCGTCGCGGGCGTCGATGATGACGGCAACGGCTACGTTGATGATATGCGCGGCTATAACTTCGCTTACAACAACAATGATCCGGCGGACGACCACGGCCACGGCACGCATTGCGCCGGCACGATTGGGGCGGTGGGCAACGACGGCTTGGACGTCGCGGGCATCTGTTGGACCGCCCGGATCATGCCGCTGAAGGTGCTCGGAGCGGAGGGAGAAGGCAGTGCTGCCGACGCGGTACCCGCCATCTATTACGCGGTGGACAACGGGGCGGATGTGATTTCGGTGAGTTGGGGCGGCGAGGAAGGCTCGGAGACACTCAGGGAAGCCATTGCCTATGCGCACCATGAAGGTGTAGTCGTAGTGGCGGCGGCAGGCAACGAGGGCTCCGGCACGCCGTGCTATCCCGCCGCCTATCCCGAGGTGATTTCCGTGGCTGCGACGGAGTCGAACGATCGTCGCTTGTTGCTCTCGAATTATGGCGACGGGGTGGACATCGCCGCGCCGGGACGCGACATTCTTTCGCTGCGGGCGACCGGGACATCCCCCATCGCCGCGCGCGACGAGTTCACTTGCAGGATGTCGGGCACCTCCATGGCCGCTCCGCACGTGTCCGGCGCATGTGCACTGCTGCTCTCGGCGAATCCGTTGCTCACGTGCGACGAGGTGCATGAGATCCTGATGACGACGGGCGATCCCATCGAGCCGGGGATTTGTGCTTCGAACGGCCGCCTGAATGTATACAAGGCCTTGCGCGCGGCGCTCCCGGCTGCGGGGATTATCCGCTTCGACCGGGCGTACTATGGGGAGCACGCCGATATCGGCATTCTGCTGGCGGACTGGGACCTCAGGGGCACCGGACAACGAAGTGTGGTGCTGGAGGCAGGAAGCGGCGACCGGGAAACGGTGACATTGACCGAGACGGACGTCTCGCTCGGTGTCTTCCGAGGCACGATGGCGAGCGGATCAGGAGTTGCCAAAGCAGGCGACGGGCTGCTTGAGGTTCGCAATGGTGAGGACATTTACGCCCGATATCTGGACGGCGACGATGGTCTCGGCCAGGATGGCCGATGGCGACAAACGAGTGCCGTCGCCGATTACGAGCCGCCGACTGTTGCCGCGCTTCGCGTGGAGCGGAACGGTCCGACAGCGAGAATCGAACTATTGACAGATGAGCCGACGCATGTGGAAATCCGCTACGGCAAGATGCGCGGCGGCCCGTACACTCGAATGGAAAAAAGCTCCGAATGGAGCGAGCGACACACCATCGAGCTGCGAGGCCTGGAACCACAGATCCCATATTGGTTCGTCGCGGCCCTCGTCGACATTGCCGGCAATGAAACGCTCGCCGGTGATGGCGGGCCAGGCTACGCCGTGCCGGCAGGGGACGCCTTCGCGGGTTTCCGCGTGCCGGGCACATATCCGACGATCCAGGCGGCGATCGATGACGCCGTGGACGGTGACACGGTCTGGGTCGCGGATGGCACGTACATGGGCCAGGGCAATCGGGACATTGATTTCCGCGGCAAGGCCATCACAGTGCGCAGCGAGAACGGACCGGCGTCATGCATCATCGACTGCAATGGGCAGGGCCGTGCCTTCTATTTCCACAGCGGCGAGACGGCTGCCGCCATCCTCGACGGCTTTACGATAAGAAACGGCGGCGATGTCGATTTCGGCGGCGGCATTCACTGCATGGGCAGCAGCCCGACAATCAGGAACTGCACTCTTGTCAAGAACTCCGCTCTGCTCTGGGGCGGTGGGCTGTGCAACAGCTATGGGAGCAACGTGACTGTCATCAACTGCACTTTCCAGGATAATTCCTGCCCGTCTCTTGCCTTTGGCCACGGTGGAGGCATGGCCAATCGGCACGGCAGCAACCCGACCGTCACGGATTGTGTTTTCGTCAGCAATTCGGCCAAGGAAAGCGGAGGGGCGCTCGCGAGTTCCGATGCCAGCAGTCCGGTGGTTACTCGCTGCACCTTCCGCGGCAATTCCGCCGGCGACTGCGGCGGGGCAGTCGACAACTTGGGTGCCGCCCGTCCGACGTTCGAAATGTGCATTTTCACTGGGAACCGGGCGGAGAACGCCGGTGGGGCGATGTACAGTGGTGATAACGCTGAATCGGTTCTCACCCACTGCATTTTCAGTAACAACATCGCGAACCGATCGGGCGGCGCGCTGGCGAATTCGCACGCCACCATGGTACTGACCAATTGCACTATCAGCGGCAATCAGGCGCAACAGTCGTGCGGAGGCATCTGGACCGCGGGGGACGGCACGCTCCGTCTCGAGGACAGCATCGTTTGGGGCAATGTTGGCAGCGAAATCGCCGGGCAAGCCGAATCTGCACAAATCATGGCGGTCAGGAATAGCGAGGTCATTATCAACTACTGTGATGTACAGGGTTGGACCGGCACGCATGGTGGGCTCGGCAACTTCGGCTTGGATCCGCTGTTTGTCGATCCTGATAACGGAGACTTTCACCTCAAGAGCCAAGGCTGGCGCTGGGATGCCATGCGGAGTCGCTGGACGTACGACGCCGTAACGAGTCCCTGCATCGACGCGGGCAATCCGGGCCGGCCGCTGGGCGATGAGCCCACGTCGGTGCCGGATGATCCCAATCACGCACCGGCCGAGAACGTGCGCATCGATATGGGAGCCTACGGCGGGACGGCCGAAGCGAGCCTGGCGCCCTCCGGCTGGTCGCTCCGGGCGGATGTGAACAACGACGGCGACGTGAATTGGCTGGACCTCATAAATATGGCGGATGCCTGGCTGCAGGCAGGCCGGAAGCACGGAACAGATTTAACACGCGACGGCACGATTGACATAAGAGACTTAGCGCTTCTGGCTGGAGAATGGCGGCACCGGGCGCGACTCCCGGGCGGGCCGGTCGGCGGATTGCGAGAGCCCCAGGCTCCGGCTGGACAAAACAGTGTACAAGTCCGGTCGGCCGGGATTAGGATAGCGACGGTGGCTCCCAGGTAAGGATTGTCCACTGTGCAAGAAAGGATTGGTCAAGGAGGCCAAGTGTGAACGGTGCTTCATTCTTCTTTGCCGGCGGGGGGACGGGCGGGCATATTTACCCGCTCTTGGCCGTAGCTGAGCAGATGCTGCTCCGGCAGCCCGACGCCCGGATTCACTTTTTTCACAGCACGCGTGCCGTCGATAATCGGGTCCTCGACCAGATGACGTTCGGGCGTACGCCGCTGCCGGCGACCGGGCTGTTCCTGCGGCCGATGAAGCTGGTGCGCTTCGCCGTCACCTTTCGGCAGAGCTACCAACTGGCCAGGAAGGTCCTGGCCGGCAGTGCGAACCAGGTCGTCATCGGCGCGGGGGGATTCGTGGCCGCACCGGTCTGTCGGGCGGGGCACATGCTCGGTATCCCGGTGGCCCTCTTGAACGTGGACCTGCTGCCCGGCCGGGCCAACCGGCTCAGTGCACGCTGGGCCGACGAAATCTTCGTGCAGTTCGAGGAAAGCAAAAGCCATTTTCCGCGCAGTCGAGCGGTGGTGAATATCGTGGGTTGTCCCCTGCGCAGCGGCTTCGACCATCCGGACCCGGGCCGGGCCATCGGCGACCTCGGTCTGGATGCGAACAAGAACGTCCTGCTGATCACGGGAGCTTCGAGCGGCTCGGCCAATATCAACGACGCCATGTGCCGTCTGCTGCCGAAGCTGGAGGGATTTGCCGGCAACTGGCAGATTGTGCACCTGACGGGTCTGGACAACTACGAGACCGTCCTGAACAAGTATAATGGGGCCCATATTACCCACAAAGTACTGAACTACTATGACAATATGCCGGACCTGTTCGCGGCGACCGACCTGGTCGTGGGTCGCAGCGGGGCGGTAAGTGTGGCCGAGTACGCCGTGGCGGGCGTTCCCAGCATCTGCCTGCCCTATCCGCACCACAAGGACCGCCACCAATACTTGAATGCCGCCAAGCTGGTCGATGCGGGCGCCGCCGTGATTGTCGACGACGTGCCGAACGCCGAAGACCGCGCCGAACGGCTCTGGGAGAAATTGCACAAGCTGATGAGCGACGACGAAAGACGCCGCGGGATGTCGGAGGCCTGCCGCGAGGTCGCCCGCCCCCACGCCGCCGCCGCCATCGCGGCGCGTCTGCTCGAGATGGTCAAGTAATGATCATCAAGCGGCTGCACCCGGGATCGGAGTCCGGGGTGACAAGGCTGCGAGGCTTGTAAGATGGGCTTCAACTCACGTGGCTTCTTGGGTGCGACCCCGCGATTCGCACGGTCAATCGATTCTTGGGTATCTCCTCGACAGTGGCGCAGACTCCGAATGGCAGCCTCAAGGCCTTTGGCCTTGGGGATGGGGACCGTATGACACTCACATGCCTTTCGGCTTGCCTTCTTTGGAGTCACATGTTATCATATCGGTGTGGTGATGCTGGAGGGCTCGGATATGGCGACATTACGGATTGCACATTTGGCGGGCGCGAGTGCCGCTATTATTGTGTCAATTGCTCCCTTCTTGCAGGCGGCGGGATTTGCCGGCGGCACCGGGGAACCGAACGACCCGTATCAGATCGCCGCGGCTCAGCAGCTTGTCTCCATCGGCTCGGACCCGAATCTGCTCGACAAGCACTTCGTGCTTATCGCCGACCTCGACCTTGATCCGAATCTCCCCGACAGCCGTGTGTTCACGCAGGCGGTGATTGCCGCCGACATGCATTGGACAAGGTATGGCGATGTCGTGGACGTTCAGCACGCAACCTTCGACGGCAGCTTTGATGGCGGCGGTCACATTGTGCGCAATCTGGTCATTGACGACGTTCTGATGGTTGACGGCGTTGCGCCTCGTTGTGTCGGCTTGTTCGGCATCGTGGGAGAACGCGGGCGCGTTCAGAATCTCCGCCTGGAAGGTATATCCGTCAAGGGCTTATATCCCGTGGGCGGGCTCGCGGGCAACAACGCAGGGACAATCCTTCGCTGTCATGTCGTCGGCCAGGTGGCTGGGAGCGGGGACGTCGGCGGCTTGGCGGGAAGTAACGGCGGGGTGATCGCGCTGAGCCATACCGGCGGAGTGGTCTCTGGAGGCGACGGACTCGGCGGGCTGGTGGGAGGGAATCTCTGGGGAATTGTCACCAACTGCTATAGCGACGCCACGGTATGCACGGGACACGGTCGATTCGTCGGTGGCCTTATAGGCGATCACCGCGGAAGCTTGGCGGGTTGCTACGCCACGGGCTCCGTGTCGGTGGGGGAAAGGGGCATGTTCGTCGGCGGCCTCGTGGGATCGGCCTGGGGCAGCGTTGTCAACTGCCATGCGGCCGGCAGTGTTCTCAGTGGCGACAAGAGCGAATGTGTGGGCGGGTTGGTCGGCGATGACTATTTCAACTGCATCATCGCGAATTGCTATGCCACGGGCCGCATCTTGGCCGGAGCCGGCAGCCAGTATGTCGGCGGCCTCCTGGGACGCTCCCATTCCGCGGGTGACGTGAGCCAGTGCTTTTGGGACGTGGAAGCGACTGGCATACTGTCGAGTGATGGCGGTACGGGTCTGGCTACGATCGAGATGCAACGCATCCAAACGTACCAGGCCGCGGGGTGGGATTGGGTGGATGAGCGAGCGAACGGTACGGCCGATCTCTGGCTGATGGCGGAGGCGGGGAGTTATCCGAAGCTGGCGGCTTTCTCCAACCAGGCTCGAGAACGGACGCTGATGGGCTCGGGCACACATAGCGATCCTTACCGAATAGCCTCTGCGGAGGACGTGGGCGCCATATCCCGCTATGATCCATCCGCCTGCTACAGGTTGGAGACGGATATCGATATGTCCGGGATCGCATGGGCCACCGCACCGATTGCCGGTCTTGACGGGAGTCTCGACGGCGCCGGTCATGCAGTGTCCAACCTGACCATTCGAGGAGGCGGGTACCTGGGCCTGTTTGGCATCTTGGCCCGCCGTGGCCACGTTGCGGGAGTCATACTCACGGATGCCGACGTCGGCGCCACCGGGCCTGGCTGCTGCTTCGGTATGCTGGTGGGCCACAATTCGGGAAGTATCGCGGGCTGCGGCGCCATGGGTGCCGTGGGCGGGTGGGAGGACGCAGGGGGGCTCGCAGGCACGAACGACGGTGTGATCACCGCCTGTTTCGCCACGAGCGACATCTTCGGCGCGGGGAAGGCTCAAGAACTCGGTGGGTTCGTCGGGCACAATGACATTCAGGGGCAGATTACGAATTGCTATGCCCGCGGAAACGTCTCGGGAGGCGACGGCAGCCAGCGCCTCGGCGGCTTCGTGGGGTACAATGAGTGGGAGGTAGCCGACTGTTACGTCGCCGGCAATGTCTCAGGGGGCCAGGGCAGCCGCGACCTCGGCAAGTTTGTCGGAAAGCATAACTCAGTTAATCGAATGCCGTTCGCACTCGCGGTGAAGGGCTGCTACTTCCTTCGTCCCATGGACGATATCGGGCCGACAAACAATCTGGGGCATCCTCTCTTCGAGGAAGACATGAAGAAACAGAGCCGCTTTGTGGGCTGGGACTTCGGGGCTGTCTGGATGATTTGCGAAGGCAGAGACTATCCGCGTCTGCGGTGGGAGCAGGTGCAGTGTCAGCCATAGGATAGGCTTCAGCCAAGCTGTTCTTGGGTGCCGCCGAAGCAACCCGCATGGACTGAAGCCCCTCGCGCGCACTTGACTTGGGTCGCATTCGCTTCCACAATTATGCGAAAATGTGCGGCCTCATCAGAAGAAGGAGTGGCTATGAACCGGATCGGTACTCAAGTCTGCGTGTTGGCGATGGCGATGGTCGTTTGCTTGGCGTGCGGGGTCATGGGGGCGGAGAAGGGGGACAATGCCTGGGTGGTGTATGAGGGCAAGGCGGGGGCGGGGCAGGGTAAGCATATCGTCTTTGTCACGGGCGACGAGGAGTACCGCTCGGAGGAGTCCATGCCGATGCTCGCCAAGATTCTGGCGGTCCATCACGGCTTCCAGTGCACGGTGCTGTTCGCGATCAATAAGGAGAGTGGCGAGATCGACCCGGTGACCGTGGACAACATTCCGGGCCTGGAGGCTCTGCAAACGGCGGACCTCATGGTCCTGTTCACCCGTTTTCGCGAGCTGCCGGACGAGCAGATGAAGTACATCATGGATTACACGAACTCCGGCAAGCCGATTGTGGCACTGCGGACCGCGACGCATCCGTTCTATTACCAGAAGCACAAGGACAGTCCCTACGCCAAGTGGAGCTGGGACAACAAGGACAGCCAGTATAAGGGCGGCTACGGCCGGCAGGTACTGGGCGAGACGTGGATCAGCCATTACGGCGACCACCAGAAGGAGAGCACGCGCGGCATCATTGCCGAGGGTATGGAGAATCATCCCATCGTCAAGGGCGTCGGCGTGATCTGGGGGCCGTCGGACGTTTACGGCCTGACGACCCTGCAGGGCGACTGCAAGCCGGTCATTATGGGCCACGTGCTGGCCGGCATGAATCCTGACGATAAGGAGAACCCGAACAAGAAGCCTCTGCCCGTCGCCTGGATCAAGAGTTACACGGGCACATCGGGCAAGGCCGCCCGCATCTTCACGACCACGATGGGCCACGCCGGCGATTTGAAAGACGAGAACTTCCGTCGGCTGCTTGTGAATGCCTGCTACTGGGGCCTTGGCATGGAGGACAAAATCCCGGCCAAGGGCGATGTGACGATTGTCGGCAGCTACGACCCCAAACCCATCGGCTTCGCCGGCAACAAGAAGGGCGTGAAACCGGCCGACCACAAACTGAACTGAGCCTCCGTGCTTCACACGGACGGGGGCAGGATGAGGTGAGATATGCCCAGGGCACTCGTTGTCTTCGTTGGCTGCGTAGCTGGGTGGGCTATCAATGTGCAGGCTCAGCCGGTTGGTTTGGCGTTCTATGACGATCTGTCGCTGCTGCCGGGCATCTACTCGAACGTGCAGTCCTATTATCTGTCCAGCTACGACCGCACGGGCGGCAACGATGACGGGTTCGTGGGGACCTACTCTCAGCTCTACGTGGACGAGAAGGGCGAGCATGTGATCTTCGACGCGAACGGGCCGGGCTGCGTGTACAACCTGTGGTTCACGGGCGACGACCAGAAACTGCATTGGGGCAAGCTCCGGCTCTACTTCGACGGCGAGAAGACGGCGCGGTTCGAGTGCGAAGCCGAGGAACTCTTCAGCGGACAGCGGGCGCCGTTTGTCTATCCGCTGGTAACCCATGCCTTCATCTCGAGCGGAGGCTATAGTTGCTCGGCGCCGCTGCCGTTCGCCCGCCGTCTCAAAATCACGACGGAGAAACTCGCCGGCTTCTACAACGTCTACTACCAGCTCTATCAGGACGTCTCGATCCAATCGTGGTCGCCGCAGCAGGATTATTCGAGGCTCATCAATCTCTTCGAGCGTTGCGGCAGCGACCCCAAGCCGGCGCGGGCCAAAACCGACATTATGCGAAAGGCCGTTTCGCTCGCGGTCGCCGGCGGCGGCGAGTCGCCCGAAGTTGAGCTACTCTCGCTCGACCACGGAGGGGTGATTCAGTACATCAAGCTCAATCCACTCTTCGCCCCGGACGCGTACAGTCTCAACCACGTTTTCCTGCGGGTCTTCTATGACAAGCAGGATACTCCGAGCGTGGACGTGCCCATCGGGCCGTTCTTCGGCTCCGGGCTCGGCGAGGCCGACGTCCGAAGTCTGTTCGTCGGCATGTCCAGCTCCGGCGTGTACTACTGCTATCTCCCGATGCCGTTCCGGCAGGCGGTCCGCATCGTTCTCCAGAATCGCAGCTACCAGTCGGGCGGCGAATTCTTCGTCGAGATCGGCTCTACGAGCACGTACCCGCAAGCCCAGCCGCCGGGCAAAATCGGATGTTTCGGGGCTAAATACAATCACGCATGGCCCATCACCGAGCCGGAGGATTACGTCCTCTTCGACGGCAAGGGCACGGGCGCTGTCATCGGCCAGGTCATGACCGTCGAGCCGGTCACGCCGGACCGCAAACGCTGGTGGGAAGGCGACATGCGCATCTTCCTCGATGGCGAGGACAAGCCACGCTTTCACGGCACGGGCCACGAAGACGAGTACCAGGGTGGCTGGTCCACCTTCTGGCTGATGAACCCGTACTCGCTGCCCCTGTTCGGCGAGCCGAAGACGAGGGACCTGATCGACGTCTTCGGCCAGATCAACGGCTCGACCACCGTCTACCGTTTCTGGCCCGGCAAAATCCACTTTGCCCAGTCGATCCGGATTTCCACCGAGCACGGCAATCAAAACGACACCCCCGCCAACTACTCGTCCCTGGTCTATTACTACTACGTCCCCGAGTAGCTGGTGCGGTTGCCAATGGCGGTGTGAGGACGCCTGCGAGGCCAGGGCAATCGCAAAGTCAGGCGGAGAGCACCTTCAGTAGGTAGTCTTCGTCCCAGCCGGCCCGCAGGCGTTTGATCTTGATGCCCACTTTTTCCGTTGTCTCCCGCTTGAGCAGGTTCAGGGCGAT
>Ga0315289_10007154_pt1 | contig 16319 bp, 17 predicted proteins | sample YL17G11_40_MG_FD_203452 | JGI IMG/M metagenome (GOLD analysis project Ga0315289, IMG submission 203452) | Sediment microbial communities from Yellowstone Lake, YNP, Wyoming, USA - YL17G11_40 | ecosystem: Environmental > Aquatic > Freshwater > Lake > Sediment | place: USA: Wyoming | collected... | reverse complement strand
AGTGGGCCAAGGTGCTGTTCGCCATCGGCCTGTTCGACGCCGGCCTGCTGGGCGCGCTGTGCATCTCGCTCGCCACCTCCTGGGCCCTCGGCGAGGTCTTCGGCTGGGCCCACTCCCTGAACAAAGGGGTCCGCGAGGCGCCGTGGTTCTACATGGCGTACGCGGCCATGCTCCTTTCGGCCGGCGTGGTGTCGCTCATCGCGAGCATCGACGTCCAGAACGCCATCACCATTTTCGTGCAGGTAGTGGCCGTGACGCTCCTGCCGGCGGCATTGGTGTTCCTCATCCTCCTCCTGAACGACAAGCCCCTCATGGGCGAGCACACCAACACGCGATGGCAGAATATCGCCAACTGGAGCATCGTCATTTTCGTCATCGCCATGTCGGTGGCGTACGCCGTCACGAACCTTTTTTCGGACACCCCGGGAGTCGGAGGCGCTCCATGACCGACCTGCCTAACATCCGAACCGCGAAGACGTCCGAGGTTGCCCTTGGGGTCAAGGACTTCCAGACGTTCTATTTCTCGGAACTCCTCAATCGCCGCGTCTGCGCCGGCAAGATCACCGACCGCATCGGGCGGCTGACCGACCTGGTGTTCCGCATCGCCGAGCCCTACCCCGAGGCCGTCGGCCTCTACATTGACCACGGCTGGGGCCGGCCCTCGGAGTTCGTCCCGTACGAGAAGGTCGTGAAGATCGACGACGACGCCATCTTCGTCCGGCCGCACGAGGGCGGCGGACCATACCCGCCGTTCGCCGACCAGCCGGGGCACCTCCTCGTGAACGAGCACCTGATGGGTCAGACGATCCTCGACATGGACGGCCGGCGCACCGAGGTCGTCAACGACGTGGACTTGCTGGAATCGCAAGGGCGCATGATCATCGTTCACGTCGACGTTTCCTTCAACGGGTTCCTGCGCCGCTGGCACCTCAAGCGGCTGACGTGGCGGAAGGACCGCTTCATCTCGTGGCGATACGTGCAGCCGCTGTCGGTCGAGGACCGGGCCACCGACACGGTCTCGCTCTCGATCCCGCGCAATCGCATCCACGAACTGCCGAGCGAGGACCTGGCCGACGCGCTCGAGGAACTCTCGGGCCGCGAGCAGCAGGCCCTGTTCTCGGCCCTCGACTCCGGGAAGGCCGCCCACGCCCTCGGCCACGCCGAGCCGCGCGCCCAGCGGCAACTGATCGCCAGCCTCCGCCGGGAACGCGCCCGGACGATCCTCTCCGAAATGTCCGTGCCGCAACTCGCCGACCTCTTCTCCGTCCTCCCCCACGACGACATGATGAAGATGATGTCGCTCCTGCCGCCCGAGCAGGCCACACGCATTCGCCCCATCCTCACCAAACGCGAGGCGACCGCGCGGGCCTTGATGTCGACGGACTACCTGGCCATGGGGAAGGACGCCACCCTCGGCCACGTCCTGGGCGCCCTCCGGTCCTCGGGCCGAGAGTACCACGGCATTTCGTACATCTACGTCGTGAGCGGCCCGGAGAACACGCTGCTGGGCGTGGCGGACCTGAGGCAGGTGGTCCTGTCGCCCGAGCACCTGACGCTGGGCGATATCCTGGTCGCGCCGGTCGTCTCCGCCGAGGAGGACGATACGCGCAGCGACCTGGAGGAACTGTTCGGAAGGTACCACTACCGGACGATCCCGGTGGTCGACGCCCAGGATCACCTGGTAGGCATCATCCATCACAACGATATAATCAAGGGCATCAGTTCCTACTCCAGAACCTGAGGTGTTTTATGCCGCGCGTCCAGATGACCCGGATGACCACGTTCGCCCTGTTCTTTCTGCGGGTGTACCTGATCGTCATGGTCGGCCTGATCCTCTATAAGTTCATCAGCATCGTCGCGGCCGGCCCGCCGCAGCCGTGACGGCAGCCGGTCCCGCTCTTCTGTCAAGGAAAGAAAACGCCCGTGTCCAAGATCCGCGTCACCGTCTGGAACGAGGGCATTCACGAGAAGGAAAGCGAGAAGGTGCGCGGGGTCTACCCGGAAGGCATCCACGGCGCCATCGCCGGCCACTTGAGAAAACAGGCCGGCATCGAAGTCGTCGCGACCGCCACCATAGAGGAACCGGAGCACGGCCTGACGGAAGCGGTCCTCGCCAATGGCCGAACGGTCCTGAGCGGCAAACAGGAGATTGACCGGGTCGAGTTGCTGGAGACCTCGCGGCGAACGTATGATTTCGACCGCCTCGTCGCCCGCCGCCTCCGCTGCAAGGTGAAGGTCAAGCAATAGGGGCGGCCTGCCAGCGCCCCGAGTCACGGAAGTCCGGCATGCGCTTCTTCTGCCGGCGGTAGTAGTAGCGGAAGCCCCAGTGGGCGGCGAGGTTCATGATCCAGCCCGCCTTCTGCGCGGGCGGCGTCTTAAGGCGTTCGCGGATGCTCGGCCAGGAGAAAAACTCGCCGAAGGCAGCCATCTGGCTCCGGGCCAACTGCTCGACGCTCATCCGCGCGGGCTGAAAGACGACCGTCGCACCGTTGTACTTCGACCAGTCGCGCGTCAGGATGCGGCCCGCCGACGCGTATTCCTCGAAGAGCGGCGTCCCCGGGTACGGCGTCAGGATGGGATAACAGGCGAACGCCAGCCGCGCCGCCCGCGCGAAACGCACCGACTCGCGGCACGACTCGACCGTGTCGCAATCGAACCCGAAGAGGAACGAGCCCCAGGTCCCGATCCGGGCGGCCTGGAGGCGGCGAATCAGGGGAATGTAGTCGGCCGGGTCGCAGTAGGTCTTGTTGCCCAGGCGGAGGCTCTCGGCATTGGGGCTCTCCAGGCCGAGGATGAGGCCCAGGCAGCCGCTCTTTTTCATCAGCGCCAGGAGCGATTCGTCGCGTGCGACGGTGACGGTCGCCTGGCCGCACCAGCCGACCTTGAGTTTCGCCAACTCGCGGAAGAATCGCCGGGCCCACCCGAGGTTGCCGACGATGTTGTCGTCGGCAAAGACGATCCATTTCGCGCCGAGGCTGCGGATCTCGTCGCAGATTTCCTCGATGTCGCGGACGACGTATCGGCCGCGGTACATGGCGTGCGTGATGCAGAAGCGGCAGCGGTGCGGGCAGCCGCGCGAAATCTGGACCGCGCTGGACACCAGGTAATCGCGGCGCGCGAGGAGGTCCCGCCGCGGCGTGGCGATGGGGAACTCGCCCTCCGCTCGGTAGATGCCGCCGAGGCGCCCCGCCTCGAAGTCCGCGAGCATCCGCGGGAGCGTTCCCTCGGCCTCGCCGACGGCGACAGCTGTCGCGTGGCCGAGCGCCTCCTCCGGAAGCGCCGACGGATGGATGCCGCCCATAATCACCGGCACGCCGAGCGCGCGGTACGCGTCGGCGATCTCGTACGCCCGCGGCGCCTGGCACGTCATCGCCGTCAGGCCCACCAGGTCCGCGTCGCGCCCGATCGGCACGGGGCCGGTGCACTCGTCCACGATTTCGACGTTCCAGGAGCGCGGCACGGCGCCGGCGGCGACGGCCAGGCCGAGCGGCATGAAAATGGCCTTCCGCCCCAGCGTCACGCGGCGGGCCACGTCGTTCTGCACGAGGCCGTTCAGCGGATTGCGCGGATTGATGAGCCGAAGTCTCGGCATCCTCGACTTCCCTTTCGCCGACCGAGCGCTGCCGTGCCGCCGGGAAAAAAACCGGACGTCGGAAGCCTAACAGGGAACCCAGGGCCAATCAACCCCCTTGGAAGGGGTCCTGGCGGGGGGTAGGCCCTTTCGGCCCTTCCGGACAATCTCGCAATTATTTGGTATTGACAATCCGCCGGCCTGCCGATACACTAAGACCTTTAGAGAAACCGCTCGGGGTCGGCCTTGGGCCGGTCCCGGGGGACAGAACCGCGTGTGCGGTTCGATTTGCTTGAGTCTGTTAGGGCTTCCCGGTAACAGACTTGCAGCCAGAGATTCCGGGAAGAGGAACAGGAGTGGCATCAGATGGCTCGTGGCAAGGTGAAGTGGTTCAATGAGCAGAAGGGATTTGGTTTCATCGAGCAGGACACTGGCACCGACGTCTTTGTCCACTACTCGGCGATCCAGGGCGCGGGTTTCAAGACCCTGGCCGAGGGCGACGAGGTCGAGTTCGACGTGACTCAGGGCCCGAAGGGGCCCAAGGCGGAAAACGTCCGCCGCCCCGAAGGGGGCTAACTCAACACGCCGATGAAAACGAACCCCGTCCGAAAGGGCGGGGTTTATTTTTGCGCCCGACGCAGCGCTGCCGCTCGGGGCTAGTTCAAATCACCGCGCGCCCGCTCGCCAACCTCCGCCGGACTCGCGCTCTCCAGAAACAGGCGGACGGCCTCCGCGAGATTCGCGCGGGCCTCGTCCACCGTCGCCCCCTGGCTCGCCACGTCCAACTCCGGACACAGGGCGACGTACAGGTCGCCTTCACGGTGAACGGCCGCGGTGAAACGTCGCTTGGGCATTGCTCGCCCTCCTTGGGTTTCCAATGCTATTATAATGCCTCGCCGCTGCGGAGCAACCCTCCGCCGCTCACGCGAACAGGTTGCGGTCCAGCCGGCGGGCAGGTTGAGCGGGCGCGCCTGTACCGTTTGCGGAGACCCGGTCCCCACTCGCCACCGATACTGTAAGAAATGCGCCGCCGCGCGACGGCGGGAACAGTACCGGCGCGAAAAAGCACGTCAACGCCTGTCTCGTGTCCTACAAACAACGAAAAAAGTGCCTAAATTCTGCACGTTACACTAGGAAATTCGGGGGTGTTGCTCGCACCCCCTACCCACCCTACCCGACCCGCCAAAATCGGGACTTGAGTGTAGGACATTTCGCTGACGGCGAAACTCTTTGCAACGAAGGGATCCCGTCCAGAACTAGTCAACAGCCAACGAGAGGCGTGAAGAGGCCGAAGGGTGCTCCCGGGCAAACGCTTTCGCGCGCTCGATGACCTCGTTGATGAGGACCACCTCCCGGGAAAGCACCTCGTCAGACGTGTCCTGGAGAGTCAACGGCCCTTCGCCAGCGAGGTATTTTTCCAAACACCCAACGCGAAACGTGATGTTAGCGCGAAAACGCGAAGTGGTTTCGACTTTAGGCATTACCTCTAGCCGCTTCCGAAGAACGCGAACCAGATCTTTCACCTGCCCATGCTCCGACTGTTCGACCCATACGCGGATATGGGCTCTGCTCGAAACCTCGCAATCAAACCGAGCGCGATCGATGGGATCTAGGAAATCGGACGACTTATCGGCGTTCTCGAACTCCTCTGTTAAAGAAGCCACAACAGCGGTTCCTTCGAACGGGGCATGCATGACCGCTACCTCCTTATCGGCGTTATCTTCTCCCTGGGACCAGCAAAAGGCCTATCTTCGTACCGTGGGTGATTATAGATACCCTGTCAGCCCAAAGCAAGATCTATGGGAGTACAGGCAGCACTGACCCGAACAGCGTCTCGGTCCTTTTGCCAGCGCCGGCGAAGTGACACGACCAACTCGTTCGCCTTCTGGAGAACGGGAACCAACCAAACAGAACACCGTGCCGACAAGAACGCACCAGCCTTCTTAAGCTCCTCCTGGATTCGCATCTTATCGTCATTAGAAAGGGGGGTACCAGGCTGCGCCTTCTTCAGAAGATCGCGGAGAAGATTCTGTAGCGGCACGAGAACATTTCCACGAACGTCGTCCATAAGACTCTCGATGTCACTGCGGAGGACCTTTGCCCTTTCGCGTACAGAGTCTTCCGCATGCTCATACAGGGTACTCAGTTCCTGCACACAAGGGCAAGCGCCAACCGCGGCGACCTGGCCGTGCAACTTTTCCGCGCTACCGCAATGCACAGCGAGACGGCCCAGGTCGAAATCGGTTTCAAGCAGCATCTCCGCAGAAACAGCCAGCAGGCTTTTACACACATAACTAAGCGAATCAACCACATAGACGCCAACCGCGCAGGCCAACGCGCGTCCTTGGGCCCTACCCGTATATTGACGACCGCAAAGCAACGGGTCTTCTTCTTCACCGAGCGCTTTCTCTAAAAGGGGGCGCTCCCAGCGCCACTTGCACTTCTGGTCACCTTTGAACCAAACGAAACAGACGGCCGCGCCGAGAATGAGAAGGACGGTCACCACGCCTACGGCTTTGATGGCCCAGGAGGGCAGCCAGAGCTGGAATGTTGAGACCACCGTCCCCGCAGCGCCCACCGACGCTAGCACCATGCCCAACACGTTTTCACGCACAGCACGTAAGAATCGCCTCCCGCCCATGCTTGCCCCTTTCGTCAGTGTCCAGCCAGCAGCACACACCAGAATCGGCCTACCGCGGGCGCCGACTGAGCTGCCAAACCACCAAGCCCAAGTAGCCGCCTTTCACAAGACGCGCCAATACACAAGAACTTAAAAACGGCAGTATAATCGTCTGCGATTAGGGGGCAAGCAAATTATTCCGGCGTGCCCCCGCCACCGGCCACTGTTGTCACGCACCAGGTTCAATGAACACCACCAAAGGCAATGGCAAAACCCCGCGATGTTCACCGTCAGATTTTGGCGAAAGCAGGGTATCTATGTTTGTGTCAAGGTCAAAGGGAGCCCCCCCACCCACCCCTGGGCCAAGGCCTAGGTGAGGACGGGCCGCGCCCAGGCGGCGACCCCCCGCCCTATCGCCCGGCCAGCGGTAGCCGGAGTTCCTCAGAGCGGTGCCGACGCGGTCCTTCGATTCCTTGACGGCCGCGGGGATGCCGCCGACTGCCGCGGCGCCGCCGGCAACACAAACCTTGGCAAGAACCTTGACGACCGTTGTCTCGATGTCGCCTTCGCCGGCCATGCGTGCTCCTTGTCGGCAGCAGTCCGAGTACCGCGCTAGGCAAACAGATTCCGGTCCAGGCGGCGGTACTGGACGGCCTCCGCCAGGTGCGTCGCGGTGACGTCCGGCGCCTCTTCCAAATCGGCGATTGTGCGCGCGGTCCGCAGAATCTTGTCGTGGGCCCGGGCCGACAGGCCCATCTCCACCATCGCCTGCTTCAGCAAACTTTCGCCCGCGTCGTCCAGCGCGCAGAACTTCTTGACCTGCCGATGGCTCATCCGGGCGTTCGTCATCCGCGCATCGCCGCCGAATCGCCGCGACTGGACCGCGCGGGCACGCGACACCTGCTCGCGCATCTGAGCGCTCGTCGAGCCGTCGGACTTGGCGCGAAGTTCGCGGTACGGCACGGCGGGGACGTCCAGGTGGATGTCGATGCGGTCGAGGAGCGGCCCGCTGATTTTGCCCATATAGTTCTGGACCTGGCGGGGCGTGCAGTGGCACTCGCGCTTCGGGTCCGTCAGGTATCCGCAAGGGCACGGGTTCAGGGCCGCCACCAGCATAATCTGCGCGGGGAACGTCAGGCTGGCCTGGGCCCGGCTGATGGTCACAAAGCCGTCCTCCAGGGGCTGGCGGAGGACCTCCAGCGTGTGGCGGTTGAACTCGGGCAACTCGTCCAGAAACAGCACGCCGTGGTGCGCCAGGCTCACCTCGCCCGGCGCGGGAACGCTCCCGCCGCCCACCAGGCCCGCTTCGCTCGTCGTGTGGTGCGGCGAGCGGAAGGGCCGCGTCGCGATGATCGACTGGTTTCGCCCCAGGAGGCCGAGGCTCGAATAGATCCGCGTCGTCTCGAGCGATTCTTCGATGTCCAGCATCGGCAGGATCGTCGGCAGCCGGCGCGCGAGCATCGTCTTGCCGGCCCCCGGCGGGCCGATCATGAGGACGTTGTGCCCGCCCGCCGCGGCGATTACGAGGGCGCGCTTCGCGTGTTCCTGGCCGCGCACGTCAGAGAAGTCCACGTCGTCGCGCCGGGAGTCTTCGAAGACGGCCTCGAGGTCCACGGCCGAGGGCTCGATCTCCAGTTCCCCCGCCAGGAACCCGACGGCCTGGGCGAGGGCCTTGACGGGAACGACCTCCAGACCGGAGACCACGGCCGCCTCGCGCGCGTTGTCGGCCGGGAGGATGAGGCCCTTGAGGCCTTCCTCGCGGGCCGTCAGAGCCATCGCCAGCGCGCCCTTGACCGACCGGACCGACCCGTCGAGCGCGAGTTCCCCGACGGCGGCGTAGTCCTTGAGGCGATCCGAGAGGAGTTGCCCCGTGGCCGAGAGCGCCCCGAGCGCGAGCGCGAGGTCGAACGCCGGCCCTTCCTTCTTGGTGTCGGCGGGGGCGAGGTTGATGGTGATCCGCCCGTCGCCCGGCCAGCGGTAGCCGGAGTTCTTCAGGGCGGTGGCGACGCGGTCCTTCGATTCCTTGACGGCGGCGTCCGGCAGGCCGACGACGACGATCGCCGGCAAGCCCTGGCGGACGTCGAACTCCACCTCGACGCGGTATCCGTCGATGCCGAAGACGCCGACCGAAAGAACTCGTCCGAGCATAGCGCCCCCCTGGCCGTCGGGATGCACGTGAAAAAGACGAGCCGACATACTACCCCCGCCGGCGCGCCGTGCAACCGTATTCCGGGCTTCCCGGCCAGCGGACCTTCTGGAGCCTACAGATCCAGGAAGACAGAACCTCCTTGAGCAACGTAGGCTCTCAACTTCTCAAGCCGGCTCCTCATCCCTTTGTTCGTGACCCCTTCCAGGCGCTGGGTCACAGCAGCCTCCGCAATCTTGCGGCCGTCGGAGGCGTACAGGACCCAACCGAAAAGACGCAATCTCCTGTCGTCGTCCGTATTGACCGCTGCCTCTATGACTGCCCCGCGCACCTCTATGCCGCCGATGTCCCACAGGGCTTTGGCCGCCGGATACACGGCCCAGGGGGCCATCTTGAACATCTCTGCGCCGGCTGTGGATTTGTCGAGCGTCCAGTCAATCTGATCCACGAGGAGCGGCACGGCCTCCTTGAGCCTCCAGAACCCCATTTGCTGAATCGCCAGGTGGCGTGGTCCTCGAAAGGCCCGCCCCTCCTCGCGAAGAACCACTTGCTTGAGATCTTCAACCAAGGCCTCTCGCAGGGCTATCAACTGCCGGTTAGCCTCTAGGCGCGTCTTCTCAAGCGCAGCACCGAGTTGCGCCGCCGGCAACCTCAGAGGTGGGGCGGAGGGCGGAGGGCCTTCCGAACATCCTTCCGTGGCGGCCACTGTGAGGATTATCGCCAAAGCACAACCGAACGCCAGAACCGCCGTCAAGGTCGCTGCCCATATCAGGGAACCCCTAATGGCTCGCGCAAGCGACCTGCAGAAGGTGTTTGCCCGCATCATCGTAACTCCTTTCAATCGTCGTATGCCCCTGTTCCGTGCATTTTCCCTGGATTGCCCCAGTCATCGCCAGCATGTGTGCCTTCGGCGTTCGGTTCTGCTCCTTCGGCCAAAGACTCCCGCACCTTCGCCAAACAACCCGATCCAGCCAAAGCAGCAACCGCCAGCACCGACACCACGCCCAGCCGCTTCTTAACCCACCCCCTCTCGCAAGCGACAGTCGCGCACCGGAACGGCCTGACGCTACAGTGCCCTCTCACGGAAACCGCAGGCCGAGGACGAACGCTTCCCACCGTTTCTTGAACGCGTCCATGTCCTCTTCCCCGAGGACGCGCTTCAGCGTCTCGTAGCCCGTGGGGTCGTCCTTCACGCCAGCGCGGAACTCGCGGTAAAACTTCGCGAGGAGGCCCTTCTCCTGAAGCCAGTAGCAGAGGTACCGCGCCTGGGCGTAGTGCGTCCCCTTGTCCTCGTTGTAGAACCGGTGATCGCTCGTGGCCGTCAGGGCCTTGAAGGAGGGCGCCTTGCCCGCCCGGATGGTTTCCTGAAGCCCCTTGAGCCGCCAATTCGTCAGGCCGACGATTAGCCCGTCGCGCTCGGCCGACTGCTCGTACAGGCTCCCGAGTCCCTCGTTGAACCAGGCGGGGCACTCCGGGAAGTTCGCCGCCATGAACGGGTGAACGAGTTCGTGGACGAGCGTCCCGCCGCCCGTCCGGATGTTCATGATGAGGGCCCCGTGGGTCTGCGAGAAGTATCCGAACGGCGTCGTCGGGTCGTCGCCGAAAAGTTCGCGCGCGTGCTGCTCGTAACTCGCGTCGTCCTTGAAGAGCCAGATGTCGAGGATCTTGTCGGGGTCCTTCTCGAAGTAAAGGGCTTTCAGGCGCTGGACGGCCCAGCGGACGGTCTCGCGGGCGCGCCGTCGGACCATCGCGGGCTCTTCGTCGCCGAGGACGACGAACGGCGGCTCGACGACGACCGTGAACCCCTCGGGAACCTTGGCCCGGAGCGCTCGGAGGTGCTCGCCGAAGGGGTCCGCTTCGCCGGCGGCAGTCTCGGGCGCGGCGGGGGCCATCTCGGAGAAAAAGGGGACGGGAGTATTTTGCCGGGACGGCCCTTCGGGTGCTTCGCACAAAATACTCCCGTCCCCTTTTTGTGGCGCTTCGACCGCCGCCGGTGCGGCCGGAGGCGGTTCCTCTCCGCGGCACGACGGCACCATCCACACCAGCGCCAGCAAGGTCAGACCCGTCAGCCTCTTCACGTTCGCTTTCTCCTCGGTGTCCGGCCGTCGCGCGGCGTCGGGACGGCCGCTAAGCCGCCCGCCTTCGCCGAAGGCTTCGGCGTGGCAAGCAAGCGGTGCGCGGCCGGCGTTCCGCTGCGATTCGTCTTGATTCGCACCCGGCGTGCGGCTATCGTACACGCGGCACAGGGGAGTTTCCATGGGCACACCACCGACGGGCGCGCCGGATCGGAAACCTTCCGTCGCGCCGACCACCGGGCGGATCGTCCGGCCCCTCACCATTCTCGGCGTGAACCTCGCGCTGGTCTTTGCGGTCACGGCGCTGGCGTCGGTCCGCGGGGCGCTCCCGGACCTCACCGCCAAGACGCTGGCCGGGACGCTGGCCGTCCAGTTGCTCCCCATCTCGGCCGCCATGGGCCTCGTGCTCGCCTGCCGGCGGCTGGACCTCGCGCTGCCCGTCCTCTTTGTCGCGGCAGCGGCGATGCGCGCCAGTCCCTGGGCCTTCGCCGGCGACCCCTGGCTGCGGATGCTGATCCTCTGCGGGCTGGCGGCCGGCGTCGCCGTCGTCAGCACGCTCGTGACGTGGTACGGCCGGATTGCGAGCGCCCTCTGGACGGTCCTTCTGGCGGGCCTCCTCTGGCATCTGCCGGAGTTGGCGAAAGCACCGCCCCTCGTGGGTTCGGCGGGTTGGCCCTGGACCGCCGCCTCGATGGGGTTCCTTCTGGTGGCGGCCGCGGTGCTGGGCCTTTCGCGGCTCGTCGCGCCGCCTTCATCGCCGCCGATCTTCCACACCGGTTCGCACGGACTGGCGGGCCTCGCGGCCGCGTGGGCCGTCGCCGCCGTCGCCATGGTCCTCGCCGCAGGAGCCGACGCGCCCAAAGAGGTCGCTGAGGCGCCCTGGCTCGCCTATCCGCCCGTCCTCGCGGCCGCGGCCCTCGGCGGCGCGTACATTCTGCGAGGACAATGGGGCGCCCTGAGCGCGGTCGCCTTGACGGCCGTCGGCCACCTTGCCTGGGCGTTCACCCTGCACGTCAACCTCGGCGACAAGACTCTCAACGCCATCGTGCCGGCGGCGGCGCCGCTGGTGGCCATCCCGCTTTACCTTCTCTTGGACTGGCTGATCCGGCAGCGGACGGGCGAATCCGCCCCCACCGCCCTTCTGGCCTGACCCCAAAGAAAACACCCCCCGACCCCGTTTTTCTCCGTATTCAAGAATACACCACATCTTTCAGGATTCTGTCTTATTTGTTCCTTGGGCATCCTTTTTTTCGGGACTTGGCTCTGTCCCGCTCTCCGGCTTGGGCGCGCGCTGCTTTTCGAGGGGTTCCATTTTCTTTTCAGCAGCCCAAGCCCTCGCCGCGGTGAGAACCCGGCCGATGTCTTCCTTGCGGTCTACATCGACTTTTCCAACTTGGCCGCCTAGGTCAGTGATATGGAGCAAGGCCGCTACCAGTTGGCCTTTCAGGATTATGTGGATGGTAGCCGCCTCGCTCCCTTCCTGGATGTAATTATTTCGCGCCAGCACGTAGACAAGGAATGGCACCGCTTGTTCGTCTTTCTTGGCCGGCTCTTTGTCCGGTTCTTCTGCCTTATTCTTGAGCAGTTGCATACATGCGGTGATAACGACGTCCTTGTTCGCGTGGAGGAGAAGTTCGCGGACAACTTCCGGGGCGTCCGTGTCCAGCAGCATCTTGGCGGCACCCAACTGTCCCCCCTTGCTTTCGGGTACGCGTACGTATTCATAAAGCGCCTGAAGGCCGTCCTCTTTGTCAGAAGGCGTAGTGTTAACGCGATCTTTCAAGAAGACTTTAATTTTTTTCCACGCCTCAGGGGACATGCGCGCGGCCACTTCGTGCCACGTCCCGCGTAACTCGGCGGCAGCCTTCATGGAAATGCCTTCCATCTTCCCTGCCAGAACAGGAGCCAAGCCTACCCACAGCAGTAACACGGCGACCATAATAATCTCTCTTCGGAATTCCATGACCCTGCCTCCTTCCGTCTTACTTATACTAGATTTAGAAACCGTTATTATCTGTTGCAATCGTGCTGCCATTGTCCCGCCACACAGGCGCATCGATATTCCGCACATCCCAAAGATACTCCTATTCCCAGCCCGTCGCAACAACGTCTTTAGAATCCAAGGGCGGAAGGACTTGAACCGCCCCGGCGGCGGCGGATACACTTACGGGGCCGGGGATCCCGGCCGACCACAACGGGGGAAGAGGGAGAACGTTGATGCGACGGCGGTCAATACTACAATGCCACTTAGCGCGGCGGGTCTCCGTACCCGCCGCGCCAGGGGCCAAGAACGCCATTTCCTGCGCGGTGGGTGCGGAGACCCACCGCGCAAAAGGGTCAAATGGCGTTGTAGGAATAATCGGCCTCGCGTGTTTGGCGCTTATTGCAATCCTGGCGGCCGAGGTCGCTGCCGAACCGCTATCCGTCCGGGGCCTCGTGTTCGTGGACGCCAACGCGAACGGCCGGCGCGACGCGGGCGAGCCGGGCCTCGCGAACGCCGTCGTCAGCGACGGCCTCTCGGTCCACCGGACGGGCGCCGACGGCCGATACGCCTTCGAGGCCGACGTGGACCCCGCCGAGCGTCAGGGCCAGGCGCCCATCCTCTTCGTGAGCGTGCCGTCCGGCTTCCGCGCCCAGGGGCCGTGGTACAAGTCCGCCAAGGACGCGGGGGACCTCGACTTCGCTCTCGTGGCGGAGGAGCAGCGGCTGCCCTTCACATTCATCCACGTGACCGACGCCCACATGTCCCGGGCCGAGGCGAACGGCCGAAAGGTTTACGACGCGTTCGCCGCCGACGTGAAGAAGTTCAAGGACCGGGCGAAGTTCATCCTGAGCGGGGGCGACGATTGCGACCTCGGCGACTCGGACCCGCGCGCCAAGGCCGTCGCCGACTTCGAACGTTACGTCGCCTGGACCGCCGCCCTGCCCCTCCCCGTCCGCCACGTGCCGGGCAACCACGACCACCTCGGCGTACGGTCGAAGATCGCGGGCGACTGGGACCCCAAGGATTCGAATTTCGACCTGGGCCTTTGGCACGAGCGCCTCGGGCCGACGCGCTGGTCCTTCAACTACGCCGGGTACCATTTTCTGGGCATCGAGATGGACCCGTCGGAGCCGATGAAGAAATGGCTCAAGGCGGACCTGTCGGCGGCCGAGGGCGCACCGACCATCGTCCTCTGCCACACGCCCCCCGCGGGCTACGACGCCCTGCTCTATCAGCGGCCCGTCGTTCTGGTCCTCGTCGGCCATTATCACTTCGTCGAGGAAAAGACCCAAGGCCGGGCGCTCTATTGGATCGGCGGGACGCTGGGCGGCACGGACATGCCCTACGGCTACCAGATGGTCGAGGTGTCGAAAGAAGGGCCGGCGGCGTGCTACCGGCGTGTCGGCGAGGCCCGCGGCATCATCCCCTGGATCTTTGCGTGGAATGGATCGCGTCTCGTCGGCCGGGGGCATTACTACAGTGACCGCGACGACCTTCGCCGGGTCGAAATCCGGATCGGCGACCGGGTGATGCCGTGCGAACTCGCGCGTGAGCGGCACCGGACCACGTTCCGCGGCGAAATGGACACCTCGGGCCTCAAGCCGGGCAAGGTCACCTTCGTGGCCTTCACGGCCGACGGCGAGGTGACGCACACCTTCGAGACCAAGATCCGGCCGCCGAAGCCGCCCGCGCCGCAGGCAACGCCGGCCCCGTAGGCCAAAAAGGGGACGGGAGCCTTTTCCCAAAAAACCGCGTTGGCGCTAGCGCCAGGGCCGTTTTCGCGGAAAAGACTCCCGTCCCCTTTTTGGTCTGGCATGGGCGCGTTCGCCCCAAGCCGGGCGCGGGAGCACCCGGTTATGCTCGCGCGGCGTGGCATGTGCCACGGTAGGGAACGTGGCCGGCGGCTCCCGCCGCCGGCTCGAAAAGACTTAACGTTTGCCAGAAAATGCTGGCGCACCCCCGGCCCCGTAAGACGCCGATTTCGCTTGAAACGCGGTCTCGCCGGCGTAAACTGGATGGTCCGAATGACCGGGAAAGAGCCTAAGGAGAAACCCATGGCGAACGTCTATCAGGGCCGGCTGGTGGCGGGGAAGCACCAGTTCGGCGTCGTGGTGTCGCGGTTCAACGAGTTCATCTCGTCGAAACTGCTGGCTGGTTGCCTCGACGCGCTGGAACGTCACGGGGCGGACCCGGAGGCGGTGGACGTCGTCTGGACACCGGGCTCGCTCGAGATGCCGATCGTCGCGAAGCGTCTGGCGGAGAGCGGCCGGTATGGAGCGGTCATCTGCCTCGGGGCGGTGATCCGCGGCCAGACGCCGCACTTCGACTACGTCGCGGCCGAGGTCGCCAAGGGCGTCGCGCACGTGGCCCTCGAGAGCGGCGTGCCGGTCATCTTCGGGGTGATCACGGCCGACACGCTGGAGCAGGCGATCGAGCGGGCCGGGACGAAGGCGGGCAACAAGGGCGCCGACGCCGCCGCCGGCGCCATCGAAATGGCCAACCTCCTGGACGCGCTGCCGTCGGGCAAGCGCGGCCGATAGCGCCGGGGGCGCGACGCTCGGCCGATCGCTGCACCATCGTCGCGCCGGTCAAAGACGTGCTCCCTCTCCCTCGATGGGAGAGGGGTGGGGTGAGGGTGGGGAAGAAACGACGAATAATGAATATCGAACAAGGAACCGCCCTGGCACGGCAGGCGTGCCGTGGCCTGACGGCAGAACGCCGAAGGGAAAGGCAAAACGACCGGCCGTAGTCGGCCGTTCCTTCATCCTTCTGCGGTTCGGCATTCCTTGTTCATCATTCGTCGTTGTCCTTCCCCCTCACCCTACCCTCTCCCACAAGGGGAGAGGGGAAAAAGAAGCATGTTTTTTTAACAGAACAATTCGGACGGCATCATGAAGCAGCGTGAGTTTGCGCGCCGGATCGCCCTTCAGGCGCTTTTTCAATTGGATTTTCGCAACGAGGCGTTCGGGCCCGAGACGGTCGATTTCCTCCGTTCGAGTACGAGGGACCCGGAGGTGTATTTCTTCGCCCGGCGTCTGACAGAGGGGGCCTGGGCCTGGCGCCAGGACGCCGACCGCCTCATCCAGCAGGCGACCGAGCACTGGGACGTCGACCGCATGGCCGTCCTGGACCGCAACATTCTGCGTCTGGCCTCGTGGGAAATCGCGTGCTGCGACGACATTCCGGACCGCGTCGCCATCGACCAGGCGATCGAGTTGGCGAAGCGGTTCGGCTCGGCCGAGTCCGGCTCGTTCGTCAACGGCGTCCTGGACCACGTCTTCAGGATCGTCCAGGCCAAGCGCGAGGCCGACGCGGCCGCAGCGAAAGAAACGGCCGGCGACCCCGGCAAGGAGTGAGAGGCGCGATAGTGATGAAAGGGTGGCTGGCGAAACTCTCCCAGGGCCTGGCGAAGACGCGCTCCCGCCTTGCCGACGGCCTCCGGGACCTCTTTCGCGCCGGCCGAAAAATCGACGCCGAGTTCCTCGAACAACTCGAGGAGACGCTCATTCTGGCCGACGTCGGCGTCGCCGCCACCACGCGCATCCTGGGCGACCTGAAGGCCCGCTACCGCGACCGCGAGATCCAGCCGGGCGACGACCTCGTGGCCCTCATCAAGGCGGACCTGAAGGAAACTCTCGGCGATGCCGACCGCGAGGTCCATTTCGCACCTGTCGGGCCGACCGTCGTCCTGGTGGCGGGCGTGAACGGTTCGGGGAAGACGACGGCGGTGGCGCGGCTCGCGCACCTTTTCCTCGCGCAGGACAAGAAAGTGCTGCTGGCGTGCTGCGACACGTTCCGGGCGGCGGCCGACGAGCAACTCGCCATCTGGGCGACAAGAGTCGGCGTCGACATGATCCGCCACCAGCCGGGCGCGGACCCCGGGGCCGTCGCCTTCGACGCCGCCGAGGCCGCCGTCGCGCGCG
>Ga0315289_10007153_pt1 | contig 16321 bp, 10 predicted proteins | sample YL17G11_40_MG_FD_203452 | JGI IMG/M metagenome (GOLD analysis project Ga0315289, IMG submission 203452) | Sediment microbial communities from Yellowstone Lake, YNP, Wyoming, USA - YL17G11_40 | ecosystem: Environmental > Aquatic > Freshwater > Lake > Sediment | place: USA: Wyoming | collected... | reverse complement strand
TCTCGTCTGCAACGGTGAAATATACAATTCGCCGTGCCTGCGTGAGGACTTGACCAGGCGCGGCCACGTTTTCAAGACGAGAAGCGACGTGGAGGTTATCCTTCATCTTTACGAGGAACTTGGTGCGCTGTGCGCCAAGATGCTCCGGGGGATGTTTGCGTTCGCTCTCTGGGACGCGAAGACCAATACGCTGGTGCTCGCCAGAGACCATGTCGGTCAAAAGCCGGTTTTCTTCCACCACGGGGAGAAGGGGTTCGCTTTCGCGTCGGAGGTGAAAGGTGTGCTGGAGAGTGGGCTCGTCGAGCGGCGAATTGACATGGAAGCTTTGTGGCATTACATGTCGCTGAGGTTCATTCCGGACAGGATGACGCTCTTCGAGGGGGTGCAGAAGCTCCCGGCGGCGAGCTACCTCGTTTATCGAGACGGGAAGGTCTCGGTCGAACGGTATTGGTCTCTCGATTACAGGAATAAGCTCATAGGCGGCGAGAGGGAGATCGAGGAGCGCCTGAACGATTTGCTCGTCGAGACAGTGAAAATGCATCTGCTTAGCGACGTGCGCGTGGGGGCGTTCCTGAGCGGCGGGATTGATTCCAGCACCATCGCGGCAGTTATGGCGCGGGTGTCGGGTTCGCAGATACCGACGTTTTCCATCGGCGTGAGGGAGAGCGATTTCAACGAGTTGCCGTTCGCGAGAAGAGTCGCCGAGCGGTACGGGACGGAGCATCACGAATGGGTCGTCCAGGCTGACATCGTGCATCTGATACCCAAAATGGTCTGGCACATGGACGAGCCGTCCGACCCGTTTGGAGTCGGGGTGTATCTGGTTTCACAGCTCACTCGCCAGCACGTGAAAGTCTCCCTCGGCGGCGACGGCGGCGACGAGCTTTTCGCGGGCTACGACCGATTTCTGGGGAATCGGCTGGCGGATTTTTATTGCGTCTTGCCGGAGTGGTTTCGCAACGCGGTGATGAGGCGTCTGGCGAATGCCGTTCCGGACTCCTACGGCTATAAGAGCCTGGCGCAGAAAATCCGCTGGATGAACGATATGTCTTTTATGTCAAGCGGCAGGCGATACGCCGAGAGCATGAGCTTTCTGCGCTTTACGAACGAAGCGAAAAACCGCCTCTTCACGGATGCGGCGAAGTCCGCAGTTGGCCAGCCGGACTCGACAAAAAAGGTGCTGAGGTTTTTCGACGCGGAGTGCGTCTCGGAGCTTGTGGACCGAATGCTCTACACCGACGTGATGACGCGGCTGCCGGACCACCTGCTGGTGATTCTCGACCGGATGGCTATGGCGCACGGCCTTGAGGGGCGCTCGCCGTACGTGGATTACAGGATGGTGGAGTTTGCCGCCTCGATACCGGCGGAACTCAAGTTAAAAGGACGAAAGCTGAAGTACATTCTCCGGCGTGTCGCATCGCGATACCTGCCGCGCGAGCTCATCGGCCGCAGAAAGCAGGGATTTGGTTTTCCACTCGCGGAGTGGATGAGGAATGAGCTTTCGGGGTTCATCCGCGGGTTGATGAAGGAGTCTCGGTTAGTCGAGCATGGCATATTTGACGGAAACGAGATTCGGTCCATCCTCGACGAGCACATCAGCGGAAAATGGGACCATAACTTTCGGATATGGGTTCTGATTAACCTGGAATTCTGGTATCGTCTCTTTTTTGAAGCGCAGTCAATTGATGAGCTGCGCGACTTGACGGACAGGCTCTTAGCGACGAGGACGACGTGAGAGGAGACATAAGCGTGGTAGAGATTTCGCCTCTTAAGAAGGGCACGCTCCAGCAAATTGTGGACGAAGATAGGTCTGTAATCGAGCGATACCAGGCGATTACGGTTGGCGGCAAGGGGCTGCCTTTTCTTCTCAGATACGAACTGGTAATGCTGCTGTGCAATGGGCTGAGCGGCGCAATAGGATTGTGGCTCCGGAAGAAGCTCTATCGGAGCTTGCTCGGGAAAGTCGGCAAGGGAGTCGTTTTTGGCAAGAATGTTTCCCTGCGACATCCTCGTCGGATTGTGATTGGCGACCGGACGCTCATTGACGACGGGTGCGTCCTCGATGCTCGTTCTGAAGAGGAGGTCAGCATCTCGATAGGCAAAGATACCTTTGTCGCAAGAGACACAATCATCGCCTGCAAAGGCGGGAAGATTCAGATAGGCGCCAGGGTCGGGATTGGCGCTCGCACGACAATCCACACTTACTCCGGCAACGAGGTGTATGTCGGGAATAATGTCTTGATTGGGCCGTATTGCTATATTGTCGGCGCGGGGCTATACAAAATGGACCGAACGGACATTCCCATCGCGGACCAGGGCGTCGAGCTGCGAGGCGGAGTCAAAGTCGGAGACAACGCCTGGCTCGGCGCGCGGTCAACAATTCTCGACGGAGTGACAATCGGCAACGACGCCGTAGTCGGAGCAGGAGCAGTGGTTACCTCGGACGTTCCTCCTTTTGCAGTGGTGGCTGGCATGCCGGCGAAGGTCATCCGGAACAGGAAAGAGTCAGGGTGAGACGCAAGGAGGTCCTTTGCACGACGACATGGCGATAGCAGGATGTTTTCCGGCCAAAATCGGCAGCGGTGGAGATTGAGATGGGCTTCGTGACCGAAGTGAGATTGAGAGACAGCTTTTTCAAGTCCACCGATTATCACGCAATCCCTGGCGGCAGGAAGAAGCTGGAGTATCTCTTTTCGATTTTGGAGGCGATGAGAAGAACACGCCCGCGAATGAAGGTTCTTGACGTCGGCTGCGGAAACGGCGCCCTTTCTTTTGCGGTGGCTTCGTTGGGATGCGAGGTTCTCGGCATTGACGTTGATGAGTTGTCAGTCAAGCATGCTCGCAGTGCGAACCGGTTTCCGAATGCTCGGTTTGAGGCTATCTCCGACGAGAATTTCGACCTGAAAGAAAGGTACGACCTCATAATCTGCTCGGAGGTCCTGGAGCATCTGCACAGGCCGGCGCCGCTTCTGAGAACAATGGTCCGGCACATGAAAGACGATGGGTTGCTGTTGATTACCGTGCCGAACGGCTACGGCCCGAGGGAAATCTTCGGAAGAGCAGAGAAGTTCATGAGGGCGAGGCTTGGACTCGGGACATTCCTCGACCGCAGTCGGGCGACGATGAGGATGATTGACGCGGCGAGCAAGTGCGCCGTTTATACGTCCAATCCCGACCAGAACCACGTACAGAAGTTCACGCTGGGGCCGCTGAAGGAACTCATAGAAAAAGCCGGTCTGCGCGTGGTAGAGTGCGTGAAATCTATCTTCGTTTTCAGCGTGGTGTTCAGGACGAGGAGCGAAGTGGTTGATAGGCTTGACAGCCGTCTTGCCGACTATTTGCCGCGGTTCATGGTCAGCGGCTGGTACTTGCTGTGCAGAAAGCGTGCCGGCCGATGAGTTACATGGTTCCATTTGAGGCGCCCGTTCGGCGGGTCGTCAGATACCTGAATTGGAACCTTGCCTGAGAGCAAATATGGGTGAAAAGCGAGCGAGCCTCTTGATGGCAGTTCTCATCGTCGTCATGGGATTTGGCCTGGCGACCTGGGTGACGTGGCCTCTGCCGAAGCATTTGACTTCGGCAATCCCCTACACTCTTTCCGCGAAACCAAATGAGCGCGTCGTGGGTTTGGTGCCCGGCGACCACCGTCAGTACCTCTACCACCTCAACCTCCTGCGGGAAACGCTCGACGGAAGAATCCCGCCGTTTTCCAACCCCTACGAGTTCGCGGGTCCGTACCAGGGGCGCTCGCCAACGATTTACTTCCCGTTTGCATTTCTCTACGCTCCGATTTCCTATGTGAGCCGCGCTCTCGGCTATAACGCACTCGTTTTTCTTTCGTTCGTCGGCGCGATGATAGCGGGCTACGGGCTGGCGAGGGCGTGGGGGGCAAATCGCGCTGGCGCCGTCTGCGCAGGAATTGTGTTAACCCTTTTCCCCCACAGGTTGAGTTCTCTCTTCGGCGGGCATGCAGTAGGCTCGTCGTTTTTTCTGTTTCCGATGGCGTGGTGGGGGCTGGAGAGAAACTGGCAAACGGGACGCAAAGCCTGGGGAATCATGGCCTGGCTGAGCCTGTTTGTCATGAGCCTTCAGGATGCGCATCATCTGTTCTTCTTCTGCCTCCTTCTTCCTTTCTGGGTAATCTGGAAGCTCGTCGAGGAAAAGGCGCTTGAGATGCCGGAGGCGACGAGGAACGAGCGGCTTCATCTGGGGTCAGCCGTGTCATGGCAGGGAGTGGTCGCAGCGGTTTTCACGGCGGCGTCCTATCACTTCTACCAGGTGCGCATGAGGGCTACCTCCTTCGTCAGTCCGACGTTTGTCGGGCTGCTGATTTTCTTCTCCGTCGCGGTCATTGGGATTGCTTGGTTGACGGAGCTCGTCCTGAAGTGGCTTGGGATAAGGAACGGGAGTTTCAGGAGACGATGGCTCTCGTGGCCGTGGCTGTCTTTTTGCGTCTTGCTCGGCTACATGGCGGCGGACCGCGTCAACAAGCCGAAATTCGGCTCGAAGCTCGTCCTGGCGTCGCTTCTTCTTTTCGCACTGTGCCATCTCGTGTTTCTGATTCGGGCAATTCAGAAGAAGCGGTTTTCGGCGGGCAGAATCCGTCTTCCATTGGGGCGAGTGGTGAAGCTGTGGCCGTCGGCGGCGGGGCTTGTCCTCGCGGTAATCTATCCTCTTTACCTCAGGGTGATGGTCTTCGCCAAAAGCGGAGTCGCCGGGGGCAGGTCGCTCTACGAAGTGAGCCTGTTCTCAGTTCCGTTTCGGGAATTCTTCGTTCGGTCGCCGGAAGGCGGGACGTACGTTGGCTGGGCTTTTAGCGTGCTGTTACTTATCAGCATCGTCGTCTTGATGAGTCTCAGAAGAAGCGCCGCCTGGCAGGCTGAGCGCAGGCGCGTCACGATATGTCTCGTATTGGCGGCGCTCGGCCTGATTCTGGCGTGCGGAGTCCTTCTGGCAAGCGTTTTTCCCCTCTACAACGTTCTGTTTCGGTTCGTTCCTTTTTTGAGCTACATCCGGTCAATGGCGAAGTATCTCGTACTGACTGCCACCGGCGGGGCCGTTGCGGTGGCGTTGACTCTCACGTTCCTCGAAGGGATTGGGCGCACTCAGATAATACGCAGGTGGGGTGCCGTCCTCGCGGGCATCGTCTTGATTGCCGACTGGGGATTCGTATCGAGCACCGGGGTGAGCGTCCTGCCGGAGCGCAGCGCGCTCTACGAGCACGTGAGGTCCGAAGGAAAAGGGACGCGGCTGATTGAGTTGCCAATATGGCCCGGAGACAGCGCATTTTCTTCTCCATACCAGTACGGGACTATCCTCACCGGCGTGCCGATGATTAACGGCTATTCTCCGACGGCTTCCCTCAGCTACAGGGAAAACATCGCCGACCCGCTCTATCCACTGAACTTCGGGATTCTGTCCGAGAAGGAGTTTGAACTGCTCAGCACGCTGAACGTCCGGTTTGTCAATTTCCACACGGAGCTGTTTCCGAGGCAGGTCTCCGCGTTGCCGCCAACGCATTCGTTGAAGCGATTGCTCTTGAATCCGAATCTGACCATGGTGGCTCAGGAAAACGGGGCGTATCTTTTCCGAATCGCCGACGCAACTTACCGGGGTGTTTCGGGGACTGCGTCCGACGAGAACTCGTCGGTGTCTTTCTACGTGCCCCATGGCGCTTTTCGGCACCAGGTCGGAGAACAGAAGGAGGATGACGAGGCAATCACCGGAAAGGCGTGGTGCTCCGACGGAAGACAGGGCTTTCTGTTTTTCGGTCCGTTCCTGATGCTCCCGCCGGGCGAGTACGTGGCTGCGTTTCGTGTCAGGGTGGAGGCGCCCCGAGAGTTGTCGGAGGTGGGCTATCTCGACGTGTACGCGGGCGAGGGAACGGAGCTGGCGACGAGGCTGCCCCTCAATCCCTCGGACTGGCCCGAGACGTACGGCTATCAATTTGTCGAGATACCGTTCCGGGTAAGTCAACCGCAGCCTGTCCAGACGCGGGGCTTTTTCCTGGGAGAAGAGAAGGCGACCGTTGCCCTTGATTTCGTCGTCGTTCGCAGAGCCGGGCTGGGCGAGGACATCCGTCTGGAAGCGGAGGATTTCTTCTCGAAGGTAGGTCGAGTAGCGAGGAATGAAAAAGCTGCGCAAGGAATATCCCTGGAGGTAAACGGGCGGCCGCCCGACGGAGAACCTCTTTTGGAGGAGGCGTTTGTCTATCTTGCAGCAGGACGATACCAGATGCAGTGCGTTGCAATGGGCGACGGAGAGACAATTGCGGCGTTGCGCCTTCGGAGAGTCGGGATGAGTTCGGATTGGAGGGATTTTTACGTCGCCGGTGGGAACTCGCAAACGGGTTTTGTGACAAGCGCCGGCGCCCTCAATCTGGCGACGGGCGGGGTTTACGGCGTCTCGCTCTGGCCAGCCGACGGAAGCCTCAAGGCGGTGGACTACATCTCTCTCTCGCTCCAGTCCGTGCCGTAAAGGATGCGATTGCGACTGTCGTAGCGAGCGACGAATGGTCCATACAGAAACCCAGGATGAAGACGTTCTGAGGGAGAGCTGCACCTCAAGCGAGCAGAAGAGGTGTTGGATTTGCTCCGCATCCTCGACACGCCGATTCAGACCCTCGACCATTCGGCGTAGGATTACCTCCGAGTCGGTCCGCGTCAGCGACAGTGCCTACGGACAAACGGCGGCTCTGAGAGTGTGCCGGCGGTGCGGCTTTGTTTTCGCTGACGAGCTGCCTTGTGCCAATCTCGTCAACCTTTACCGGGATATGTCTGACCCGGAGTATTTGGCCAGTTCACCTGCTCGGCGGGTTCAGGTCCGAAGATTGCTCGACGTGGCGATCTCGCACCACCCCCGACCGCGAACGCTTTTGGACGTGGGGGCCGGGATAGGGCTGCTCGTGTCGGAGGCTCTCGCAAGAGGCTTGCACGCGGAAGGCGTGGAGCCAAGCGTGTGGTGCGTCGAGACAGCAGCTCGGGTTAATCACGTAAAGCTGCTGTGCGGCACACTGGAAGACTGCTCAGCTCGTTTAGGCACCTACGATCTGGTTCTGCTGGTGGATGTGGTAGAGCACACGGATGCGCCTCTCCGTTTGGTCGAGAAAGCAGTGGAAAAGCTGGCGATCAATGGTAGAATGGTCATCGTCACCCCGGACATCGGGTCGCTCGCTGCTCGGCTCATGGGCAGATGGTGGTGGCATCACCGGGTCGCTCACGTGTGCTATTTTAACCGGGTGTCAATGCGCCACGCCTTGAAGATTTGTGGCCTGGAGGTTCTAACGGACATTCCTTCAGGATGGCGCTTTCCCTTGCCCTATCTGTGCAAGCGTCTGGCTCAATATGTGTCCGTTGCGCCGGCGCGCAGACTATTGAACGCGGCAGCACGCTCTAATTTGTTGTCCCGGTGTGAGGTTAATGTTAATTTAGGAGATTCGCGGATGTTTATCGCCAAAAGCAAGGGAGGATGAGGGTGCGCGAATACATCAGCATGGCAAGGCCTGATTACTGGTTCAAAAATATCTTCATGTTGCCGGGTGTCATCCTGGCGTGGGAGACGTGCCCACCTCGGCATCCGATTGGCGCCCTCGGCGTGCTTTTTCTGGGGTTGATCGCAGCGTGTTTAGTATGCTCGAGCAACTATACAATCAACGAGCTCCTTGACGCGCCAGAAGACCGGATACATCCCGAAAAGAAGCATCGGGCGGCAGCTTGCGGTCGAGTGCGGCCTGGCTGGGGATATGTCCAATGGGTGCTGTTAGGAGTGGCGGGAATTGCCCTGTCTTGCATCGTCGGCTTACCGTTCCTGCTTACCCAGGTGGCTCTTCTGGCGATGGGGCTTGCCTACAACGTTCCGCCTGTCCGATTGAAGGAGCGACCTTATTTGGATGTCCTTTCGGAATCGGTCAACGACCCGGTGCGCATCCTTTTGGGATGGTACGCAGTCCGGTGCCCGAACGTGCCTCCTGCATCGCTCCTTTTATCGTACTGGATGCTCGGTGCCTTCTTCATGGCGATAAAGCGGTTCGCCGAGTTAAGATACATTAACGACAGGGATGTCGCGGCGGCGTACCGAAAGTCGTTCGCTTACTATACCCCCGAGCGGTTGCTGACCGCCACTACCTTCTATGCAGCAGCATGCGGGCTGTTCGGCGGCATCTTCATTATTCAGTATCGCGCGGAACTCATCATCGGTGTTCCCTTTCTGGCAGGGTTCATGGCGATGTATTTGAACCTGGCTTTTCGGGACAACAGTCCCGTCCAGTACCCAGAGAGGCTCTACAGGCAAAAGGGACTCCTGGCATTCGGCGTATTGACTTTGCTTGTTCTTATTGCCTGCCTCGTAATCCGGATTCCCCAGCTCGAGCGCCTATTGGAACCGACGATACCGAGAGGGTTTTGACCGAGTCGCCTGATAGACTGTCACCAGCTCGTCCTATCGCTCGGGGACCGCAATGTTGCCATACCCCGGAGGACGCGATCAGGTAGGGAGTGCCGTCCGACGGCATGGGGCTCTCCTTCGCACGGGGGCAAATAGCTTGACATTTGCTTGTCGCCGGTGCACTATAACGCCCCATTGACAGTGCTGGAAGGTGCGGGACGAGCCTCGCATGGTCCTGGGAACTCAAGGCGACGGGCGGGGCGCTTTGGCTGGCCGAAGGACGCCTCAAGGTTATAGACCATACCATTTTCTCGCTGAAGTCGGAGCCTTAGAAGTTCCATCGCGCACTCCATCTGTGACCAAGAGATGCCACGAAGGGAAGTCGAACAGAACACAAATTGCACGGTATCCCGTGAACCTGCAACGGATCACGGCAAAGGAGGAAAAAGCGGGCGATTGGCCGAAGCCGTCGCGGTTTTTTGCCTCTTCGCAATCCTGGTGTGCGCTTTCACCTCACCGCTGATTGGTGGGCTCTCCCATCTTCTCCCGCCGCACTGGGACCCGCGCTTGATCGCGTGGGACATGGCTTCCAACGTGAGACGGCTAATAACCAACCCGTTGCTTTTCTTCCACGGAAACGACTTCTATCCTTACGGGATGACCAAAGCGTTCTCCGAGGTTTTCCTGGTTCCTTCTCTGTTTAGCATGCCGATTTTCCTTCTATCGGGGAACCCGGTCCTCTCGTATAACGTCACGCTTCTGCTCCTGTGGAGTCTCTCAGGGCTGACCATGTACCTGTGCGCCCGTGAGATTTTGGGGCATCGCGCGGGAGCACTCCTCGCGGCCGCTATCTGGACGCTGAGCCCCTATCGCACCTACTATTATCTCGAGTTCAACATGCAGATGTCTTTTGGAATTCCCCTCGTCGTCCTTTACTGGTATCGCTTCCTGCGAACGCAGAGAATCAGGGACGCGGCGCTAACCTTTGTCTTTCTTACCATCCAGAGTCTGTCGTGCTGGTACTACGCTATCATGGTTTCTCTTTACGCGATTGTCTTCTCGGCTTGCTACGTTCTTCTGAAGCAGCGGGGCTGGAAAGTGAAGAAGCTCCTGCAAGTCATTCCCATTATCATGCTTTTCTGCGTTGTGATGTTTCCCTTCGCCCGGCCTTATTTTGAAGTGAGAAAGGAACTCGGCGTCATCGGAGGAAGCATAAAGGAGGCAACCGTATATTCCGCGGATGTCCTCACGTACCTCGAGAGCCGCCCGATCCGCTGGTACTACTTTTCCCCAACCCACCATCACGCCGAAACAAGCCTCTTCCCCGGGTTCGCTGCGCTGCTGTTCCTTGTTCTAAGCTGCGGCTACTTTTTCAGGCGAGAAGCCGAATCCGACGGAGGCAAAGCTGCACGAATCCCTCAGCTCATTGCGGCTGGTGGGCTCCTGGTCAGTTTGCTTAACCTTGCGCTGCGTGTCGGGATTTCCCCGGACGCAGCCAGGTTCCTTCCCATCATGCGCTTCTTCCAGGCATCGGGTTGGGCGCTCGGTTTTTGTCTGTTGCTTTTCCTGCTGCGCGGCCGGAACCAGAGCAAATCGGGCGTCTTGGAAAGGGCCCTTCGGGACAAGGACATTTTAGCCACATTCCTGTTCACATGCTTCGTTATGTTTCTTCTGTCGCTGGGGCCCACCGTGCACGCGAGGCGGCAGGTTATCGGCCACGGCCTGTACTACTCACTGTACGGCATATTTTTCCCTCTTCACGCGGTACGCGTAGCCGCCCGGTTTGGGTCGCTTGTATTGTTTTCTGTTGGCATCCTGTCCGGTCTTGGCGTCAAGTGGCTGCATTCGGTTGTCGCCCGGCGTTGGAGACCAATCGCCATTTTCTCGTGCCTCCCTTTTCTTCTTGCGGCCCTTGAATATTCTCCAAAGCCATTGATGTACGACGAGTTCCGGTGGAATGAGCGACCGCCCGTTTATGATTTCCTGGCATCCGATCCGGAGGACTTCGTCGTTGCCGAATGGCCCCTCGGCTGGAGAATACAGGACGGCGATTATCTATTATGGTCTATCGCCCACAACAAGAAAGTTCTGGGAAACCCTTGCCGCTGGGCAAGAACGATGCTGCCACGGACCGAAGAGATCGCCGGAGCACTGGGAGGGCTGAGCAATCCTGACACCGCCGCGGAGTCCATGACGGAACTCAGGAGGATTTACCCGACGAAGTACCTCATTGTCCACAGGGGGGCTCTGCTGGAAAGAATGTGGCTGCCCTGGGGGAAGCTTATTCACAATCTCCCTGAAGGCTTAGCCTTTCTCCGCGCGTACGACAACCAGGATTACCTTTTCGCGATTAAGCCGGTGGTCGAACGAGGAAAGGAGTTCTCGCGGGAGTTTTCTTATGAATATCTCATGAACCATCCCGTGGCCCGATTCCGGCTTCGGGATACCTCCCTGGCGCCCAGCGGACGCCCGGTCAAGATTCTGTTTAACGATGTTCCCTTGCGCGAGGATACTCTGACCGGCGAATGGAAGGAGTACACATTCAGGCTCAGCAGGCCTTACCGAAAGGTCGCGCCGAACGGCATCCGAATTGTATCCCTCCCCGTGCACGGTGAACGAAGCCTTATGGAACTGGATGGGTTCTCACTTTCCCGGCGCTAAGGGCGCGCCGAGATGGGGCATTTCCACGGCCGCCAGCAGGAGAACCTATTGCCTGGGTCAGTGGGACCGGCCGGCGCGGGGTGAAACAATCGTTCGTCGCCAGTTAGGGGCCAGAGACCTCCAGCTTGCCCCTCGACCGTCAGGTCGCGTCATCAAAGGAAACGTCGAGCGCTCTCATCTCCTCCACCTTAGCACCCTCACAGCAGACCTCGCCTTTCTCCTGAGTTCGCCGAAGGACCGCACCCTGACGAGCCGCCGCGCGAGATACCCGGCCCGGAAATAGAACGCTCGGTACGCCCGCCGAATGATTTCCTGAAGCTCCTCTGCGGGGATTTCGGGCCAATGAGGTGGGGAAAAGCCGGGGCGCGGATTGGCCGCGAACTCCCTCCAGTAATCCTTTTCTATGATTCCCGCTTTTAGCCCGTCGAGGTAGATTCTCGTGCCGGGGAACGGCGTGAAGATTGTGATGTGGGCGTAGTCGGCATTGAGGGATTTCATCACCTGAAGAGTCTTCTCGATGTCCTGTCGGGTTTCGGTCGGGCAGCCAATCATGAAATAGGCGAGGACCATTATGCCGGCTTTTCTGGTGTACCGGAAGACTTCTCTTGTCTGCTCGAGGCTTATGCCCTTGTTCAAAACCTTGAGCACTCTTTCGGTGCCCGACTCGACTCCGTAGTGGATGCCCCGGCACCCCGCCCTCTTTAGCGCCCGGACCATTTCCGGGGTAACGGTGTCCACCCGCGCGCGGATGTCCCAGCCGACGTCGAGCTTTCGTCTGACAATTTCCTGGCAGATTTCAATCACACGATGCTTGCTGACGGTGAACGTGTCGTCGTACATCAGGAACTCGTGGATGCCCATTCGGACGCACTCTTCCATCTCGTTCACGACGTTCTTGGGACTGCGAGCGCGGAACTTCTTTCCCAGGTGCGGTCGGTCGCAGAACGAGCATTTGTATGGGCAGCCCCTGCTCGTGAACATGGTCGTCACCGGCAACCGGGGAGCAAGTATGGAGCTGTACTTGCGGTACGGCGCCAAATCCCGCGCGGGAAAAGGCAGTGCGTCGAGGTCAGCGATGAGCGGACGCACGCCCGTGTTGACGATTGTTCCGTCCGGCTGACTGAAGATGATGCCGGGCAAGCCAGCGAGCGTTCTCCCGTCGCCAAGCCGCTCGAGGAGTTCGACGAATGCGTCCTCGCCTTCTCCGAGAACCGCATAGTCCACGGAAGAAAGCCGGATGGTTTCTTCGGGGAAAAGGTGGACGTGGCATCCGCCGATTATGACGGGAACGTTCTTGTCGAGCTGCTTGACGATATTAGCGGTCTTGAGAGCATCGAGGAGCGTGAAGGTCATGCATGAGATTCCCACCACATCCGGCCGAGACGCCGCTATTCTGTCTTTGAGGCGCGGATAGGTCAATCCCTCAACCTGTGCGTCAATCACCTCGACTGAATGCGATGTTTTCTGACGGACGCAGGCTGCCAGATAAAGCAAGCCGAGGGGTGGGTTATGCCCTCTCTCCGACTCGATGATGGCGGGATTCTGGCCGACGAGCTCGTTGTCTCTTGGCGGGTTTATGAGGAGGATTTTCATGGGGGAGCGACAAATCCCTTCCGGTGAGGAGGGCTACCTTCCTCCGGTGCGTTTATCAATCAGGTCGGCGAGCATCCCGATGAGGAATGTTTGCACGCCCGTGGCAGCAAGAAGCCCGACAGTGACGTCCATTATCTTTTCCGCGAACAGGGCCGTCAGGATCAGCACGACCAGAGCCGCGAAAAAGAAGAATATGCTCAGGGGAATGAAGACTTTCAGCGGGTTGAAATACATGACCGTCCGGACAATCATCTGAATGAAGCTCAGAGTATCGTGCAGCGGGCGAATCTTGGACTTGCCTCTGCGCCGGCGGTAGGAGATTGGGATGAATCGGACGCGATAATTGTTCGTCAGCATCGCAAGAGTGATTGTCATTGTGAACGAGAAACCGTCGGGGAGAATGTTCATGAAATGCTCCACGGCGCTTCGCCGCATGGCTCGCAGCCCGGAATTCAGGTCGGGGATGATTCTGCCGGACAGGTAGTCAGCCAGTCTCCTCAGCGCCCATTTCGCAGGACGCCGGAAAAACGAATCGCGGGAGGCCTTTCCGATACGTGCTCCGACTGCCATATCCGCTTCGTCCATGGCGAGAAGAAGCTGAGGAATTGCCTCGCTCGGATAGCTGCCATCGCCGTCGGTGATGACGACTATTTCGTGGCGAGTCGTGGCAAGACCCGTTTTGAGCGCGGCGCCATAGCCCCGGTTCCTCTCGTGGTTGACGACGATGACGTTTCCAAACTCGCCCTTAAGTTTCGCAAGAACGGCACGCGTCTCGTCGCGCGAGCCGTCGTTCACGAGGATAACGTCGAATTCGGTGGGGAGAGCGCTTAGCGTGTTATGAGCCTCGCGGACAACCTCCCCGATGGACTCCTCTTCATCATAAACGGGGATTACCAGGGAAAATCCTTCGGGCATCTTCCTCACCTTCTGGTCTGCGTGCAGCCATCCGTGGTCTTTGGGCGGCAAGACGCGCTGCGGACGTTCCTGAACCTAAAACTCTCCCGCAACAAACCGCTCACAGTGGTTGCTCGTCGAGGGCGGTGCTGTTGTTTGAGGAAATCACGAAGGCGCTGCCGGCCTCCGGTCAACGATTGCGATACGCCCACCTTCGGTCAGATGTATCCTTCTTTTCTGTACCATTCGGCGGTCAGGGCGAGTCCGGTCGGCAAGTCCACCCGCGGGACGTATCCTAACTCGCGCTTCGCCTTGGAAATATCAAAAGCCCTGTTCTGGCGAAACCAATCCACTCGACGGCGAAAGAGGGGCGGCTCGAAGGGCAAAGGCTTGTAAAGCATTTCACAACAGAAAGCCGCTGCATAAACCGGCCAGAAAGGAAAATGGCGGATTTTCAGGTCCACGTTCAGGGCTCTGGCGATTTCGAGAACTAAGTCCTTAATGGGGAGGTATTGCTCGTCGGCGATGAGATAGACTTGTCCTTTGGCCTCGTCTTTCTCCGAAGCCAGTTCTAAGGCGTCGATGAGATTGGTTACGTACAGAGGATGATAGGTCGCGGAGCCGTCGCCGAGAAACGTGAAACTTCCCGACTGAACCCTCTTGAAAAGCATATAGAAGCGCTCCGGGTCGCCCGGCCCGTATATCGCTGCGGGTCTGAGTGTCGAGACCCACATTCCCTTAGCGATGAACTCCTGTGCGACGACCTCGCCCTGGTATTTCGTGTGCTGGTAATAGTCTTCCGGGGTGATAGGCGCGTCTTCCGGCGCCGGAGGATTTTTCACATCCCCGTGCACTCCGCACGTGCTGCAATACACGAATCTCTCGACGCCGTCCTTGTAGGCTGCCTCGAGGAGATAACGCGTCCCGTTGACGTTGATGTCCCGGTAAGCCTTCTTGCCGAGATTGACCTTCCGAAAGGCTGCGGCGAGGTGATAGACCCGCTGACAGCCGCGAGTCAATTCGTGCATGAGGTCCTTTTCGGTAACGCTCGCTATGATTACCTCGGCGCCTTTCTGAACCAGCTCGTCGTAGAAAAGGCCTTTCTGGTTGTCAACGCAGACGACCCGGTGTCTTTTCTCTAAAAGCCTCCGCACCAGGTGCGTTCCTGTAAAACCTGTGCCGCCTGTGACAAGGATTTTCATTTCAGATGTCTTCCTTTGAGTGAATATGGCCCCCTCTGATTATGACACCACGACCGCGCGTTTGTGTCAACTCAAACGTTCCCGGGGGGTGTGGCTGAGTTTTAGGGGCGGCATAATCCGCTCGCCGATGTCGTGAGGTTTTGGACGACACCTATCGCCCCGGAAACGCAGCCGCACCCTCTAAATGGTAATGTCAAGAAAAGTGTGTAGAATTGGTTGGTGTATTCTCCGTTCATCTTTAAGCTACCTGTTTTTGGTTTAGGGCGATCTCCTTTATTCGATAGGAGCTTCGGGCCCAGCGCCTGTTGTGATAAGTGAAGAACGCATAGATCATTCGCCTGCAGCTTCCCATGTCGGGGAAGGTTCCCATAACTCTGACTCTTCGTTTGAGCTCTCGGAAGAGTGGCGCCTTTGGCGCCATGACATTGGTGGTTCGGATGATTCTGTGGTGCTCGACTGGGCACTTGAGAAACACCAGGAGGTTGTCTATGTCCCTGGCGAGACACCGGACGGCCTTGGGGGCTTTGTCTCGCCAGGTTCTCTCCCATTCCCGGAAGACCCTCAGGGCGATCTTCACCGTCGGGGAAAGGTATACCTTGCGGGCGTGGGCAACGCAGTCGTTGAGGTATTTCTTCGGGCAGTTGTTGGCGACGTTTCTGAGCTTGTGCACCCAGTCCCGCCGACGGCGGGAATGCTCGACGAGGGGATAGACCTCCTGGGTCGCCGCCCAAAGTCCCGGACAGCCGTCTGTGATGATGAGGTCGAGCTTGTCGCCTCTCAGCCCCCTGTCGTACAAGCTCTGCAGGAAACAGGTCCAGGCGCCCTTCCCTTCCCTCTTTCCCACGCGGAAGTCAATCAGCTCTCTTGTTCCGTCCCACCTGATTCCATAAGCGACCAGAGCGGTCATCTTCACCGCGTGCGAGACCTCTTTCACCCTCAATACCACACCGTCGAGGAACAGATACCTCAAGTGGTCATCCAGGGGGCGATGCGAGAACGCCTTGACCTCCCCCTCCACCCTTTTGGCGACCTTAGAGACGTAACTGGCAGACAACCGACATCCGCACAGAGCCTCCAGAACATCCCCTACTTTCCTCGTCGAAATCCCCCGTAAAAACATCTCCACAACCACATCATCTACCCGTCGCTGAACTCTCTTGTGCCTCTCGAAGCTACGCGGTTGAAAGCCCTCCCTCCGGCATCGAGGCACCCGAATGCCCTGAAGAACAGCGCTGGCGGTCAAAAGACTTCGGGTCCGATACCCGTTGCGCTGGTCCTTCCTGGCGTCGTTCCTCTCATACCGCTTCACCTCGATGTACTCCTCAAACTCTAAAGCGATAGCCTCCTCTAAAAACCTCTTCACCACAACCTGACTCCTCTCCCACAAGTCGTCCCAGAATATCTCCTTTAAACCCTCCTTCAAATCAGCTACACTCCCGTCACTGAAATCAAGCTCTCTTACAATGGGTGTATCCTCCTTTCTTTGCACCTTAAACAACTTCGTTTGTTTTTGAAGGGAGAATACACCCATTCTTTTCCCCTTAAACCACAATTTACACACTCTTAATTACACTACCCCGCGTCTTTGC
>Ga0315289_10007152_pt1 | contig 16321 bp, 12 predicted proteins | sample YL17G11_40_MG_FD_203452 | JGI IMG/M metagenome (GOLD analysis project Ga0315289, IMG submission 203452) | Sediment microbial communities from Yellowstone Lake, YNP, Wyoming, USA - YL17G11_40 | ecosystem: Environmental > Aquatic > Freshwater > Lake > Sediment | place: USA: Wyoming | collected... | reverse complement strand
TCACTTCTTTTTTGCTATCAGATGTATGCGATTCCATCTGGAATCGTAAAAATGGGGGAACTTTAATCAATGCGGACCATTGACCGGCATAACAATGATATCGTATCCTAATGATATAGTTGTGCCGGGGACGAATGGCCGATTCAATTATGGCGGTCTTGGGTGTAGAGCATTTAAAATGAAACATCATATTGAACGGATAAAACTTTATACTTATTTGTTAAACCCCCTCATTCCCCGGAAAAACCGGGCATGCCGCTCGTTTGGCAAAGATGTCCTTTTAAGTTATAACTTGCTGGAAAAATCGCAGTGGTGGAGTCGGCCGGAACTGGAGAATTATCAGAATGAGAAGGTAGCGAAGTTAATAAGGCATGCTTACGAAAATATCCCTTATTACCGGCAGCTGCTGAAACAGCACCGTTTGCTTCCGGAGGAAATTAAAACTGCGGAGGATTTGGCAAAAATTCCGGTTTTAACCAAAAGGAATATCCAGGAAAATTTTCCTTCTAAGATCGCCATACCGGCAAAATATAGCGACTTGCCGCTTTACACTACCGGCGGATCAACCGGCGAGCCGTTAAAGTTTTTTCCGGATGAGCGCTCCGATGCTTTGGCCTGGGCCTCATTTTTCCGATTTTTAAGCTGGGCCGGCTATCTTTGGGGGGATAGAATCAATGTTTTCTGGAGGCAGGTTCCTAAAGCGGCGCATCGCCGGTTCTACGTGGACTGGATTGGTTTCCTGAAAAAAAGATATGTTCCGAATTTAAGGTATTACAATGCCTCCAAGATGAATGATGCCGCCCTGGCTTTTTATATCCAGCAGATAAAAAAAAGCAAGAACTTTGTGCTTAGGGGGTATGTTTCGGCTCTGAAGCATTTAGCCAGCTATATCAGGAATAACGGCATCGAGCCTCTGCATCCCAAATTTATCACTACCACCGCCGAAGCCCTTAGCGAGGGAGATAGAGAGTCATTAAAAAATACCTTTCAATGTGATGTGTTTGATCAATACGGCTGCACGGAAATCATGGGCGTGGCCAACGAATGCCCTGAGCATTCGGGCCTGCACATTTCCCCGGAACATGTTGTGGTAGAAGTTGTTAATGAAAAAGGGGAGAGGGTGGGTGACGGAATGTATGGACAGCTGGCGATTACTGATCTGGATAATTACACGATGTCATTTATCCGTTATGTTAACGGCGATTTCGGGCGGTTATTAAATCGGGACTGCGCCTGCGGGAGGAGTATGCCGATGATGGATTATGTCAGCGGACGTTCAGTTGATGTGATCAGGGGCCCTAACGGCACGGTGGCCCACGGGCTTTATTTTGTGACCTTGCTCAAAGAGGCCGGGTTATACGACGGCTATGACATTTTAGATTATGAGATTGTCCAGAAGAAAACTGATGTCCTTGACTGTAATTTTGTTTTTGGCATAAAGCCCCCCGGCGAGGCCGTCGAGGCGTTTAGGAACGCCTGCCGGAATCATTTTGGCCAGATGAAGATCAATATTAATTTTTTAAAAGAAATACCCAAATCCGCTTCCGGAAGACGGCGGTTTATCCGATCGGAAATCAATAGTATTGTGTAATGTGTAACGTGAAAAATGTATTGTGTGTGTAGTATAGCAATGAAGGCGATAAAGAAAAATATGTGTTTGATTTTGAAAGAATAAAAGTCTACGAAATGGGCTTAGATCTTATCCGAAAGATATTTAATATTGTAAAATATTCAAATAGAGATTATCAGTTATTGCTATGCGATTAGTAAAGAAGAGCAGCTCTGTTCATTGTTAATAATATTGGCGAGGGCATCGGCAAGGTATTAAAAAGGGAGAAAAATCATTTTTACCATATTCCTTTAAGTTCTGCCAGGGAATGTATCCCCGAAAGTTCCCTTGAAAATCGTAATATCTGCTCTCGCAATTCCGTGGCGATTCCGGCAAAGTCCATCTTGGGTCTCTTCTGGGACCTCTCGCAATTAAATCGAAACCCCATTCTACTTCAAAAAGTCCCCCCATTTTTTCGTTTCCAGATGGATTTCTGTGTATCTGATTGCCCTGATAGAAGTGAGATGAATTCAGCTCCAATTAATAAGGTAAGTCCTGGAATCAGGGCGCCATGGGCTCGCGTCAATATCGCTTTGAAAAGCTTGTTGCCCCATGATTCATCTACCCCAAATCCGTAAATCCAAAGGCGGAGGGTATCTTGAGGACAACCCGGAGCGGCTAAAATGATCACTGCAGGCGGTCCGGGAATACACCTTAAGAGGGCCCCTTAACTGTCCAAAGAATGGGGAAAGGGTCACATCCATCCCATTTCATGCTTAAGCCCACATGTGTTCATGCATCCTCCCTCTCTTGCCTTTTATTAACTAACGGTTCTCGCAGCTCTCGCATATACTCGCCGTTCTCTCCTTTTCAATAACAGACGAACAAGACAGACTATTCCGTCTTTTTTACAAACCCGGCTGCCCATTGGCTGCCCTCCATGACCATTCCATTCCATCCAAACCCGAACCCGAACGCCAGACAGAACAGTTTGAAATACGCCTCGAAGACCGGGGAACCGTCATGGACCACGGTCAACTGCGGGAATATGACCAGCGTCAGGATGAAGCCTATCGCCAACGACCCCAGGGTCGAATAGAAGTAGCGCTTATCAAACCGCACGGCTTGCCCCTCCCGCAGCTTTCGCAGCCAGGGGAGGAGCGTCCTGGCCAGGACGCCCAGGAAAACCCCGAGAAACTTCAGGATAAATTCAAGTGTCACGCTCCTTCCCTCCTTCTCAGCCCTTGGCGAAAATAATTCGTGCCGATGCAAACCTGATCGTACACTAACTCGTCATCCCCAAACAAGGCCATAAATCTCGAGGTAGACACGGCGGGTCCCATAAACGCCTGTCTCGTCAGCGGCAAATTGGCTTCTCCTTGCCCATACGGAATGGAAGAGATCCAATAAATGTGATAGTATTTTGTCAAATGTTCGAAGGGTATCCCGCTGTACCGATGTTCATCTCATTGTTCACCGGAATTGCCGCATTGTTGATTCTCTATGCCTTTCATCTCAAAAAGCCTATCAAATTTACCTTGGAAAACCTTATTTACTCCTCGATGGGCTGGCTGATCCTTTTAGGCCTGACAATACCCATGTTCAAAGGAATGTCATGGTTTGCTTCTCGGTTTATTGAAAATCTCACGTCTCGCAGGAGTTTTTTCATAACATCCATAAACACCCTTTATATCATTTTGATCGGCGTCTTGTTTGTCCTCATTGCCAGGAAGTCCGTGTTTAAAGGAATGTCGACAAAAGCATTTGTTTTTTTTGCCATCTTCGTCGGGCTTGGCCTTAAGCTCGCCTACGTCCTTCTTATGGATGTCAAGCTTGTCTCGGATTTTGAAAGCATGTGGAAGATTGTCACGGAAACGATCACAACCGGCTGGCCTGAAAATATCAATCATGTTCACCAGCAAAGAGTCCTCCTGTTTTATGTCCCGCTCGCCCGGTTATTTGGAAATTCGCCGCTCGTCTACAAGATCGGCAATGCCGTGGTCCTGATGCTGAGCTCCCTTATGAGTTTCTCTCTGGCACGGAGGTGGTTCGGTGAAAACGCCGCCCGGGCAAGCTTGTTTCTGATTCTTCTTGTTCCTGAGACCTTCTTTAATTTATGTATCCCCACGCATGATATTCCCGGAGCCCTTCTCTTTCTGTGCTCTCTCTGGATGCTTGACACCTTGCTCCTGAGTGTTGATAAAAAGTCATGGATAGCCTGCCTGATAACAGGCCTGCTTCTTGGAATATCCGTGGAATTCATGGAAATCCAGAGAAGCACGTCTCTCGTCTTCTGGTTGGCTGTCTTGATGTTTATCGCTTACCGGGCATCTCAAACCCAGGGGATTTCGCTGAGGGATACGTCTAAGAAAATCCCTCTCTTTTTAAACAAGCGCGCCTATCTTAGCCTTCTCTTTGTATTCTTCTCGTTTCTTGCGTCGAAGGGAGTTTATTTCCTGCTGGAGTCCAACGGTCTGATCCTCAGCGATAAGACGAAATCCAAGGGTTTGATATTTGATTTGGTAAGAAGCAGCGACAGTTGGGATACGGGTGAATATTCCTATCAATGGAAAAACTACAGTCCTTACCTTAAAAAAGGGAATACATATAATTCTTCCATTGCGGTCAACAAGATATTATCCGATATCTATTACAACTCATTTGATCGAATTTCAAACTACTCCATGAGGGCGAAAAAACTTTATGCCTTGGGATCGCAAGCTTATTTATATTACAAGGGCTCCATCCAGCTTCCATCATCCCGATTAAAGGGGAGAAAGATCTCGGACTTCCTGACCAATCACAATTTGGTCTTTGTTTTGTTTTTTGAGATGGCCTTCGTTCTTTCCTCTATTCTTATGCTGATCACGAACAGGATCAATCCCAGGGCATTCCCCTCCCTGCTGACGCTTTCTTTTCTTTCCGGAGCGCTGCTCGTCTTAGCAGAATCCCAGCCGAGGTATATGTATCCCATTTGGTTCATAGCCCCGATACTCATGGCGGCACAGACCGGCGCCAGGCCCGGCCTTCAAACAAGTCAAGGCCAACGCAACCTCAAAGAGAACATTTTTGTTCTCATAAGAGGCGTGTTGATCTTCCTGACCATCGCCTGTTTTCTTTTCAGCGCGGTCCACGTTTTCGCCCATTTCAGCGAAAGAAGATATCTCGATATGGCAGAATGGACCCGGCCCCGCACCAACTATCGTGTTGAGAAAGCCAAAAAATATTTCAGGAAAATCCAGCCCATCTACAAAGGCCAGAGGCATTTCCGCCTGACCCTGGGAAACGCCAGGGTCCCCGAAAAAGGAGACCGCGTGTCGGCCAGTCATACATACCAAGTGAACGGTGACGCACTCCGCAAATTCAGGGTTGCCGTGTATCCCCCCTACCGGGCCCCGCGTCTCAGCCATGCCGCTGAAACCTTCAGCGTTCTCATCCTGATCAATGACAGGGTTGCCGAGCGATTCCCCCTCAGAACGACCAAATATGCTCGATGGTTCGAGATCGAAAACATCATCCCTGAAGACCGAAAAGTCAAAATTGAATTTGTCGTTGAGACCAATCTTGATGCCCCGGATGGTTCATGGCAAAATCTCTCGCTCGCAAATTTTGAATTCGCTCAACTTATGAAAGAAAAACGCTGATCAAGAATGAACGTCATCGATAGGATCGGAGCTTTGACAACGGGAATCTCATTTTTTGTCAACGAGGACTACGGGCGGACTCCTGATATGAAATGTCAAAGAAAACGTCAAAACAGTCTGGCGGTGGGGATGGCGGCATTGGCCCTGGGTTTTTTAATGGGTTTTATCTCCGCCAACGGCGCCGAAAAAAGCCGCTCGGGAGGGAGGCCCAACATCCTGCTGATTGTCCCGGACGCCCTGAGGGCCAAGCAGTTGCCGTGTTATGGTTACCAGCGTATCCGGACCTCCGCCTTAGACAGCATGGTCCGCAACGGCGTCCTATTCAAATATTGCTTCGTCAAAACGCCGGATACCGATGATTCGTTTTCCTACCTATTCAGCGGACAATGGTTCGACTCCGAGGGTTTGAAAAAAGGCGAAAAAACCCTGGCCCAATATTTAAAAGAGGATGGATATCAGACTGTTGGGTTCATCAGTTCCAACAACTTGATGAGCTTGAAGACTCCTCCGGAAAATGGCTATGGCCGGGGTTTTGATGAATACTTCCAGGATGAGGCCTCTCTCCAGCGCAAAAATGAGAAGACAACGGCAGATATCCTGGACTGGCTCGGCCGTTCAAAGAATCTCTCGAAGCCCTTTTTTTTATTCGCTCATTATGTGGATCCCCACAGCCCCTACGAGCCGAGCTATGACGCCGAGATCGAAAAGATCGATCATGAGCTGGGCCGCATCGTGGAAAAACTCAAGGAGCTCGCGATCTACGAAAATTCTCTCCTCGTCTTCACCTCCGACCACGGAGAATCGCTCGGGGACCACGGCTCTCCCGACGGCCACGGCTGGTTTCTCTATTCCGAACAAGTCCAGGTGCCCTTGATTATGAAATTCCCGGGGAATCGGTATGCCCGGCTCGTGGATCAGGTCGTCAGGCACATCGATATCATGCCCACGATCCTGGATTTTGCGAGAGTGAACTTCGATAAGAAATCCATGACCGGCGAGTCCCTGCTTCCGGCCATCAAAGGGAATAAAAGATTGGGCCTCGTCTCCTATCATTCGACAGGCCCGAGCCGTGTTTGCCCTGAGGGTCTCAACGGTATCATCTTCGAAGACCAGAACCGGATTTATCATTACATCCAGGGCAGGTTTTCCAGCCGCTATCGGGAGCTTTTCGAACTCCGGGAAGATCCCGATGAAATCCATAACCTGGTTGAAAATCCCCGGCTGGCGGCGGTGGTTAAGCAGGCCCAGCAGCACGTGGCCCGTTTCCGGCTCCAGCCTAAGACTTCCGACCAGAAAACCTCTTCTGAGCCGCCGCAGAGGATCCCCCGGGAGAAGCTGGAAGCCCTCAAGGCCTTGGGATACGTAGCCGGCGGCGCCCCGGCTCCATCCAAGATGTCCCATAACTTTCTGATGCAGGTCCGCCTGGATTCCATCGGAACGGTTGTTTATTCGGATTTCATCCGGCATCCGGAATGGGGAAAGCTCCTCCAGGACGACCGCTCTCCCCGGAAGCTTGTCACCACCGATAACGACCTCATTTATATTATTTCCGAACCCGGGCAGACAATTTTTCTCTACCGGAAAAATGAGGGGTTCCGTGACCTGGCCATGGAAGGCGTCACGGACCTTGCTCTCCGCTCGGATGGAAAAAGCCTGGTCATCGTCCGGCAGAAGAAAATTTCGCTCCTGGATCTCGAGCGAGGCGGCGCGGACCGGAAAGATGCCGGTCTGGAAAAGCTCTTCCCCTGTTTGGGCCTCTACAGCGACCCTAGAAACAACCTTTATGTTTTGATGGAGAAGAGGCTTCTCAAGATGAACGAGGAGGGGAAAATCATCCGGACCTATGAGGTCTCCGTGCCGGATTCCCGTCTATTGGCCATTGATGGAGAAGAGAATCATTATCTTGGTGTGCTGGGAGAAATTCAGAAGTGGAGTCCCGCGGGCGTCCGACTCCGGTCTTTCGGCCGGAGTGACTTGCGCGGCGAAATCTGCTCGCTGGCGATCGATTCCAAAGGCGACCTCTGGGTCCTTGAGAAGGATGCCCCCGCGGTCACGGTTTTCGACAGGAATGGTGAAAAAAGAGGCTTTTTTGTCTACAATAGCTATGATGAAGAATGGGATAGACCCGTGCCCTGCCTGCAGCTTTTCATCTGTCTGGACCGGATCTATATCATGGACAGCTGGGAAGGCATATTCGTCTATAGCCTCAAATAGCGATGGGACCTTTTTCGTGCCGGCAGGACGATGAGGATGGTCGCCTTCCTCACCGATTATGCTGAGGAGCATTTTCCCTTGTTCTTGACTTCGATCTGCGGCCGGCGATATATTACCGTCGTGGTCGAGAGGATGGAGTGCATTCCATGACGCAAAAACGAAGCCGTATCGGTCGGTGGCGCGACCACGCTGGGCGATGGATGAGCCGGGCGTGGCTCATCGGAGACCATGGGTTGAGGTGCGGAAAACGATGATGGATCGCGGGCACGATCCACGCGACCCAGCCGGGCAGACCGGCGGTGTTTCCGCGCGCAACAGGTCGACGGGGAAGCAGCCGGGGAGCCTGCGTCGTGCGCTCACGGGCAGTTTCAGCGTGATCGTCTTCGCGGCAAGCGTCTGGTACATCGGGCGGACCTTCCAATGGAGGGAGCTTGGGCAGGTGCTCAGGGACGTCAATCTGATGTGCCTGGTCGCGGGCGGGGGAGCATCCATCGTGGTTTACTGGATGATTCGGACGCTCCGGTGGCACATTCTGCTTCGGCGGACCGACACCCACGTGCCGCTGCTGGACTTGCACATGTGCACGGCCGTCTCGTTGAGCTTCGCCCTGTTTACACCGCTCCAGTCAGGGGAAATGCTTAAGATCGAGCTGCTGAAAAAGTACGGCATGATTCAGCGCTCTCCCGGCTATAGCTCGTATCTTGTCGAGAGGGCTTTGGACTTGGCGACCTTGCTGACGATGGCGTGCGTGAGCCTCCTGACGAGCCTCAACATCCTGCCGAATCGTACATATGCCTACTATATCCTTGGAGGCTTGGTCCTGATGTGCGTTGCAGGCTTGATTGTGCTAATGAAGCTCCGGCTGAAGGGGCGGTCTCAGCAGTTGGTGGAGCACATGCGCCAGTGCGTGGGCGACGTGCCGACAATGGTGCTGGTGATGGCGATCACGTGCGTTTCGTGGGCACTGGTCGCGTTCAGTTGGCAGGTATTCCTTTACAGCGGCGGGATTCACCTGGGCTTCGCGAAGACGGTGGCCCTGATGTCGATCGGGGCGCTGATCAGTATCCTGAGCCTAATTCCCGGGGGCCTGGGCATCTTCGAGGCCGGAACTTCGCAGCTTCTGATCCACTTCAGCGTCGCGGTGGCGACCGCGCAGGCGGGATCGCTCGTATTGCGATCCTATTCGCTTCTGGCGATCGCCCTGGGGGCCGGTCATCTTGGGCTCTGGAAATTAGTCAGGTCCCGCCGGAGTCGGCGGCCGGCGACGGCGACAACCGCGACGGAGCCATTGGTTGCCGGAGGAAACACTCCCGCCAGGTAAGCAGGCCGGGGAAGGGAACCATGGGCAAGCGAATCGCCATCCTGCAATCGAACTATATCCCGTGGAAGGGATACTTCGACCTGATCAACAGCGTCGACGAATTCATCCTTTACGACACGGCGCAGTTTACAAAGAACGACTGGCGCAACCGCAACAAGATCAAGACACCGCAAGGAGTCATCTGGTTGACCATCCCCGTGCGCCACAGCTTTGGGCAAACGATTCAGGAGACGCGCGTCATCGATCCGACTTGGAGCCGGAAGCACTGGAACAGCCTCCTGCAGAGCTACGCCAAGGCGCCGCACATCAGAGAGCACAAGCAGCTGTTCGAATGCCTCTACCGCGGCATTGCCGGCGAGCAGTGCCTCAGCGCGATCAACTTCCGGTTCCTGCACGAGGTCTGCGTGATCCTCGGTATCAGGACGCCGATCACTTGGTCGCGGGATTACCGGCTGGTTGACGGGCAGACCGAGCGGCTGGTGGATCTGTGCCGACAGGCGGGCGCCGACGAATACATATCTGGGCCGTCCGCGAAGGATTACATCCAGGAGAAACCTTTCTTGGACGCGGGTATCAAGTTGACATACATGGATTACTCGGGGTATCCCGAGTACCGGCAACTTTACCCGCCCTTCGAGCACGGGGTGAGCATTCTGGACCTGATCTTCAACGAAGGCCCCGATACGCCGAAATACATGAAGAGCTTCGTCGGGCGCAATGCCGACAAACCTGTGGCTGGAGGTACATGATGGATATCTCCGTCGTCATCCCGGTGTATGGCTGTCGGGCGTGCCTGGAGGAACTGCACCGTAGGCTGGTGGCCGCGCTGGCGGCGATCACTCCGTACTACGAGATCATCCTGGTTAACGACGCCTGCCCACAGAATTCGTGGGAGGTGATCAAACAGATCGCGCTGAAAGATCCGCATGTGAAAGGAATTGACCTGTCGCGCAATTTCGGGCAGATCCGGGCGATCACGGCTGGGCTGTACTACGCCGAGGGCGAGTGGGTGGTGGTGATGGACTGTGACCTGCAGGACAAGCCCGAGGAGATCGTGAGATTGTACAACAAGGCGCAAGAGGGATACGACGTGGTCTTCTCGCGACGGGCGGTAAGAAAGGATCCGTTGTTCAAGAGGCTCTCGTCGAAGGTGTTTTACTGGATATACGGCAGCTTCACCGCCGGCGCCATCGACAACTCGATCAGCAATTTCAGCATCAGCCGCCGGATGGTGATGGATCATTACAAACGCATGGGGGATCAGAACCGGGCGTTCATTCTATTCATCAAGTGGATGGGGTTCAAGTCCACGTCTGTCGCCATTGATCACGCCGTGCGGGCGTCGGGCAAGTCGTCGTACACGACGTGCAAACGGCTTCGGTTGGCGTTGGGGATCGTCACCACGCAGTCGAACAAGCCGCTCGTCCTTTCGATCAAGGCGGGACTCACGGTGTCCCTGCTGGCGTTTCTCTACGCGGTCTACATGATCTTCCGCTACCTGATTTATGACGTGGGCGTCCCGGGGTGGACCAGCACCATTGTGTCGATCTACTTCGTGGGGGGGATCATCCTGGCGCAGTTGGGGATTCTAGGGCTTTACATCGGCTACGTATTTGATCAGACTAAAGGGCGGCCGATGTTTATCGTGAGAGAACTTGTCGAGAATCAGGGCGTAAAGCTTGGAGGCCACTGACATGATCATCGTGACCGGCGCGACGGGGTTTGTCGGTCGTTACTTGGTCGACCACCTGGTGAAGGCCGGGGAGAAGGTCATCGCGGCCGGGCGCAGTCGCAAGTACGACGCCTTCTTTAAGGAGCTGGGCATTCCGTTCGTGCCGCTGGACGTCAGCAACCCCGACTCGTTTTCCGCGCTTCCGGTGGGGCCGGTCAAAGCGTTCATCCATCTGGCGGCGGTCATCCCGGCGGCGGTAAAGGACGCGAAATCGGACATTTTCATCAGGACCAACACGCTCGGCACGTTTTACGCATTGGAACACTGCAGGCGCAACGGCATACGGAAATTCCTCTATACGACGACTCTGTACGAAGGAATCGAACACACGGATATGCCGATCCGCGAGGCGATGGGACGGAAGTATGCCCTAACGGGCGACCATGCATCCTATGTGATCTCGAAGATCGCGGCTGCAGAGTACGTGGAGCACTACGCTCAGGAGTACGGCATCCAGGGGATCATCCTGCGATTGACCGGGCTTCTGGGGTATGGGCGGCAGGAAGGTTTCTGGGCGGATGGCATTTTCCACCCCAGCGCGTTTGAGGTCTTCTACAGGCGGGCGAAGGCCGGCCAGCAGCTGGAGATATGGGGGGCGCATCATGCCCAGCGGGATTCGTTGTACGTCAAGGACGCGGTGCGGGCGATGCACATGGCCATCACCAGCGATCGCGCCCGCGGGCTGTACGTGATCGGTTCAGGGGTGGGGCGCACCAACGAGGAAGAGGCCCTGACCTTCGCCCGAGTTTTCGGGACCGTGGAGAAACCTGTGCCGGTTGTCTACCGGCTGGAGAAGCCGGAGAAGCCCAAGAGCTACTACTTCGACATCCGCAAGGCCAAGCAAGATTTCGGATGGGAGCCAAGTTACGACTACGCGAGTACCCTGACCGATTACGACGCGGAGGTTCAGTCCGGCCGGTTCAAGACATGAGAGGTCGCACGTGTTCATGCGCTCCGACGCCCTAAAGCACGGGGCATCGTGTAAATAGGGAAAGAAAATGGCCGCATATCGCATCCATTTCAATGAGGCGTGTTTCGAAGGCCGGGAATTGACCTACATCGCCAACGCCATCAGCAACCGACATATCTCAGGCGATGGCATGTTTACAAAGAAGTGCCACGCGCTTCTGGAAAAGGAACTCGGCGTCCCCAAAGTGTTTTTGACGACCTCATGCACGCATGCCTTGGAAATGGCGGCGCTGCTGCTGGATGTGGAGGCGGACGATGAAGTTATCGTGCCGTCCTTCACCTTCGTCTCGACGGTCAACGCGTTTGTGCTGCGGGGAGCCCGGCCCGTGTTTATCGACTGCCGCCGCGACACGCTCAACATGGATGAGACGAAGCTCGAGGCGCTGATCACGCCGCGGACGAAGGCGATCGCGCCGGTGCATTACGCCGGCGTCGGATGTGAGATGGATGCGATCCTGGACATCGCCCGCCGCCACAATGTGGCGGTCGTCGAGGACAATGCGCATGGGCTGTTCGGAAAGTACAAGGGCCGGTTTCTCGGCACGTTCGGTTGTCTGGCCACTCAGAGCTTCCATGAGACCAAAAATTTTACCTGCGGCGAGGGCGGCGCTCTGCTGGTCAACGACCCGCAGTTCATCGAGCGGGCCGAGATTCTTCGCGAGAAGGGCACCAACCGAAGCCGCTTCTTCCGGGGGCAGGTGGATAAGTACTCCTGGGTGGATATCGGCTCCAGCTACGTCATGTCGGACGTGCTGGCGGCGTTTCTGTATGGACAACTTGAACGGGGACCACGCATCCAAGCCAAGCGCCGGCGCATTTGGGAGTCCTACGACAAGCACCTGGCGGGGTGGGCCGAGGAGCAGCACATCCGGCAGCCTATCATCCCCCGGGAGTGCGAACAGAGCTACCATATGTACTATCTGCTGCTGCCGTCCCTGCAGGCGAGGCAGGCGCTGATCGCGTTCCTGAAGGAGAGGGGCATCCAGGCGGTGTTCCACTACCTGCCGCTGCACATCTCGGACATGGGCCGGAAGTTCGGCGGGAAAGAAGGCGATTGCCCGGTGACCGAAGACGCCAGCGACCGGCTGCTGCGCCTGCCGTTCTACAACACGCTGGACGAAGCCACACAAAACCGCGTCATCGAGGCGGTTCAGCAATTCAGGCCATGATGGACCGAACGGACCCCCATTATTCGAACCGCCCCGAGCGCTATAAATGAAGTGCTTTAATAAACATCATCAGCCGGGTAAAATTGTGGCGCATATCGCGATGTAATCTCCCATAGCCTTTCTCCCCAGGAGTCTTAGAATCGCATCTCCCAATTGGTACCCTGCAGCCGTGATGAACTTCGGCCACTGAATATAGGCCAAGAGCCATTTTGTGGGCCAAAAGTGGAGATGGGTCATCTCCTTGATTTCGAACCCGGCTTCAACCATGACGGCGCAGAATTCGCGAACATCCATATCCAGCACGCGATGGAGAAAACCTCTGTGGATCGGTTCAACAAGCAGGAGCTTACCTGATGGTTTTAGGGCTCTCTTGAGGCGGAGCATGACATCGAGCAATTCCCGGCCGTTCTTGCAGGCTACCGTAACGCATTCACATACCCATACTAAGTCATAAGCGTTTGAATCATCCAGATCAAAAACGGACTGCAACCGATATTCCGGGTTGCCGGATGTGGTGAGTTTTTTGGCAATGTCCAGAGGCCCAGAAGAAAAGTCAATCCCGGTGACTGTTGCGTTCAGCTCGGCCAAATAACGAGAGACACGTCCTGTGCCACACCCTACATCGAGGACACTTGCCCCATTCACATTAGAGACGTGCGATTCAAGCACGCTCAACTGTTCCTTATGATAGTATCTGTTCAAGTGGTTGTTTGGAAACAGCGAAACCGCTTCGGCATCGTAATCTAAGGCCTTAGAATTCCAGTATTCGGGTTCTGAGTAGATTGTCTCTCTTTGCCGACGCTGGCAAAACATCCTTGGCAGCCCAGTGAGTTTCATCTGGCTCTCCTTTGCGGTTGATCCACGCACCTGAACTTCGGGCATGGGTGTGCATCCATGCTTTCGATACCAAAAATTTGGCGAGACCCAACAAGATAATCACGATTCCGTTTATCGGAAATTCTCATCTTCGAAACAACCAACCAGCCAGGACCATGAAGGCCAAGGCCAGCAAACCATAGACCGTTCTTGTCCGGCCTATTTCCAAACCGAGGTTCACGCTGGACAAAACACGGATTGTCGCTAAAAAGAATATGGATCGCTCGTATAGGCAATCTTCATTTTTATAGACCGGGATAACCCCTGAAATATTTTCTTTGACATCAACGAGCTCCGCATTGTCGTTTTTTATCATAGAAGGATAGTTGTGTCAAAAGATCCTTGGTCCTCCATGTGTTCGCTTGTATCCCTTCATTATAAAAGAAGTCAACGTTTTTCAGGGCTGTTAATTGGGGGAAGTCTTGTGTCTTCGTCTAGCGGCCATCCTGCCTGATACCTTGAAAATCCCATTCAATTTATCGAGCATTTCGATCAAAACGAATTCGCAGCGAAGCCCGTAATTCTCCCGCAGATATGTTTTAAACTTCGGTCTAAAATCTGTTCTCCATATGACATACGCGCTCTTCAACCTGAAAAAACGGGGGAAAAGATCATCTCCCCGCTTCACTCCGACGCGGCGTCCGATGATCTCATAAAACCGCTCGGAAAAAGCGTTGCAGGAGTTCGGGATTATTTCAAAAGTATTGCTGGATTCCCTCAGGGGGTCTACGTATTGTATCCAGTCCGGAACCCGCGCCAGGAACAAGGCGCCGGAATATGCGGTATTCATTCTTTGCGTGATGGCCCTTTCCTTCTTCAGGTTTGATGTCACCCATTCGGCCCTTCGCACGTGCCTTATGCAATTGAGCGACAGGACGGCTATACAGCAGGCGATAAAAAAAGCGTATAACGGCCTGCTCCAAGGCTTCCGAGGCTCAGCATTTGCACGGCCTTGGAAAACGAACAGAACAGTCGATGCCAGGGGAAGGAGAAAAAGCGGATCGCCGACACGGGAGGGTATATGCGCGAAAACGCGCAGGGCCAGCATTCCGGCCGAAATGTAAACGGCGTTCAGGAGGACTAACTTGCTCTCTTTGAACCTAGTTAAAAAAACTGTCAGGACAAGTAGCGAGGCCAGAAGGAAGAACTGGATATAATACTCAGCTATAAGAGCGCCCGTCCGCGATATGACATCCTTCGGTCTGATAGCACTGCCGGGCGGTTTTTCAATGAAAAAATTCTTCATTGTCGTTTCGTTAAACTTCCTCTCGTTCGTGAAAAACCAGTATTTGAATAGCATCATGTCATTCTCTGTCCAACCGTTGGCCATGAGCAGGCGGGGGTTCCTTTTGTTTTGGTTGAGAATGGGGTTGTCTTGCACATTCCCACGAAGAATATTGAACCTTTGATAGGCCTTGTACGTCTCCGAGACACCATACCGCGCCATCAGCCTGTCCGCCGAAAAAATGAGCATGACCGGGATGAAAAAGACAGCGAGCCCTTTCCATGAGCGTTTGTCTCTGATCAGAAGCCGTGCGAATATGACCGCTGAGAAGAGCAGCAACACGAGAAGGACCCATTTGCGGACCATGAAGCAGAAAGCGAATAGAAGGCCCGACAGCGTGAAGACAACCGTCCGTCTTTCCTCCTCCATCAGCCTGCTGACGCAATACATCAGAGCATTGATGCCGATCATGAAAGAAGCGTTATTATAACTGACCTCCATCAGGAACCGCCCATACAGGGAAAGATAAGCGATCAGGAAGAACGGGAACCAGGCGGTAAATCTCCTGAGACGCGAGAAGGCTTTGATGAACAGGAAAAGGCTGCACGCATGGATTAAATAAAGAAAAATGCCAAAGAACGGGAATGACGGTGCCAAGCCGTACAGAAGACCCAGGCACCTGCCGAGGATCAAGCTCATGAAACTGACGGCAAACCCTCCCTTGATATCGAACAGGATACCCATATCGTCATTGGTGAGAAAAGCCCGCGGCGAAAGGCCCAAGACCATGACCATGTACAAAATGACAACGGCCGCTATGCGAAAGTTGTTTTTCCAGAAAGGCCCCATCCGTTCTGCGAATGCGTTCCAACGGGGCGAACGGGCGATGAGCCAACCTGCCAGCAGGCTGGAAATCCCCGGGCCGAGTCTCGCAAAAAATGAACCTCTGCTTTTGGACATCACAAAATACAGAAGAGGCAAAAGCAGGATGCCCAGGAGCAGCCAGCTTCTTTTTTCCGTAGCCAGCCATGTCGCAGGCTTCGAAAACGAGAATGCTTTTGCCGGGCCATCCTTCTCCGCTCTCATGGGTGTCTCCTGCCAATGTGCAGAAAAGGGCTCGACAAAGATAGAGTTTTCTTTTCTCTCTCCCGGCATTTTCCCCGCCTTTGAGATAGAAACCAAGTGCCCATCACGCTGAAAATATTATCCCGGACCACAATCGATGTCAAGACGAATAACCCCCCCCATGACCGGCAAAAGAGCCATCTGCGGCTTGATATTTAATTTCTTTATGAGTTAGTATGAGCATGGTGGAAAGAAAATTGATTTCGTTGTCGGGGGGCACACGTCCCTTAGGACGTTCTTATAGCCTTTTTAAGGCTGTTTTCTCAGGATTCCTTTTGTTTTTTGGACTCGCCGGCTGTCAATCCCATCCCCCCAGGAATCTTTTATGGATCGTGGTCGATGCCCTCAGGTATGATTATCTCTCCTGCTACGGCCAGAAGGGAATTTCAACTCCCGCCATTGATTCTCTGGCCAAAAAAGGAGCCCTTTTTTCGAGGGCCTATTGCTCTTATCCCGCCACGTTGCCTTCGATAGCCAGCATGTTCACGTCCACGTAC
>Ga0315289_10007151_pt1 | contig 16323 bp, 18 predicted proteins | sample YL17G11_40_MG_FD_203452 | JGI IMG/M metagenome (GOLD analysis project Ga0315289, IMG submission 203452) | Sediment microbial communities from Yellowstone Lake, YNP, Wyoming, USA - YL17G11_40 | ecosystem: Environmental > Aquatic > Freshwater > Lake > Sediment | place: USA: Wyoming | collected... | reverse complement strand
TCCACAAGGCGTTCAAGGTGACACTGGTCCGCAAGGCGTTCAAGGTGATACAGGTCCGCAAGGCGTTCAAGGTGACACAGGTCCGCAAGGCGTTCAAGGTGACACAGGTCCGCAAGGCGTTCAAGGCTCTTACCCAATAATCACATTATTAAATAGTGCAGGGACACCTGTGACCTTAGGTCAGGTAGTAAAAATTACATCTACTGATATCTTAGGTTTAGCTGTAGCTACTGATGCAACATTAGGGGATAGGCATCTAGGTATCGTTCAAGAGATTACGATTGTTAGTGGTGATACGGGTGTTGTAGCTGTTCGATTAGGAACAATCGTATCAGGTATGACTGGTTTAACCCCTGGTGCTTTGTACTACGTCAGCAATTCAGCAGCGGGCGATATGGTCACTACGCTTACTACGTTCTCTGAAGGAGATAAGGTATATGCTGTTGGTAGAGCACTTAGCAGTAGTGACATTTCTTTTGATCCACAATTTAAATTTGAATACTAATTACCAAATTATATTGCCCTAATTATTCGGGGAGGCAGATTGTCTGCCTCCCCTTATTTTTTTCGATATATGGAGGCAATTTGACAGAAGAAATTATTTCAGATCTTCTAAAAAAGATTGAAAATTTAGAGAAAAGACTTAAAATATTAGAAAGAGATAAAATTAAAGAAAAAAGATTGAGGCAATTAGGATATAAGAAGAAGTGAATGAATTTAATCCCCTCAAGTTAATAGAGGAATCCATCAAAGGTGGATTCGATCCTGCATTAGTTACTGATGTAGATGAGAGGCAATTACCTTGGGCAAAAAATGCCTACGAGTGGGTAACGGGTTCTGAATTTCTAAATATTAAATCCATTTTCCCCCTACAGTTACAAGTCATATTGAAATTATTTGGCGATGTCTGTTTTTATTGCTCAAATGAAGATTTCTGCAATAAAGAATGGAATGTAAACTTAGAAGTTGGAAATATTTTAAGTGAAATTCAGCTACTTGAAGATGGTTTATGTCCTAAGTGTCATAAATCTAGGTTAGATCAGTATCATGATAAATTATTTTTTTTCCCTGATGAAGTAGATCTTTTATGGGGAATGCGTAGCGGAAAGTCAGCAGTAGCGGGTGGGATGATCGCAACATATGTTTTACACCGTATGTTACGGTTACCTAACCCCGCTGCTTATTTTGGTGCATTGCAAGGACAAGAGCTTTATATGCGATTTGTCGCTATGACACTGAGGCAGGCAAAGCAAACTAACTGGATGCATTTTACTCGCGGTGTTCAGAACTCAGACTGGTTTAGTCAGTATCATGATTTTATGAACTACCATAGTCGTAAGAAAGGAGTTGAATTAGTTCGCTGGTTAAATGAAGGGTTTGCCTATGTACATAAGGGCATCATTGGTTACGTTGTAGGATCAGCAAATGATGTTGAGCGTGGTAGAACAGCATTATTTACCAGCATAGACGAGATTGGTTTGTTTGAAGGCGATATGGAATCTCGCCAGCATAACCCACATGAAACTTATACGACTTATGAAAAAGCATCTGCGACGATTAGGTCTGCCGCTAGAAAAAAATTCTTAGCGGGTGACTTTAATGCACCGACAGCCTGGATGACTGTACAATCATCTACTAAATCCAAAACCGACTATATCATGCGTCTTATAAAATTAGGACGTACAGACCAGACGAAAGTTACTTCCCATAAAGCATCTTGGGAAGTGAATCCTAATTTAGATGTAGAATTCTTAGAGAATGAACGTAAAAAAGATCCCCAGACTTTTAACCGTGACTACGGTAGCGAACCGCCATTTGCTAAAGATCCATTTATAGATAGTTTTGAACTAGTTAATAATTCAGCCATGCTGGAAATACCCAATTGGAGTGCAATTACAAAAGAGGCAGGGAAACTTGGTGATTATTTAAGCTGTGTGAATATGGGCGTCTCTAGAAACATACCTTATTGCTTATCTATAGATATGGGACGTAGTGATTGTGGTTACGCTTTAAGTCTTTTGAAATTAAAAGAAGATGATTTCTCAGTTGTACAGGTAGCTGGTTTATGGGCTATTTATACTCAAAAACCCCGCCTAGTAGACTTCGATGGTATGTTTAATGATTTTGTCCTGCCCTTATGTGAAAAACTTAATATAAAACTCGTGATATATGACCAATGGCAAAGTATGGGACATATAGACACGCTAAAGAAAAAAGGTGTCAATGCACTGCAATATTCGATGGCTTATAAAGACTTTATGCAGTTTAGGAGCAATCTATATCAGGGCAAATTAGAAAATATTACGCCGGAGATATCTTTTGAAAAAGTAGAGTCATCACCTAGACCGGTTGAGGAAATATTATATGAAAATCCTTGCCTGCATTTACTTTGGCAATGCCTCTCAGTGAGAGAGGTAGGCAATAAAATAACTAAAGGTGATGGACACGACGATATCTTTAGAGCTGTTTCGCTCGGTTGTACTTTTCTTTGGGATCCAAAAATAAAATCTGAATTTGAGTATAAAGGCGGTATTGCGCTTTCTAATAAAGTTAAGCAGCAAGGCGGTGGGTTAGTTATGGCAGGCGGTTCTAGGAGTACTCGTTCCATGTACCAAACTAATATAAATAGAAACCCCGCCGTGGTCAGTCCTACAGGACGAGTTTTGGGATCGTTTATAGGCAGAACGAACAAAAATTAATAACATATTAAAAACCCCCATACCCCTACAGGAAATTGACTTTAGTGTCAAACTACACTGTGATTTTATCATTTATTGTATTGTTAATATAATAAGCAAAAAATCATATATTGGAAAAACAAAAAAAGGACTGCAAAGAATCCAAGAGCATATTATCTGCCGGAATCACAAAAGATATCAATCTAAACCATTATACATGGCGTTTTTAAAATATGGTTTAGAATTTTTTTCTTTGGAAATTTTAGAGTATGTAGACAACATACATCTACTCAACGAACGTGAGATATATTGGATCGATTTTCACCGAACGAGAAACATCCATGGTGGCTACAACATAGCGCGTGGTGGCGAGGGAGGGAACAATTGGGAAGACATCTCTGAAGAAGAAAGACAGAGGAGAATAGAAAAACAAAGAGTAAACCAAAAAAGTAAATTCACGGACGAAAGGAAAAAAATACTAAGTGATAATTTAAAGAAATTAAGGAAAACAGAAATATACAAAAATAATCAATTAATCCATAGCCAACGGATGAAAAGGTTGAATAATAAAGATTGGAGAGAACAAAAAGACGAAAAGAGGAGATTAACACTCCTTGAAAAAACTATGAACGGAGATATTTTAAAGAAAAATCATAAGGCATATATTTTAAAATTAAAAGATGGTCGCTGGCAAACTCAATTCAAAAACAAAAAAATAGGAAAAATGCCCAGTCTAATTTTTAGCACATTAGACGAGGCAATTAAATTTAGAAATACTTGGTTAAGGAACAAAGGCGTCATCATTCCAACGCAGCAAACCAGCACTTCGGACGAGAACCTTCACCGTCAGGACAAGAGTGATTAAATGCTTCGGTTTGTGCCTCTAGAGATTCATGATCTAAATCCTTACCTGGAATTAAATCGTAGTCCCATTTAGACGCACCACACAATGCAGCCGCCACAAATGTATCTAATCGACACTGTGCTGCTGGGTGCTCATTGTCAGTAACATTTACAACAGAAGTGTCTGGTGTGTCGAAACTGACCTTTTCATGTTTAAGGACAGCTAAAAGAGTAGCCAAAGATTTTCCAGCAGCCAATGATCTCGCACAGATGTCACGACTTTTTGCCGTTTTAAAATTAAGATCACATTTTTTCTTAAGAAGATCAGGTACTACATCGTCTGCTATTAGAGAGAGCTGGGTGTTGTCTGTAAATATTTTTTGAGCACAGGCACCTGTAGCGTGCATGTCGGATTGACCTTCGTTAGCTGCCCAGTCGGTGACAAAGGGGAATCCACTGAGGTGATGCCCAAGCTCGTGGCAAAGAACCAATGCGAAACCGTCTTGCGTCACTTCAGGTCTACGCGCCAACCCACCGAACATGTGTACTTCCCACTCCGTGGGTGAGTTCTGTTGTGCATATGCATTTACTGTATTGTCACGCCAATGTTTTTCAACTTTTAATGACACACCAAATTTTTTAAAAATAGGTTGATATACTTTTTCTGTATCTGAAATAACTTTATTGAATTGTTCTTGGGTTAAACCGGCATCGGCGTTTAGACTAATCTCCTGATCTAAATTGTTTTCAGGCATAAAATTTGTACCGTGAAGGCTATTGAAAAATAAAGTAATCGCAACCAAAGTTTTCATAGTAAACTCCGTAATTTAGAATATTTTATCCATGCCAAATAATCTATGTTGACCAGTCAGCCAATGAGATTAAATTTAACGAGATTAATTTGGAGGTGATTTATGAAGTCGTTAGACGTTTTCTTGGTAGTGAAGGATTATCCAGATATTTTTACTGAAGTTGAGCGTGTTTTTTCTAGCTTAGAGAGTGCGGTAGATTACATAAACGATTCTTATCCATACTTTGTATATTATTCAGACAAAGATTTTTATGCTATGCCTGATTTATCGGATGAAGATTTAGAGACTGAAGAAAGATATTATATATTAGAACGTCCACTTTACGATTAAGGAAGATTAATGTTAGGATTAACTGTTTTTAACACATTAGCATTGTTAGTCATCGGATGTTGGGTAGTGCTACACATTAAAAAAAGCGTAACTACTTGGGATATATTTACTGAAATAGAAGCCCAGCTTTCCCAATTAAAAGAAAAAATAGCTTTGCTTGAGCCTGTGGATAAGGTTAAAAAGAAAAAGTCTAAAAAGTTTGTAAACTAATGTTATCCTTTGATAATTTAGGTAATCTCGGTCGTCTTGGTAATCAAATGTTTCAGTACGCAGCTCTAAAAGGCATTGCACGCAACCGCAAATTTGATTTTTGTATTCCCGCAAAACAATATATTGAAGATAATATCCAAAATATTTTCAAATTGAAATGCAATAAACTCATAACAAATAACTTTAGCACAGCAGAGCCACATTTTCATTTTTCTGAAAAACTATTTAATACTTGTGAAAATGACGTAAATTTATTTGGTTATTTTCAATCGGAAAAGTATTTTGCGAATATAAAAGAGGAAATAAGATCGGATTTTTCATTCGATTCGGACACTAGTAATTTCTGTAAAAGATATTTGAAAACGATCCATGATGGATCTGAGTTCATCAGCCTTCATATAAGGCATGGCGACTATCAAAAAATACCTCATATACATCCGATGTTAGATGTCGATTATTATGAAAAGGCTTTATCTTTTTATGATAAAACTTTACCCGTATTAGTTTTTTCAGATGATAGAGACTGGTGTAAATCGGTATTTAAAGGCGATAGGTTTTTTATTCAAAAAGGAGATACTAAGACTGACTTATGTCTTATGTCTTTATGTAACCATCATATTATAGCTAACAGCACTTATAGTTGGTGGGGAGCATGGCTTTCTAAAAGTACGCAAGTAATTGCACCTAAGACTTGGTTCTCACCTAGCATTACTCACGATACGTCCGATTTATACTGTCCTAGTTGGAATCTCATCTAAGATTAAATTATATTACACACCTTATTCTTTTAATACACATTATAACTAGAGCGATTTCGGAGGGCATTATGCGTAAGTATTTGCTGTCAGCATTTGTGTTTTTATTTTCGTGTGGTCAAGAGAATAAAAAAAGTCCAGAGGTACAACCATCAGAACAGCCCGTGAAGGTTGGCGATCAGAGTATCTATGTTATGGACCCTACTCAATCAGACAAATTTTTAAATAAAAGTGAGTTTAATGTTTTAGTCACAGAACAAGATGATGAAGGTACTACTTTTAAAGTCGATGGGTTTGCGGAGACAAAATTTAATAAAATAAAATTTGGAGTAGTAAAAAAAGTACCAAATGAAATTTTAACTATGGAATTTTTAGAAAAAATACGAGAAGAAAAAAACTATCAAAGCACTATCTTTAGCTTAGAATATCTTGGCGTGGAAGGAGAATGTGACGTACTGAAAATATCAAATATTCAAGATTTAAATTTCATAACTGTAAGAGCCACACTCTGCACTACCACAAAAAATGTACCAAAAGCACAAGCAGATTTTAAAATTATTGGTGTCGGTGTTACCGCTACCTACCTTCTAAAGAATTAAGGTCTTTACAAGCAGGGCTACTGTTATAAATAGTAGCTTCCTGCATCTCTTTTATAATTTTTTTCTTAGCGCGAAATTTCTTTTGTGCTCGGTCACATTTAGCCCTGTACCGTACATTATAACATTCGTGATTTTGACTGGGTGAGCAATTTTTCTGAATTAGCATTTTGGGCTTATACAAGCTGCCGCAAAAATCACAATTCCGCATCGAAATATCCGCCATTTCCGCTACCCCATCTTAGTTTTTAAGTTAGTCCTCAAGCCTACCTCAAAAAAATAGACTTGCAACAGAAAAATTTAGATTTGAAAATCAATAACTTATGTTTTTAACTAAAGTTTTTTCTTAAAAGAACCGATAAGTACAAAAAGGAGAAGTTATGACTTCCAAAAAATATGAAATTTGTAGGCGTGTTGCTAAAAACATAAAAAAATGTAGACAAGCAAAAAATTGGTCACAGGAAGATCTAGCGAAAAGATTAAAGGTATCGCAGCGATACGTTGCGATGCTGGAGCAAAATGCCCGTAATCTAAGCCTTGCATCTTTGATGCGTATCGCTGAATCTCTGCAGGTCGATATCGAAGACCTAGTATGCAGAAAGTCCGCTTCGCTAAAATTAGCGATTAATATTTTAAGAAGTAATTTAGATGAAGAAAATAATCTTGATAATGAAAAACCTGACTAAAAAGGTGCCAGCAAAGCACCCCCAAGTAATATCTCATGATTTAAAATATTGGTTATGTAGGCAAGAGGTAAAAACTAGGTTTTAATTGTTTTAAATTGGCGAGCCTTCCTTTGAAAGGTCTTTATCCAGTCCGCAAAACTGGCGGGTCTGTACCCCAGCAATGTCTCAGAATGCCTGTAGCTGTCATAAGCCTCATGAGCCTGAGCGTTCGACAGAAAACGGTTCTGCTGCTGCTGTTTGGTAACTTTGCTCATTTACTACCTCCTTAGCCTAATCTTTAAATTCAAGCGTAATCATCATCTCGCTCGTACTCTGGTTCGTCGTAGTTAGAAATGCTTTCAACCTGAATTTCATCGAACAAATAATTTTCGATATACCATTTGACGTAGGGATCTTTCGCATCGCAGGTAATCTCCTCGACTTCGGCATAGTCGTTACCTGCATCAAACCCTCTTGATCCCCAATATTCATAAGCACCAATTCCATCGTTTCTCTTTAACCATTTTGAGATAGAGATTTCGACCTCGTAATCCTCCACCTCGACGATTACCGTAGATTCAGGCGCGGTGAAGTACAAAGAATTTGGTAAAGGTATTTTTTTAAAATTTGTAGCTAAAAGCCAATCAGACAAATATTTGTCATCGTGCATAAGCCTACGCTGCTCATCCGTTAGATTTTTGCCGCCCATGTCGTTAAAGCATTTTAAAACCCAAGAAATAGCTATGCTGCGTAAATTATCCATATTTAACCCCGCATGTAATATAACTACTTATCGGAGCATTTTATAAAAACTTTAAATAAATATTGGTTCCACTCGCATATTTTAGGCTCTTTTCTCCGCGAAAACGCGACGAACATATCCGGTGAGTGCTTCGATTTCAACGTCATTACAGATCGAAAATATGACTTCTTTACAGCCATCGAGCACACGGTCTTCTGCTACCAGATTTTTTTCAGAATGATTTTGTGAATGGCGTTGTAGATAAGTAATTAATTTTATCAATCTGCGCGTAGTGACTGGAAAACTCATTTCACCCTCACCACGACTGAATGCCTGACGAGTAACATCAGCTAAGTCTACAAATTTATTGAAATAAGCTCTGTGTTCTTTTTCAATTTTGAAATGGGCACACAGATAGTCTACTTCATCGTTTTTTGCCATCCAATCGACTTTATAGATCGAAAAACGGTCCAGTGTAGCGAAATTCATAGGACGAGTGTTTGGGAACATCCGACGATATTTTTGCATATTGCCGATACTGTTGGCTGTCGCTACGATCCGGAAGTTTGGATGTGCAACGACAACTTCGCCAGCTTTTTCAGCTAAAATCAATTTACGTTGTGGCGATGCCGCAGTAATCGGCTGAGTAACTTTATTCAGTAATCCGAGGACGCCAGCCTCGGCATAGTCAAATTCATCGATAATGAACCAGTAACCTTGACGCATAGCTGTGGTAAGAGGACCGTCTACCCAAACAGTTTGACCTTCAATTAATTTCCATGCACCGATCAAATCATTGACCGTCATACCCTCATAACAAGACACACCCAAAAGCGGAATTTCTGTTAAGGCAGCTAGTTGTTCTAATAAGCTAGTTTTACCAGTGCCGGGAAGTCCAGCTATAAGCAAAGCGTCGTTAGCCATTAGGTCTGCTACGACATTTTGTGCGTGCTCACGATAAATGTAATTAGGATCACGCTGTGGGACGAGTTTCAGATCCTCGGCATTTTTTACAGCGACAATAAACATTTTTTTTAATTGATCTGCTAATTGATCTGCAATAGTAAGCGGCTTAGTCTGAACTTTTACGCTTTTGCCCTTTTCGTCTTTTTGTTGGCTATGGATTAATTGATTATTTTTGTATATTTCTGTTTTCCTTGTAGCGTCGTATCGGTACTCAATAAAATTGCTATGCATTGCGGCAGTAGTACTAGTAGGCATGGCTGACTTGTGACGACGAGTAGTATTAAACTGTTTGCGTAGGTTTGATACAGTTGGAATGCTGACACTGTATTTTTTAGCAATTGTTGCTAAAGATCCTACCGCATTAGCGATTTCCTGACGGGTTTCACTGCTCAATCGTCTTGCCATATTCTTACTCCTTATGTTATGCGCCTTTTTGTGTGCGCTTATAACACTCTTATCGGGCTAATAAAAAAAAACTTTAATTTTTATTTTTTGTTTTTAACAAAAGTTCAATAAAATTAAAATGTTATAAAAAATAATATTTTTAAAGTTAAAGTTTTTAACTTTTAAGCCGATAAGATACATATAACAAGCGGAGATATACCATGTTAGAAACCAGCATGAAAAAACTAGCCAGACTTATATCAGGTCAATACAAAATTGAAGTATATTTTGAGGGTAAACAGCCTTGTACTGATGGTAAAGCGATCTATCTCCCTGCTCTGCCCGATAAAATCGAGGTCGAATTCCGTAAAGAAATTGAAGGCTTCCTTGACCATGAAGTAGCCCACTGCTTGTTTACAGACTTTAAGGTGTCTAAATTTGATAACGATTTACATAGGTTTATGACTAATGCTTGTGAAGATACCCGCATAGAAAAACTGATGGTCGATAAATATCCAGGCTGTCGTTACAACCTGGATTTTATTAACGATAAGTGGGGTAAAATTAATGAGGAGCGGTGGTCTGAATTACCTGCCATTTTTCGCGTATGCGATAATGTGCGTAGGATTATGGAAGGCAAATCACTGCGATTAGATAGCGATACTAAAGCGTTGTTTACTCCCGATGTAATCGATCTAGCCCTTAATTTGCGTAACGTAGAAAATACATCTGAAGTACACAAAATTACTAAAGAAATAACGCGCTTGATTATAAATCGTAAAAAAGAGCAAGAATTACAACAAGCCCAAGACGAGCAAGAGGTTCTAGACAAACAAGATGCTCAAGGCGAGCAAGGCGAGCAAGGCGAACAGGGCGACCAAGGCGAGCAAGACACTGGCGAACAGGGCGAACAGGACACTGGCGACCAAGGCGAACAGGACACTGGCGACCAAGGCGAACAGGACGAACATGGCGACCAAGGCGAACATGGCGACCAAGGCGAACAGGACGAACAGGACACTGGTGACCAAGGCGAACAGGACGCACAGGACGCTCAAGGCGAGGGCGACGAGGACGAAATGCACGCTTTAAGCGAACAGGCTATAAGCGAAAAGGAAGCACTAGGCGAACAGGACGCACAGGACGCTCAAGGCGAACAGGACTATAACGTAAATATTTCACTAAAAGATATTATAAATGCGGTTGAGGATATACTAGACGATACACAATCTGATGTGCCAATCGACATACACAGCTATATTGAAGAACATTTAAAATCGATATGTGAGAACGAACAAAACGAATATGTAGCAGCAAAGTTAGCTGCAGATATAACTGTGGACCTATCCAGAAATTTCGATAAAGAGTACCTAAAGGCTGTAGCCCCTTTGAGGGGACTAATAGATAAGACAGCTATTGAGCTAGATGAAATACTGACTGCCGAATCGGATTCTGGTTGGCTCGTAGAACAAGATGTTGGAGCGATAAATAATAAGGCTCTTGTAAAAGTACTTACCTCACCTGGATATGATCGCCCTTTTAAAACACGCAAACATGAAGAAAATAGATCAATAAGCGTCAGTTTAGTAATCGATCAAAGTGGTTCAATGAGAGGCAATAAAATTGAAACAGCAAGAAAAGCAGCAATTATATTAGGTGAATCTCTTAAAGCATTAGACATCAATTTTGAAATTGGCGGTTTTACAACTACTGGTGAACGCATTAAAACCGGAGCGACAAGAAATCAACCACTAGCATTGACGGTATATAAAAGCTTTGATTCAGAAAATATCCAATCTTTGATGGATATTTCCGCCAGCCATGAAAATGTTGATGGTGAGAGTATCAGATTTTTTGCCGATAGACTTTATCAGCAACAAAATAAACGAAAAATCATGTTTGTCCTGTCTGATGGCGAGCCGTGGTGCAACGGGGTAGACCACACTTTACTGGAAAAAGATCTTAAGGATGCAGTACGCGATATAGAATTGGCAGAAATCGAAGTAGTTGGGATAGGCATTGAAACAAATGTTGTTGAGAAGTTTTATCCTAAAAATATAGTTGTCGATAATGTCGAGCAATTGCCTAAAGTTCTCATGAACAAACTTAAAAATATGTTGGGAGCATAGCAAAATGTGGAAGCTAAAATCTCCAATAGCAAAAAAATTAATTAAAAAAACAGTTTGTTTCACCTAAAGTTTTTTAGAAAAATACCGATAAGTATTTATAACTAAGGGAGGTGATTTATGGGCGCGTTAAAAGAATGGGCTTTAGGAAAAACTTTGGAACTAATGGGACGTGATGGCGTCGATTGCGACAATGAAAAATTATATTCAATATATTGGAATCATGTGTGTTCACATCAAGAAAATCCAGATGCCGAACCTGTGTTACACACACCTAAAGATATGAACCTTAAGGAAGTGCTTAGACTATACTATTATCACGAAAAAAACGTTCAAATTTCCTCGGAATGGGATGCCGGATGGGTGGTAAAAATAGGCGATAGCCATAACGGTTTCACCAGCCAAAGAAATTTCGACGACTTAGACCTAGCAGCAGAATGGCTAAAAATTAAACTAGACGAAAAACTTTCTAAAAAAAATTAAAACATCAGACGCAGTAGCAGCATTAAGTGCTATAACCAATGGCAATATCATTTTTCTTTTTCCCCTGTGCCGCATTTCTATATTAAACATGGTGGTAAGAAGATCATTATCGTGAACAAGAAATATGGGGGTTAACCTTATTTAATTATCTTAGTGATCTTGGCTTTAATCGTCCCTGGTAGTGCTATGATCTCGCCCTCGTTGCCGTGCTGTCTATGCCCTTTTGCCGGGACTTTAGCTACTTCGCACACTTGTTTTTCTGGTGCAAGGGTAGCCTCGATAATAAATCCGCCGTGACCGTCATAGCTTCGTTTTTCTTCTAGTCGATTAAAAAACTTAAGCATCCCTAGACCGTGAGAATCTGCTGGTTCGTATCTGGCAAAACGCTCAGCACTTGCAGGAGATTCTGTCCAACTGGAAACAAACTTAGACTTATGTTCGTAGGGGGAGCCTACTTTGTACTTCTTCAAAAAGGCTGTAGCCTGTTGAGAGCTTGAAAAGCGAAGTCCACGGTAGACCTTCTTAGGACCGTCAGATCGGTAGGGAGCTAAGACTTTTACCGTTGCGGACTCCTGGTCTAGCTGATGGCTGAAGTTATCGTTTGAATTAACAAAATTATGTACCCATTTTAGGGCTTCTCCCTTATAGTGCTTACCCATTCTCCTATTGTGTTCTTCTCTATCAACAGCCTTTTGGAAATCTTCAAAACTCTTCTTAGCCCAAAGGTCGATGTTTTTCTCATCACCAGAGAGTTTATTCTTGTCTCGAAGAGACTTGAACTTAGAAAGGTAGTCTTTGACCAAAGGCTCATCGATGCCTTGGTCAACGAACTTTTTCTCAACTGATTTGAAGTCAGCGGTGACGAGAGAGTATTTATTTTTTACTTGGGAAAAGAAGATGTCATTGGGGTGAGCTTCTTTCTTATCTCGTCAGAGCACTGAATTTTAGCGGGGTCATCGACGTAGATCTTATCTTCTACGTTTAAGTCGTCGGGCAAAGAGGTGATCTTAGTGCGTCGGAGATCTAAATACCCATCGATCTTAAGCCCTGCGGGCAACGAGGTGATCTTAGTGTAGCTGAGATCTAACCTCCCACCGACCTTAAGCCCTGCGGGCAACGAGGTGATCTTAGTGTAGCTGAGATCTAAACTCCCACCGACCTCAAGCCCCTTGGGCAACGAGGTGATAGGAGTGCCGTAGAGACTTAACCTCCCACCCACCGTGAGCCCTGCGGGCAACGAGGTGATAGGAGTGTTGTTGAGATCTAAATACCCACCCACCGTGAGCCCTGCGGGCAACGAGGTGATCTTAGTGTAGCTGAGATCTAAACTCCCACCGACCTCAAGCCCCTTGGGCAACGAGGTGATAGGAGTGCGGTAGAGACTTAACCTCCCACCGACCTTAAGCCCTGCGGGCAAAGAGGTGATAGGAGTGCCGTAGAGATTTAAATCCCCACCGACCTTAAGCCCTGCGGGCAACGAGGTGATCTTAGTGCCTTCGAGATTTAAATCCCCACCGACCTTCAGCCCTGCGGGCAACGAGGTGATAGGAGTGCCGTAGAGATATAAATACCCACCCACCGTGAGCCCTGCGGGCAACGAGGTGATAGCAGTGCCGACGAGATGTAAACTCCCACCGACCTTAAGCCCTGCGGGCAAAGAGGTGATCTTAGTGTAGCCGAGATCTAAATCCCCACTTACTTTTAGGTTTTCTGGTAGGTTGAACGCATCATATTTTTTACCGTTGATGGTAACTAGATGAACGGCTTTTTCTACTCTAGCCGTTAATTTGTATTTAGCTTGGATTTTTTTTAGAAAGGACATACTTACCTCTATTGATTTGCAATTTAATATTTTGCAAGCAATTTACAATTTCAGCTTGCTCTCGCGGCACTACCGTTAGTATCCGAAATATTTTGTAACCGAATACTCTTTACCCCGTGCTTTAAATACCCAAGAGCCTTTTTTTCGTTGCTCTAATTTAGATTCATAGTTTGTTGGAACACTAAAGAATTTTCTTAGGCATTGTTCTAGACCATCTTCTTTACATTTTATTTCTCTACTACTTCCCAGTTGTGTAACATCATATACTTTAAATGTTTCTTCGTTTTGTGCTACCACAACAGTATAATGCGAATTGATCTTTTGAGTGAATTTCATTCGGTAACTCCTTATAATCTGCGATTCCCATTCCTCTGTATGTAATAAAATCTATCTTATATTTTTTTGTGTATAAAAATTAAGTAAAAATATAACATTTATATATTTTACAGTATAAAATTTTCTACTAATAGGACTAATGGGGTTGATTATGTGCTGTGCTTATTCTACCATATTTAAAATTCTTAACTTTGGGGTTTATTTATGGCAAGAGCACCGTACACTAGTGAAGCTGGTTATGAAGTAATTGCAGGTCAAGATGTAACGGACAGGCGATATAATACTACACGTTATATGCTGCTTTATAACCGTGGTTTGAAGGTTAATAAATCGGTTATATTAACAGCATCAGGCAAGCGTAGAGCAGACTGGAAGCTATTTGCCGAGGGTAAATTAGCTAATATGACCGAACTATTTGATAAAATTGAAAACGGTACGGCAGCTAGTTAGGGTTGACTGATTGTCGAATATTTTCTAACCTACCCTGTTAACTGATCGGGTAGGTTTTTTCTTATAGCGGAGCGGACGTTGAAAAAGTGGACGCATTGGTTTCCAGCCGATAAATTTCGTCAGTACCAAGAAGAATACCTGTGCAAGATTGTTGAAGCACACAAGCGTACCGATGTTGTATTTCTGCGTGGTCCTTGTGGTAGCGGTAAATCTTTAATAGCTTTAACGCTGGCTAAATACTATAAGACCTCTTATATAGCTACTGTAGAAAAAATACTTCAAGACCAGTATTATAATGATTATGCATCTTATTTAGTTTTACTAAAAGGTAAAAGTAATTATAGTTGTGGAAAGGTATTTAAAGACGATTATGCGCGATTACTCCATTATTCGTGTGCAAACGCTCCATGCGGGCTAAATTTACCGTCCTTAAAGAACGTATCTAAGGAGTGTGAGGACGACAAAATTTGTCCCTACATAGATGCCAGAAATATTGGGTTAAAAGAATCGCCGATAACACTGCTTAACTTCCATAACCTCGTTTTATTTGCGACACAAAATATACCTAAAAGACAATTATTGGTACTCGACGAATGCCATAATTTAGAGCGTGTATTGTATAGCTTTGCTGAAATTCATTTTACAGCTAAGGCGTTTGCTTCCGTAAGGCGTATTTGTAATGAAGACGAGGAATATCAGTTAGAGCATGGGTTTGTGAATATAGAGGCTGTAGTTGATTTCTGTTTAAATCTTATGCCGCGAATGCGTGCCGTGTTAGATAGAGAACCTATCAGCACTAAAGAGGAAGAAGACTTTATAAAGTTAGAGGCGCAGTATGAAAAAATGCAGGACTTCACCTCTAAATATGAAAACGGAGTACGCTTTGTAGTCAAGCCACAAGCATCTGGCTGTATTGTGTCACCACTGTTTGTAGATCATATAGCTCCGTTAGCTTTGAGCTTGGGGAATAAAATATTACTCATGTCAGCAACAATTGCTGACGCTAAAAATATGGCAAAAAATCTTGGCATAAAAGAATTTGAATTTCTTGACATACCAAGTACTTTCCCACCAGAAAACCGTCCTGTAGTCGCACTGAACGTGGGTAGTATGTCGTACACTAAAATAGACGACACTATGCCTACAATGGTTAAGTATATTAAAGCCATACTAAAAAAATACCCTAAGTCTAAAGGTGTAATACAAACTTATAGTTATAAAATAACTGAACGACTACAGGAATTGATTTTAAGTCCAAGATTACTTTTTCAAAATAGAGATACAGACAAGCAAAGGCTACTTGAGGAGCATTGTGAGGGCGATGAGCCGACAGTATTAGTTGGACCTGGTTTTAAAGAGGGTGTCGATTTATTTGAAGACCGATGCCGATTTATGATTATTATTAAGATGCCCTTTGCAGACATCAAAGATCCTATCATAGCAGAACGCATGAAGCTGGATCGTAAGTGGTATCAGCTTCTAGCTGTTACAGATATTATTCAAATGCTAGGACGTGGTGTTAGGTCAAGAACAGACAAATGTGATGTCTTTATTTTAGATAGTTCATTTGAATTTTTATATAAAGATAACCTAGATAATTTCCCCAAAGACATAAGACAAAGCGTGGTGTTTGCATAATTGTATCTTGCCAAGATACTACTTTGAGTTTAGGATTTAAGCTAAATGCACTAGAAAAACGATGAGCAAATGACTATAAGATTTCACGTACCAGCACGGAGATTGGTAGTAATACCAAAAGACCATGTTGAGGCAGCAAAAGACTTTGCTCGCCTACGGGTACGAGATACTTATAGTGACTCTCTGCAATCAGATCCCTTAAAACTAGAACGTGATATTCTTGTAGGTGCCTTAGCTGAATTAGCTGTGCATCATTTTTTACCTGGCTGTCCGTATCCAGATTTTAATTACTATGCAGGCGAGAAAAAATCATGGCAGGCGGATTTTATTTATCGTGGTGATTATTTAGGATGCAAAGGACAGTGGGAATCTGTAGCAAGATCTCACGGCATGAGCTGGATGTTTCAATGGGATAGCCTGACAGGTCGAAAAGATAAAATACTTCAAAATCCCGTTGGTCTACACGCTTTCTGTTTAGTCAAAGACA
>Ga0315289_10007148_pt1 | contig 16327 bp, 14 predicted proteins | sample YL17G11_40_MG_FD_203452 | JGI IMG/M metagenome (GOLD analysis project Ga0315289, IMG submission 203452) | Sediment microbial communities from Yellowstone Lake, YNP, Wyoming, USA - YL17G11_40 | ecosystem: Environmental > Aquatic > Freshwater > Lake > Sediment | place: USA: Wyoming | collected... | reverse complement strand
CCGATGGCCACAACATCTAAATCAGCAGTTGACTCCTCTGAAGATGCCTTTTCTGTGCTCTCCTTCCCGAGAAGCCTGAGGTTACTGCTCAGCTTATCCATTCTGAAGTCTCTTATCCCCTTCACCTTTCTCAATAAATCCTTCCCTATGTTCTGAAACTCTACAGATGCCTTTTTCGTTGGCTTTGCGATAAAATCTGCTGCTCCAAGTTCAAGTGCCTTGAATACAGTCTTCGAATCAGAATATGAGCTGACGATTATCACAGGTGTTGGCCTTTCTTTCATCAACCACCTGAGGAAGCTGAAGCCATCCATTTCCGGCATCTCGAGGTCAAGAGTTATAAGGTCAGGCTTGAGTCTGATAGCCTTTGCTGTTGCATCTATCCCGTCTGATGCGATACCTACCACCTCAATGTCTTTATCAGTCTCAAGCATCTTCTTTATCGTCTGCCTGCTATATGCAGAATCATCTACGACAAGAACTTTAATCTTAGACACTAATATAGACCCCCTGTTTCACAGGTTTTTGATAGACCATGTCATACTTAAAATGCCTCAGGGTAAATGCAGTGGTTACATTTATAAGAGATTCGGCATGGCCTAACAGGAGATACCCTCCATCCACAAGCCTATTATGAAAAGTCTCCGCAAGCTTTTTCTTTGATGTCTGATCAAAATAGATCAGCACATTTCTACAGAATACTATATCCATTATACCAATAAATTTCACCTTAAAGGGGTCAAGGAGGTTGAGATGGCTGAAATTGACAAATTGTTTTACACTGTTTGATATCCTGAAAATACCGTTTTCCTCTTTAAAATATTTTTTAAGAAAGTATTCATCTGTTGTCCTGAAGGAATTTTTTCTATACACACCATTTCTCGCAACCTGAAGCACCCGCTGGTTAATATCACTTCCGAATATCTCTATGTCCCAGCCATAAAAATATCCTCTCTCTATGACAAGCATGGCTAAAGTATAAGGCTCTTCGCCAGTGGAACAACCTGCTGACCATATCCTTAATCTTTTCTTTTCTCTATTTATGCCCTTGAGTTCGGGGAGTATTTCCTCACTGAATGTCTTCAGCTGTCCTTGCTCTCTGAAGAAATATGTCTCATTGACAGTAAGGATATCCATTATTAAAGAGAGTTCTTCATCACGGCTCTTATCATAAAGTAAAAACCTGTAATAGTCCCTGAAGCTACTGAGGTGATGGCTTCTCACCCTTCTTGAAAGCCTCTTTTCGAGGAGATACCTTGAGTCATCATTGAAATAGATTCCGCAGTAATCCCTTATCAGGTCCCTGAGAAGCCTGAATACATCTTCGGGAAGGTCTATTAACTCTTCTTTTTCAAACATATAACCTTTACATCTTTATTGAGTGAATATTCACTGGTTTTTAAATTAATCCCCGATGACTAACGACTGACTTTAAGGCTTTCTTCAACCGCCTTTCTCACTATAGGGTCTTCCTCTACGTCAAGGAGCTTTTCAAGTTCTTTCCTTAAAGTGCTTTCTGGCATTTTCCCTAATACCTGAACAGCAGCCATTCTTGTTGCCCAATCACTATCTTTCAGAAAAGGCAGTAATTCTCCACCTACATCCTCAAAAGAAGAAAGTGCCTTTATTATCGTCCTTCTTACCTCTCTGTCATCTGAAGAGAGCATACCAAGGAGAGCAGACTTTGTTTCATCTCCCCCTATTGCACCGAGAGATTCAATTGCTGTAGTGACCACAAAACCGTTTTTATCAGAGAGGATCTCTATAAGCGGCCTCACAGCCCTCACATCTCTGAGCATCCCAAGCGCTTTTGATGCCGCAGCCCTCACAGAATCATCTGAATCAGAGAGAAGAAGAGAGAGCGCCTCATAAATACCTTTACCACCAATAGAGCCAAGGCTCAGGGCTGATGAGATTCTTATGTCGGGGTCCTCATCGGTGAGTGCAAGGGTAAGAAATCTTATTGACTCTTCTGTCTTTAATAGAGAAAATGCCTTCACAGCAGCCTTCCTCACGCTCACATTTCCATCTTTGAGTGCAAAGCCCAAAGCTAACACTGCCTCATGAGCACCTATTGTCCCGAGTAAAAGTGCTGCATTTTTTCTCAATACAGGATTTTTATCCTGAAGCATAGTGCTTAATTCATCTATCGAAAGCCCTGAACTCAATCGTGAAAGTGCATCCACAGCAGCTTCTTGTACATCCTCATAGAGATCAGCTAAAAGCCTTTTTATCGGTTCTATTGCTTTCAGGTCACCAAGTTTCGAAAGCGCTATTGCAGCCAGAGAGCGGATATGTCCATCCTCATGTTCAAGCAGTTTTTTAAGGATATCATAGTACACAGGAGATGCTATTCTCCCTGCGACCTCACATAAGAATCGTTGCTGGTAGGTTTTGTCAGTTTCAAAAAGGGTAAGGAGAGATTCAGGTCTGTCTCTTCCAATAAAGACAAGCGCCCTTTTCACATCTTCTGCAAATTTTTCTTCCTGGGATATCTCAAGGAGTGGATTATATGCTCTTTCATCTTTCATCAGGCCAAGGATAAGTATTGCAGCAATTCTCACATCAGATTTCTTTGACCACGCATGTTCAATGAGTGTCTGTAACGCTTTCTCACCAAGGAGTTTCCTTATTTCATCTATGATAAACTCTTCATTGACACCCTTATGATAAAATCTTTCAATACACCGGATAGCCTCTTCTTGTATCGTTTTTGAAGAATCCTCTAAAAAGGGAATGATGTATTTGAGTGTTCCAATGTCTGCAATAAAACTCAGCGCTTTCATCGCAGGCTCTCTGAGAGTTTTCTTATCCAATGCCTTAATTAATGCAGGAATTGCATTTCTGTCTTCGATCCTTCCGAGTGCATCAGCAGCAGGATAGGCTGTCCAGAGGTCTCCACTTTCGAGTATCTCTATTAACGCATCTACTACAGATGATTCACCTACCTTGCCGATATGTTCTATAGCGGTAATCCGTACATTTTCATCATCATCTTTGAGTGCAGTGAGCATGAGGGGAAGAGACCTGCTATCCTTGAATTCGCCTAAGACATCAATAATGAATTTCCTCACGTCTCTATTGGGTGTGTGAAATGCCTCAATGAGAAAAGGAGTTGCTTTTTTATTGAGCCTCACAAGTGCCTCTATCGCAGAGTTTCTCGACCCTGCATTATCATCGCGATAAAGGAGCTTTATTAAACCCTTTATGTATGCCTCAATAGGATAGTCCTCAATGAGGATATCTATGGCTGTCTTCCTGACTCTCCAACTCATATCCTCCATGGCACTCAGGAGCAGGTCTATGCAGGCATTATTCCGTAACCCCTTGAGGCTCTCAAGGGTTCCTCTCCTGACCTCAACATCATCGTCCTTAAGTAACCTTTTGAGTTCCTGCATTTTCCTTAATAATTCCCCCTGCTTCTTCGAGAACCATCTTCTCCTCTGAGGTAAGAAGATTATCTATATTGAGAAGAATGATTATTCTATCATCTTTTTTTCCGAGCCCTGTAAGGTAAGTTCTCTTTAACCCTTTAAAGAGAGATGGAGGAGCCACTAACTCCTCATGAGACAGGGAGATTATCTCCCTTATCTCATCTATAAGAAGGCCTATCTTTTCTCCATCACAGCGTACAACAATGATACGTTCTTTTTTAGTAGGGGTCTGAGTGAATGTGCTAAAACGCCTCCTCAGATCGAGCAGAGGGATAATCTCTCCCCTCACATTGATCACCCCGGAAAGAAAGGCAGGAAGTTCGGGGAGTGAATATATCCTCTGTTTCTTAAGGATCTCGACAACTCTGTTCACCTCGACTCCAAAATCCTCGCCTGCAATTTTAAAAACAGCGAACTTTAACAAGATGCCTCCCTGCTTAACCGCCACACATTGTTTAAATCATTCCTAATTTTGTCATCAGGAGCCTCAAATTATCATATTCTCTATCAGATGCCTCTTCAAATGCGCTGTACCGTTTATAAATAGCTGTCAAGATTTCTGAACCTTCTGGTGTCGCACTGGTTAATGCGGTAAGTGCAGCCTTTAATACAGATCTATCCTTTTCTGGGAGTGTCCTGCTCACACATATACAGAATCCAGGTAAATCTCCGGAGAGTTTTATAAACTTAAGCCCCTTGTCTTTAAATTTAAATGCTGCGCTTTCTGTTACCCCACCAGCATCAAATTTCCCATTAAGCACTGCATCTGCCACCGCATCCTGAGGGCCGAGGTATTCATAATAATGCAGATCTTTCAGGTCTATACCTGCATCAAGAAGCATAGCCCTTGGCGCGACATAACTGGACACCGAGTGTGGATCTCCAAATGCAAATGTATGTCCCCTGATGTCTTGAACAGAGTTTATCTTACTATCACTTCTTGCAATAATGACAGAATGATGATATGCCTTCCCTTCTGTTAGTGCTTTTGCAATGACTTCAACTCCATACTTCTTGTGCGCCTCTACATAAGAAGTGGGCATCATGAAACAGGCATGTGTGATGCCCTTACTTATATCTCTTAATGCACCTTCATAATCAGATACTACTCTCAGTTCAACTTTCTTACCGAGTTTTTTCATGAGATATTCAGTTAAGGGCGTAAAATTCTTAAACGCCTCGACAGGTGATCCGACTGGTTCAACGCCAAATCTTATGGCATCAGCAAGCAATTTATCTTTATCTTCAAATATCTTAAATCTTTCCATTTCACTGTTGACAAGCTCGGTGTTCTTTAATAAACCTCTTAAGGATCTGGTGATGTCAAATGCTACATTCATATTCTGTTTTGGAATATCCTTTATCTTCTCGATAGAACTCAATATCTGTGTTAACCCCGATTTCTGCTCGTTAATCGCTCTTGCGATCTGTTGGCTCTTATCTGATACAAGCTCTATAGCGCCTGATATCTGTTTAGTATTTACCTGCTGTTCACCTGTTGCGGTTTTCACATGACTCGCAACATCTCTCATTTTCTCTGTAGCTTTTGTGAGAAGAAGCGCACTCTTATTCTGCTCAGAGGTTGCTTTTGCAATATGTTCCACCATATCTTTTACTCTCTCCATGGCCTTCGACACAAGTTTTGTCCCCTTCACCTGCTCTGTGGTGGAACGTTCAATAGAGAAAGCCATCTCTGATGACCGTGCTGCACTCTCAACTATCTTATTCAGGGCATCTCCTGCCTCCTTCGTAACTTTAAAACCATCCTCCACAGACCTTAACCCCTCATCCATTGCATGGACCGCATCCTTCATCTCCTGCTGTACCGCCTGAATAAGAGATGCGATTTCCTGTGTCGAGAAGGATGTCCTCTCTGCGAGGCTCTTTATCTCATCTGCAACAACAGAAAACCCTCTGCCATGTTCGCCTGCCTGTGCTGCGAGGATTGCGGCATTCAGTGCAAGCAGCGTTGTCTGGTCGGTGATATCATCTATAACATTTAAGATTTTTCCAATCTCGTCTGATCTTCCACCAAGTTTATTGATAAAATTGGCAGTCTTTTCCACTGACGATCTGATATTCTGCATCCCTTCCATTGTTTTTTCTATTGATGCAATACCGAATGTCGCTGCGTCATTTTTAACCTTCTCCGAGAGTTTCGCAGACTCCTTTGCGTTCTGCTCAACCTCGTTTATTGATGAAGCGATCTCCTCAACTGCAGAAAGAGTTTCTTCTGATTCAGCTGAAAGATCCTTTGTGCTGTCTGCGACCTGTTTCGTTGCTGCTGACATCTCCTCTATCAGTGCTGAGGTGGAATCAACCTCTGATGAAAGCTCCTGTGCATCGTTTGTAACCTGACCTATACTCGTTACCATCTCTTCCATTGAGGCAGCCGTTTCTTCAGCAGATGCTGCAAGGGCATTTGTGCCCTCTGAAATCTCAACGACAACCGCATTCATCTCCTCTATAGAACTTGAGATATTGGTTATTGCTTCGGACTCAAGTTTTGTACCTTCTGACATTTTCTTGGATTCACTCTCTGCTTTTTCAGCAGCAATCGCAGCCCTTTTTGAGCCATTCAATGCCCTTTGAAGGACGTTACTGAGAGAATGCAACGATAAATTAATAGCATCGCTCAGCCTTCCCATCTCATCTTTTGACTTCACATCAATATTGAATGAAAGGTCACCTTGCTCTAATGCTTTTGCAGCTTTTTCAACAGAATGTATTGGCCTTATTACCAGTCTCCTCAATACACCCCAGAAGATAAAAGTAAACACGGTAATACCAACTACTGAGACGATCGTGGTCCATAATATAAAAGTCATGCTCTTTCCATAAACTTTTTCAAGAGACATCGAGACTTTCATCGCACCTAATATCGCACCTTCCGTGGGATGGCAACCTTTGCACGAAGGACCATTTTCAAGTGGCTTATAGAAAATGAGTGATTTCCCGGAAACATATGAGAATGAGGCATGTTTGGCAGATAGAGTCTGCAATACAGATGACTCAGTTGCTGGAGAATCTTTCTTAAATGCCTCTCTCCCCTGGGGGTTTAATATTGTAATATTCTCAATACCTTTTACCGTCTTGAGGTCGTCAACAATCGCCCACATTATTTTTGATTTCCTGTCAAACCTCTCGAGCATTGCCCTGTTTATATTCACTGTGAGGATTGATGCGGTTGTATCCAGATTATCTTCAGCTGTCGTTAAAAGGTCTTTTCTTTCGAAATAGGATAAACTGACCACCCACATGGAGCCAATCACCAGGAACACTAAGACAAAGCCCATAATCTTTAATTCGAGCCTCTCTCTGATACGCTTCATCATAAAGCCTCCTTTTTATTACTTATCACTATTCATTACTATCTTTATTGCTTCTTCCATATGTATGATTGAGATAAAACGTTTATCTAATATGGCAACTCCTTCGATGAATTTAAGTTCACTCTCTGTAAGATGGGAGGGCGGCGGTATAATTTCAGACTCTGAAAGACGCACAACACTAATCACTTTGTCTATTGCTGCACCAATTGGACCCTGGGGACCTTTGATGATCAGTATCTTCCCCTTGCTGTTCATATCAGTAGGCTCACCTTTGAGAGACAGTCTCTGTTTGAGGTCTATCACCGGGATAATCTTACCCCTGAGAGAAGTAATTCCCAGCACATAGGAAGGCAGCTTTGGAACTCTTGTTATTCTTTGGGCTCTGAGTATCTCCTCAACTTGAGATACCCTGAAGGCAAATTCTTCATTTAAAAGACTGAAGGTCAGTATCTCGATAATAGTATCAGGTTTTTCTTCGTGAGACTTCCCTCCTGTTTCCTTTATCCTTGGTTTTTCAATCTGAACTTTTATTTCTTTTTCTAACGGAATTAATGGTTCGCTTTTCGTTTCTGGTTTCTCTTCATCTGACAATTGATTCCTCACAACTATTTCGACTGCTTCAGCTTCATGAGTTACTTCAGCTTCGGATAGTGTCTCATCAGGCTTTATGCCCGTTCCCTGAAGGTCTTCTGCTTTTTGACTGCTGACTTTTAACTGTTTACTGTCAGTTTCCTTTATCTCTTTCTGCTTTTTTCTAATTTTCGCGATATCCATTCAACCCCAGTTCTCTTGCTGCATCATCTATGAGAGATTCATCTATAATTCGGAACCCTTTGCCAAATCCTTCAAGAAGTGCAGAAGTGGCAAGGCTGTTTATAACTCTTGGGATACCGGTTGAGCATTTATAAAGTCGTTTGATGGCTCCTTCCGTAAAAAGAGAATCCTCCATCCCTGCAACCTTTAGTCTGTACTCAACATATCCTTTCATCTCGTGCTCTGCTAAAGGTCCGAGATGATAGAAAAGCCCTATTCGTTGCCTTAACGGAAGATATATTTTATGATTCAACCTTCTCCGCAGGTCTGTCTGGCCTACAAGTATAAGACTAAGAAGGTTTGTATCATCAAGCTGAAAATTTGTAAGAAGTCTTATTTCTTCAAAGGTGCTCTTGTTAGGGATGAGTTGTGCTTCATCAATGATGATTACAGGGGATATACCTGCTTCATAATCTTTGTACACTTTGTCGTAAATGGCATCAAGAAGGTTGTCTTTATAATTATAGGGGACGTCGATATCAAAACGCTTTGCAATCGTCCTTAAAAATTGAGAAGGGGTAAGCCTTGGATTTATGATTACTATAGTCCTGTATTTCTCACCAAGGAAATCCATCAGTGCTCTTGTGAGTGTTGTCTTCCCGCTCCCAACCTCTCCTGTGAGCAGGATCAGTTCTTTCTCTTCAACAGCGTATTGTAATCTCGCGAGTGCCTCCTCATGATTCCTGCTCAGAAAAAGGAATTTGGGGTCAGGTGTTTTACTGAAAGGTTTCTGCTTCAGACCATAGAATTCCTTATACATACGACACCCCTCTTTGCTTTGCGACAGATTCTATGAATGACTCGACATCAAGGACAAGTATGACCTCATGCTTTCCAATTTCTGCTGCGCCTGAAAAACCACTTACGCCTTTTAAATAATCACCCAGCGATTTTAAGACAATCTCATATTGTCCCAACAACTCATCCACAAGGAGGCCCAGTCTCTTCTCGCCAAATCCTACAACAACTGCAAACGATCTGTCCTTCTTATCGGTTTCGAGATTGAGCATCTTCCCGACACTGAGCATTGGAAGCATTTCTCCTCTCAGGTAATATACTTCCTTCCACTCTATTGTCTGAATATCCTTATGCTTTATTGAAAGGGTCTCAGATATCGAGGTGAGCGGTACCGCAAATCTCCCTTGACCAACTCTCACGATAAGAGCCTTAATAATCGTGATGGTAGACGGGAGAGTGAGTGTAAAGGTTGTCCCTTCATCTTTTTCCGTGTGAACCTCTATAAATCCACCCAGCAGAGAAAGTTTTTCCTTCACAACATCTATACCCACACCTCTTCCAGACATCTCACTCACCGCATCTTTTGTACTGAAACCCGGGATGAAGATAAAATCAATAATCTCACTTTCTCCAAGTTCGATTTGAGGTTCAAGGAGCCCTTTTTCAATCGCTTTTTTCCTGACCTTCTCTATATCTATGCCCTTCCCGTCATCTGTTACTTCAATCACAATATGGTTCCCCTTCTGGAATGCCTTCAGCACAATGTTGCCATGCTCTTTTTTCCCTTTTGATATCCGCTCTTCAACTGGTTCTATTCCATGGTCAATCGAATTTCTCACAAGGTGCATGAGTGGATCAACGATCTCCTCAGTGAGATGCTTATCAAGCTCTGTATCCTCGCCATACATCTCAAGGTCTATCTCCTTACCTGTCTCTTTCGAGTAACGTCTGATTACCTGCGCAAGTCTTGAGAATATCTGGCCTACTGGAACCATCCTTATCTCAAGAACCTGATCCTGCAACTCAGCAAGTCTCCTTTCAAGTGACTGAGAAATCTTGTGGACATCAAGTACTAATGTAGAGTGGCCATAGGTCGTGGTCATCTCTGATCCGATCCTCTTTATCGCACCTTTTGCAAGGGTAAGTTCGCCTATCGTGTTCAGTATCCTGTCAAGCTTATCTATATCAACCCTTACCGTAGTCGTGATGCTCCTGAGAGAGGATTCCTGTGATTTCTCTGGTTGAGGCTCTCCCTGCTTGAGTGGCACCAATACTTCTATCTCATGCTTCATCTCTTCTTTCAATTCATTCAACTGTTTCCCTGCGGCAAACATAAGATTAAACCCTATAGATCCTTCGGGTACTGCTGCGGATGTGGGGAGTGTTGATATAAGTTCCCCTTTTGTCTTTATCATTTTTGTGAGCTTGTCAAGAGACGTATCAAAGGTAGCAAGATCAAATACCGCTTTTAATAGATAGATGCCTTTCCCACCTTTTATATTCGCCTTAAGCCTGACTTCCTCATATTCTGAAAGTACTTTTGTTATTGACTCGTCTATCATACCTTCAATGCCCGGCCCCTGGACCTGACCCTTCTTTGATTTCCGGAAGGATTCTATTTGTTTTATATGCTCTGTGACATCCTGTTCTTTTTCGTCCCTGAACAAATCAACAACAGACCTCAGTATATCAAGGTTTTTAAAGAGGAACTGTATCACATCATCAGTTACCTCTATCTTTCCAAGTCTTATCTCATCTAACAAAGATTCAAGGGTATGACTGAACTGCGATAATCCCTTATGTCCGAAAAGGCCTGAAAGTCCTTTAATGGTATGCATTGAACGGAAAAGTGCATTTACATCGTCAGGATTTAAGGCTGTCTTATACGTTTCCTGAATCTCAAGCATTAACTGCTGGGCTTCGAACAGGAGTTCCTCTGCCTCTGCAATAAATTCCTTTTTAGATGCCTTCATATCTGGAGTGCCCTTTTTATCACTTCCTGCAGTTCATCTGCTTTGAATGGCTTAGTAATATAAGCAGTGGCACCCAATGCCATTCCCCTCTTCCTGTCCTCCTCGCTCCTCTCAGTGGTAACGATTATTAAAGGGATGTGGTTGTATCGCTGATTATTTTTCAGAAAGTTTATCAGCTCAAGGCCATTGATATCAGGCATATTGATATCGGTTATGACAAGGTCGCATTCCTGAGTGGGAAGGAGTTTTAGTGCCTCAAAACCAGAACTCGCTTCGACTGTATTAAAGTCTCCCATCTCATCTATCACAGCCCTGATGAGTGCCCTCGTTGTTGCTGAATCCTCAACAAGCAAAATAGTTTTAATAGACATTTTTCTCTCCATCTCCTAACAAATTCTAATTAATATAACGAAAAAAATCATCATAATTTGTTCTTTTTCTCCATCTCCTGAAGTTTTCCCTGAAGAAATGATTTCTCGATCGCAAGTCCTGCCTGATCTATAAATATCTCAAGTCCCTCTGTCTCACTCATCTTTTCTCCTGTTGTCAGGTTATCACAGTAGAGAAGTGCAAAAATTTTTCCTTCTGTGACAATAGGAAAAAGGACAGCCTCATAAGGCCACCCTCCGCCAATCTCTTTCATCAAAGCCTCTGTCACGTTATCCTTCTCCATGCTGCCTTTATAAGGTCGTTTTTCCATGACAATCTTTTTTAAAAAAGTACTATCTTCAAAAGGGAGCAATATCTCTTTTATTTTGTCATTCGGCTTTTCAATATCAAGACCAAACTGACCAGAACCCACCATTTTCCTGTTTTCTATGGTAAAGAGAATCCCTCTCTCAAAAATATCGCTTGCAAATCTCAGTATAAGAAGTGTGATCTCTGAAGCCGATTCTGGAAACCTTAACTCCTGTGTCAACGCCCTGAGAGCTGAAATATCACGCCTTTCTGTTAAATGATGAGACTCCCAGCCTTCATCCGACTCGCCTTCTTCTTTCTTATCTCCGGTAATCTCGCTTACAGAAACAAAAGATTCATCGTATACCCTGGCACCTTCCATGAGAAGATATTCAGGACTTATACCTTTTGAAAGCTCCCATCCAAGGTCAGAGAGATTCACTTTACCTTGTGGATTCAGGTCATCAAGTTCAAACTGGAAATCGCCATCCTGCCACTGGAGTAGCTTGTAGACAACCCTCTCCACCCTCTTTTTTGTTATCTTTTCAAGGGAATCTTTACTAAGAGAACCGAACTCATACAATATTTCAGGTATAGACTTTGTGGGGAGATTTTTTCTTACCTCTGACGCTAAATGAAAAATCGTGTCTTTCACCATTCCCGCACTCAGAAGGTCTTCGCCAAGGGTTCTGTCAAGGTTATCTGTTTCAGCCCTGACAACAAGTCCGTTTTTAAACACAATCAATGCATTGCCACTGCTGCCCTTCAGAATAAGTGTGCCTGTCTTCCTGCCTACGCTGAGTATCTGGAATATATCTGACAGCGAAAGGTCTTCAAGCCTGCCTACAAGACTCATTCGAATTCAAACCCTTTTGGGATCACAACAATACCACCAGGGCTGACATAAAATCTCTCTCTATCTTTCTTTTTGTTATACCCTATAACAGTACGTGGCGGGACATTGACATCTTTATCGATAATGGCTTTTTTGATTTTGCAATGTCTTCCTATCTCAACATTCTCCAAAAGTATGGATTCCCTGACGTCAACATAACTGTTTATCCTCACGTTATGGGAAAGCACAGAATTCTGAACCCTGCCACCACTGATGATGCAGCCATCACATACTATAGAGTCAAGTGCAATACCGAGCCTGCCTCCCTTATATTCCTGTGCAAAAACAAACTTTACCGGAGGAAACTGTCCTTCTTTTGTCCGTAAAGGCCAGTCTTTATCGTAAAGGTTAAACTCTGGGTCAACCGAGGCAAGATCCATATTCTCTTCCCAGTAAGCATCAATAGTGCCGATATCACGCCAGTATTTTGCTGCTTTTTTGTTCTCATCCTTGAAATTATATGCGAAGAGCCTGCCTGTCTTCATCATATCAGGGATTATGTTCTTACCGAAATCATGTGCTGATTCACTCATTGCATCTGTTTTTAGCTCCTTCACAATATCTTCTGTCTTAAATAAATAAACCCCCATGGATATAAGAGATTGGTTGGGGTTACCCGGAATAGTCTTTGGTTTTTTTGGTTTCTCCTCAAAACTGACTACCCTGAATTCTTTATCTACCTCCATCACCCCGAATGAGGATGCCTTTTCTACATCAACCTCTACAGCGGCAATTGTACCGATAGCGCCCTTGTCAAGATGGTAATAAAACATCTCAGAGTAGTCCATCTTATATATATGGTCACCTGAAAGTATCAGAAGGTAAAGAGGTGCCTCTTTCTCTATAGTATAGATATTCTGATACACTGCATCTGCTGTGCCTTCATACCAGCTTTTTTTAATTCTCTGTTGTGGTGGGATAGATAAAACAAATTCATCGAGCTCTTGACTCAGCAGGTGCTCCCATGCATATGCAAGATGTTTGTTTAAGGAAAGGGATTTATACTGCGTAAGGACAGCAATCTTTCGAATATGGGAATTAATACAATTACTGAGCGTGAAATCAATTATTCTATATTTCCCCCCAAAAGGGACTGCAGGTTTAGCTCTGTGGAGTGTGAGAGGATGGAGCCTTTCTCCTTTTCCTCCGGCAAGAACAAGGGCAAGGATATTCTTAATGACAACTTCTTTCCTGCCCTTTTGTATCATAACGCTCCGATTCAATCAGTATTACTACAGTCGAGTATATCAGGTAAAATTAAAGCGTGTCAATAAAGAGCAATGATGGATGTCTGTCTGATTGGGACGTCACAAACAGAGTCAAAACCAAGAAACCCTTTTTATTATTATAAAATGGTATCCTATTTGAAAACCAGTTCAGGTTTCTTCATAAACACTTTTGTATCAGGCGGCACTGAAGTGGTAATCCATACATTTCCTCCGATTACTGAACGAGCACCGATCACAGTCTCACCACCTAATATGGTTACCCCGGCATAGATTATTACATCATCTTCAATTGTCGGATGACGTTTTACATTTCTGAGCCGTTCAACTTCTTTTTTTGAAAGAGACAGGGCTCCAAGAGTAACTCCTTGATAGATCCTTACACGATTCCCTATCTTTGTCGTTTCACCAATAACCACCCCTGTTCCGTGATCAATAAAAAAGCTCTCTCCAATCTGTGCCCCTGAGTGGATGTCGATTCCTGTCATGCTGTGTGCATATTCAGACATGATTCGGGGAATTAATGGTACATCTTGTTCATAAAGCTGATGCGCTATCCGATATACGGTAATGGCAAAAAGACCGGGATAACTGAATATGATTTCATCATAACTCTTCGCTGCTGGATCACCTTCGTAGGCACAACGAATATCCTTGGCGAGAAGAGTTCTGAGACGAGGAAGCTCTTTCATAAAATTTATACCGATCTCCTGACCTTGTTCATCGCAGTTAATGCACGGTAAATTATGACGACGGCATTCATGCCGTATTGCAAATGAGATTTGTTCGGATAATGCTTCAAAAAACGCTGTTGCTTCCTGTCCAAAATAATAAATCAGGTTGACCTTATCAATACGTTTACGAGAAAAGTAACCCGGATAGAGAATTCGACAGGCCATATGGGTAATCTCTATGATGGATTCTTTCGATGGGAGAGGTTCTAACTCCACATGATCGAAGCAATCCTCTGTATTACAAGAAACTACAAGACGTTCCACAATGCCGGGTATCTCTTCACGAAACTTTTTAGTTTTTTCTGTTTCGATTTCACACTGTTCAAGCCTGGATTTGTTCATGGCAGTTTTTACCTCACTAAAGTATTTTTTACGGTTTTAAAGTATTTTTAATAAAATAAATTCTATTAAGCTTATTGTAGCTTATTTGATTTCCTCGGACAAGAGAGTAAATGGTTTACTCCCTGTATTCAAAGGCTCCATCATGCAATAATTAACAAAATATTTTAAAATAGAATTATGATTGCAATTATAGATTATGGAATGGGGAATCTGAGGAGTGTGGAGAAAGGGTTCCTTAAGGTTGGCGAAGATGCGAGGATTGTCTCAGACCCTAAGGCAGTGGATAATGCCCATGCAGTTGTGCTCCCGGGTGTCGGTGCATTCAGAGACTGTATGAAAAACCTTACAAAGATGTCACTCACAGAATCAATCATACGGGCTATACAAAAGGGTAAGCCGTATCTCGGCATCTGTCTTGGTCTTCAGATTTTATTCACTGAGTCAGAAGAGTTTGGTGTATATAAAGGACTCAATATCCTGAGCGGAAAGATTGTGAGATTTCCTGAAAGTGATTTAAAAGTACCACACATGGGCTGGAACACTATTAAAATTCTCAGAAGACCACCTGTCCTGAGCAGCATACAGGATAGCGACTTCTTCTATTTTGTTCATTCCTATTATGTAGCTGCTGATGATAAGAATGTTGTTGCAACGACGACCGATTATGGAATAACCTTCACTTCGATGGTCTGGAAGGATAATATCTTTGCAACCCAGTTTCACCCTGAAAAAAGCCAGCAAAATGGTCTCAGGATATTAAAGGCTTTTGGAGATTTTGTTCAAAAAGCTTAAGCAAAATAACAGCAGCTAATCACTATCACTATCACTATTATGAGGCGTTTCTTCGAATCCAGACCACTGTTTGATCATTTCAATGGTTTCCTTTGCGTATTCTTCCTGAACCTTCTGGATTGCAAAACCAGCATGCACAAGCACATAGTCACCTATGTCCACATTCTCCTCAATGAGGAGCAGGCTTATTGCACGCTGTGCTCCATAGACATCCACAATCGCTGTGGTATCTTTCACATTCACTATCCTGGATGGTACTGCGATACACATAGTATATTATAACAATTTTATAGTACGTTTTATCTTACTGCTCATTTTCAGCTCATCAAATACCAATTTGATGACCCTTGGAATTTTAGCTTTAATTTCAGGCGATAATTCCATCCCCATTTTCAGTGATTTGGGTTCAACGCCGATTACTGTTGTATGTGGTGTTTTCCCGATAAGGCCTGATAAATCTATAACCTCTAAAATGCCAATCTGGTGGACTGATGTCTTGAAACCTGACGGACAGTTACGGACATCATTGATGTCGAAACGATAGATGGAACCTGGTTGAGCACCACCTCTTACTGCATCAATTACTATGAGACGCTCTGCTTCTGTGATGACATTGAGAAGGCGGAAGCCATCAGTGCCACCTTCAAGAACTGAAACGTTAGGAGGAAATTCCATCTTCATGAGCTCGTTGGCAACATGAACGCCTACTCCTTCATCAGAGAGTAAAACATTGCCCACTCCGAGGATAATAATTTTTTGGGGGGAGCTTTTGGCTCCCCCTTTTGTACGAACTACAGAAGACTTAGTCGCTTTTTTCACTCGATGATGAATTTCCTAATCTCGTTGGTCTGTGGATCGATAATGTGAACTGCACATGCCAGGCACGGATCAAATGAGCGGATGACTCTCACCACATTGATCGGGTTCTTCGGGTCAGGTACAGGAGCACCGATAAGGGCTTCTTCGTACTGTCCGCGAATACCATTTTCACAACGAGGTGAGGCATTCCAGGTAGAAGGAACCACAGCCTGATAATTCGCAATCTTCTTGTCTTTGACCTTGATCCAATGTCCTAAGGCTCCGCGAGGCGGTTCATGGAATCCGGCACCCTCGCCTTTGTCCGGAGGATTCCAGTGTTCGGTGTCATGAATCTTGAATCCAGGTTTGGTCATTTCAGTCATAAGTTGATCCAACCATGTATAGCAGGCATCCACCATGAGTTTGGTCTCGATGGCTCTTGCTGCATGGCGTGCTACTGCACCTGGTTTTGCGCCTTTTGCTACCAGATCAAGGACTGTCGGGTTTTTCGCTACGAGCATCCTTGCTAATGGTCCAACCTCCAAGGGTTTGCCATCATAGCGAGGGGCTTT
>Ga0315289_10007147_pt1 | contig 16328 bp, 13 predicted proteins | sample YL17G11_40_MG_FD_203452 | JGI IMG/M metagenome (GOLD analysis project Ga0315289, IMG submission 203452) | Sediment microbial communities from Yellowstone Lake, YNP, Wyoming, USA - YL17G11_40 | ecosystem: Environmental > Aquatic > Freshwater > Lake > Sediment | place: USA: Wyoming | collected... | reverse complement strand
CTCAGAGGTACCTCTTCTTGGCTGCCTCCCATTTCTCAACAATTTCCTTCGGAGCATCGAGCATCGGATGCATGGACGAAGGGGGTGAGTTGAGGGCAAAGTAGGCGAGAGGCTCAGACCCAATGACCTTGATAGCATGGGATATTCCGATAGGGGCGAGGGCCACGTCTCCGGTTGAAAGCAACGCAATGTCTTCTCCCGCCATAACCAGTGCCTTCCCACTTAGGAAAACAAACACTTCGACCCGGTTGTGGAAATGAGGACGCACCTCGTCTCCCGGTTTTTTCTCGTTATAATGGGTGCTCATCTCAGGAATAGCATCGTGAGTTCCATCGGGAGCGGCCGAGAGCAGAATACTGTCGCCCTTCAGGAGTCTCTTGAACTCTGCAATTTTCTTTATTGCCATTGGGACCCCCTCCTCGCAAAGCATCTCATAGGCTCTATCGAACGGGCATAGAGTGGAGCCCCACGGGCTGATGCCCGTGGTCCATCTACATGCTTTTGAGGGCGGAACCCTCCGAAGCATACCCTACTGCGCTTTTCCGGAGCTTCGAAGGGTACCCTCTCCGCATTCGTCCACGGTCTGAGAGACCGTCGCTTCCTGCGTAGGAGGGTAACTTTTCTTTGCTCAACAATTCAAGGGAATTCTTAAACGCGAATCGAGTGGAGTTACAAGCCCATCTTCAGGGATTTTTTTTCAGCTTTCGCTGCGCCGACCAACCATCTGGATCACTCTCATAATCGATTTGCCACCACCAACGCTCATCTCGATACCATGGACCTCCCACAACTGTTCCTAATGCTCCCCTGGGTTGAGTCCCAAGGAGAGTGCCCGAACCCAAAGGGGTTGAACGGACGCCGGTCTTCTCAATGGTCTGGACACGATCGCCGATAGAAAGCTTGATGCTCGGAGCAGGCTGCGTGGTTCTTGCGGCGGAAGCCGACTTGGCAGAAGCATTTCCTGTTTCATCATAGGCAGCGATGCGGTAGGTGTATGTCGTTGAAGGCAGAAGCCCCGTGTTTTCATAAGACGTAACCGGTGAGGTTCCAATTTCTTTGCCGTTGCGATAAATCCGGTAGCCTATCACTCCCACATTGTCGGTCGAGGGGGTCCAAGAGAGATCGATCTGGCTTGAAGAAATCACGGTCGCCTTTAGATTCGTTGGAACAGTGGGGGGTTGAGTATCAATATCGCCCTGCCTTGCCTGGCCAGAATCAGGGTCAATCATCAGGTAGCTTTCATCAACGGCTTCGAAGTCGGAACCTTTCACTTGCCTTAATTCACTCACCAGCATGTCATTGTCCCATCGAGAATCAGGAACTCCAGTGATAAACCACGCGCCGCCGTTGTCAGCCAGAATCATTCCGTACTTTTTGAGCGCCGTCAGGATCACCTTTACTTCCGGGGAAAAACCGGAGATGTCAAAACTTGCTCTTAGTCGGAAACGTTGCCCCATGGGCGGATAGTTGAGTGAGGTGAGACTGGACGCGTAATGGCGAGCAGGCCAGACATAAGCCCTACGAGTGTATGGAGCTGTAAATCGGATGGCATGGTGAATCTCTCCTGCGGCCACCTCATCATAACGAACCAAACCAGGCAGGATGGGAAGACCTGCCGCGTCAGCAGAGGTCCATCCACTGGGCCTTAGGGTATTCGATTGTAGATCGAAAACAGCACCCGATCCTGCATACCAGCTCCCCCCAGGTTGTGGATAGGTTGACCATGTTTCGTAAAGGAGGCAGTTATCTTTGTCCAAAACGACCACGTGACGATCACCTGTGGAGTCATCTCCACCCTCGATCTCAGGATCCGGGGGGATCGGATAGGGGCCGGAGTCGCTCTCGTCTTCATACTCGAACGAGATTGTGACTTTCGGTTGAGTTCCGGGCACGATATTGTACGGGATTCCAATGGGCGCCCCCTCCCATAGACCCGACCCAAAATCCGGATGGACCGCTCTGTCCACTCCAGTGTTGGCAATGTAGGCGGCGGACCTAGGATCGACGGGTAACTGGTCAATTGGCGTATTCCAGACATTGTCTGCAGGAAACACCAGACACCCCTCAAGGGTGGGCGGTGTCTGAGCCATCACTGGACAGATAACCGGGTTCCCGATTGAAATTACTGTTAAGAAAAGAAAGAAGACTGTCCACTTCATGATTTCCCTCTAGACTATGGTTTTTCTAGCAATTAGGATGCCAACGACGAGAAAAAGTGAAGCTCCCCGCCCACAGGGCGGGGCTTCCGGGAAATGAAGAATACGATTATAAGGTCGGCTTTCCTCCCCACCTACAAGGCGGGGCATCCAGCCGACTTGCCCGTGAAATCTGAGACTATCTCTTGTGGTCTAAGAATTAGAGCTGTGCTACGATAGGTGAAAAATAGGCTGTTCTGGCAAGAATTTAGGAATTCATTCTGGCATTGGAGGTCATCATGAACCTTCTGGATATCATTGCCAAGAATTCTCGAATCTATCCCGATGAGAGTGCCTTTGTGGAGCTAAAACCCGTTACAAAGGCGAGAAAAGAGATCTCGTGGAGACGATTTGAAGAAAGGGTAAACAAGATTGCTAATGCACTCAAAGGGACGGGAGTTCACCAGGGAGACAGGGTTCTCTTGTTCGGTCGAAACTCGATCCATTGGCTGGAGGTCTATTTCGGTGTTTTGAAAACAGGCGCTTGGATTACTCCTCTCAATTTCAGGTTTACAAATGAGGATATTGCTTATTGTGCCAAGGTCAGTGAGCCCGTGGTCTGCTTCTGCGATGAAGAGTATGCTGAACGGATGATGATGCTTCAGCCAAACCTACCGACCCTAAGGACATGTGTCTCCATAGGAGCAAAGACCTTTGGGGGCATGGAGAATCTTGAGCTTTTCACCGAGCACGCTGCTCCCAAATCCTCTGAGGTGGAGTTGAAAGATGAGGACCCCTGCGGGCTCTATTTCACCTCGGGCACGACCGGCGCTCCCAAGCCTATTCTTCTGACCCATAAGAACCTGTTCGCGAGTGGTGTGACGGAGGCGGCCAACCATCTTTGGAAACATACCGACAGCTTTTTAATGATCCCCCCTCTCTACCATTCCGCCATTGGGCACCTCCTGGGTCCTATGATCGTTGGAGTCCGAAGCGTTCTCCTTACCGAGGCGATTACTCCCGACGTCATCTTCGAGGCCATGTCGACAGAGCACGTTTCTGTCGTCTTCCTTCTCGTTCCGTGGACGATGGATATCCTGAGTGCTCTTGACCGAGGGGAACTACGACTAAAAGACTACGACCTGAGTCAATGGCGTCTCATGCATATGGGAGCCCAGCCTATCCCGCCTGTCCTCATTCAAAAGTGGAAGGACTATTTTCCGGAGATGCAATACGATACGTGCTATGGATTGACCGAGGGATCCGGCCCAGGCGTGGCCGATCTTGGGATTGGAAACGAGAGAAAAATAGGCGCTATTGGAAAACCAGGTTGGATGTGGGACCTCCGGATCGTTAATGAACAGGATGAGGATGCCCCCCAGGGAGAGGTGGGTGAGATCATTGTGAAGGGAAACGGCGTCATGAAGGAATACTACAAGAACCCTGAATTGACTGCCCAGACGATACGAAACGGTTGGTTGCACACCGGAGACCTCGGCCGCATGGACGAGGAAGGTTTTGTTTATATTGTCGATCGGAAAAAGGACCTGGTCATCAGCGGCGGGGAGAATATTTACCCTGTAGAAATTGAAGCCACCCTTCTGAAGCATCCCAAGGTCCGCGATGCAGCCGTGATTGGATCTCCAGACGACCGATTGGGGGAAGTAGTCACTGCCGTGATCGAGCCGAAGGAGGGCGACCCGTTAACCAAGGAAGAAGCCAGCTCGTTTTGTGAGGAAAACCTGCCTCGGTACAAACGTCCCCGTCATATCTTCTTTGATCAGATTCCTCGCAGCCCTTCGGGAAAAATTGAGAAGACGAAGCTGAGAGAAAAATACCGCAAACAGAAATAAAGAGTGACGAGTGGCAAGTGACAAGTGGCAAGGAGAAAATCAAGTCCCGACTTAGATTCTCGTAGTTTGACCTTCGGGTATTACATGGTTTGCCCACCGACTATGTCCATCATTGAAAAGGAAATATCTTCTTCCAGTCCTTCTTCATGTCGACGACCGTCCAGCCACGTCTCAGGGCTTCGTCGAGTGCCTTATCGAGCCTTCCGATTGGCGACTGCCGATCATAGGCCCACTCGCGCTCCGCATCGGTGTGGTGAACTAGGAGCATGCATCGCAGGCCTTCACCTGCGGCCGTCCACTGAAGCATCTGATGGTCACCGTCGGAATTGCCGAACGCCGCAACGGGGCGGCGGCCTATGAACTTCTGAATGCCTGCCGGCTTGCCCGGCCCATCGTCAATGAAATCAATTTCGGGCAGTCGGATCAGGACCGGTTTGCTGTCACGCATCTCGAACTTCAGCTTGATGCTGCTTCCCACCACCTGCTCAGGAGGGATGCCGTATACTTTCTCCGTCCACGGCCTCATAAACTCAACGCCACCACCAGAAACAATGTAGGTCTTGAAGCCATTCTCTCGAAGGTAGGCGAGCAGCTCCAGCATCGGCTGGTAGACCAGGTCGGGAAAGGGCCGATTGAAGCGAGGGTGCCTGGCTGTCGCGAGCCAATCCCTGACAATCCTCTCAAATTCTTCCGTGGTCACACCCGCATGGGAGGCCATGAGAATCTCCAGCACCCCTTTTTCACCGGATGCAATCAGGGCCTTCGTGTCATTCTCAAGAATCGCCTTGAAGGGCTGCCTGTCCTTCCATTCCGGGTGCTGCGGGACAAGCGCCTTCACCCGGTCAAGGGTAAAAAAGGCCTGGAAATACATTGGCTGTTCACTCCAGAGCGTTCCGTCATTGTCGAAGGTGGCAATCCGTTGCTCCGGCGGCACGTAGTGTGGACTTGATTTGTCAGTCACCCTCCGCACAAATTCAATGATGCCCTGTCTTGCAGGACCCTCATTCCAGGAGGGTAGTGAATCCGCAAGCGCCACCCGGCCTGCCAGAATGGCCGGTCCCATGGCAAGAAGGACACAGGTTCGAAAGTAACTTTTGCCCTGCCCTAAATACGGTCGCAAATTTCTTCCAAACAACACAGCACACCTCCTTCTTCATCACTGGCTTCAACTCATACTGGGATCGAGTGTCGAGTGTCGAGTGAAACAAGAGTACCGAGTGTCGCGTGTAAGAAACTGCTGTTTTTATCTGCTCCCTCGACACACCATCCTCGACACCCTTCTTTTACCTCCGCCACTTGCCACTTTTCTTTGCCTACCACCTGAAGATTGCAGCTAACATTGAGAAGAGCCCGAGGGCGCTGACCAACCCCCCCACCAGCGAGGAAAGGGATAGCGGAACTTCTAAATGTTGTTTCCTCAGGTTATGCCTGTATTGATAGTTCTGAATGGTTGCGATCAAGAGCGCAAGCAATCCAATGGCAATCATGATCATTGCGTATTCACGAGGACCGATGACCTGGTGCGTTCGAGGGTGAACCGATGCTCCTATCTCAAGCTGAAAGAATTTATAGATGGTAAAGCCGAAGGTTATCAATGACGCCGCTGTTCTGATCCAGGCCATGAGCGTCCGTTCGTGTGAAAGCAATGTCCGCTCAAAAGAAAACCTCGTGCTGGCGTCCGCAGCAATTGCTGCTTTAATTGATAATTCTGCCGGGATTGCCTCTGTCTGGTTGGACATCTAGGACTCCTCCTTTCGTAGTGACAGTGATCAGTTGTCGGTAATCAGTTATCGGTCACACATGAAAATAGTGATGGGTATTCAGTTATCAGGAAAGTAAAAATCACACTCTTGTTTATACTTTTGATCTTTCTGCAGATCATCTACCACTTTTTTGCTTTTTCTTATTTCTGACATCTTGTTTGCTGATCACTCGATTACTGATCACTGTTTACTTCTTATTGCTGGCAATTCGATTCACGGGACCGCGAATCAACAGATACGGCACAAGAGCCAGGATTACCGCAACCAGAAGTGCCTCTACAGGGTAAAACCATCGAAAGACAATGAACTGGTAGATAGCATCTATGACGAACGCGATAATGATAACCCTGCCTATCGATCTCCAGCCATCTCGCAACATGTCTCGCCGATGCGCTGGATCGGTAAAGAGTGCCCAGAAATAGGGGGGCTTGCCCGCTTTTGCATCTTTCAGTCCTCTGAGGATTGCGAAGACCGCGGCCGTGCCCGACTGAAAGATCAGCCGAAACTTCATGGGCCCACTTACGCGACCCACAAGATCCTCAACGACACGGGAGAACAGGTCTTCCATGTTTTAAAACCTTTCTTTTTTAGAGTGATCAGTAATCAGTCATCAGTCATCAGTGGTCAGTCACTCGTGATCAGTTCCTTTTCCGTTGTGTACTGTTTACTTCTCACATTTTTCTGATTACTGGTCACTGGCCACTTGTCACTCGTTTCTTTTCGCTTTCCACGGCCACTTTCCCTCAATCTCCACAACCAGGGCCCAACTCAGAAAAGTACGGATGAGCACCAACAGTCCTAACACTGCAACACTCTGCAAGGTCCGGCTAAGGGCAACCGTTTGGATAATATCAGCCGCCACCAGGAACTCCAGTCCGAGGAGCAAGGCGTTTCCAATCCTATCCTTAAATCGTTTGTAGGCCCCGCTACCTTCCAGCCTTGTATGAAGAAAATAGCGGACGATACCGTAGACAATACCGCCTACGATTACCAGAACAGCGAGCGCCTCTATCCCCTGAGCCACCAACTCGATCGCTTCGCGCATATTTTCACCTCTGGAACTCAAACGAAAACCGAGTGACGAGTGTCGGGGGTCGAGTGTTTCACCCGACACTCAATGCTCGATACTCTTCTTTCATTCCCTCCTCACTCGACACGCGTCACTCTCTTTTCCTTTTTTAGTGTTGTCCTCCTCCCGAGGCATCCTTCAATTGCTCCAGCACCCGGTCCAGGTTGAATGACGCCGGCTTCTGGCGCGGAGGAAATTCCTTGAATGACTGAATCTGCTGGGCCACGAATGCCTGGTTCGCCGCGCAACCGAAGGCTTGATCAAGCACCCAATCCCAGTAAGTGTTCGAGTTTTCGTCCGCCCTCTCGAAGGGGTCACGCCTGAGGTTGAATACCTTGGGTACGCGGAGCGGCACAAAGGGCTCTGACCAACAGGCCAGCTGTTTGGCCCGCTGTTCCATGAATACGGACTTCATGTCCTCATAGCGTAGAGCCACACACTGTCCGTCGTCGTTGATATAAAAGAAGAACTTCCTGGGACTCTCCTTTAGCTCGCCGGCAAAATAAGGCAGCATGTTGACGCCGTCAATGTGGACCTTGAAGGTCTTGCTGCCGGCCTTATGGCCCTTCAGCAATTTCGCATTAATGTCCGGTTCACCGACCGCCGCCAGCAGCGTCGGCAGCCAGTCCTGATGGCAGACAATCCCGTTCAGCACAGTGCCCGCCTTGAACTTGCCCGGCCAACGCACGAACGACGGTACGCGCCAGCCCCCTTCCCAGTTGGTGTTTTTCTCACTGCGAAACGGAGTGATGCCCGCGTCCGGCCAGGAGTTGTAGTGCGGGCCGTTGTCGGTAGAGTACATGACGATGGTGTTGTCGGCAATGCCCAGCTCGTCGAGCTTGGTGAGCATCTTACCGATGTTCTCGTCGTGGGCAACCATTACATCGTTATAAAAACCTTGTCCGCTTTTTCCTTCGTGTTTCTTGGCGCAGTGGGTACGGAAGTGCATGGCCGTGGTATTATACCAGACGAAGAAGGGTTTCCCGCCCTTGTGGGCCCGCTCGATGAAGTCGAAGGCCTTTTCGGTGACCTCATCGTCGATCGTCTCCATTCGCTTCTTCGTGAGTGCGCCAGTGTCTTCAATCTTCTGTTTGCCCACGCGGCCCCAGCGCGGCTCCTCGGTCGCATTGTCCTTCTCGGTTGCCCAGCAGTGCAGCACACCGCGCGGACCGAACACCTTCCGGAATTCGGGGTCCTTCGGGTAGTCGGGAAGCTCAGGCTCTTCTTCGGCGTTCAGGTGGTAGAGATTGCCGAAGAATTCGTCGAAGCCGTGTACGGTGGGGAGAAACTCATTCTTGTCGCCCAGGTGGTTCTTGCCAAATTGGCCGGTAGCATACCCTAGGGGCTTGAGCAAATCTGCAATCGTCGGGTCTTCCGCGTGCAACCCGACATCCGATGCCGGCATTCCCACCTTGCTCAGGCCCGTGCGGACCGGGTTCTGACCGGTGATGAAAGCCGCCCGGCCGGCCGTGCAGCTCTGCTGACCATAGTAGTCGGTAAAGGCAATGCCTTCATTGGCAATGCGATCGATGTTCGGCGTCCGGTAGCCCATCTGGCCACGGCTGTTGTAGCTGATGTTCCACCAACCGATATCATCGCCCCACAAAATGAGAATATTCGGTTTCTTCTCTGCCATGATTTTTCTCCTTTCATATTGGTGTGAAATGGCCAGTGACAAGTGGCATGTGTCAAGTGGCAAAAGAAAAAACCCAGATCCACTGATCACTGATTACTGATCACTTGTCAGTCCTCACTGGCTTCTTGCTACTCGTCCCTCGACACCCCTCTTTTGCCCCTTGTCACTCTCGTCTCATTGATACGCCATGGCGACACGTAATCGCTCTGCGCCGGTGAGAATGTGATCCTGGTCCAGCGCTTCCTTGTCCACGTCAATCTCAACCCAGTTGACTTCGCCGTTGAAAGCGTTGCCTCGCGGGCCATAATCCGGCGACACCGGTGAACCTGCTTCCATGCCTACGTCAACGGTTTCGTCGGCAGAAAAGCCAAAAGGCTCGGTCATCTCAACACGACCTTCACCGACCTTCTTACCGTCAATAAAGAGAGACGCGGTGCCACCTTTGGCCAGGCCACCGCCATCATAGGCGAACTCCATCCGCACCTGATGCTTGCCGGACGGAATCGCCTGCTTGCCTTCCACATAGTAATAGTTAACGCCGAAAAAGTTATAGCAGTATTTGGGCTTGCCGCCTTTGGCATAGAGACTAAACCCACCGGTCAAGCCTCCACACGCGAGGATGACCCCTTGTGCGCCTGCTTCCGGCACCACCACCTCTGCCGTCAACGCGTGTGACTTGTTTAAGCAGTTGACGATGGAACTCAAGGTCAAGCGCTTCATCCCGCCAAACAGTAACTGCCGGTTGCCACGAACCAATTGTGGGCGACCTGACAGATCTGGGTTGCAGCGCTCGATCATGCGATCATCGAGTGGCAGCACGTTGTACTTGGTCGCTTCGATCAGCCACAAGCGTTGGAGTTCGTGCAGCTTTTCCGGCTTCTCCTTGGAAAGGTCGTGGGTTTGGGTCCAGTCCGTGTTTGTGTCGTACAGTTCCCAGACATCGTCATCAAAGGGGATTGTTTTGATCTGACCCGTCATCCACGGCGTGCGATGTTTGGTGACCGCCGTCCAGCCCTTGTGATAGATGCCGCGGTTGCCAACCATCTCAAAGTACTGGGTTGTGTGTCGCTCTTTTGCCTTGGCGTCCTCGAACGAGTACATCATGCTGACGCCTTCGTACGGTTTTTGCTGGATGCCATTGACAAAGGTCGGTTCAGGCAAACCCGCTGCTTCCAGAATTGTCGGCGCAACGTCTATCACATGATGGAACTGCGAGCGAACCTCACCTTTTGCCTTAATGCCTTTGGGCCAATGGACTATGGTGCCGTTGCGTGTGCCGCCCCAGTGCGAGGCGATTTGCTTGGTCCACTGGTATGGGGTATCCATGGCGTGTGCCCAACCCACTGCATAGTGGTTGTAGGCTTCCGGTCCGCCGAACTTGTCAATGTTCTTTTTCAAAAACTCCTCGGTTTCCAGATGTCCGAACCCACCGAGGGACGCCATCTCGTTAAACGTGCCCTGGAGCGTACCCTCCGCGGAGGCGCCGTTGTCGCCGATGATAAGATAGATCAGCGTATCGCCGAGAATTTCAAGATCCTCAAGCGCATCAATCAGTAGACCGACATGATAATCCGTGTGCTCCAGGAACCCTGCGTACACTTCCATCTGACGCGCTAGGATGGGTTTCATCTTCGGGTCAACGTTGTCCCACGCCGGAATTTCCGGGTGGCGCTTGGTGAGCTCACAGTTGGGCGGGATGACGCCCAGTTTCTTCTGTCGGGCGAAGGTTTCTTCGCGCAATTTGTCCCAGCCCTGATCGAACTTGCCCTTGTACTTATCCGACCATTCTTTTGGCACGTGGTGAGGGGCATGGGTCGCGCCAGGAGCAAAGTACATGAAGAACGGCTTGTCGGGCATGAGCGATTTTTGCTGACGCACCCACTGGATGGCCTTCTTGGTAAGGTCGGTGGTAAAGTGGTAGCCTTCTTCTGGCGTCTTGTTGGGTTCTACGGGTATCGTGCCTTCGTAGATTGCCGGGTAATACTGGTTGGTCTCGCCGCCGATAAAGCCGTAGAAATACTCAAACCCGCCGCCGCCAGAGGGCCAATGCTCGAACGGACCCATCGGGCTGGTCTCCCAGAGCGGCACCTCATGGCACTTGCCGAATTGCGCAGTCGAATAGCCGTTCAGCTTGAGCGTCTCGGCCAGTGGTGCGCAGTTCTTGGGACGGATCGAGCTGTAACCTGGTGCCGATGTGGCCATTTCCGTAATGCCAGCCATGCCGACCGAGTGGTGATTGCGCCCTGTGAGCAGGGCCTGACGCGTCGGCGAGCAGAGCGCAGTGGTATGAAAGCGGTTGTAGCGTAGCCCGTTCGCCGCTAAGCGTTCCGCCGCCGACGTATGACACGGCCCACCGAACGCGCTCGACGCGCCAAAGCCTACGTCGTCAATCAACACAATCAGCACATTAGGCGCACCCTTAGGAGGGCGCAGCGGTTCGATAGGCGGAAACTTGCTGTCCGGGTCCTTTGCGTCGTAGGTCGTCAAACCCACATGCTGTTTGTCAGGAATGGGCAAGACTTCTCGCCTAACTTTGTCTGGCTCTTTCATAAAAAAATCCTCCTTTCAAAGGACCGAGTGTCGTGTGTCGAGTGACGAGTGACAAAACGGAAAGCGACAATTCTTTCTTCTTTTTCACTCGACACTCATTCCTCGACACTCTTCTTCTTCCCCTCGACACCCTATCCTCGACACTTTCTTTTCCCCTCGACACTCTTCTTTTTTCCTCGCCACTCTCTTGTCACTGCCTTGCCATGATTTTCCTCATGGTCAGCTCGTCGTCCCTGATCAGCTCTCCGCTGACATCCAACGTAACCTTGTAGAGCTTGCCGGTGAACGGGAACGGCGCCTTATAATCGGTCGTAACGGGTGAGCCCACATCGGCACCCACAGCCAAGCCGCCGCCCAATCCGTATGACATTGGGGTCGTAACGGCCATTTCGAGCTGGCCCACCAGCTTTTTATCGATGTAGAGCTGGGTCCGGCCGGGCGATCCTTTGCCCCCGCGGATATCGGGCTTACCCGTCGGCTCGAACTCGAACCTCAGCTCATGGCGTCCTGCAGGCACGTTCTCCTTTGACCGGACGATCGTGATTTCCTTGCCAACATAATTATGGACGTAGCACAGCTTCCCATCCTTGACGTAGAAGGAGTATCCCCCATCGACGCCCCCGACCGAAAGCAGCACGCCTTCGGCCCCTTCCTTTGGAATCACTGCATCGGCGGTGATGCTGTGCGGCCGGTTCAGCGTGCTGACGTTGACCGCCCCCGAGATCGGCTGCGTGTTTGGGTAAAACGTGTAGCTTGTACGGTCGACCGCAATCTGGGGGCGCTCTTCCTGGGCACGCAGCATGACGCGGCCGTCGACGGGCAGGACGTGATACTTGCCGGCCTCCACGTACCACTGGGCCACCATCTCAATCAGCTTGGCCCGGTTTTCCGCGGCCACGTTGTGGTTCTCGGCGAAATCCTCGGCCACATGATAGAGCTCCCAGTGATTGGCGTCGAGCTCGGTCAGCGCCGCGGCGGGGATGGGCTCGCCCGCCGGCTTGCCCGCTTCGGTGAAGGACGGGCCCGGCCACGGGCAGACCGCGCGCCAGCCGTCATGGTAGATGGAACGGTGGCCCAGCATCTCGAAATACTGGGTGACGTGCCGGGTCGGGGCCTTGGCGTTGTCGAGGGCATGGGCAAAGCTCAGGCCCTCGATCGGCGACTGGGTGACGCCCCTGATGCTCGTCGGCGGCTCGATACCCAAAAGTTCCAGCACGGTCGGGACCATATCTATGGCGTGGGCGTATTGCGTGCGGACTTCGCCCTTGGACTTGATCCCCTTGGGCCAGTGGACGATGAACGGATCGCTGATGCCGCCGCGATAGGTCTCGCGCTTCCAGCGGCGGAAGGGCGTGTTGCCGGCCCAAGTCCAGCCCCACGGGTAGTGGTTATAGTATTTCGGCCCACCGAGGTCATCGAGGGCCTTCAAGTTATCTTCCAGGGACTCGGGCACGGAGTTGAAGAAGAGGTTCTCGTTGACCGAGCCGGTCGGGCCTCCCTCGGCGCTGGCGCCGTTGTCGGAGATGAACATGATAAGCGTGTTGTCCCACTCGCCGATCTCTTTCAGGAACGCGAACAGGCGGCCGTAGTGATAATCCGTGTGGGAGAGGAAGCCCGCGAACACCTCCATCATGCGGGCGTAGACCTTCTTCTCCTCCGGTGAGCACTTGTCCCACGGCTTGACGTCGGGATCGTGGCGGGAAAGTTCGGCCTCCTGGGGGACGATGCCCAATTTCTTCTGGTTCTCAAAAACCATCTCCCTGTATTTGTCCCAGCCCATGTCGAACTTGCCCTTATACTTGTCCGCCCACTCCTTGGGCACATGATGAGGCGCGTGCCCGGCGCCCGGGCAGAAATACATGAAGAAGGGCTTGTTGGGCGCGTTTTGCTTGGAGTCGGCGATGAAGCTGATGGCCTTGTTGGTGATGTCCTCGGTGAGATGGTAGCCCTCCTCCGGCGTCTTGGGCGGGTCGACCGAGTGATTGTCGTAGGTCAGATCCGGGTAGTACTGGTGCGTGTCGGCGCCGAGAAAGCCGTAGAATCGCTCGAACCCGCGGCCCAGCGGCCAGCGGTCGTAGGGTCCTGCCCCGGTAAACTCGGTGGCCGGCGTGAGATGCCACTTGCCCAGGGCAAAGGTGTTGTAACCGTGCTGGAGCAGGATCTCCGACAGGAACCCGTTCTCAAACGGGATGTAACCGTTGCTGCCGGGAAAGCCGGTGGAGCCTTCGGTAATGCAGGACATGGCGTTGGAATGGTGGTTGCGGCCTGTCAGGATGCACGAGCGCGTGGGCGAACAGAGGGCCGTGGTGTGCATGTTGTTGAAGAGCAGTCCGTTCTTCGCCAGGTTGTCTATGTTTGGCGTTTCAATCGGACTTCCGTAGCATCCCATCTGGCCGAAGCCGGTGTCATCCTGAACAATGAAAAGAACGTTCGGTGCGCCTTCTTTTGCCCGTAGCGGTTGCGGCCAGGCTGGCTGTGATACATCGACCGTGCGTCCAATTAATCCGGTGAACGCCGTCCCCGGTTTGTACTCTTTGAGTGACATAAGAAGCCTCCTTTCTCATTGCAACATCATTTTTGATTGCACCAAGATTGCAGCATGATTTACGATTCCAGCATGATCGACAGAGTTGCATCAAGATCGCTAATCCTTTTTCCGGGCTGTGGCGCGCGATTTGGACATGATCCGCGTTAACTCTTCTGCTTCCTGTCTAATCGACTCAACCTCAGTGTGCTGGAGCAGTTTACCCTCAACGATTATCTCCAACCAGAAAGCGGATTCGTCGGCTTCTTCGATAACAACCCCTATCTTCGCAATGAACTCTGGCTTGCTTCTGGCCCGGCACGCAGAACGATAATTTGCGGCGACAGAAGTCCCCGACCGCAATAATTGCTTTCCAATTTCTCTGGCGGTGGTTGTATGCGGCAGCATGTCAATCAGGTGGATGATCCGCAGGGCAAAATCCTTGGTCCGCCTTTTCAACTCTTCCGGTGTCACAACATTTCTCCTTCCAATCCTTTTTTAGAAAAGTTTATGATTGCACCATGATTTGTGATTGCCATCATTGCAACATGATTGAAGGACTATTTATTCAGTCGACAATCTTTCGATAATCAATCAAAAATCTTGCTGCAATCCTGTCGCAATCTTGTTGCAATATTTATTTCCCGTGACATTTCTTCACTTTCTTTCCGCTGCCACACGGGCACGGATCATTTCTCCCTAAGTTTGCCAATTTTGTTTTGAGATCCGTTTCCTCTCTTGCCAGAATAGTCATGACCTCAGAGGCTGGCCGACTGCTGCGAAGCAGGTCGGCCATGATCCGCATGGGTTTGTCCGCATGCTTGAAGAAGGCCATATACCCGGCACAGAGATAATTCAGCCCTTGTTCTCCGTCGGGTGTCTCGAGAAAGCGGTTCTTGGGACACTCTCCATTGCAGATACGTAAGACCTCGCACTCACGACAGTATCGAGGGAGCGAATCTTTCTTGTCCTGCCCGAACCACCGCTGCTTTTCCGAACTTACGAGATCGATCATTGGAGTCTTGTGAATATTGCCAAGGTAATAGGTTGGCTCGACAAAGTGATCGCACGAATAGAGGTCTCCGTTATGCTCAAGGGCCATGCCCAGACCGCAGGTGGGTCCGAAGATGCAGACCGTTCCCGCCATCCCGAGCCATCCGGCAAGTGCTCCGTCGAAGTTGAGGACAAAGGTGTTGCCAACATCCTTTTTCACCCACTCGTCGAAGATTTCGATCAGGAAACAGCCGAACTGCTCAGGTTGCACAGACCGGTCTGTCACCTTGTTGCCTTCCTGGTAGCCGGTTTCGTTGTCACGCTCGACAATAGCGATGAACTGGATGTAATGAGCCCTAAGCTCGTCCCGGAAGAACCGGTAGACCTCAAGGGGATGATCGGCGTTTTTCGAGTTGACGGTACACAGGATGTTGAATTCCACCTTGTGTTTCTGAAGCAACTGAGCAGCCGTCACGACCCGGTCGAAGGTCCCATGACCTCCCTTATCTTTACGGTAGAAATCGTGAAGTTCCTTCGCACCATCCATGCTCAGACCGATCAGAAAGTTGTTTTCATGAAAGAACCGGCACCACTCCTCATTGAGGAGGAGGCCGTTAGTCTGGAAAGTGTTCTCGATCCGTGTGCCTGGCTTTGCATATTTTCTCTGGAGCTCCACGGAGCGGCGGAAGAAATCGAGCCCCATGAGCGTTGGCTCTCCGCCCTGCCACGCTATTGTCACCTGAGGAACCTGGTGGGCTTCGAGAAGCTGCCTTATATAGGACTCGTGGACCTCATCCGACATCCGAAAGCTGCTTCCTGGATAGAGTTTCTCCTTTTTCAGGAAGAAGCAGTAGTCGCAATTGAGATTGCAAGCCGATCCCGTGGGTTTAGCCATGATGTGGAACGCCTGCGGTACTTCAGGTTGAGGCATGGATTATCTCCCCTGGGTTTCCTCCCGTCACTGGTAAGTCGGCTTTCCTCCCCGCTTGCCTGCCTACCGCAGGCAAGCGGGGAGGAAAGCCGGCCCCGTAATGATTATCTACGTTTCCCGGAAGCCCCGCCTTGTGGGCGGGGAGCTTTACTCTCTAGCGAGCGCGCAGCTCACACCCATTTTCTCGCAGACCTGAAAAACCTTCTCCACAACAAAGGACGTGCCGCTTGGTTTTCCGGAAGTGACCACAGAGCTTATCAGAAGCTGACTAAGATGGTCTTCAAGTTTGCTCACCTTCAGTCCGACCAATGATTTGCCGTCAGTAAATTCGATCTCCCGACCGGCGTCTTCCCTATAGTTGATCGTCAGATTGGGGTTCCCCTTCACAAGATCGACGGCCGTGCCGTACACTTTATCCGCGTCCGCTTCGAGCAAGACGGTGGCTACATCATAACCCTGCCCCTCTTTCTCGCGACCCTGACTGCTGAGAGAGTTTATCACCCCCAGAGCTTTCCTTCCTAATAAGACCCATTGTGCCTCTGCCACGCTCGTGTAACAGAGTAAGGCGGTCAGAACCACGACAGTCCATCCAGCGATCTTATGAACCATCCCATCCACCTCCATTCTTACTTCAATCCCACGTCCTTGCGAGCCTGCTTGCAGCGCTGACTCACCTGGGCATCGTTTTTCTGGAGGCATTGCAAAAGACGTCCCTCGCCAGCTGCAACGCCCACACAGTACTGCTTCAGGTCGGAGGAGCACTCGTTCACGACATACGAAAGTGCTGCCACGGCCCGTTCGAGCTGAGCGGCGGCATCGTATAGGGCATACTCGCACCGCCCGGAAAGTTTGTCCTCGTAAGCGTATAAACAGG
>Ga0315289_10007146_pt1 | contig 16329 bp, 15 predicted proteins | sample YL17G11_40_MG_FD_203452 | JGI IMG/M metagenome (GOLD analysis project Ga0315289, IMG submission 203452) | Sediment microbial communities from Yellowstone Lake, YNP, Wyoming, USA - YL17G11_40 | ecosystem: Environmental > Aquatic > Freshwater > Lake > Sediment | place: USA: Wyoming | collected... | reverse complement strand
GTGATGCGGGTATGCTGCGGACACGCGGCGGCGATACTAGAATGGAAAGCAGGTCCAGTGGTTTGCAGATGGCCACGAAGGCAAAGCCCATCCAGATGCGGCTCATCGGCGAGGAGGACAAGGCCGTCAACAGGCGAGTCCAGGGTGGAGTTGCGACGTCGGACGTTGCCGTTTCCGCATACGTTGGGACCAACGCCGAGGTTTTCCCTGATATCCTGCGGCTCCACGTACCAGAGGCATCCGTGGTTGCGGATGTGACGTACGGAAAAGGGGTTTTCTGGAGGGACGTACCCGAGGGAGCGTATCGCCTTCTGGCCAGCGATCTCAAAACGGGTACCGACTGTAGAGAGCTGCCCTACGAGGGGGAGTCCATCGATTGCGTAGTCTTCGACCCGCCGTACATGGAGGGTCTCTTCCGACGATCTACCGACCACATGGCGGGCCAGGGAACGTACGGAGCTTTTCGGGACTTCTATTCGAATGGGGAGGCGACATCCGGGGGCCCGAAGTGGCACGCGGCCGTCCTGGACTTGTACTTCCGAACCGGCAAGGAAGCTCACAGGGTCTTGCGGGATCGCGGCGTCTTCATCGTCAAGTGCCAGGACGAGGTCAGCGCGAACCGACAAAACCTCACGCACGTTGAGATCATCAACCACTTCGAGGAACTCGGGTTCTACACGAAGGACCTCTTCGTCGTGGTGCGGCCGAATCAGCCTGGTGTCAGCCGCATGCTGAAGCAGGTGCACGCTCGGAAGAACCACTCCTACTTCTTGGTCTTCGTCAAGATCCCGGCGGGCATGAAGCGGGAATCGATGAGGTCCTAGCTTCCGCCCTGTCACCTCTTCCGGCGCTGAGTAGCAGCCCCTCGCTCCTGCACCAACTCGTCCAGGAGCGAAAACGGCTCATCTCGGAACGGGGGCACGGGCGGCCAGGAAACGGTCACCAGGGACGCCAGCAAGTAGCGCCTTTGCTTAGGGGAGTACTTGGCGTACGTGCTTCTCGGGAGATCAGAGTTCTTGGCGAAGACGAAACGCCACTTCTCCTCGAACGCGAAGCAGTTTACAGCGAGGAGGTCGAACTCCCCGACCAGCAGACAGGTCGTCGTGACCCGGCTGCGGTCGGGTAAAGTGATTGTTCGGCGATCGCTTGCGTCGCACTGCGCCCTGGCTCGCCACTGGTCTCCGACCCGCACCACGGTGTTGGTTTGAAGGGACTTCGACTCCACTACGAAGTCATGGCCCTTATACGTGACAACGAGGTCGCCCTTCCGGGTCCGGTCGTGGTTGTCGTACTTGACCAAGTGCGTGAATTCTGGCCGGGCAAGCCACATCTTCCGCAGTTTGCCTTCCGCGATGTATCCGAGCAAGATGCCACGCAGACTCGGGTTCTGCTCCACCAGTTCGGTCAGTTCTTCCGGTGTGATGTCCCAACGTCGTAGGATACTCATGTTCTCTCCGCCAAAGCTCCTCCTCCAAGCATGGGGTCAGCAAGGCGGCGCCCCGCTGCAAGTGGGCATGGTAACTCAGCACTGGAATGGCTGCAACTTCTGCGCGTGCTCTGCGCAAGACTTGGCGTTCTTGGCGCGAAACTAGGGGATTCGAGCGGCCAGCGCGGAGGCCGGCGCCACGGCATCCTGGCCCTGGGGGAGGCCGGCGTAGCCGCCGAGGTAGCGGCCCTGGCGGAAGAAACAGAGGCGCCCCAGGTAGCGGTCGCTGGCCAGGAAGGCCTCGTCGGCGAGTTTCGCCGGCGTGGTTTCGCCGATGCGGGCGCGCAGCTTCACCATCACCTGGGCGGCGGCTTCCGGGGAATCCTCCGGGACCACGAACGCCTTGCCGTAATCGTACTGGGCGATGTAGCCGCGCCGGAGCAGCCTCAGTCCCAAGACGCTCTCGGGCACCAGGCGGACCGAGTCCGCGACCAGCTTCTCGGCGGGGAACCAGCCCAGCGCCTCGGGCAGCGTGGTGCGCCCCGGGATGCGCCGGTCCATAGCGACGAGGAAGGCGCGCAGCACCGCGCTCAGGTCCTTCTCCTGGTTGACCGCCAGCTCGATGTAGTACTTGTCCTTGACCAGCACGCCCTTGCGCGGATGGATCTGCGCGGCCATGCCGATCTTCTCGATGGGGAGCTTCGGGTCGCGGGTGGCGCTGAAGATGCCGTAGGCGAACTCCGGGTCGGCCATCTCGGAGACGTCGAAGACGATGGTGTCGCTGCCGGAGCGGCAGGTCACGCCGTGCATCTCGACGAAGCGGTAGATGAGATAGCCCTCGGCGTTGCCGTTGATGTACTCGAACAGGTTGTCGGCCACATAGGTGCGCGCGGGACCCTGCTGGGTCCAGCCGGGCACCAGGCGGCAGTCGGGGGTCTGCGCCGCTACGGTTGCGGCGGCCAGCCACAGGAACCACTTCATGCGAACCACTCCTGCGCGCGAGTGAGCCGCTCGGCCACCCGCACGCCGTTAGGACAGCGCACCGCGCACGATGCGCACTCGCGGCAACGCACCTGGCGCGCCTCCTCGGGCAGCGCAAGGAACTTCTCCCGTCCCAGCGCGAACTGCCCGTAGCCGTCGGCGTAAGTCAGGTACCGCAGCACGTCGGCCACCGGAAGGCCTTGCGGGCACGTCCCGGTGCAGCTCCCGCACATGCGGCAGTACAGCGGCCGGATCAGCTCCAGATGCGCCGCCAGCAACTGGCCGTCGGCCTCGGTGAAGGGCGAGGACATGGCCCGGAAGTTCTCCTCGAGCTGCTCCACATCCACCATGCTGGGAATGGAGGTGTGCACCCAGGGATCGCGGATGGACCATTTGAGCGCCGCCAGCAGCGCGCCCTCGCGCTGGAGCCGCGCCTTCGCCCCCGGCGGTGTAGGGTAGTACGGCGTGTTGCGGTAGCCACCGGCCATGACCTTCATGGCCACGACGCCCAGGCCGGCCTTGTGCGCCGCCTCGAGCACCGGCTCCAAGCCCTGATCCATGACGAAGTTGTACGCGGTCAGCACCACGTCGATGCGCCCGCTGGCGACGGCCGCCCGGATCACCTCCGCCTTGCTGTGTGTGCTGACGCCCGCGAAGCGGATCTTGCCCTGCTTCTTGGCGGTCTGCTGGGCGTCCAACAACTCGTCGGTCAGCTCCGCGGCGCTCGTGCGGTCGTGGAGGTGCCACACGTCCAGGTAGTCGGTGCCGAGCTCCCGCAGGCTGGCGTCCAGGTCCTCGAGCGCGCGCTGGCGCGTGCGGGCCTGGGTCTTGCTCGCTATATACACGCTCTGGCGGCAGCCCTTCAGCGCGGCGCCCACCATGCGTTCGTTGTTCCCGCCCCGGTAGATGCGCGCCGTGTCGAAGTGGTTGATGCCCATATCGGCGGCGCGCTGGATCACGCTCGCATCCGAAGTGATCATGCAGCCGAAGCCGACCGTGCTGACCTTCAGCCCGGTGCGCCCGAGGGTCCGGTACCGCACTCCGCCAGCGCCCAGCGGCGCCACAGCGAGGGCGGGCAGCGTCAGCCCGCCCCCAAGGAACTCGCGGCGCGAAGACCCGCCTGGCATGGAGCCTCCCGGCCTTAGGCGAACAGCTCTTGCGCCCGCATCAGCCGGTCGGCCACGCGCACGCCGTTGGGGCAGGCGACCGAGCAGCTCGGGCACAACTCGCAGCGGACCCGGGCGACCTCCTCCGGCAGCTCCAGGAAGCGCTCGCGCCCCAGCGCGAACTGCCCGTAGCCCTCCGCGTAGGCCAGATACCGCACTACGTCGGCCACCGGCAGGCCCTGGGGGCACTGGCCCTGGCAAGTCCCGCACATGCGGCAGTACAGTGGCCGGATGTAGTCCAGTTGCGCGGCCAGCACCTTGCGGTCCGCCTCGGTCAGGGGTGCGCCCATGGCCCGGAGGTCCTCATCGAGCTGGTCCATGTCGGTGATGCTGGGGACGGTAGTCTGCACCCTGGGCGTCTGAAGCACCCACTTGAGCGCCGCCAGCATGGCGCCCTCCCGCTTGATGGTCTCGTGCAGCGGCTGGCCGGGCTTGACGCGGCGGAAGCCGCCCGCCATTACTTTCATGGCCACGATGCCCACGCCGGCGGCCTGCGCCGCGGCCAGGGCCTCGTTCAGGCTGTCGCCCATGGTGAAGTTGTAGCCGGCGATCACCACATCGACCTTGCCGCTCTTGGCTGCGTACTGTATGACGTCGGCCTGGCCGCCGTGGGTGCTCACCCCGCTGAAACGGATCTTGCCGTCCTTCTTGGCGCTTTGGTAGGCCTCCAGCAGTTCGTCGGTGAACTGCGCGCCGCTGCTCCGGCCGTGCAGGCACCAGATGTCCACATAGTCCGTGCCCAGCTCGCGCAGGCTGGTGTCGAGGTGCGCGAGCGCCTCGGCCTTGGTGCGCGCGCCGGTCTTGGTCGAGATGTAGACCTGCTTGCGGCGGGCCTTCAGCACCGCCCCCACCATGCGCTCGTTGTTGCCGCCCTGGTAGCCGCGGGCGGTGTCGAAGAAGTTGATGCCCAGGTCGGCGGCCTTCTCGATGACGCTCGCGTCCGAGGTGATCATGCAGCCGAAGCCCACTTCGCTGACCTTCAAGCCGGTCCTGCCCAGCGTGCGGTATTTCACGCTGGTCTTCGGGTCGGGCAGCAATCGCGCCAGCGGCGCGGCGCCCCCGGCGGACGAGACGGAAGCCGCTCCCGCGGCGGGCAGAGCCAGGCCGGCGGCGAGGAACCTGCGACGAGAGGATCCGGATTTCATAGCATCTCCTTGTTTCAAGATATAATCGAGAGTTGCACCTCTTATTGTAGCCCTCGGAGGAAAGGTCATGCCACTGGAGCTTTCGCGCCGGCATTTCTTGCACGCGGCCGCCGGGACGGGTCTGGCCGCGGGTCCGGCCGGCCGCATCCTGGTTTTCGGGCAGGAGCCGCCGGCCGCCTACAAGCCCGAGACGGTCTTCCCGTACGAGAAGCGCGCCACCGTGGCGCTGGTCAAAGGCGAGGAGCGGCGCAAGCTGATCCATGAGGCGCTGGCAGCGATCGACGAGCAGCTCCGGCCGCTCTTGAAGCGCAAGAAATACGTCGTCATCAAGCCCAACAACGTTTCCACAGAGAGGCAGTTGGCCGCCACCCACGCCGACACCCTGCGCGGCATCCTCGACTACCTGGCGCCGCACTTCAAGGGACCGGTAGTGATCGCCGAGTCGTCGGCCGGCGATACCCTGACGGGCTACGAGAACTTCGGTTACCGCCAGGTGGCCGCCGAGTTCCGCTCCCAGCGCGTGAGCCTGGTGGACCTCAACCAGGAGGCCAAGTACCAGGTCATACCGCTGCTCAGCCCCGACCTGCAGGTGCAGCCGGTGCGACTGGCGGCGCGCCTGCTGGACCCGGACGCCTTCATCATCTGCTCGGCCATCCTGAAGACCCACAACACGGTGGTGGCCACGCTGTCGGTGAAGAACATGGTGCTGGGCGCGCCGCTGCACCAGGCCCCTAAGGAGACGCCGCGCTGGAACGACAAGCGGCGTTACCACGGCGGCATCCGCCAGACGCACTACAACATGATGCTGACCGCGCAGAAGATGCAGCCCTTCTGGGGCGTCACCGTGGTGGACGGCTACGAGGGCATGGAAGGCAACGGCCCCGGCTCGGGCACTCCCGTGCCGCACCGCGTGGCCGTGGCCTCGACCGACTACATCGCCGCCGACCGCGTGGGCGTGGAAGTCATGGGCGTCAACCCGGCCTGGATGGGGTATCTGATCTACTGCTGGCAGGTAGGCCTGGGCCAGTTCGATCTGGCCAAGATCGACGTGCGCGGCGAGGACATCGCCGCGCTGCGCCGCCCTTACCTGCTCCACCGCGACAACGAGCGCGAGCTGCAGTGGATGGGCCCGCTCAACGAAGTGCCCCCCAAGCTGGGCTGATCGGCCGCGCCTGGCATATCCTGGTGGCTGATGCGCATACCTAAGTGGCCGGTGTACGGCGAGCGCGAGCTGGAGCTGTTGCGCGAGGTGCTCGAGAGCGGGCAATGGGGCGGCTTCAACGAAATGGTTGCGCGGCTGGAGCGTGAATTCGCCGCCTTCCAGAACTGCGCACACGGCCTCAGCCTGGCCAACGGCACGGTGGCCCTGGAGGTGGCGCTCGAGACGGCGGGCGTGGGGCCGGAAGACGAAGTCATCGTCCCGGCCATCTCCTTCATCTCGACAGCCACGGCGGTCTCGCGCGTGGGCGCTACGCCGGTCTTCGTGGACATCGAGCCGTTCACTTTCAACATGGATCCCGAGCGCGCCGCCGCGGCCGTCTCCTCGAAGACCAAGGCGCTCATCGCGGTGCACTTCGGCGGGCAGTTGGCGGACATGGACCGCCTCGCGGGCCTGGCCGCGGAGCGCGGCCTGATCCTGATGGAGGACGCCGCGCACGCGCACGGCTCCGAATGGAACGGGCAGCGGGCCGGCAGCCTGGGCTTAGCCGGCACGTTCAGCTTCCAGAACTCGAAGGTCATGACCTGCGGCGAAGGCGGCATGCTGACCACCAACGACGCGGAGTTCGCCGCGCGCGCCCGCTCCATCGCCGACCAGGGCCGCCGCCCGGGCGAGGGGTGGTTCTTCCACTTCACGCTGGGCACGAACTATCGCATGACGGCCTTGCAGGCCGCCGTGCTGGTGGCGCAAATGGAGCGCCTGCCGGAGCAGATCCGGCTGCGCAACCGCAACGTGGCGCTGCTACGCGCGGAGCTGGAGGGTGTCGAGGGGCTGCGCTTCCAGGAGGTCCCTCCGCAGGCCACCGCGCATTCCAACTACCTGCTGCTGGGACGCATCGAGGCCGCTCGGTTCGGCGCCACGCGGGACGAGTTTCACCAGGCTCTCACGCGGCAGGGCGTTCCCTGCACGCCCTTCTACCCGCATACGCTGTACGCCAACCCGCTCTACCAGCAGGGCGGCTGCCGCGTGGAGCCCTGCCCGATGGCGGAAGCCTCGATCGGCGACGCCTTCTGGCTGCCCCAGCGCGTCCTGATGGGCGACGAGGAGACCACCCGGGAGGTTGCGGTCGTCATTCGCGGGGCGGGCGGACAGCGGCAGATCCGGTAGAAGGGGAGGGTGTCGGGTTTCGGATCCCCGCGGTCCGAGGACTACTCCTGAACAAGTGCAACCCCGGCCCGTGCTGGTGCCGTGCCGCCTTTTTTGTATCCACCCTGATACCCGACTCAGCCTCCAGACCAGTCACGGTCACCACACGGCTCACCACTGCGACTAGTACGACGACAACAACTACTACTGCTACTGGCGGCGTCGACATGACCAACGAGCACACGTTCTTGAGTTCAAGCGGCAGGACCCACTGGCGCGCGCCACGACGAAGACGGGCGAGGCCGAAGCGAACCCACCATGGGCGGCACCGGACGGCGGCCCCGCTTTGGCGGGCGCGCCCCAGGTCCGCGAACACCGAGCCCGCGAGGCGAGTGGTGCAGTGAGTGTGGAGTGACTGGCAACTGATTGATGACGCGGAGGTTGTTCGCTGCATGAGCGATCCTATACGCGCGCGTATAGGATTCAAGTATCGCGCATAGAAACAGGGTAATCCGCGCATAGAACTGACAAATCACTGATTAGGAAGGACATAGTAAACCCATCGCGGGCGGCTGCCGCGCATAGAGAGCTTGCCGGCATCTATTAGCCGCTTTAGGAGTCGCCGGGCCTGATCGCGGGATAGCCCGCAAAGCTCCATGACCTGTCCGCGTTCGATCCGGCCGTGCGCCGCCACGTACTCCAGCACCATCGTTTCCTGCCGGATCGCCGAAATGCCGTGCGCTCTGACGTAGCCCGCAGGCTGCCGAAGCAGCCGGTAGACCCGGGCGCTCAGGTGATAGATTCGGCCCTTCTTCTCGCCTCTTGCTTCGAGCAACCCGCGCTCCTGCAACCGCTCGAGGACGGCGCGCCCATCCGGCGGTCCCTTCTGGATCAACCGTGCGGCGCCCTCGGTATCCATGCGCCGTTCGTGGAAGAGCTGGTTCAGCACGAGGAGCTCGTCGAGAGCCAGAGGACGGCCGGCCCGGTCCTCGTCAAACACGTAGGCGGCAAACTCCAGTGAGGCATCCCTGCCACGCAGAACGACGCGAACGCCACTTGAATCCGAGCGAGTGTAATCTGGAGCCGGCCGGCCAAACCGGAGTTGGCCGAGAAAGATGCGATGGACGCCGCGTCCGGTCTGCTCTACGAGCCCGATCCTCTTGAACGCCTCGGCCAGGCGCGGATTCCTGGGCTTCGGTTCGTGAACCAGGATGTTCTGGAACGTGATGCCTTCGGGAAAGCCGCCAGGGTTGGTCATCAGCAGGTGATCGGGATGCCACTGAATGTACACGGCGCCCAGTCTGCTGTAATCCCGGTGCAACAGAGCATTGCTCACTGCCTCGCGAAAGCTCTCCGGGGCATAGTCCGGGACCGGCAGCCGGATCAACCCCACGGGAACTTCGCGCTCGCGATTGCGGGCCAAGAAGCGGAGTTCGATCTCGCCGAGCATGCGGAGAAGCGGCGCGGTGGTCTCAAACGGCAAGTCGTCGGCCACCACATTGCCGGACGTATCCAACACCTGGAAAAAGACGCTGTGAGTGGGAAGGTGTCTGCGGAGCACCTCGGGGCGGCCGAGCAGCAACAGGGCGGCGATGTTCGGCATAGCGCCCCGCGGAGTGGTCTCCAGCAGCCGGAGCGCCTTGGCGAGTTCGAGATCGCTGAGCGCCCTCAGGCTCTCGTCTCCCCGCAGCCGGGCAACGGCCTGGCGGAGCCTCTCGAACTCCAGCGGGTCCAGATCTTCAAACGTCGCCGACTCCAACGGCTGGGCCGAGAAATCCAGCAGCCCAAGGTCAATCCGCATCGAACGCTGGTCACGCGGATAGAACGGCACACTTTGTGGCTTCCCACCGGACCCGATTACCCGACGCAGCGACTTGCCGCTGGCGGTGGCACACGGCTCCGGGTAGCGGTCCACCTCGATCGCAATCACGTCAAGTCCCTCGACCATCAAGACCGAGACGCGGGTGTTCACGCTGGGAACCGTATTGCCGAAGATAGCAGCCTGCAACCGCGGCGGATCGGTGCTCGAGCCATGCCGCGGGGCGGCACCGGTGATCTCCCCGCTGTCTTCGACGCCGATGAGCAGCGCGCCGCCCTCCGCGTTAGCCAGGCCGACGACTTCCTCGTGAATCTCCTTGTCGGAAACCTGCCGACGGTCCGACTTGAACTCCACACTGAGAGACTCCCCTCCGGTGATGAGCTTCTTCAGTTGGTCTGCACTGATCACTGGCTGGTCTCTTGGATGGGCTGTCCTACCCGCTTCCCACGCGCCACGCGGCCTGCCGTCACGGGCCGGCCATCCCGCGCGCTCACACCATCAACCGCTCATTGTGCCAGAAGCCCGGACCACGGCGTGGGGTGGCGGTCGCCGTTGCGAAGGCCACCACTCGGGAGACGGAAGGCGATTCCTGGAAGTCCCCCTGGCGCCCGCTGGCGAGGGCGCTGATCCTCATCGAGAACGCGGCTCATGCCCACGGCCCCGAGTGGACTGGACGCCGCACCGGAGGTGGTTGGTTTCATCACTACTCGCTCGGCACCAACTACCGGCTAACAGCGCTACAGGCGGCCCCTCCGCAGGCCGACCCGCACTCCTACTACCTGCTGCTGGGACGCATCGAGGCCGCTCGGTTCGGCGCCACGCGGGACGAGTTTCACCAGGCTCTCACGCGGCAGGGCGTTCCCTGTACGCCCTTCTACCGGCATACGCTGTACGCCAACCCGCTCTACCAGCAGGGCGGCTGCCGCGTGGAGCCCTGCCCGATGGCGGAAGCCTCGATCGGCGACGCCTTCTGGCTGCCCCAGCGCGTCCTGATGGGCGACGAGGAGACCAGCCGCGAAATCGCGGCCGTCATTCGCGGGGCGGGCGGGCGCGGCAGATCCGGTAGGCCCAAACCCTTCCCATGCTCGTGGTATCGGCGGGGCGATGCTAGGTCGTTTTTCGCCGTCCCGCGAATCCCGAGAGGAAAGATCCCCCCTATGTGCGCGGGCCCGATGACCCCGTGAACTCGGCGCGCAGGATAGACACGATCTGGCTCCGCAACGCCGGGCTTTCCCTGGTCGCTGCTCGCCATACTTCATCCCAATCGATCCCGAAGTAGGCGTGGACAAGGATGTTGCGGAACGCCACGATCCTCGGCCAGGGCACTTCTGGGTAGCGCGCCTTCAGCTCGTGGGATACGCGGGCTGCCGCCTCGCCGATCACCGCGAGCTTCTGCACAACCGCGCTCCGCACCAGTTCCGAGCCTTGGAAGCCGACACGGTCAAATCCAGCGGAGAATTGCACAATGTGGTCGGCTGCCTCGATGATGTCGCGGAGGTAGAGCTCCTCACGCTGCATACAGGCGCCGTGCCTCTTGGATCACGGAATCGCGAATGAGAGGTTTCAGGCCGTTCTTGGAAACCAGGTCCACCGTCCGTCCAAGCAGCTCAGACAGGTCGAGCATCAGCCCGGCGTGGTCCAGCAGTCCCGGTTCCGCTTCAGGAAGGAATTCCACCAGTAGGTCAATGTCGCTGTCGAGACGCATCTCACCGCGCGCGGCAGACCCAAAGACGGAGAGCTCCCGGACTCGGTAGCGCCGGCAGATCCCGGCCAGTCTACTCTCGTTGACCTCGACCACGCCGAGGCGCATCATCAACTCCAAGTTCCTGCCACCATTATCCCTGATGCCAAGCCCCGCAACCACCGGCTTCAAGCCAGGTAGCCCATCCGGACCCAGCCGCGATGATTCTCTTCCACCGGGCGGCGCAGCGCGAGATGCGGTAGAACGGGGCGCAGCCGGGCGCGCCCGGGCTCAGACGCCTACTGGAACAGCAGCGGCGCAAACTGGGCCAAATAGCGCCGCCACACCATCCAGGTGTGGGCGCCCGCGGTCTCGACCCAGGTGTAGCGGATGCCCTTGAGCTTGAGCCACTCGAGGAGCTTGCGGTTCCCTTCGATCAGCCGGTCCTCGGCGCCGCAGCCGATCCACAGGAGCCGCAGCTTCTCGTTCGCCTTGGCGTCGAGTCCGGGGAAGGTGGCGTCCAGGTCCGGCTGAAGGCCGCCCGAGCTGAAGGCGCCGACGTAGGCGAAGGTCTCCAGTGCGTTCAATCCGGTAAACAGCGCTTCCGTGCCGCCCATGGAAAGCCCGGCAATGGCGCGCTGTGTGCGGTCCTTCGAGACCCGGTAGGCCTTTTCCACCATGGGGAGCACCTCCTGCAGCGTCGCATCGCGGAAGCGCTCGACGTTGCGGCGCCACAGGGACGTATCGCGGGGGCCGGCGCTCGAGCGGCGGACGACTTCCGGCGCTCCATAGCCCAGGGGCATGACGATGAGCAGGGGCTTCGCCTTGCCCTGCGCGATGAGGTTGTCGAGAATGATGTGCGCCCGGCCGACGGCGGTCCAACCGCTGGCATCATCGCTGAAACCGTGCAGCAGATAGAGGACCGGATAGGGCGTCTTCGCGTTGGGGTCGTAGCCCGGCGGCGTGTAGACGAAGAAGTCGCGATCGTCCCCTACGATGGAGGAGCGGTAGAAGTGCCGGTGGAGCGCCCCGCGCGGGACATTGTTGATCTCCCAAGGCAGGGAGGCGGGACCGGGCACGTGAACCACGCTCTGCACGTTGAGCAGATTCGGCTTCATCAGGTGGTTGGCCGGGTCGATGAAGGCCACGCCGTCGGCCGTAAGAGTGTATCCGTACAGGTCGGGTTCGAGCGGGCCTACGGTGACGGACCAGATGCCGCGTTCGTCCTTCTGCATGGCGACGGGGGTGGCGCCTTCCCGGCGCAATTCCACTTTCTGAGCGTTGGGGGCGTTCAGGCGGAACGTGACGCGGTTGTCGGGAAGAACCTCGGGCGAGATGAGCGGCGCGGGCGGCTGGGCCCAGAGCGCCAGGCACAACGGGAAAAGCGTGAGCAAGAGGCGCATTCTGTTCTCCTACCTGCCTATGGTAGCCTTACCCGGCGACGGAATACCAAGGCGCGTGCGGCGGTTTGGCCCCGGATGCGGTAGAATAGGGGAGTCTCGGGCCGTGGCGCAGCCTGGCTAGCGCGCTTGCTTGGGGTGCAAGAGGTCGTGAGTTCAAATCTCACCGGCCCGACCAAAGGTTTCAACAGCTTGGCGACCTGTACCCTGCTCTTCATCCCATTTCCTCCCGCACTTAGCCCGCAATTCGCTCCACCTTCCGCAGCGATGCGAACAACCTGCGCTGCAGTTGCCGCACCGCCCGCTCCCGCCGGTCCAGACCGATGATCGTGTACGCGCGCGTCATCGAGGGCCGCGAATGGCCGGCCTGCGCCATCGCCTCGAACGTCGTCGCGCCCTCCTCCTGCACCAGCGTCAGGTGCATCCGCCGGAAGGTGTGCCAGCCGAACCCGGGAAAGTACATGCCCAGTTCCTCCGCAATGGGCCGGACCACCTTCTGCAGCAGTTCCCGGTCATCCAGCGGGTGGCCCCGCTCCTCAAACACGTAGCTGTCCGAGCTGGCCTGGGCCGGCTTCAGCTTCCAGTAAGCCTCCACCAGCTCGCCCAGCGGCAGCGTGCGCTGCCCCCGCTCGCTCTTGGGCTTGCCGGTGTCGCCCCGGTAGTAGCGCTCTTCGACATGCACCACCCCGCGAACCAGATCCACGCTCCGCCACTTCAACCCCAGGATCTCCGAGATCCTCATCCCGGTCGAGACCGCGGTTTCGACGATCAGGCGGACCAGACCAGGCAGACGCTCGAGCAGCCTGCGCAGCTCCTCGTCGGTCGGAATTCGCTTTTCGTACTTCACCTGCTTCCTCCCGATCCGGACCCGGGTGACCGGGTTCCGGCGGTCCCAGTAGTTCCAATCCATCGCCTTGGTGAACATCGAGGACAACACCGCTTTCATCGCCCTCCTGGTCCACCACGCGAACCCTGCGGTCGCCTTGGCGTTGAGAAACGCCTGCACCTCCAGGGTGCCGGCGTCACACAGCCGCTGGGCCCCCAGGGCCGGCAGGATGTGGTTCTTGAGCAGGCAATGCTGCTGCTCTCGTCCCCCGGGCGCCAGTGTTGGCAGATGCTGCCGCTCATAGACTTCGGCGAAGTCCGCGAGCCGAATGTGGTCGCGGACGGTGTAGACCTGGTGATTCACTTCTTCGAGCACGCGAGCGCGCTCGCGCAACGCTTCGCGTTTCGTCACTTCGTCGCAATTCCCGAGTGGGTGCCATACCTCCTTCCGGATGATCTTTCCTTCGTCGTCGACAACCCTGATCCGGTACCGGATGTACCAGTAGGGCCTTTTCCCATCGTGCCGAAGCAGTTGGGGATTCTGAAACTCTCGCTTGGCCAATCGAGCTCCTTGGATTGGCTCGACGAGGATTGGCTCGGGGCTAAGAGTACCACAGTGGGGCGCACTTCGGCTGGCCGCCTGTCGGGCGATGGGGGCTGGACGGAATGGGACTTGGTCGCCCATCGGCTGCTACCTACTGTCGTCGCACGCCAGCCTGGGTGCACAATAGGTGGATGAGAGCGTTCTTGGAGGCCGCTGATGCCCCCGTCGGACACACACTCTACCCGGCGCGCTTCACAGGGATGGATTCGGAGCGACCAGTTGAAGCTGCCACGACAGCACCTGGAAGTCGCGGAGGCAGACTGCTTTCTGGACTACCTGTTCTCAGCCATTGCGCGGCGCCCAGCGCGTCTAAACGTGCGGGAAGGTATCCGGGTAGCCCGGTACCTCCGGGGGCTCGCCGGGGAGGCCAGTCCCGGCCCTAGGAGAGCCTTGCTGGAGTGGCTGGGGAGCGTGATCTGGGGACTAACCCTGCAATTCGCTCCCGCCGGACGCGGTAGCAAGGAGGAAGTGCTGGCCTTCCTTGAGCGGCACGCGGGCACCTACCTGGCGGCGTTCGATGTCGGAGCGTTGGTGCGAGACATCCGGGAGTCGCCGCCCCCGGCGACGAACTCCAGAAGTCCCAGGCCACCGCGGTTGCTCTCGCGGCGTCTGTCTGCATACGGTGACGGCCCGGCTCAACGCCGGGACGACCTTTCCGAACGGATCTTCGCAGCCTACTACGGTCTGCGCCGGGCCGGGGTCCGCGGAGCGAGAAACCGCATCGCGGAGGCGCTGAATCGGCGCGGGCTGGGATTGTCGGGGCCTCACGTTCGCTCACCGGTCTGGGGCCCTGGGGAGGTGTACGAGCGGGTGAAGCAGTACCAGCGGAGCTTCCAACGCTGCTTCAAGGACCGCCAGCAAGCCCTGGCTTGGCGCGAGGGCGTCATCGACAAGTGGGTGAGTTCATTTCGCGATTCTCTGACCGTGGCTGGAGATACTCTGGCCAAGAGTGTAACGCCCTCAGGCTGAAGGACTTCGCCATTCCGAAAGGGAATTTCGGGGGGGATTATGGAACCGCCGGATGCCGATATATATATGAATACCAATTGGAATACGTTCGGGGTGCCCCTCGCCGAAGGGGCAAGACGCTGAATCGCCGGTCGATGTTACCCGGTGCCGGCCGCTTCAAACCTGGGCTCGCGTCGTCCCCCGTTCGAATTCAGCCCGCCTCCCCTCTCTCAACCCTCTTCGAACTTTCTCCACGGCTCTCTCGAAGCTTCCTGACGTGCCTGCCAGCGCACACGCGCTCAACCCTGGTCGAAATGGAGAACAACCCAGGGCCGCGACCCGCTGAGATCAAATGACTTGGTGGATTGCGTGGCACCCTCCGTCCTGTCAACCGACCTCCCAGCCGTTGATGAGCGGTTGAATAGATTTTCGAACTTGCCGATCTCCGGTTGACAGCCCGCCGGCCGGGAGACGGACACTGTGGCAGCTCACGACAGCCCGAGACGATCGCCGTCAATGTCGAGGCTAACCTGAAAACCGTGGAGTGGGGTTTCCAGGCATCGTTACGAACGCCAGGTGGCGTGTGATCACCAGTTCCCACCTTCCTACTCTGGCTCTGGGATGCGTGCGCCGCGAGGGCTGTTTCTAACCGCGTCAACCCACCAGATGCTGCGACCGAGTGCGTTGGCCGGCCGGCTGCGCCTTGAAGCAGTGCCGCTCCCCGCCGACTCCACCGGATTCCCGGTAGTCCTTCGGTTCCCCACGGCCCGTGCTCAGTCACCGCCTGGCATGGATGGGATTCCGGATAGGAACAAGCGGTTCGAACACCTGCCGCGTCGGATGCCCTTCCGCCAGTAGCCCTCCCACGGGAGCTCGCCAAGCGTATACTCAAGGGTGACCAGGATGCCAGCACGAAATCCGGGGGCAAACCTGTCGGCAGTCCGGATTCCGCAAGTCGGCACGTCCGGCTTGATGAGCGGGGATGGGAAACGGGATGGCGTTCTCGCCGGCGCCCGCGCCGATCCTCGACTCACCTGCGCTAGGTGCCTCGGAGGTTAAGAGGGGGACCCGCTCCGAATGGGGATCCCGGCTGATATCATCCCGTCGCAAGGAGGCCCCATGCGCGCTCTCCGATGGTGCGTGACAGTTGCTTTCATCATGGTGCTGGCGAGACCCGGCGGGGCCCAAACGGTGACGGCGGCCCTGACCGGCACCGTCATCGACAGCTCGGCGGCCGTAGTCGCAGGCATCAGCGTCACGGCCAGAAACGTGTCCACCAACCTGACCTTCACCACACGAACGAATGCGGCGGGAGTGTACGACCTTCTGTTCCTGCCCATCGGTTCCTAGGAGGTCACGGCCGAGGCGCCCGGGTTCAAGCGTGTAGTGCTCGGGCCGTTCCAGTTGGAGGTCAACCAGCGTGCCCGCGTCGATCTGCGGCTGGAGGTCGGGGCGGTGACGGAATCCGTGGAGGTTCGCGACATCGCGCCCATCCTGCAAACCGACAGCGCCCAGACCGGAGACACCATCAATGCCACCCAGGCCTCGTCGCTGCCGCTCAACGGCCGCAACATCGCCGCGCTCACCCTTCTGAGGCCGGGCGTGGTCAGCCCCAATCCCGGATCCTTCTCCAGTCCCGCGCGGGCTTTCAGCGAGGGCCGCCCTTACGTGAACGGCAACCGTGAGCAGACCAACAATTTCATGCTGGACGGAGTGGAGATCAACGAGTCCACTTCCAACGTGGTCGGGTACAACCCCAATGTGGACGCGCTCGCCGAGGTCAGGGTGCTGACGGGGAACGCCGCCGCTGAGTTCGGGAACTCCTCCGGGGCGACCGTGCTAATGAGCCTCAAGAGCGGCACCAACGAATTCCACGGGAACCTCTTCGAGTTCTTCCGGAACGACAAGCTAGTGTCCCGTCCCACATAATAATTGACAATTGAACTCGAGCGTGTTCTAATAGGGCATGTTCGACCGCGCCGCCGCCTTGGCGCTCGATGAAACCCAAAAGCGCCAGTTGGGCTCTTTG
>Ga0315289_10007145_pt1 | contig 16329 bp, 11 predicted proteins | sample YL17G11_40_MG_FD_203452 | JGI IMG/M metagenome (GOLD analysis project Ga0315289, IMG submission 203452) | Sediment microbial communities from Yellowstone Lake, YNP, Wyoming, USA - YL17G11_40 | ecosystem: Environmental > Aquatic > Freshwater > Lake > Sediment | place: USA: Wyoming | collected... | reverse complement strand
CACGAGAAGCATGAACGGCAGCACTAGCAGCGCCGGAGGAGGAGGAGGAAGAAAAGGCGGCCGCCGCCGGCGCCGCCGCCGCAGCGGCCGCCGCCGCCGCCGAGGCCGAGGCCGCGGCCGCCGCCGCAGCCTCGAGCTCGGGCCAGGGGAAGCCCGGGCCGTCGCCGGCCCTCGGGACGGTCCCCGAGGCCTGCAGGGAGGCGAGCAGAGCCGCGGCGGCTGCCGTGGCGGCCCGGGCGCCGCAGAGCGGGAGGAGGAGGCGCAGGGCGGCGGCGGCGGCGAGCGGAGAGGCCGGCGCCGGCGGAGAGGGCTCGCCGCGCCCGGCGGCGACGGCGAGGAGCGCCGCCCCGGGCGCGGCGGCGGCGGCGGCGCTCTGCTCCGCGTCGGGCGACGACGGGGCCGCCCTCGTGAAGTCTGCGAGGGCCTTCGCCGCGCGCGCGAGCGCCGCGCCGTCGCCGTCGCCGCCGTCGGACGACGAGGAGAGCGAGCAGAGCGCCTCCACCGCGCCCCAGTCCCGCGCCCGGACCGCGACCGCGAGCGCGCAGAGCAGCGCGAGCGGCGAGGGAGGCGAGGAGAGCGGAGGCAGAGGCAGCGGAGCCGCGGGGAGGGGAGAAGGAGGAGGAGGAGGAGGAGGAGGCTGCTGCTGCAGCTTTTCCTCTCCCTCTCCCTCTCCCTCTCCCTGTTCTTTCCTCTCTCTCCTCTCCCCTTCCTTCCCTCCCGGAGGAGGAGAGGGGCGAAGGCGCGAGGAGGCGGCCGTCGCGGCCGTCCAGCGGCAGAGAGCGCCCTCTTCGCCGTCGCCCTCCGCTTCAGGCGGGGAGGGGGCGCAGGCCGCGGCGGCGGCGGCGGCGGCGGCGGCGGAGAGCTCCGCGGCGCGGGCGCGGAGAAGGGCCGACGAGAGCGGCGACGGGGCCGGCGGCGCCGCCTCCCTGCGGCCCGCCGCCGCGGCCAGGGCGGCGAGCAAGCCCCCCCGCGGGAGCAGCGGGGGCTTCGCCGCCCCCGCCGCCGTCGCCGGCGCCCGAGCGGCGAGGGCCCCGAGAGAGGAGGCGACCCTGCCGAGCTCCGCCGCGGTCGCGTGCCAGCCCGCGCGCTCGGCGGCCGCCGCGGCGCGCGCGAGGGCGCCGCCCTGCCCGCCCGGCGCCCCCTCCTCGAGGACGGCCGAGACGACGGCCGAGGCCGCCGCCGTCGTCGACGCTCCCGCCCCCATCCTCGCCGCCAGCTCCGCGAGCGCCGCGGCCGAGGCGACCGCCGAGGGGGGCAGCCGGGCGCGCCTCGCCTGCGAGGCGGTGGCCGCGAGGACCGCGGCGGGGAGGGGGCGGGGGGCGGGGGAGGGAGGAGGGGCGGCGGCGCCCGCGGCGGCGACGGCGGCGGCGGCGACGGCGTCCTCGAGGCAGCGGAGCAGCGCCTCCCCGCCCTCCCGTCCGGCCCGTCCGAGGGCCTCGACCCACCTCGAGAGCAGGGGCGCAGAAGAGGGGAGGAAGGGGGAAGAAGGGTCTTTCACTTCCTCGGCGGCGGCTGCGGTCGAGGCGGCGGCGACGCCGAGGAGCTTGGCCTCGACGACGACGGCGCGCCCCTCTCCCTTTCCTCCTCCTCCCGCCCTTCCAACCTTCGCCAGCGCCTCCAGACCGAGCCTCGCACTCTCGGCGGCGTCTGAGGGCCTCCCCCGGGCCAGGGCGTAGCAGGCGGCGTCGGCGAGGGCCGCAGCGGCGGCGGCGCGAGCGGCCGAAGAAAGGCCCTCCGAAGGGGCGGCGGCGGCGACACGGAGGAGCCTCGGCGCGGCCTCGAGGACGACCCTCTCGAACTCGTCCTCCTCCTCGGGCTCGCCCGCGGGGCCGAGGAAGGCGGCCCCGGCCCGCGAGGCGGGCGGCGCCCTCTTCCTCGAGGAGGAGATCGAAGGAGCGCAAGGCGAGGTGCCTTTTTTCTTGCCGTCGCCGCTCCGGTAGAGGAACTTTTTCGACGACGACGACAGCGGTGGCGACGGGCCGCCGCCGTCTCCGCCGCTCCCGCTCCCGCCGCCGCTCCCCCCGAAGTACGCAGCCATCAGCCCGCCTGAGGAGGTCTTCCTCCTCTTTTCGTCGTGGGGCGCAGCAGCAGCAGCGGGCGCGTCTCCGTCGTCGTCGCGATCTCCTCCGGCTCCTCCGGGGCTCGGAGCGGAAGCGGAAGCGGGAGGCGGCCGGAGCGCCCGGCGCAGGGCCCAGCGGCAGAGAGCGAGCGTCGCCGCCCCGCCGCCGCCCTCCCCTCCTCCTTCTCTCCCGCTCCCGCCCCGCTCCCTCTCCCTCTCGACGGCTTCGGCGGCGCAGAGGACCAGCGAGGCCCCCAGGTCTCCCAGGTCTCTCCCCGCGCCTGCGCCCGCGCCCGCGCCCCAGGCTCCTCCTCCTCCGCATCCGGAAGCGGCGTTGGCGGCGGAAGCGGCGTCAGTGGCGGCCGCCTCGACCTCCTCGAGGGGCATCATCGTCATTGAAGCCTCTTCGCTCGTCGGGCCGGAGTCGAGCACAGTCTCCGCCGCGAGGCGCAGCGCGGCGCGGCCCCTCGCGTTGAGGAGCAGAAACGGGGGGCGGCCCGCCGCTGCCGCTGCCGCCGCTCCCTTCTCGCCTCCGCCCCCGCTCTTGCTCCCGCTGTCCCTCCTTTCCTCCGCGAGGGACTCGGCCACGGCCCTGCGCAGCTCCGAGAGCCTGCGGGGCAAGGGAGAGGGAAGAGACTGAGGAGAGGCCGCCCGAAGCGCGGCGGCCGCAAAGGCGGCGACGAGCGTCGCCGGCGCCGGCGGCGGCGGAGGGGGCCCTCCTCCCTTTTCCGCGAGCAGCGCTCTCCGCCGCGTCGCCAGGTGGCGGGTCAGCAGCGCTGGGTCGAGGGCGAACTCGAACCAAGCGAGGATCGGGCGGTCCGGCAGAGGAGGACGAGGAGGTCGCGGTCGTTCGGCCGGCGCCGCTGCTGCTGCTGCCGCCGCTGCCGCCGCTGCCGGCGACGTCGCTCGGAAATCGTCGTCGTCGACGTGCAACGTCATATCGCTGCTTTGCTCTTTCGGATCCCTTTTTTTTGGCTCTTCTGTTCTGATCAGCGCTGAGGGATCATGACGATGTCAATATCTGAGCGCAAGGGGTGCGATCTCTGGGAGCAAAGAAGCAGCGGAGGTGGCTGCTGCGTGCTGCAAGGGGGAGAGAGATCGAGCTTTTTTTTTCCCCCCTTTCTTTCGGCGATGCATAGTGCACCTCATTTTTCTTCGGAGAGAGACCGGCCGGTCAGAGGGGAAAAAAAGGCTCGTCATTTCACCTCTGTCGGTAGGCACCGCTCTCCCTCCCAGCGTGCGCGTTCTTGCCCCATCGCAGGTACGAATGGGTCATGCTTCGGTGTCCGGTGGCGGAGACATATTGGCGCGCCAAGAGCGAGAAATGGCCCGGAGGTTGACTTGACCGAGAAGAGAGAGGAGCGAGCGCCATGCGAAGAAGCCGGCCGCCGTGCTCTCCAATGGGAGACGAAGAGAAGCCTCCGCAGCGACACGGCTCACCCCTCAATTCGTCCCGATTCCCACATGCGGGCATGTAACTCACATCAGCCTCCTCCCTCTGCTATGATCGAATTCCCTTCAAAAAAACACCAACAACAGGGTAGTATCGCGCTTTTCTTTTTTTTGGCTGAAGCAGACTTGGCGTCGTCGTCGTCGTCGTTTGTCGCCGACCACCTCCAAATTATCGATTTCGCAACGGCTCTTTTTCCTCTTTGAAAGAGCCATGCACCACCCAACCCTCGTGGGAGGCGTCTCCTCGACAGGCTCCATGGCTCTCTCGAAAAAACGGTAAGGGACGAAACTCGCGAGGTCCAACGGGAAGCGGCGAATAGCAAGCGTTGCGGTATCGAAAAAAGTTCATGTCATCGAGGGCGACGACAGCTCAGCTTTTTTTTTCTCCCCTTTTTCTCAACCCCGAATAAACTCTCCTATTTTCTCCCCTAAAAAACACAGCCACGGCCACCGCCGCAAGGCAGCGACCCCGCTTCGAGCCCCCGAGGCCGCCTCGCCGGAATGGTACAACGAGGTGCAGCTTCCTCTCTTGGTCGCGAGGCTCTTGAACACCGACGCGAGTCATCACGCTTCCCATCACCACCACCACCGGCATCGTCGTCGGAGCTCGTCGCTTTCTCCCTCGGCCTCGACCTCCTCCCTGGACTCCGCCTCCGGCGCCGCCGCGACGAACGGCGGCGAAGGCAACGTCTGCTCCAGGTGCGCCTCGGAGAAGACGCCGATGTGGCGCCGGATGGGAGGCGTCCTGCTCTGCAACGCGTGCGGGCTGAGGGCGCGCCGAGCGGCGGCGACGCAGACGCGCGACGAGCTCGTCGCGGCGGGCAAGGGGCGGGTCGTCGCCGCGGCGGAGGCGGCTGTGGCCGCCGCCAACGGCGAGAACGCTTTTGGTCGCTCCAGGCTGTCGAAGGCTTCGACTGCGCACCACCAGCAGCATCTTTCGGTCGCCGTCGCTGCCGCTGCCGCCCCTGTCGCCCCCGCGGCCCCTGCCTCGGCGGCGAGCGACGCCACCGCCGTCGGAGGGGAAACTGACGGCGAAAACGAGGCGGAAACAGAGCAGCAGCAACAGCAGCTTCAGCAACAGCAGCCCTGCCTTGCAACGACCGCTGCTGTCGCCTTCGCCGCCGTGGGCGCTTGAGGAAAGGTTAAAAAGGGAATGAGCGAGAAGAGATAGGAGAAAGGAGGCGCATTTCCGACCTCTTGTCGTTTGCGTTTTTTTCTTCCTTTTTCTCTTCTACTTTCTCGCTCTTTCCTTTCTTTTTTCTCTTCCTTCCTTTCACAAAACAAAAACGCACTCCCATAATTTGCCTTGTCCCGCACCATTTTATATTCGTCCATCATTCAAAAGAACCGATTCATTTGGAAAGCTGTCCGATTCCGCGACCCTTCTTATTAGATTAGAAAAAAGAGGGTTTTTTGTCGATACTTCCATTCTTTATTTCGATTTCTTTTCCCCTTTCAAAGAAAGCGTTTTAGGATTTCGAGGGTGCGTCTAGGAAGCACCGTCACTCTCAAGTACTCAAACACAGCAGCAACATAAAATTAGAGTTAGACTTATTATATATGTCCAAGGGAAAAAAGTGGCGGCGGCGGGCGAAAGCAGAGTAGTTTAGTTTCGTCCGCCACCTCCGCACTCCCTCGTCCCCTCCCTTTGCATTTGTTTCAAAACCCTCTATTTTTCAACACACTGCTGCGGTTGTTTTCCCCGTCATTATCGTCCGTACCCTCCCCCACGGAAGCGAGCGCGGAGAGGCCGAGAGTTGGGAAAAGTCTCCGCCTTTCCGCTTCTCTTCCCCGCCAAACTCAAAACTGTAATCTACACCCCCCCTCAAAAACCCGTTGAAACTTTCAAAGACGACGATGAAGAGGATTCACGAATTCACACGAGCAACAAAAATCTGGGCGGGACAAAATCGGACCCCTCTCTCGCCTGGGGAGAAGAAGGGGGGAAACGAAACAAAAAAAGATGGGGAAAAAATTCCTCTCAAAGCCTCGCCGCCGCACCCGTGCCGCCGCCGCCCTTCTTCCTTCCTTTCTCCTTCCCCCCCGCGGCAGCACTCGAGCTCGAGTCCTCGATAAAGCCCACGACCACCGTGATGTCGTCCATCTTCCCTCCCCTGTAGTTGTAGCCCATCGCCTGCGCCGCCACGGCGAACGGCGTCGCGGCCTGCTGGTCCGCGGCCCTCCGCCGCGCAAACGCCGCGACGGCCTCGGCGGCCTCGCTCGGACCGGCGCCGCGCGCCTTGGAGAGCGCCGCCAGCCTCGCGACCTCCTCGGCGAACACGTTGTCGAAGAGGCCGTCCGTGCCGACGACGACGACGTCCCCGGGGCTGGTGCGCAGCAGGAACTCCTCGGCGTCGGCGGGCGAGTCGGAGGCGGAGCCCGCGGCGCCGAGCTGGAAGGGGAAGTTGAAGCCGTGCTGCTGCTGCGGCGACTTGAACGCGACGCGCCCCTCGACCTCGCTGCCGCTGTTCTTCCCGTCTCCGTGGCTGCTCCCGCCGCCGCCGCCGCCTCCTCCTCCGCCGACGACGACGAAACCGGAGTCTCCCAGGTTTGCCGCGGCGAGCTCGCCCGTGCGGGGGTTCAGGGAGAGCAGGCAGGCCGTCGCCGAGCCCTGCGCCGTCGTCCTCGAGTGGCCGACAGTGAGGACCGCCTTGGGGTCGACAAAGAGCGGCGACGACTTTGTGTCGTCACCCTTTGCTCCTCCCCGCTTCTTCCGGGCCTCGGCCGTCGCCGAGGCCGCGGCGTCGCGGCAGTTGAGCATCAGCGACCGGGCGTACTCCCCGGCGTCGATGCCGAGCTCGCCCCAGCCTCCGACGCCGTCGGCGACGCCTTTTCGAAGTTTTTTTGTGGAAAGTTTTTGTGGAAAAAGGTGAGTTTTTGTTTCTTCTCCTTTTCTTCTTCGCTCGTTCGTCCTCTCGCTGGGGGGAAAAAAAATCTCGAAGTCCAATTCTTCTTCTTCCACTCACCGAGCGTCAGCCCGTCGTCCGAGACGAAAAACGCGTCTTCCCCTCCCTTTGCCACCTTCTCGGGGTGGGGCAGCATCGCGGCGCCGGCGCTGAACCGGAAGCGGTGGCCGCTCTCGCCGCAGTCGTTGTCGCCTCCGCCGTCGGGAGAGGAGCTGTCGCTCCCGCCGCCCTTTGCGACCGGGACCGCCGAGGCGGCAGCAGCAGCCTTGTCCGCTCCTCCTCCGGCGCCGGCGGCAGCAGAGGAGAGGCACGCGCCGCCTCCGGCCTCCGTCGCCGCGGCGGAGCACTGCGCGGCCGAGAGGAAGGGGTTGCCCGAGGCCGCGGCGAACGCGGCGAGGCCGTTGCTCCCTCCTGCCGCTCCCCTGCTGCCACCGGAGAAGAGGGCCACCGCCGGGGCGGCGACGCAGAGGCCCCAGGCGAAGGGGTCGGACTGAGATTGATTGGAGAGGAGTTGGGAGAAGAGAAGAAAGAGTTGGTCGAGGTTTAGAGAGAGAAAGGAAAAGGAAAAAAAACGCCGACCTCCTCTCGCGTCACCATCTCTCCTTTTCTCCGTTCTCTCCCTCTCCCTGTCGCCGCAGAGGCGTAATTCCGCTCACCTGCGCAGCTGCGATCCTCAGCGAGGCGGACAGCGCTGCAATACCGCCCAGGGCCAGCCTGTGGTTGTTGCGGAGGCCCGCGGCGGCCGCGGCGAAGGCGCGGCGGGGCCCCGCAGCCGGCGAGGGCGGCGTCGATGCCGACGACGACGAAGACGCCGCCGAGGAGGACGAGACAATGCTGCCCGCCGTGGCCACGCCCGCCGCGAGGGCTCGGTGGCCCGCGCAGCTCATCTTCGCGTTCGTCGCGAAGGTGAGGAGCAGCGACGAACGCTGCGCAGAGGTGGCGCGCGTCGAGGAGAGAATGACGTCGTAAAGGAAGGGATGGGGAATCAATTTGATGATTGGGGAAAAAGTATTTATCTGCCGGGTTTTTTTTTTTTTTTTTCTCGACCACATCCTCCTCTTCCTCCTCCGAGGCCGTTCCTTGTCCAAATCCGCGTTTCCCACCCTTTTTTCATTCCGCGGTGGCAAAATAACAAGCAAATAAAGAGAGAGCCTCGTAGAGATTTCAATCCTTAGGAAAAGAATGCTTTTTGATACAAGTGATTCTTCATCAGACCTCGCCGCCCTTGCCGACGACGCCGCTGCCCCGGTGCTGAGCCGCAGCGGAACCACCTCCTCCTCCACCTCCCACGCTGGGCGTGGGAGAGGGGCTCCGACGCAGGTGCGGCAGGAAGGCCGCGGAGGCCAGGGCTGCCGCAGCGGCCGCGACGCTCCCTCCGGACTTGCGAGGCGAGCCGAGGGCGCCGGCGGCCGAGGCGCACGCCATCGCTGCTGCCGCCGCCGCCGAGGTCGCTCCCCCTTCCGCCGCAGCGCCGCCTCCCCTCTTCTTGCCTATAGGAGAGGGCGTCGACAGGGCCCGCACGACGTCCATGGAGGTTGGCCGGTGGCTTGAGTGCCGCTGGTTGTTGTCGGGGGAGGACGAGGTCGAAGCGGGAGCGGCGGCGCGACCCTGTTTTTTTTGTTTTTTTTTGTTTGTGAGCCCGCGAAAGCTCTTTCTTCTTCTTCCTTCTTTCTCTCGTTCTTTCTCTCTCCTCCAAACTCCCTCGCACCTCCCCCGAAGAGATGACGGCCCCGCGGAACAGCGGAGGACCGACAATCATGTTTATGACGATGACCGCCGCGGCGGCGGCTGCGAAATCGTCCCCCCAGCCGTGGGGGCGGTGGTGGTGGTGGCTCTGGGTTTGAGAGACGCCTCCGACGCCTCCCGCCGCCGCCGCCGCCGAAGAAGAAGAAGCCAAAGCCGGATCGGCCACCTGCGGCATCGGAGGCGCGAACCGCGCGGCCACGCTCCTCGCAAGCCCCAGCGCCACGCCCGCCTGGGTGACCATGCCTTTCCAGACTTTCTCTGGCGAACTCGACCTCGGGACGCCCGCGATCCTGACCCCCACGGTCGAGCCCAGATAGACTCCAACGAGTCTCGCCGCGGCGACAGCCGCGGCCGGGCCCGCCGCGCGCCTGAGGGCCGCGAGGCGCAGCGAGGCCCCGGCCAGCGAGAAGAAGACGACGTTGATGGCAGGGGAGGAGATCCGCAGCGCTGCCTCGAGCCGCTCCCTGGAGAGGCGGGAGGGAGGCGTTTCCGCTGCCACCACGGCAGCCGCCGCCGGGCCCGAGGGCGAGGAGAACGGCGAGGGGGAGCTCGTCGCGCTCCCGCCTCCGCCGTTCCCTGCGTCTCTGCTGTCGTCGTCGCTGCTTCGCTTCGGGGCCCGCGGGGAAGCCAGTCCAGCAGCTGCTGCTGCAGATGTCGAAGCAGCAGCGCCCCCTGTGCCCGGAAACAAGTCGCCGAAGTTGGCCGCGACGGCCCCGGCGGCGACGCACGCCAACAGGGGCTCTCCGCCCGCGGCCTCGGCCAGGGCGTGCGTCGCCGCCGCGGCGGCAAGCACCGCGGCGCACCGCAGGGCGGGCTCGAAGAAGTGGCGCTTAGACGCCAGGTAGCTCGCGACCCGCGGCGGGAGGAGCGCCAGCGGGGAGGCGGCGGCGGCGGCGGGGTGGCGCCCTGCCGCAGCCGCCGCCGTCGCCCCTCCCGGCGCCCTCTCCCTCCTCTTCCTCGTCGCCTTCAGGAGGGTCGACAGCGCCGCCCCAGCCGCCGAGCCCACCGAGGCAGAGAGCAGCAGGGCGAAGAGCGCGGCGGCGAGGGCGTGGCGGTGCCCGAGGGAGAGTAGGGAGGACCTCGAGGAGGAGGCCGAGGAGGCGGCAGACGCGAGAGAAGAAGACGAGGCGTCAGGAACGACGCCCCCCCCCGCTGCCGCCGCCGACGAAGCTAGACTCCTCCTCCGCAGCGCCCCCGCGGCAAGCTCCTGGTTCATCGCGAACGCCACGAACACCAGCGCGTCCTTGGCGATGACCACGGCCATCTGGGGACGTGGAAGAGTGGGAGATGGATAGAGGAAGAGCGGGAAAAAGGAAGGGAGAGATGAAAAGGAGTAAGTTTTTTTCTTTTTCTCGTCGCGGCGCGCCTCGAAAGGGGAAAAAAAAGGGAAAACAGAGGAGAAAAAGAAAAACCTCGAAAGAAAACTCTCTCACCACCAGCGAACAGAAGGCGCCGGCGCCGTTGGTCTCCTTGAGGACGGCGACGGCCGCCGCGGGCGAGCGCGCGCCGGCTATCGTCGCCGCGAGCGTGAGCGCCGCCAGCCGCGTCGCCTCGTCAGTGCCGTTCTCTCCTCCTCCGTCCCCCCGCCCCTTTCCTTTTCCTCCGCCGGCAAAGGCGTCGAGCGCCCAGGGGCACGCCGCCAGCAGCGCGGCCACGCACAGCCACGAGCCCGCGAAGACGGAGAGCGACAGCGTGGCCACCTGCCTTCCCGTCCTCCGCAGCTCGCGGGCGCGGAGCTCGGCGCCAGCGGCGAGCGCGACGGCGGCGAGGGCCGCCGCGTCCAAAAAGCCGAGGCGAGAAAGGTCCCTGCGCGAGAGCAAAGCAGCGCAGTCTGGGCCGAGGGCGGCCCCTGCTGCGGCGTAGCCCGTGACGGAGGGGAGGCCGAGGGACTGGGCGGCGCGGCCTGTGTTTTTTTTGGGCGTGTTTGGAGAGGGTGAGTTTTTCCCCCCCTTTCCCTTTCAGTTTCGGCGTCGTCGCCATCGCCGATTCTTTTCGGCCCCCCCCCACCCCAAATGCGGTCGTCTCTGCTCTCGCTCGGGACCTCACCGGAAGCCAACAATCCGGGTGACATCGCGGCAAGTTTGACGAGCGCAATCGCCGTCGCCATGGTTGTCGACGAAGCCACTTTGGAAGTCCCTTCGCCGGGCGGCGGATGGAGAAAATGATTTCCCGCCCTTGTTTTTTTTCATTCTCTCTCTCTCTCTCGTTTCCCTTTTTTTTACAAACACACCGCCCCGCTTTCGGTGCACTCCGGAGGCCACAGCACCTCGATCTCCTCCGCCGCCGCTGCCCCGCCTTCTTCCCCCTCAAAAACGGAGAGCGCCCTGTCCGTCGAGTTCGTGTCGCTCAGCTCCAGGTTGAGAAAGTCGACGCCCCCGTCTTCTCCGCCGCCGCCGCCGCCGCCGCCGCCGGGGGCCCTGCCAGGGAGGCCCCCCTGCCCCTCCCCGGCCCTCCCGGGGGCGTCGAACAGCGGGCCCGCGTGCCACGTCCCCCTCCTCAGCGTCACGGCGACCCTCGGCGGCACGCGGAACGCCGCGAGGTCGGAGGCCGCCGGGCGCGCGACGCCCGGCCGCGCGACCGCGAGCAGCCACGGCAGCGTCGCGCCGAGGCAGCACAGCGTCTGCGTGACCCTGTCGTGCCTCGCCACGTCCGAGAACCTGCGGCCCCTGTCGGCCGGGAGCCGCATCACGTACAGGCGCGGGACGGAGGAGGAGGGGGAGGAGGGGGAGGAGGGGGAGGAGGGGGAGGCTGGAGACCCCCCGCTGCTCTCGAAGCCCTCGAGCCTGGGCTCGAGCGAGGGTTGGAACTCGTCGCCGTCGCCGCGCGGCTCGACGACCCAGCCGAATGGGCGGAAGGCCTCGGCGGAGATCGGGGCCGCGACCAGCTGCGTTATCGTCATGCTTGCTGCCGAGTCGAACCAGTTCCACAAACGGAGGGAAGTCGAAGAGCGCGCTTCTTCGGTGCGTCGCGAAGATGTGGGAGAGCGATCCGAAGGCGAGAAAAAGAGGCGAAAAAAAGGGGAGGAAATTTTTCTTGTGCTTTTGTGCCTCACTTTAAAAAAAAAACTCTCTCTCTTCCCACCTCTTCCCCCCTAGTCACCTTTTCGCGGAATCATCAAAATGGCCTTTGCTATCAAGCCCCTCACCGCGAGGCCCATGGGTGCGTCGCTGGCGGGAATGCTCGAGGAAAAGACGAGGACGCGCGGGGAAGGAAGGCTGAGTTCGAATGTGGTCCTTCCTTCCTGTTTTCTTTCAGGGAGAGAGCTTGCTTGCTTGCTTGCTGCTCACGCCCCCTTCCCCTCCGCGGCCTCGAGGCACGCCAACTTCGATCGCCCTTCCTCGCCCCCTTTACGTGGCGATCGAAGACCTCGATCTGCTCTCGCGGAGAAGAGCGCACGCGCGCGCTTGCCCTTTGCCCCTGAGCTCGCGAAAAACGAAGAGTTCAGTTTCTCTCTCTCGCATTCATCGTCAAGTCTCACCCTCAAACTTCTTTGTTTTTCCCAACTCTCATCAACACCTCCTTCGACAGCCCGCCGCGCCATCGCTGCCCGCCCCGCTGCCCGTCGCGCCGGCGTCGTCGTCGCGTAAGTGACGGTCGAGAGTTAAGAGCAAAAGCGAAGCATGACACAGAGCGAACAAGCCTTCTTTCTTCTTCCTTCTTCACCGCCATCGAGCTTTATCGTCACCCTTTCCTTTTTTCCCCTCGTCGTTTTTTTCCTTCCTCTCTCTCAACCTCAAACCCTCTTTAACCCCCAACCCCCTCTTCACACACAACCTACCTCGCAGCGCCTCCGCCGGCGGCCCCTACTCCTGGCTCCGCAAGGACCCCCTCGTCCTCGCCATCGGATTTCTCGGCTGGACAATCCCGGCCGCCTCCCCTTCCCCCTCGTTCGGTGGCGGCTCGCTCTTCGGCGGGCTGCTGGCCGAGACGAGCGCGGGCCTCGCGCAGTTCCCGACGCCTCCCGCGATGGACTCGCCTTTCTGGATCTACCTGATCACCTGTGAGTCGGTTCTCGTCTTTTGGGGCTTCGTTCGTGTCGAGAAAAAGAGAGAAGAGGAGAAAGTTTTTTTTGTTTCTCTCTTTCGCTCATTCCTTAAAAAAAAAAAAAACCCGAAAATTAAAATAACCAAAAAAAACTCAAAAACCAAAACAACAGACCACGTCGGCCTCTTCGTCTGCCTGACGCTGGCCCAGATCGGCGTGCAGGGCCGCAAGCAGGGCTACTTCTGAAAGAGGAGGGAAAGAGAGAGAGAGGAAGAGGAAAACGGAAGGAGAGAAGAGAGCTGTTTTTCTTTTCTTTTTGCTCGTTCCGAGTCCACTTTTTGTTTCTGCGCGACACTCCTTTGTTGAGATGAAAAACAAAACAAAAACAAAGAAACGCGAAAGAAATCTCAAGACCTTTTCCTTGTTTTATTTTCTTCATCCGTTGTTTTTCAGATTGGCTGTTTTATTGCACAGGGGATTGAGGGTGAAGGAAAAAAAGGCAAGAGAACAAGGAACGAGGCTACGGAGAAATCAAGTCAAAATTTATCTCTTCTCTTCTTCTTCTTCTTCTCCTCTTCGTTCACCGAAAGAGCGGCACCGGCGGAGGCACCGATCCCTCGGGCGGAGGGAGCAGCTTGCTCAGACCTCCGTGAGGCGTGCTCCCGTCCCTGTACAGCGACGATGACGAGCCCGAGCGCGCGATGGCGGCGGCGGAATTCGGAGAAAGGAGTCCGTCTGCGTTTCCGACGCCCGCGTTTTCCGCCGCCGCCGCCGCCTCAGCCGCCGCTGCGAGCGAGAGCGCCAGGACGATGCCCTCGCCCCTCCCTTCCCCGGGGGCTGCCCTGGGGGGCGTCGTCTGCCTCCCGGGAGCGGGGGGAGGGGGAGGAGAACGGCGCCTCTCGTGGAAGCCGCCGCCGCTGCCGCCCTCGCGCGAGAGCGGGCGGCCGCTGCCAGGGCCGCCGCCGCCAAAGCCGACGCTGCCCGGCGGCATCGCCCGCGGCGCGACCCCCCCTCCTCCTCCGGCGCGCCTGCGGCCACGAGAGTCGAACGAGCCGCAGAGAGCTCCAGGAGGCGCCGCCGCCGCGGCGAGCGCGTCCAGCAGCGGCGAGAGCAGCGACAGCGACGACGAGCGGGCAAGGGCCGCCGCGGCCGCGCGCTGCTGCTGCTGCTGCTGCCGGCCCTCTCGCTCGAGCGAGGGAGGCTGCCGGAGCGAGGGGGGGCCCTGGGCCTGGCTCCGGGCGCCGGGGCCGTTCCTCGGCGCCCTCGAGCGCGGGCGCGGCGGCCTCGCTGCCCCTCCCTTGGCCCCCCCCGCGCCCGCTCGCTGTCGCGCCGCCGCGGCGGAAGAGGGCGGGAGCGGGATCACGGCGGGGGCGGCGGCGGCGGCGGGAGAGGAGGGCGCCGTCCTCGCACCCTGCTGCTGCGGAGCGCCGGCGGCCGCGGCGCCGGCGGCCTCTGCGGCCTCGGCGGCCTCGGCGGCGGCAGCGGTGGAGGCGGGCGCGGGAGTCGGGGACTGCGGCGGCGGAGAGGTCGGGGCGGCGGCGGGGGCGGCGGCGGCTCCAGCCTCAACAGCCTCTGCAGCCTCCGCTCCTTCGGCTGCTGCTGCTGCTGCCTCCTGGGCCGCAGCGGGAGAGCCCGACGCGGCGCGGGCGGCCTCCTTCGCTCCCTCCTCCTCGGCAGCGGCGGCGGCGGCGGCGGCGGCGGCGGCGGCAAGAGCTCCTCCCTCCTTCTCTCCCTCGCCGGCCTCGACCTCTTCCTCGCCGCCGCCTTCGTCGTCGCCGCTCCTCCTCGAGGAGTCGCGCCTCTTCGCGTCGCGGCGACCGGAGGAAGAGGCGTTTTGCTGCTGCTGCTGCTGCTGCTGCTGCTGCTGAGAGCCGCTGCCTCCCTCGGAGCGAGCGCGCTTCAGAGTCTCCGGCGCCGTCGTCGCAGTCGCCGTCGCCGCCGCCGTCCCCGTGGTGGGCTCGGCGGCCACGGGAGCCGCGGCCCTCGCCGGCTGCCTCCGCAGCGGCGTCGGACGCTCCCGAGGGGCCGTCCTAGTGCGGCTGCCGCCGCCCCCGCTCCCTCCGCTCGCTCCTCCTCCTCCTCCTCCCGCTTCCTTTGACGAGCGATCCCTCCTCGGCGCGGCGGCGGCGACGGCGTTGGCCGCGTCGCCGCCGCCGCCGAAGAGCGGCTGCTTCACCTTCGGCTCCCAGGCGCCGTCGCCGAGGTACTTCCAGTCTCTGCCCTTGTAGCTCCCGCGCCAGAGCCTGTCGGAGCGGGAGGGGACCCAGACGAGGACCGCGGGAGGGGGGGTGGCCTCGGAGTCGTCGGAGTCGGAGCCGCCGACGGAGTCGTCATCGTCGTCGTCGTCGTCGTCGGCGGCACCTTTCTTCGCCGCCGCCGCGCCTTTCTGTTTCGGGCCCGACGCCGCCTTGCCGTCGTCGTCGCCGCTCTCGGCGGCAGCCTCATTCTCGTCTTCGAGGTCGACGCCGAACTCAGCGAGGACCAGGGCGGCGGGGACCCCCCCCTGAAAGTCGATCCCGACGCGGGCGCCCTCTCCCGCGCCGGCCCCGGCGCCGCCGCCCTCCTCGGCGGCGACGCGCCCTCTGTACCATGCCTTGCCGACCCTGACCATGGGCAGTCTAGGAAGGGCGGGGAGCGGGCGGAGGAGGACGGCGGCTGGAGCTCCTGCTGCTCCCGTCGCCATCGCGGCGTCGGCGGCGGCGTCGTTGTTGTTCGCGGCGGGAGAGGAGGGTCCGGCCGCCGCCGCCGCCGCCGCTCCCGCCTCCGGCTCCTCCTTGGAAGAGACGCGCTGCTGCGGCGCCGCGGGAGGAGTGAGCACAGCTGCCGCTGCCGCGTCGAGGGCTCGCGCTCCGGCCCCGCCGTCGCCACACTCCTGCTCCCTCCTCTGCCGCTTCCCCTGCTGCTGCTGCTGCTGCTGGGGCGGAGACGCCGAGCGCTGGCGCGAGCCGCTCCGGGTCTTGCCGTTGCCGTTGTTCGCGCCGGTCGGGGGGCGTGCCGCGGCGCGGCTGTCGCGGCTGCGGTCCCGGTCTCTAGCGCGCGGGCCGCGGGAGGAAGAGGCGTTGTTGTCGGCGGCGGCGGCGGCGCTCCCGCCGCCCTCGCTCCCGCTCGCCCCCTTGCTTCCTCCCCCGCGCTGCGCCGGTGTCGCCGGCGGCGCCTTCGGTCCCCCCTGCTGGGCAGCGGAGACCGTCGAGGCGTCGGCCCTGGGCCTCTTGGACGCCGGGGAGCCGCCGCCGCCGCCGCCCGAGGCCGCCCCCCCGAGCGCGCCCGCCGTCTCGCGCGGCCGCTCCTCGGGCGGCGAGAAGAACTCGGTCTGCCTCCTCGCGCGGGCTCTGGCGCCTGCCGCCGGGGGTCCGGCGCTGTTCAGCTCGGCGTGGAGCCTGCGGGCAAGCTCGGCGTCGGCGTCCACGTCGACGGTTGGGGGAGGCGGGGGCGGGGGAGGGGGAGCGGCGAGGGAGGCGCGGGTCGCACGGCCTCCTCCTCCGCCGCTTCCGTTGCCGCTGCCTCCGCGGGAGGAGGACATTTCGCTTTTGGTTTGCGCCTTTTTCCTCCTTCTCCTTTCTCTTCTGTTGGAGCGTCTCTCTGTGGAGAAGAGCTGTTGGGAGATTGGCGTTCGCGAAGAAGATAGAGAGAGCCGCGGCGAAGTCCGAGTGAGAGAAAGAAGAAGAGAGAGAAAGAAACCAAAAGCAGCCTCCGAGCGCTTCGCCCTCTCTGGTTTGCCGCCGGCGTCCAATCTGCTGCTTTTCAATCGCGAAAAAGAGGGCGCGTGCTTCCTTTTCCCTGCGTTGCTTTCTTCTCCAACAACGCGCAGGGCCGAGAACGCCTTTGTGTCTTTTCGAAGAGCGCAACGTCAGGGCAAGAGCACCAAAGAGAGAAGGCGCTGGGCGAAGAGAAGAAGAGAAGCAAAAAAAGGCGTCGTCATTTTCTCGTCACCGAGCTGGCCGCGGCGCAAGGAGGAAAAACAAAAGCGGAGATTACGCCGCCGTTTTGGCGGACGGGCGCCCTTGCGTCGTTCTGGATCCTTCGCGGGATTAAGGAATTCACAGTCAAGCCATCCGGGAACGCGGATCCAAGGGGCTGGAGGGATCTTGGACCAAGGGCGAAGGAGGACGCAAAGCGTCGCCCGACAGCATCAAGCAAAGAAAAGGAGAAGTCGAGCGGCCTTGCCGAAGAAGGAATCCGCTC
>Ga0315289_10007143_pt1 | contig 16333 bp, 17 predicted proteins | sample YL17G11_40_MG_FD_203452 | JGI IMG/M metagenome (GOLD analysis project Ga0315289, IMG submission 203452) | Sediment microbial communities from Yellowstone Lake, YNP, Wyoming, USA - YL17G11_40 | ecosystem: Environmental > Aquatic > Freshwater > Lake > Sediment | place: USA: Wyoming | collected... | reverse complement strand
GCCGCCTGCATTACCATGCGGGTTCCGGGATAATTTAAAAGCTCCCCGTTTTTAAGCCGGGTGAGCGCGGTCAGGGGGTTAATCCCGGCGTTGATCAGGAGCTTGCCCCAGATGACTCCCGCCAGATTGGCGGTGGGATTGGCTTCGACCCCGCCCTGCCGGAGGGTGGTGACAATTTTTTCCACCCTTTCCGTCGGAGGGCCGGAGATTTCCCCGATGATGGTGTCGCCTTTCCCGGCGTGGCGGATCCGGCCCGGCCCGAGCAGGGTGGACCCCTGCGCGGTGCTTCCTCCCAGGGTCCGGTTTTTCCCCACCACCGCCGCGATTTTTTCCAGGTTCCCGATCCCGTTTTGCAGGGTGAGCACGAGGGCGTCCCGGGATGGAAGTTGTGCCGCGGCCTCGGCCGCGGCCTCGGTATGGTAGGACTTGACCGCGATGAGCACGAGGTCAACCGGGCCGATTTCCCGGGGATCCAGGGTGATCCGGGGGGAAAAATGTTGATCCCCGCTGATGCCTTCCAGGGAGATTCCGTTTCGCCGGATGATTTCCGCCCGCTCGGGATGGATGTCCAGGAGCCAGACCTCCTCCCCGGCCCGGTGGAAAAACCAGGCAAAAAGGCTGCCGGTGGCTCCGGCCCCGATGACCGTGATCTTCAAACTGCCTCCAAGTTTACTCTTTTGCCTGTTTAACATTATTATATAGCTTGGAAGGGAAGGAAAGAATTAACCGGCATTAAGGAGGGATAAACAGTGGGTAGGGATTTCGATTCCAAGTCTTTCGAGGAACAGAGCAAGAAATCTCTGATCGACGAGGAGATGGAAACCAAGTTCGGGCTCAAGCCGGAGGACGAGAGAATGCCCCCGGATCTGAAGGTCGAATTCAATGTGGTGGCCGGGCCCGACAAGGGAGCGAATTTCATGTCTGAGGAGCTTCCCATCTTCATCGGGAGGGAGAAGGACGCCACCGTGCCCTTGGCGGACAACAAGATCTCCCGAAAGCATGTCACCATCGTTTATAAAAACCACCGCTTTTTTATCATCGACCTGGGGAGCCGGAATGGAACCTGCGTGAACGGAAAAAAGGTGGAAGGCGCGGCCCTCAGGGCCGGGGATCTGATCCAACTGGGTGATTCCGTCCTCAGCTTCGAGGTAAAACAGAAATAAGGCACGTTAAATCCCAGCCCGCCGATCGGTCCGCCCGGAAAGGACCGGGCCCAAAATCGAAACAGGTCCGTTCCCTATCGCGCCGGACCCCGTCGGTCCTCCTCCTCAGTTTAGGTTGCCCGAAAAATCTGGTTGATTCCGAGCACCTGGTCGGCTGCCTCGCCGCGGACGGGCTGGCCGTCACCACCCGGCTTGAGGAGGCGGACACGGTGGTGGTTAACACCTGCGCCTTCATCCGGCCGGCGGTGGAGGAGGCGGAAAATGCCATCCGGGAGGCTTTGGCCTGGAAGGCCGCGGGCCGGGTCCGCCGGGTGATTGTGGCCGGCTGCCTGCCCCAGCGGTTTCCCGATTCCCTGCCGGGGCAATTCCCCGACGTGGATGTCTTCCTCGGGTTGAATAGTTTCTCCCGGATCGCGGAGATCGTCAGGGGAAAGGAAACGGGCTTGGTGGATCTGGGTTCGCCCACCTGGCTGCCCGACCACCGCCTGCCCCGGGTGATTTCCACCCCGCCGTTTCGGGCCTATCTCAAACTCGCGGAGGGCTGTTCCAATCATTGCCGCTACTGCCTGATCCCGAAGATCCGGGGGGAGCTCCGGAGCCGGCCCCCGGATTCCATTCTCCGGGAGGCCCGGCGTCTGGCCCGCCAGGGAGTGAAAGAACTTACCTTGATCGCTCAGGATACAACGGCCTACGGAAATGACCTTAAAGATGGAACTAGTCTCTCCAGGCTCTTGAAAAACCTGGACCGGGTGAGGGGGGTCGAATGGATCCGGGTTCTTTACGCCCATCCCCGCGGATTAACCGAGGAGCTGATCGAAACCCTGGCGAAGGCCGAAAAGGTTGTTTCCTACCTGGACGTGCCGGTTCAGCACGCGAGCGACCGGATTCTGAAAGCCATGGGCCGGGGAGCTAACGGGAAGGAGATCCGCCGTCGGCTTTTAAAACTCCGCCGGAGAATCCCCGCAATCGCCCTGCGTACCACCTTTATGGTGGGTTTCCCGGGTGAAACCGGGAAGGATTTCCGGGAGCTTCTGGATTTTGTCCGGGAGGTGGAATTCGATCACCTTGGGGCCTTCGGCTACTTCCCGGAGGCGGGGACGGAAGCGGTCCGCCTTCCCGGCCAGGTGCCGGAAAAATTGAAGGAGGAGCGGAAGGCGGAATTACTTTCTTTACAAGCGCAGATCTCCCGAGCGAGAAACAAATCCCGGATCGGGCGGGAATACGAGGTTTTGATCGAAGTCTTCGATCCCGACCAGAAGGTGACCGTCGCCCGGACGCCCGGCCAGGCTCCCGAGATCGACGGAATCACCAAAATTTACCGGGAGGATCTGCCCCCGGGTTCCTTTTACCGGGTGAGAATCGTGGATGCGCTGGTCTACGATCTGGTGGGGGAAATCATCGAAGAAGAATGACAAATTTCAAAGCTCAAATTTCAAATAAAGCCCAAAGTTCAAAGAAGAAAAGTTTGAACATTTGAATTTTGACAGTTATTTGACATTTGCCCCTCTGGGGTTCTCGTCCCGAGAATCTGTTCGGGGTCGAGGGAGATTTTGAGCTTTGAGCTTTTTATTGCGGAGCTTGGATTTCTGGTATCGGGACACCCACCGATTATGTTCGGTGAGCGTAGAGGAAAACTGGTGGGTGCCATCATTACGGGAGACGAAATATAGATAGGGAACCGGGGCCGGGTGGAGCACGGCCCGGAGAGCATCCCGGCCCGGATTGCAGATCGGTCCCGGGGGGAGCCCGTGGATCCGATAGGTGTTGTAAGGGGTCGGATTGGTCAGATCCGCCCGGCGCAGGTTCCCCTCGAATTTGTCCCAGATCCCGTAAATAACCGTCGGATCGGAGTCCAACCGCATTCCCCGGCGGAGGCGGTTTAAAAAGGCGGCGGCGATCAGGGGACGCTCGGCCGGGTCAGCGGTTTCCTTTTCGATCACCGAGGCCAGGATCACGGTTTTCTCCGGGGCGAGAGAGGATTTGACTCCCGGCTCAATTTCCTCCCAGAGCGGGTTAAAGACCTCCCAGAAACTGTCCGCCATCTTTCGCACCACCTGCTCCGGGTTAACCCCGTGGGCGAAATAATACGTATTCGGGTAGAGATATCCTTCCGCGGAATCCCCGGGGATTTTCAGGTCGGCCAGCAGTCCCGGGTCGCGGGCGGTCCGGAGAAATCCCTCCGAGCCGGTGATCCCGGCGGCGGCCATGGCTTCGGCGATCTGGAAAAGGTTGTACCCTTCCGGGATCGTAACCCGGTAAACCTTGACCCGGCCCGAGGCCAGGTCTCGAAGCAGCTGGGCCGGGGCGACCGGCAGGGAGAATTCGTAGGTGCCGGCCTTGATCTCGGCGCTGGCCCCGCGGGCGTATCCAAAGAGGACAAAGGCCGGGACGGAAGGAATAAGACTGTGCCGGGCCAGGATTTTCGCGGTGCCCTTCAGACCGGTTCCCGCGGGGACCTCGATCAGAATTTTTGTCCCGGCCGGATAGGGGGGATAAGGGGAATAGAGAAGGAACAAAATTCGGATCGTAGCCGCCCAGAAAAATATCGTGAAAATAATGGTGATAAACAGTGATAACCTGCGGGCCCGAGGAACCATTTCAATTCGCGCCGGGATGGGAGAGGCTTTCGAGGTAGCCCTGCAGGATCAGGGTGGCCGCCACCTGGTCGCGGAGCTGTTTGCGCCGCCGGCGGGAAAGATCCCCCTCGAGGAGGCTTTTCTCCGCCGCCACCGTGGAGAGCCGCTCATCCCAGAGGATCACGTTTACCCCGAGGTCCCGGCGCAGGATACCCGCGAAGCCCGTGGCCTTCTGGGCCGACAGTCCCTCGGATCCGTCCAGGTTCAGGGGCAGGCCCACCACGATTTCGGTGATCCCGGCGCTTTCCACGAGCCGGCGGATTTTTTCGATATCCTCGTCAAGCTTGGTCCGGTTGATGGTATCCAGGCCCTGGGCGGTGATCCCGAGTTCGTCGGAAATGGAAACCCCGATCCGTTTTTCTCCGATATCCAGGGCCAGGACCCGCATGATAGGAAAAGTATTGGATATTCCTAATAATATTTCAAATCTCCCCTCCTTCGCTGAAGCTTCGGAGGGCAAGCCCTCGCCCCTCTTTCAACAAAGAGGGGAATTTAGGATCTTCCTTATCAAGATAATTTATCCCCCTTTACAAGAAAGGGGGATAAAGGGGGATTTTTACAGGTTTTCAAAAAATATTTGGGACACACTAAAATAAGCCGGATTAGGAGCGCTTGGCAATTTTTACGAGGAGATTCCGGAGGGGGGCGGAGTTGAGCGCGCGGCCGCCGAGCCCGAGAGCGGGGGAAAGCAGGCGCCGGAGGAGGAAGGCCGGGGTGAGCCGGGAAAGGAGCCGCCGGGCGGCCGGCCGGGGGGTTTTTAAAAAAGCGTGGGAAAGGGAAGCGAGATAAAGCCGGTTCATGATCAGGGGTCGGGCGGGAAAGATCTTGATTTCCCCTCGCATGAAGGCGCCGGCCAGGGTGAGTTGCCCGGAATGGATTTTCTCAAAAGCGGCTGAGGTTCCGGTAATGGAGATAAAAGGGGCTTCCGGGGTTACCGGCGGCCAGGACGGTTTCTCTCCATCCTCGATCCGGATTTGAATCCGGGGTTCCGGAGACAGGCTGGCCAGGAGCCAAGCGAGTTTGCCCTGGACCGGCAGGAGCCGGAGGAAATGCCGAAGGGCGTCGTGCCAATTTTGAAAAGAATGAAGTTTATCTGGGGCCGGCATCGGGTTTGATTATATTACGATTTCCAAGTTCCTCAATGATTCGGGCCGCGATCATCTCCGGACTGAGCTGGCCGGTGTCGATTTGAAAATCCGCCGCCGCCAGGTATTTGGGCATCCTTTGATTCAGGACTTCCTCCACCTCCGCGACGAAGGATTTCTTCCCGGTCAGAGAGGGCCGGTCGGTTCCGGATTGAATCCTTTTGACGGTGGTATCCCGGTCGGCCGAAAGGAGAATGAGAAAACCATTCGTTTTCAGGGCCCGGGTGTTTTCGTCCCGGAGGATCACCCCGCCCCCGCTGTCGATGATCAGGTTGTCCCGTTTCGAAATCTCTCGGACCGTTTGGGACTCGAGGTTCCGGAAGTGATCCCAGCCGGAGCGTTCCACGATTTCGGGGATGGAAAGACCGGAAGTGCGGACGATGGTTTCATCGAGGGAAATAACCTCGCGTTTCAGGATCCGGGCCAGGGCCAGGGCGACGGTGGATTTTCCGGTGCCCCGATAGCCGATCAGAACGATGTTCATAACCTTACAGGGTTCGAGGGTTCAAGGGTTCTAGGGTTCCTGGGTTGGAGTCCAACAAATTTTTTTCCATTCACTTGACCCCTTGGACCCTGGGCCCCTGGAACCCTATTTATTCTGAGCGAGCTTTTCCAGCACGATCTTCCGCATGAGGGCCAGGGGGGCTTCCTCGCCGGTGAACATTTTGAATTGGTCGGTGGCCTGGTAAACGAACATCGCGAGGCCGGAAGCGGTGGAAAGGCCCCGGGCGCTGGCCTCCCGGAGCAACCGGGTTTCGCGGGGATTATAAATTACATCGAAAACCTGGAGGCGGGGATGGAGAAGCCCGCCGGGCACCAGGGTTTGATCGGGATGGGGATGCATTCCCACCGGGGTGGTCTGCAGCAGGATCTCACTCTCGGGCAGGAACCGGTTGAGGGTGGATTCCTCCAGGGGATCCCCGGAAACCTTGACCCCGGTTTTTTCCCGGAGGTCCTGGACCAGGTTTTTCAATTCGTCCGGGATTACTCCCAGGATTTTCAAACTGGCCGGAGGTGATTTCATCGCCAGGTTGAAGGTGAGGGCGCGGGCGGCTCCCCCGGAGCCGAGAACCAGAACCGATTTTTCCCGGGTTTCAATCCCGGCCTCCCGCAGAGCCCGGAGCGCAGCGGTTCCGTCGGTGTTATAGCCGGTGAGCCGGCCCTGGTCGTTGATGATGGTATTGACCGCGCCGATCTTTCGGGCCACCCCCTCGATTTCGTCTAGAAAGGGAATGACCGCGGTTTTATGAGGGATGGTTACGGAAAGTCCCCGGATTTTCAGAGCGCGCATACCCTGGACGGCGGGTCCGGGGTCGTCCACTTCGAAAGCCAGGTACACAAAATCGAGGTTTTTTTCCTGGAAACTCGCGTTATGGATGGCAGGGGAGAGCGAGTGCCCGAGGGGCTTGCCGATAATTCCGCAGACGCGGGTTTTGGGAGTGATGGCCAGCATCAGGGTATTATTTTTGAATTAAAGGGCCATTAAGAGTGCCATTCATCTGGAAATGATTCTAAAACAATATCGTGAAAATTTCTAATTTCTAATGAGGAATTACTAATCAATGTCTAAAATCAAAATGTCCAATGACGAATTTCTGATTTCCGATTTTTCGTATTGGTCATTGGTAATTGAGATTTTATTAGACATTAGAAATTTGAAATTAGTCATTTCCAATTGATTGGTAATTGCTTGGACATTGGGATTTGATTGGGAATTAGAAAATAGGAATTAGTCATTTTTTTTCTGAAAAGACCCCCCGGGCTTTTTCAATATCTTTCTTGATCTGCTGGATCAGGGCCTCCGGGCCGGGAAACTTCCGGTTTTCCCGGAGCCAGTCCAGGACCTCGACCCGAAAAGTTTCCCTCGCTTTCAGCGAGGGATCGTGGGGAGTGTCGAGCAGGTGAATCTCGACCGAGTGCTCGTGGTCCTCGAAGGTGGGACGGGGGCCGAGGGCCATCACGCCCGGGGCGTGTTGGCGCTCGAATTCCGCCCGGACCGCGTATACCCCCGACGGCAGGAGGGTCGGGAAGGCCAGCTCCAGGTTGGCGGTGGGAAAACCCAGGGTTTTTCCCCGGCCCCGACCGGAGGTCAAGTGCCCCAGCAGGAGATAGTTATGACCCAGGAGGGCGTTGGCTTCCCCCACCTGCGCCTGGCGGAGGAGTTCGCGAATCCGCCTCGAGCTGACCGGGTGGCCACCGACCTCGAAAGGGGGGACCATGTGCACGGAAACCCCATGGTTCTTTCCCAGGGAAGCGATCAGGTCAAAGCCGCCGGACTTGTGCCGGCCGAAATGAAAATCGTAGCCGATCACCAGGGTTTTCAAGGAAAGGGGCGGCCGGAGGAGAAGCCGGAAGAATTCCTCGGCCGTCTGCGCGGCGAATTCCCGGGTAAAGGTCAGGGCGATAACCTCGTCGATGCCGGACCGGAAGAGCAGACGGGCTTTCTCGGACAGGGGGGTGATTTCTTTCAGGTCGAGATCAGGTTTCAGGATGCGGAGCGGGTGAGGGTCGAAGGTAATCACCACCGAGCGGGTTTTCGGATGGATGCTCTCCGTCCGGAGGGTTTCCATGATCCGGGCATGCCCCCGATGAACCCCGTCGAAATTCCCGATCGTGACCGCCGACCCCCGGGGATCGGGTGGAGTTTCCGGGAGATTCCGTCGGATTGAATGGGTCATTATTACCCCGGGAAAGGGTGATCATCTGGGTTGGGCTGAATATTTAGCTTCGGCATTTTTTCAACCTTGTAATCGGTGGAGGATTAATTGTCAATGGCCGCGGTCAGCGGGGATGAAAATCTGGCGGGGCCGGAGTTTTTATTTTACCGCGATCCTAAGCATGTAGTAATATATCACGTTAAGGGCGGTTATGATGCGTTATTGGCTGGTAAAAGGTGTTGATTTCCGGCAGGCGCTGGGGGAAAAGGAGATCACCGGGTTCCGGGTGGATATCCTCTGGAAGGAAGAGGGAAAAAGCGCCCAGCCGGAGCTGCCGGAACTTCTGGCCGACTTCGTGTATTTAATCAACCGGGGAGAGTTGGAACTGGTTTTCCAGCCGGGAACTCCCCGGGCCCTGACCCTGGCCAGGCTGAAGGCGGGGGAGATTTTCGGGGTGAACTGGAAGACCGGCGACCAGCCGGATTCTTTTTTGCTGGTTCCCGCGGGGGAGCCGGAAATTTTTCAGATTGAACCGGAGGAAGCCCGGCGGCTGGTCGAAGACCGGAAAATCAAGCTGAAAATTCGCAAGGGTTTTAAGCGGATGGAGCTGACCCAGTCGGTCCGGGAACTGATTCGGGTCGGGCCCGGGCCCCGGGTGGCCGCTCTCCTCTTGAAATTGGCCCGGGGTTTCGGGCAGGAAGCGGGGGGGGGAGTGAGGCTCTCCCCGGCCATCACCCCGCCGGTTGTCTCCGAGCTCACCGGGTTGTCGATCGAGATCACTTGTCTGATCCTGGCGGGCTTGAAACGACAGGGGATGCTTGAGATCAAACCGGAGGGGATCGCGATTACCGACCGGATCCGGCTTTCTTTTCTGAGTGAAGCGGTTAGTTCAGATTCGAAAGATTGGCCTTGATCCGCCTCAGGAGCTGCTGGGCCTGGGCATCTTCCGGAATATCTTCACTGGCGGCCTCGAGAAAATTCTTATACCAGAGAATGCCCCCGTGATTGTCGAGAGAGGGAGGGTAAGGGACATTCTTCGTCCAGGGGAAGGGTTTCCAGGGCGAAGTTCCCGTGACTTTTAGTTCCAGGTGACCGATATATTTGCCCTGTTCTCCGGTTTGCACGATCAGGGTGTCTTGGATCTCAGTCGGGGAAAAGAGCTGCATCCCGGGATGAGAACCGATGATTAAATTAATCCCTTCCACCTGGCCGGGGATTTGTTCGTCGGTCTCCATTCCCAGGTGGGAGAGGAGCACGATCAGGTCGACCTGGGGTTTGAGCTCCTGGACCAGTTCCCGGGCGGTGGCAATCGGGTCCTTGAGCCTCGCTCCCGGGAAGGTCGCGGTCACTGGTCCGGGATAGAGGCCGGGGGAGATCAGGGCCAGGACGCCGATTTTTAATTCGCCCCTTTTGAGAATCAGGCTGGGGGTAAAATAAGGTTTGCCTTCGGCATCCACCAGGTTGCTCAAAACCAGGGGAAACCCGGCCCGGTTTTTCAAGATATCCCAGTTCTTTTTTCCCAGGGCGAGTTCCTGCTCGCCGAGGCCGAGGCCATCGAGTTTGATCAGATTGGCGAAATCGATCAGGCCCTCGGAGGAAACCCGGGTTCGGGTGGAATAAATCATGTCCGGGTTCAGGTTTTGGGTGGGGAAGAGGTCACCGGAAAACAACACGAGGAGGGGGGCTTTGTCTTTGCGCAGGTTGTTGATGTATCCGGCCCACCGGGCCAGTCCGCCGTAGCGTTTGGCCGGTCAGCCGCAGGGATCGAGCTGGCCGTTGATCCGGTTGGCATAAACGATGGTCAGGACCCGGCTCGAGTCGGAATGGGCGGAGCAGGAGAAGAGGGGAAAGAAAAGGGTGAAGCCGAGCAGGCAGATCAAGGCCGGGAACCAGTTTCCCCGGCGAACATTGTCGGCGAATTTAAGCATGGTTACCGGCGATGGTTGCCTTTCCCGGGAAAGAGAGCGGTTAAAAAGTCCGATATGTTTTTCACTCCGGTTACCTTCAAATTCTGGTCAGTATATTGTAACCGGTTTTGATTTGACAAGGGAAGAAAGCAACTCTTGAATCCCAGCCGCCGGGCTTCCTGGATCCGGATTTCCGGCCGGGTCACGCCCCGGATCTCCCCGGCCAGGCCGATTTCCCCGAAGAAAATGGCGTCGGGGTCAACCGGGATCCCGGAAAAACTGGAAGCCAGGGCGGCGGCCAGGGCGAGGTCGGAGGCCGGTTCAGTGACTCTGATCCCTCCGGCGGCGTTGGCGAAGATATCCTGGCCGGAAAGGGCGAGGCCGCCGCGTTTGTCCAAAACCGCGATCAGGAGGTTCAAGCGGTTGGGATCAAGCCCGGTCACGTTCCGGCGCGGGATTCCGAAGGGGGTGGGGCTGGTCAGGGCCTGGATTTCCACCAGCACGGGCCGGGTTCCCTCCAGGCTGGCGGTCACGGCGGAGCCGGGGGCCCCGAGCGGACGTTCGGCGAGAAAGGCGGCGGAGGGGTTTTTCACCTCGGCCAGGCTGGATTCCGTCATCTCGAAAACCCCGATTTCGTTGGTGGAGCCGAACCGGTTTTTTACCGCCCGGAGGATCCGGTAGGGGGAAGAGGAATCTCCTTCCAGGTAAAGGACGGTATCCACCAGGTGCTCGATCAGTTTGGGACCGGCGATCGCGCCTTCCTTGGTCACATGGCCGATGAGAAAGAGCGCGAACCCGTCGGTTTTGGCGGCGGAGACCAATCCATCCACCACCGTGCGCAGCTGGCTGAAGGACCCGGGAGGGGATTCGAGCTCCTCCGAATTGACCGACTGGATGGAGTCCACCGTCGCCACCTGCGGGGAGAAACTGGAAAACTGGACGAGGACGGGTTCCAGGGCCGTTTCCGGATATAAATAAAGGAGAGGGGAATCCACCCCGAGCCTTTCGCCCCGAAGGCGAACCTGGGCGGCCGATTCCTCCCCGCTCACGTAAAGGCAGCGGATTTTCTGGCGGGCGAGCTGGTTCATGATCTGCAGAATCAGGGTGGACTTGCCGATGCCCGGATCCCCCCCGATCAGAATCACCGACCCCGGGACGATCCCGCCCCCCAGCACTCGGTCCACTTCCTCGATCCCGGATTGGATGCGGACCTCGCCATCGGCCTGGATTTCCGGGAAGGGGATGGGAGACGAGCCGGATTTTTTCCGCGGCTTTTCCGGCCGGGAAACCGATTCGGCGGCGAAGGTGTCCCAGTTCTGGCATTCCGGGCAGCGCCCCAGCCACTTGGGCGAACGGTACCCGCAGGATTGGCAGATGAACTGGACCTGGTCTTTGCTCATAATATCCTCAATTACTAATGACCAATTTCTAATTTCTAATCAAATCCCAATGACCAAGCACCAATAACCAAACAACTGGAAATGACCAATCGCAAATCTTTCAATGTCTAATAAAATCCCAATTACCAATACGAAAACTCGGAAAATAGAAATTCGTTATTGGCCATTAGAAATTTTCAAATTGGGCATTGATTAGAAATTCGTCATTAGAAATTAGACATTTAACGGTCCCGTTTTCGAACCGGGGTTATCGAGCTCCTCCCGGAGGGCTTTGACGTCTTCCCAGACCTCGCGCTTCCGGCTGGGGTTCCGGAGAAGAAACGCCGGATGATAGGTCGGGAGGATAATGCCCTTCCAGTCCGGCTGCCCGGGACGGGCGAGGCGGTATGTCAAAAACTTTCCCCGGATTTGGGTGATGGGTTGCTTGGTGGCCAGGAGGGTGCGGGTGGCGGGCGCACCGAGGGAGACCGTAATCCGCGGATTGATGCAGAGAATCTGGGCGGTCAGGAAGGGGCGGCAGGTTTCCACCTCGTCGGGCCAGGGCTCCCGGTTTTCGGGCGGCCGGCATTTGACGATATTGGCGATGTAAACCTCCCGGCGGGAGAGGTTGATCGCGGCCAGGATCTGGTCCAGGAGTTTCCCCGCTCGTCCCACGAATGGTTCCCCCTTGAGATCCTCTTCCCGACCGGGAGCTTCTCCAATGAGAAGAATTTCCGCCCGGGGATTTCCCACCCCGAAAACCAGGAGGTTCCGTTCCTGGGAAAGGCGGCAGCGGGAACAGTCTTTCAGGAATTCCTGGATTTCACCCAGGGACTGGAAAGCCGGGATGGCCGGCCGACCGGCAGTTTCCGGCGCGAGCCCGGGGAAAAGGTGCCGGGTTTCTCCGGCGACGAAGGTCGAAGCTTCGGGGGTTGTTAACGGTTGAGGGGGAGAAGATGCCGGAACCGGTTTTCGCGGGGGCTTGAGGAAATCCCTGATCCCCCAGGTTTTCAGCTCCCGGACGCTGGCCTTCAAACTTTTTACGATTTCGAGAAGTTCCGCTTCCGGACGGGGCATGTTTTCGGTAAAAATCAAAAATTAAAAATCAAAACAATCTACGTTAATGTCGAACGTCTAACAATTCATTTTATCAATTGACTTTGGTTTTATTGGCCGTCATTCCCGTCCCGCATCAGAGTGCGGGATAAACTCCAGCGGGAATCCAGGTCAATAAACATTGCGTTCATTAGAAAATCTGGATTCCGGGTCAAGCCCGGAATGACAATAACTTTAATGGAATCTGTGATCCACTACACTAGGTTTTCCGGGCCCGGGCATTTTCCAGGATTTTTACTACCCGATCCAGGATCTTTTCCGCCACCTCCTCTTTCGAGAGGAGGGGAAGCTCCTCGATTTTCTCGTCGGCCGAGATCAGGCAGACCTGGTTGGTGGAAACCTCGAAACCCGACTCGGGCCGGGAAACGTCATTGGCCACAATCAGGTCGAGGTTCTTGGCCTGGAGCTTGGCCTTGGCGTTGGGAATAGTATTCTCGCTTTCGGCGGCAAACCCGATGAGAACGCGGCCCCGCCGGGGATGCTTCGAGATTTCTTTCAGAATATCCGGGGTGGAGGAGAGTTCCAGGAGGTTGTCCGCGGATTTCATCTCGGTCTTTTTCTGTTTCTGCGAATGGAAACGGCGGGGGCGGAAATCCGCGACCGCGGCGGCCATGATCAGGACGTTGGTTTGGGGGTAAAGTTCTTCCGTTTTTTTCTTGAGTTCCTCGGCGGTTTCGATCCGAACCAGGTCGATTCCGGGAGGAGCGGCCAGCTGGGTGGGACCGGAAACCAGGGTGACCCGGGCTCCCCGGCGGGCCGCCACCCGGGCCAGCTCATAACCCATTTTTCCCGAACTCCGGTTGGAGAGCACCCGGATCGGGTCGAGAGGTTCCCGGGTGGGACCGGCCGTGACCAGGATTTTCCGTCCGGCCAGGTCCAGACCGTGGACGAGGCCTTTGATCCGGTCGAGGATTTCCTCCGGTTCCGACATCCGCCCCGGGCCTTCGTCGCCGCAGGCCAGCTCCCCGGAGGCCGGTCCGACCAGGTGAATTCCCCATTTTTTCAGGCGGCGCAGATTTTCCTGGACGGCCGGGCTTTTATACATGTTGGCATTCATGGCCGGGGCCAGGAGAATGGGGGCCCGGCGGCCCAGCGCGTAAGTAAGCATAGTGGTGAGAAGATTGTCGGCAACCCCGGAGGCGAGTTTTCCCAGGAGATTGGCGGTCGCGGGAGCCACCACGAAAACCCGGGCTTTTTCCGAAAGCCGGATATGGTCGAAGGGGTGGGCCACTTCTCCCTCGTCGAGGGCCACCCGGTTTTGCGAGAGGGCTTCGAAGAGAAGGGGCTGGACAAAGCGCCGGGAATTTCTGGTCATCACGCAGTACACCTCGGCTCCTTCCCGGCGGAGCAGGCGGGTGAGCTCGGCGGATTTGTAAATGGCGATTCCCCCGGTCAGGCCGAGGAGAATGGGAGTATCTTTCAACATTATTGTTATAGTTTATTCCGGGAGGTGCCGGGGGTCAACCGGCGTTGACATTGGTGCGATTAAATTTATAATGCATTTGACAAACTGTGGGATCGGGGAGGAAGGGAAGCAATGAGTCAAATTGACATTTTCCCCATCAATACCATGGGGATGTATATCCCGCGGCGGATGTTCCTGACCAAGGGGATGGGCAAGCACAAGGAGAAACTAACCTCCTTCGAGATGGCCCTCCGGGACGCGGGGATCGCCGGTCTGAACCTGGTGCGGGTTTCAAGCATTGTCCCGCCCGGCTGCAAACTTATCTCCAAGGCCGATGGCTTAAAGCGGGTTTTGCCCGGGCAGATCGTCTTCGTGGTCCTTTCCGAGAACGCCTCGGACGAGCCCCATCGCCTGATCGCCTGCTCCGTCGGGTTGGCCATCCCCAAGAACGAGAAGCAGCACGGCTATCTCTCCGAGCATCACAGCTTCGGCCAGACGGAAAAGGTGGCGGGTGATTACGCCGAGGACTTGGCGGCCTACATGCTGGCCACGATTCTCGGGGTGGATTTCGATCCGGACAAGAGTTACGACGCTAAGAAAGAAATCTGGAAGATCAGCGGGCATATCGTCGTGACCCGGAACATCACCCAGTCAGCCACCTGCGACAAGAAAGGCCTCTGGACCACGGTGGTGTCGGCCGCGGTTTTCCTGGATTAGCCCTCCAGCGGAATTTCTAATATCTAATTACTAATTTCTAATTAATTCCTAATTCCCAATGACCAAAAAAGATGGTTAATGATTTAAAAGTTTGCTGTTAGACATTTTGGTTTTAAGCGTTGATTAGAAATTCGTCATTAGAAATTAGAAATTTAAATAAAGTTATTAAATGAGTTCTAACCAAGGATTCCTGGGAATTAACCATCCCTATAAATCCTCCCGGGTGGTGGTCATCCAGGCCCCTTATGAAAAAACCACTTCCTACCTGAAGGGGACTGCCCGGGGCCCCCGGAAAATTCTGGAGGCTTCCGGCCAGGTTGAATTTTTTGATGAAGAATTGTGGGCGGATCCTTCCCGGGTGGGGATTCACACCCCCGCGCCGTTAAATTTCACCGGCCGAAAACCCCGGGAGGTTCTCCAGATGATCGCCCGGGAGGTCAGAAAGTCTTTTCGGGCGGGGAAATTCCCGGTTCTGCTCGGGGGGGAACACATGGTGACGGCCGGGGCGATCCAGGGGTTGAAAGACGAGGCGGAATTTTCGGTTTTGTATTTTGACGCCCACCCGGACCTCCGGTACGAATATGAAGGGAGCAAATACAGTCACGCCTGCGCGGCCCGCCGGGTATATGAAATGAATCCGGACCTCGTAATATTCGGGGCCCGGACTTTTTGCGAGGATCAGGCCGGATTCCTGAAGGAGAACCCGGTCCCGATCTTCTGGGCGCACGATCTGGCCCGTTCGCCCCGGCTCTGGGAAAAGATTGTCCCCCGTCTGAAACCAAACGTTTACCTTTCCATTGATCTTGACGGCTTCGATCCCGCCCTCATGCCGGCGGTGGGGACGCCGGTTCCAGGCGGAATCGGCTGGTACGATTTTTTAAACCTGGTGCGAGCGGTGGCGAAAAAACGGCGGATCATCGGGTTCGACGTGGTCGAACTCCGCCCCCAAAAAGGTTTTGAGTTTTGCGATTTTACCGCCGCCCGTTTGCTCTACCGGGTTCTCGGATATGCCCTGCATCGGGAACTAAAAATTCAGCTGAAGTAACCAGCAATCGATAACCGGAAACCGGTAGCCGCAGCCTTTAGGCTGCGAGGTGGAATGTACAAATGGTAATTCCCCGTGTTTTTGCCACGGTGTTACCTTGTGTCGTCATTCCGCACTTGATTCAGCCTGCCCCGGACTTGATCCGGGGGAATCCATCCTCATTCTTCTGGATCCCCGCCTTCGCGGGGATGACAAAAGGGGCCTGGATTCCCGCTTCCGCGGGAATGACAATCCAACGCTTAATAATCCTTTTAAGAAAGATACCCCTGAAGAAGGATACCTCGCGGTCTCTGCCGCGGGGAGGTTCATTTTCGGATTGAAGACTAAGAACTTAAGACGCTTTAAGCGGGATTAGCTTTCTTCATTAAATATCTTCTAATCCCCCCGATATTCAGGATATAAGAACCCGAGTATTGGGGGAAATTCTTCACCACCGGGATATCCTCGGCGATCAATCTTAAAACCTCGCTTGCCTCCGCGTCGGGGGTGAATTTCAGGATCTTCTCGATCGCTCTGACCCAAAGCCGGTGTTGCTTCCGGCATTCCTCGAAAACGGTTTTGTCCCGGGAGGGGCCAAGGTGGGTGAAGACCACCATTTCCGGTTTCAGGCTTTCCAGGTGGGCGATGGATTTCAGGGAAAGCTCGAAGTCATATTCGGGGGCGGGGGCCACGATGTAAAGAGGGACTCCCGGGTAAAGACACCCCAGGGAATCCCCGGCGAAGAGGATCTTTTCCTTTTCCTCGAAAAGACAGATATGGTAGCGGGCGTGTCCGGGGGTGTTGAGAACCTGCCACCGGGTTCTCCCCAGCTTGATTTCGTCGCCGTCGGTCAACGGATGAATCTGCGTTTCCGGGATCGGGAGCATCTCCCCGATGACCTCGATGGCCGGCCCGTAGGAGCGGCGGGCGCTCTGATTGATGCGTTCGGGGTTAATCAGGTGGGGGGCGCCGATTTCATGGACGAAAACGATCAGGTTGGGGTTTTCCCGGGCCAGGTGCCCGATGGCCCCGGCGTGGTCCAGGTGGATGTGGGTGGTGATCAGGCATTTCAGGTCCTGCGGGCGCACCCCCAGGGCCGCGAGGCCTTGAATCAATTCCTGCGCTTCATTGGGATGGGGCGCCTCGACCAGGGCCAGGCTCTCGTCCCGGATCAGGTAAGAGGA
>Ga0315289_10007142_pt1 | contig 16334 bp, 14 predicted proteins | sample YL17G11_40_MG_FD_203452 | JGI IMG/M metagenome (GOLD analysis project Ga0315289, IMG submission 203452) | Sediment microbial communities from Yellowstone Lake, YNP, Wyoming, USA - YL17G11_40 | ecosystem: Environmental > Aquatic > Freshwater > Lake > Sediment | place: USA: Wyoming | collected... | reverse complement strand
GAGCCCATTCACCAAACGAGCCGTTCGGTGGCTCAGCGGGCGTTCGGGCTTGGCCGGCCACACATCAAATCGAGAAGCCAGCTAGAAGAGAGCTTCTAGGCGCCGAGAATTTTCATCTCGACACCAATCGGAATTCTTCTCTCTTGTTTTTCTCGTTGGTGTGGCGCGGCTGGCTCATGCAGCTTGTAAGCTTGGTTGTGTGATTCGTTCACGCCTCTTGATCTTGCTTTCGAAGAGTTCAGGCCTGAGGCCACGGCATTGGCTGTCATGGCTGAGAATGTGGTGGATTTTGACGAGTATCTTGGGGGCGACTACGACTAATAGAGGCGAACCTCTGAAACGCCCGGAATTCCCAGAGGATTTGATTCCGGCAAGCCTCGAATCTCGGTTCAAGGTGCCCCTCACTCGTGGAAGTCCAGCCAATCTACACCGAATTGTTCCTATCAGCAGTGCCCGGATCAAGAATGTGAAGCTGGTCCCTGAACAGTGGAATTTGCGTCGTCAGCTATCAGGGCACAACGGAAGTAGGTCGTCAGACAGCGAAAGGTCGTACTTCTCAGGACCTAGAATGTCAAGATGACACGCCTCTTGGCCTCTGTGCCAGAAGGACGATGGATTTCGGGCTCTCTTTGTTCTAGATCGGGTCAGTTCTCATGATAACTGTGAGGATGGGCAGCAGAACATAGAGAATGATGAAGATAGCCGGAATGACCAATTCCACGCTAGTGAGAGGTCGGTATTCTCTGGATTCATTCTGACCTCTCAGCTTCTTCCACTCAGTTTCATAAGGTGCAGCAGGTAGTCTTGCTTCCATTGCGCAAATCGCGGCGAACTTCGCGCTATTCAGTTGTCGATAAGATCGAACTAGGAGAATCCAAACAAAGCATAATAGGATTCCGGCTAGCGACACACCAACCATTGTCAGAGGCATTGAAAACGTAATGTGTACATAGTCATTCGAAACCACGCCCAAGCCTGAAAGCAACAAGGCGTTCGCACTAAGGAAGAAAGCATTTGCAGTCGCACGTCTCTCACTGATCTTGTCTGCCATCTCAACACATAGCTTGTATTGTTCTAGTAGATGCTCTTTGTAGCCCTTGCCATAGTCGCCTTCACGGAGTGGAAACAAATCTGATTCACTCTTGTCTCCGCACATTGAACCGGTCTCCGACCCACCAAAACCGAATCTCATTGACTGAGGAGTCTGTTAAGCTCGTCTATGTCCCAGTTGATGATCGGCGCCCGATTGTCCAAGAGGGGCTTCGGAATCGGGTAATTTCTGTCTCGATATATCCTTACCCCGATCACCAGTTTACCTTGCCGGTAACTTTCCTCTAACTCCCAGATCACAGCTGGCCTCGTAGCCGTATCAGGGCCCATCATGCATATCGTCGCGGATGTCTGAGCGATCCGATCTCTGCAGTTGGTCTTCCATTTCTCGTCAAATGGTTCCTTAACCGAATAGTCTCTAAATTCCAGTCCGAATCTCTCATCCTTGGCCTGTGATCTTAGCAAATCGACTTGGGCTTTGTCCTCGACATTGAAACTAATGAAAACATTGCGCAGTATAGTATCGGCTTTTTCCTCGCCAGTACCTTCAACTGCGGATCTGATGATCTGCTCTGCTTCTTCAGCTGTCTTACTGGAAGGTCCTTCGTACTTACTGCCTCCTCCCATAGGGCCCACACTGACTCAATGCGCTTGCTCTGCTAAATCTTTTGGCAAAATGGGCAAGCATGCGGAAACAGCTAGTCCTTGGAGCGCAGGCTGCCAGTGGCCTCTGCCGCGATGCGTTCTTTGCATGAGATACAGCGGCCGCAGGGTTTCTCCTTTCCCGAGTGACAGAAATAGGTGAGTTCCAGTGGCAAGTTGTACTTGCGCGCAAGGTTGAGGGTATCCCTCTTATCCAAACCTATCAGTGGCGTCAGCAACTTGATCTTGATTCCCAAGGCTGCATTCAAACACTGCTGAGCGGACTTGACAAACTCCACAGTCTGATCCGGGAAAATGGGATTTGAGATTAGGCCGATAGCAATGGCGTCGGCGGATGTTGAGTATGCGTACGCGGCTCCGGCAAGGATAAAAAGCATGTTTCTGCCAGGGAGAAACGCATGTTCCACTATATCGAGGTCCGGATTGGTCAGTCCGCTTGGGATCTCTCTAAACCCCGAGAGGTCCAAGCGACGCGGTTCATCCAGACCGATATGTTGACAGACTTGACGGCTTGCTCGCCACTCCCGCTCCTCGGCAAGCTGTCCATAGTTGATATGCAATGGCGAGACCGTGTGCCCGAATTCTCTAAGCAGCAGCATCATCACGGAAGAATCGACTCCTCCTGAAGACATCACCACGATTTTCAATGTCCATTGCTCCCTTTCATGCATCTCCAGATCGCCATGTCAAATACAGCCAGATTTAGTCCCCTGTCGCTGGATATCTTCCTGAGAGACTGCTCAAGCTCCTCGTACCGTTTGGGTGTTAGGGTCACTTGCTGGATCTGAGCCACGCCCATCTCTCTCAGGAAAGAAATGATATGGGAATCCACTATCGCCAGTGAGTCTGCATACCCTATGTCACGCAGAAAGTGGGACGCTTCTTTCATCCCAACACCCGAAACGTTCTTCCTCAGGAAGTCGCGAGCGTCAGTTTCGCTACTGAAGTGTTCTAAGAGTCCCCGCAACCCGAGGTTTTGCGAATAGAGAAAGAGAGCTGCATCGACAATATCCCTTGCTCTCACGTTCGGAAATCTGTATTTGCGATACGAGCCATCCTTTTTCTTCGGCAGGTAGATCGACTTCTTGAGATCACTTGATATCGTCTCAAAGCATCGTGAGAATGTTGAGCTGGTTATTCGAGCAGGATCGATTAGTTCAGAATCTCGAAGATGAGCCCAGGCAGACACGGCTAATTCATACGGAACATTGCTCGAAAGGATACATCTAACGAGTTCATACCAAAGCTCTTTCTCTTGCATGCTTCTCCAGACGATTCGGTGTTGTCGCGCCAGAAGCATCTGCGAATACTCGTTCATGATGTCAAACGGCACTTCGACTTGTGCTGGATCCATCATTGTTATGCCAACCTGCCCTCAATTTCCGATAGGACATCCTCGCCAAGATGATCTGACAAATAAGAAGCAATCGTACTGTCGCGGATCATGTTTTGAATCTTGACCACAAAGTTCTGATAGAAAAGGAGGTTATGTAGGAGCGGCCTTTCATTGGGAGGCCCTACTTCCTTCCTGCACATCGGGCAATCGCACCGCAGCAGTCGCAGGTGTGCTATGTCTGCGATCTTCAAACTCCTTCTATCAAGGACATATCGAGACCAGTCCGTGCTGTCGAAGGTATCAGCGCCACAGTACGAATACACAAGGAGTGAAGTTGGGTTTCCACAGCCGAGAATGTGAAGAATGCTATTCTCACTCTTGCTGTTCAGCACCTCTCTGAGCCTTGCAACCGTCTCAGCCCGCTGAATCAGAGTGGCTCCACAATCTCTCTCCGCCACCCCGATCATGCAGACTTTGTCTTGGTCTAGGTCCGCAAATGATTGTACCAGGGCAACTACCTTTTCTGGGTCAGTTCCATGCAAGATCGGCACGCATTGGCTTCTGCCCAATAGAACATATGAATCCGTAATGCTGCGATATGTTTCTTCAATAAAGGACTTCCCATTCATATTTGGATCCGCCAGCATATCGAAGCTAAAGTAGAGGTCGCTTTCTATCTGTTTTATCGCGTCAGCATATGATTCAAAAGTCCAAGTTCTGTCTCTTCTCCAATAGCCCTCAAAGACACCACTGTCAAGTAGAAGAAACGAGTTGCATCTCGAGAAATTGGAGAGTTGAGAAAGCAGGTCTGACTTGTTCTCCTTGCGCATATTGCAAGTGTCATAGGCAGAGACCAGCAGACGGGGATATTTCGCGGCGAGGACCAACCGAATGAGACCTTCTGCGGAGTATCCGACTCCAGCCGTTGAGACTGCAGGGAAATACGTTGGAGTCACTAGCTTCTTGTCTCTGAGACTGATCTCAGCGACTCTCGATGACATCCGGGACTTGTAAATGATGCGAGATATCATCACGCCGATTCCTCAGCATCGTGTGTCCACGCTGCTGGTATCTTGTCACCTTTCTTTTTCCTCCAGTGTCGAGATACAATTGTGCGAATTCCGCCGCGAACGTTGACATCAAGTTGGATGACTGCCCATCTGGGGTCGATGGCTCTGACCAAATCGTCGAGGATCTGATTAGCCAATTCCTCGTGAAGGATTTCCATATCTCTGTATGCCATTAGATAGAGTTTGAGCGATTTCAGCTCTACTAGTTTTGAATCTGGCTCGTACACAAACTTCATGGTATAGAAGTCCGGGAGCCTAGTCACAGGGCACACCGAGGTCAATTCGGGGAATACGTGCTGACAGACAAACCTCTTGCGTTTGTTTATGTTTGGATGCGTGTCAAGGCTGGGTAGTCTAACCTGTCTACGTCGACTCATTTCAACCCACTAACACTTCGACGCGCGATCAAATAGCTGTTCTCATCTAGATGCACCTCTTTGGAGTGCGTGGGGGCCCCAAGTACCTGGGGGATTTGAGGTCTAGATCACGGACTCTCTTTGCAGAGCACCGAAACCGATTTCTCGTTGCACAAGACCAGATTGCACCCATACTGCCGGGATGAGCCATTTCAATACGATGACCTAAGAGTCGGTCTCTTCTGTCATATGACGACTATGGCAGTCGCCTCGACATGCTCTTTATCACGTCAGATTGATCATCTGGTTGAAGTCAAGGTCTATTCAGCTTCCTACCAGCGCCGACTGCTTGTGCGCAGCAATGCTCGAACGGACTTCCAATATGTCTCAAACAACTTCGGATTTGAGCGGGCCGAGAAACGCATCACAGGAGAATCAGCGCGCTTGGTTGCGAACAGGTAGTTCGATACAATCATTCTCCCATGCCGACTAGGTTGATCGTAGCCAATGTCCGAACACATCCCATGGAAATAGGGTACGTGAGAGTGTGTATAAAACTCAAATGAACCGGAGAGCTTTTCCTGCACGAATTCATCTCTCACACTCCGCAACTGATCCATAGCGATCTTGGCATCTCGTAGATAGTGTTGTTCCTGTCGATCGTGACAGTATGCCTTTGCCGCCGAGGACCTAGGGTCAATCGCCAAACACTTGAACGATACACCCCGTCTGATTAGTCTCCGAACGGGTTCTTTGAACAGTGCTTTGTCGAACTTGTGGAAGTAGCTCGCAAACGTCGAAAGGCCTACCCCACCTCAATTATCTCTGACGTTGTACCCTCCAAGAAGGCCACCTTTTCGGAAAGAGGCAATCGACCGCCCTCATTTAGCTGGAAAGCTTCCTTTGAGGAGCGCAGTAAACTACCACGAACCGGCTCAACGAGCACCTCCCGCACTTCTGTTTCGCCTATTCCAGCAAGCGCTCGGATCGTTGGCGCACTAATCCGTATCATCGCGTAGTCTTTGAGAAAACTTCGAACAGCGTCGAAGAGAGGCCCGTCAATTAGTATCTGCCCGGCCGAGGCAAGTGATTCCAACCGACTGCACCGGTCGACAGCCAATCCAAGCACATCTCTTCGTGAGCCGATTTTCACAGTCTCTACCAATCCCGCAGTAAGACCTATCTTTGTGGACAATTTTGCGAATTTCGCTAGGCCGAATTTGATATTCGCACTTGCAAGAACAGCTTCGAGAGGGTCGGCAAAAATCATCAGGACACCATCACCTAATGTCTTGATCACTTCTCCTTCGAACAGTCGCCCTATCTGTCCGCATGTCTCGTTATGAACGGACATGGCGCGCAGTCCTTCGAGGTGGCCGAGTCTAAGCTTCCGGGCTGTTGAGCCCGCGAGATCGAAAAATCCAATCGCCAACTCCTTTCGTTTGCCTCTTCTGACTGAAAATGCGCTTGCACGTCGCACAATCGTCCTAATGTTTCCCCTGAAAGGATTCAAGGCCTTCAAGCTAGTTCAACCCCCGAGACAAACACACGCAAATTTCCCTAGCCACCAAGTAATCCGGGCTGCAGGGGATATGAAGTCGACCCCATGGTCGACTCTTGCGATACCATTCATGGCTAGATTTGCATCCCCGAGTGTGAGGCTTTACGACTGCAGAGTAGTTTCACTTGTGAGCCCGTGTTAAATACAGGCTGACGCAACTCTCTCCCAATAAGCATGCGATCTTCCATCCCAGATAACCAACGGGAGCGTGCATGGGTCGACGCCTAGGCTTTCAGAAATGGAGACATCATTCCTCAGCAGCCAGCTTAAGTTTGGATCCCGAGACGTCTCCAGCAGGTCTAGTAGGCGTTGTAGTTTCTGTTTGGCGGTGCAGATTCTGGCTTTCTCGAAGGCCGCGATTTCGCGGTCTTTCGGGACTACCTCAACTTCTTGTTTTCAGCGTTTTTTGCTTTTTTCGCTTCCCGGGGGAGTTGTTTTGTTCCATTTCTTTCGCGTATCGATGAAGCTCTCTCTCAGTAATCATCCATTTCCTGCCAACTTTCACTGCCGCGATGCGCCTCTTTCTGGATAGAAGACTGAGATACTCCTGAGAGTAGGGAGAGGCCTTGGCAGCGTCTGAAAGAGAGATGAGTGTGTCGCCTTTTCCGGTCGGTTCCAATGATCTCAGATAGAGGTCTAGGGAGACTTCAACTGCGGCAGCCACGAAACCAACGAATGGAGCCTTGTCCCCTCGGTCTGCTTTCTTCAGCGTCTCATAGTACTTGGCTCTGTCCACATTCAGTATTACCGCTATCGGGTATCCGAAACGCACCAACGCCAAGTTCATAATTAATCTTGCAACTCTGCCGTTTCCGTCGTGGTAAGGATGTATCCAAGCGAATTGGTGGTGCAGAATTGCGGACAGCTCTATCGGTCGCAGCTCGTCTGGGTTTCGGTTGTACCAGTCGACCAGTTCCTTGACGAGGTGAGGCACTTCGTAGGCTGGAGGTGGTATGAAGTCGGCTCCTGCTATTCTGACCTCTGTGGTCCGAAATCCACCTGCTTCGTCATCGATTCCCTTCATGATTATCTGATGAAGGACAAGAATATCCTGCTCCTTCAGGTCGCGCTTCGTGATTCTCTCAATGTAACGGATGGCTTTCGGGTGGTTCTTGACCTCCAGGTGTTCTCGGAGGCTTCTCCCCTGAATAGTCAAACCCCTTTCGAGGATCATTTGCGTTTCTCTTAGTTTGAGGGTGTTGCCCTCAATAGCGTTCGAATTGAAGACGTAGCTGACTTCCATCTCTTGCTGGACTCTGTGCACCACTGACGCTCGCAAGTGGCGTCGCGCATCAAGCCTCTTCTTCTTCTCTACGATCCTTTCGTGCACTCTTCTCTCAAGAAGGCTCACCTACATCACCCGATACGCTTCTATATCGGATACACTCAACCGATACAAAACCGTATCGGATACGATTCGCCGACGAACGGCACGCATAAGAAAGTCATTAACCTCGATCGTGGACCCTGTTTGGTGCTCTGTTAACTTAACGAGTGGCAGGAGGTGCAGAACCCCTTCTCCTTGCTGGCAGTAGAGTCTTCAAGTCTTCCCCAAGAGTTGGGAGACCTTCTGCTCTACGAAAAGCGTTGAAAAGTCCTCTCGCTCTCGCCATTGCGCTCGGTGCAAGCCTAGCGTGTGATCCACTACCTCGACCTGTTCTTTTTTTCTGAATGTTGATTATCCCTTGGTTTTCCAACTCTTCAACTGCTTTGGTGATAAGATGTCGCCACTTCAGCGGGTACCCTTGAGACAAAAACTGAACCGGCACATGGCAGCCTCCAAATTCTCCTTGTTTCCACAACTTGTTTATCACGTACCCCTTGGCATGGTTGAGTGTGCCTAGTTTTGTGGTCATTGGAATCTAGTCCATTATCTTTGGAGAAAAGGACAACGCTTAATAGCAGTTACAGCAGCGGTAGTAGTGGTAGTAGTAGTGGAACAGGGTAGTGGTGAATTGAGTTGAAGGATGTTCGGGATGGAACTCTGACGCAAGTATTCGGAGGTCCCACCGCCAAGGTTCTTGACCAAGCAATGTATGTGGGTGGCATGGAGCAGACGATTCCCATGTTGGTTCAATCGACCGGATTGACATATAAGACTGTGCAAAAAGCCATCGTAAGATTGAACAGATTGGGACTGGTCAAGCATTCCAGAAAGGTTGGGAACGCTCAGACCTACAGGTTTGATGTGAGAAACGATCTGCATGAATTGATAGCATGGGCCGAGAACCTTCAACTGCGCCACTTGAAGCATCGTTGAGGGCATCCTTCTCACTCACTAGATCGATCTCTTGCAGCTTGCCTGATCAGGTCTAACCATCAGTTCGTTCCTGGTTGTATTGGTATTGCGGCTTCTTGTGCTGGCGTGTGGCCGTCTAGGGTCATGTGTGCCTGTTTGGGGGTGCAGATTCTGGATTGGAAACAAATCCGAGCCACAACCTGTGCCACATACAGAAGGCAACTCATCAATGTCACGGGCTACATACTGAGCAGACCGCTCAAGGAGCGCTTTGGAACACAAGCGTCGCATGGAAACACATGGTAAGGAGAAAAGGCGGATCGCCGTGAGCCGGCGAGAAATCGAGAAGAAACCTTGGGCTGCAAGCACATGTAGCACCTTGTCTGCAGAGCCCTTGCTTCTTTTTTCTGCTCGCACGACCTCTCTTTCATGGTACTCTCTCGTGGGGTCTGATAGAAACAGTCCAAACACCGTAATGAGCATGAGAGTCATGAAGTCTGATTCTCCGGGCATGTCCTCAATATCTTAGGCTCGTCTAGCTCTCTCCCGGATGCGATGCGTGCACAGCAAGTCTTAGTATGCGAACATGCGTTCTCTCAAGATGAGGGGTCATGGCAGACACTAAGACTGAACTTCACAAGGTAATCACCAAGCTTGACGATGTGAAAGCTGAGGTTCTGCGGCTGCGGGCCGACCTTTTACCGGAGGACCGGCCCACCCCATCGGAGAAGAGACAGATCGCCCAGCGCCGCCGAGAAATCGAGACAGGCGGCTTCGTGACGCTCGCCCAACTCCGAAAAGAGATTGGTGTGTGACCTCCTGTTCGACATCGTCATATCAAACCATGCGAGATCCCTAGGCATGAGCTCTAGCGACTGCAGAGTAGTTTCACTTGTGAGCCCGTGTTAAATACTCGCTGACGCAACTCTCTCCCGATAAGCGTTCGATCTCCCATCCGAAATAAGCAACGGGAGCGTGCATGGGTTGACGCCTAGGCTTTCAGAAATGGAGACATCATTCCTCAGCAGTCAGCTGAAGCGAGCAGGCCATTTTCTGAAAGCCGGCGCCTTAGACCGCATATCCGACTACAGTAAACGATTCTCTTCGGCAAGCGACGTCTATGACGCGCTCCTCTCGAACCTTATCATTCAAGACTTCAGCGCGGAGCGGGCTCACGAGACCGCTTTGAGGCTGTTCGGTTCCGAACGAGTGAAGTTCGCCGCCGTGGACGGAACCGAATACGCACGCAACATGTTCGATCTGATCATCTTCTTCGGCGGCGCCTACGTCTCCTTCGGCACGGTAACATTCCACAAGGATGAGAAACCATCAGTCGAGCACGCCGGGAAGTTGCTTGAGCATGGTCGGGGTATTTCCAGTTGTGTTCCGCTCTATGTGAATGAGGTGTCTGATGTCGATTCGATGGTCGACACGCTCGGCGGTAAGAAGCCCCTCGATGATAAGGCGGTGTTCGACAATTCAAGAATCGCTGACTGGATAATGGCGTTCTCAGAGTTCTACCTCGCCTACAGGCTCATCATCGACGAGGACGTGCGGATCCTCCTCATGGATCGAACCCTCTCAGGCGAGCATTCAGCCCTCATCAGCGACACCGCTATTGGAAGGAAGCTGAAGGAGAAGTCAGGGCTCTGCGGCTACAAATTCGAAGACAAGCCAGTAGAGATGGAGGAGATGATCTACTGTCGACACAGATTCCTCAACGAGAAACTGGATCTTCCTCCGCCAAGAGGCGACTATCTCAGACCACGACTTCTCTACGAGCTTGAAACCACGAAGTCGCTGACAGTTGACCAGCTCTGCGACAGACTCCACCTTGAGCACGCTCAATGCGGACACAGAGTCAAGAGGATACTCGACGGCCTCGAACAGGCCAAGTATGTTGAGTTATCAGGCTCGAGCTATGCGCTGAGGAAGGAGTTCCAGAATGCATGGGAACGAATGAAGAAACTCACATGCACCATCGGGGACCGCTTGTTCCTCGATCAGCCCTTGACCGAGCGCCCCAACCCGATGATGATCATGAAATACGACAAACCCACCTGGCTCACCACCGTCGACATGGCGTATCTGACCCTCTTCGCCTTGAACATGATAATCGAGGAATGCTGGAAGAGACCCGTTCTACTGATCGGCCTCACCAAGGACACAGCCGCCCGAGATTTTCGACGACAACTGATGCGCATCTGCAGCCGCGAGCGGATGTGGAACCTTGATCTCTCAAGCGAGGAACTGGAGAAGATACCGAACACCGACAGGATGTTCCTTCAATCCGCCTCCGTCCACAACTGGGAGAAGCTATCCGTTCCCTGGACGCTCATCGAGTATGATACCGCCTTCAAGACCATGGTTCCTGAGATCCGAAAGGATGAGAAGCCTAGCAGAGAAGGATTCGTCAGCGGCGCAGTAAAGAACAGAGTCGGCCCCGAGCGGCTCTTCGTGAAGTCGTATGTGCAGCTCGCCCAGGCTGAGCAAGATCCGAAGCTGCGCAGCAATGTGCTGCTCACGGACCGCCTAGTCTACCCAGAGTTCGACACAAATCCGGACCATGTATTCGCACTTTCACACGAATACGGCGGCGTTGAAGAGAAGGTGAAACCTATACTCTATCCGAACAAGGAGGCGCGCAATGATATCCAGAACCTCGTCATGGTCATGCTGGCCGCGATGACGAGCATGAGTATTCCTGAGGCGTTTGGTCATAATGTGCCGCTCTTCATCGCGGATAACGTGGCGAAGTGGCATGCGCGTGAGTTTATGAGAATCGTTGAGACGACGAGGGATTGGATTATGACGAATCATGATCTACGCGAGTTCGTATTTTACATGAGCACGTTTAGGGAAAGGAGAGCTGAATTTGAATCAACGAGAAGAGGACATTAAGCGATACTTCACAGACTTCGACGGAAGGTTCAAAGCGCGCGTGGCAAATGTTCGCCCACGTTATGGCCCGTCGCCCGAGACTACGCAGATCAGCACCACTGCTCGGTACGAGTGCACGGTGAAAGCTGAGTACCAGAGAGACATCATGCGCCTAGTCGAAGAGGGGATGATACTCGCCGTTAGAAACTTCCGCGCTACAAAGATCGACGGCGAGAGATACACTCTCGCAGAGATCGCCAGCATCCGGCCAGAGCATTTTGGCTTGCGTGGCTTGTCAGACCAGAGCTACTATCCGATGCAGTTCGAGATCATCCAGCAGTCGGTTCGGGACTGGGACTCCAACGACAGATCCACCATGATGATTCAGGTGCAGGCGATCCCGATCAACTACGACCTAGTCATCACGGACAAGAGCGAACCAGAATACGTGAAAGGATTCTCCTATCCGATCGTCGGGGAGGAGACGCACATCCTCAACCAAGACATGATTCACCAGATGTACAATCGCAGAATTCTCGAAGAGATGGGTGTCGACTGGAAGAAACTGAAGACGACCGACGTGGCACGTGAGGATCCACGTCTCGGCGTCATCAAGATGTTCGAATCCGAGAAGACCAAGGTTCCGATCTACGTGAACTTCGAGAACCTACTACGCTACCACTTCGGAGTCTTCTCGTTCACAGGCGGCGGAAAATCGAACCTGCTCTCGAATGTTCTACGCCGCCTTATTTACCATACCAAGGATACGAAGGTAGTGATCTTCGACATCTCGATGGAATACCCGTTCCTGCTCATGGACGTGTTCGCTGACAAGTCAATTCCATCCAAGATAGTCCTAGAAGATCCAGTCAAAGATGCAACTCAGCTGTACGACTCGCTCGTGAAACCTAGAGAGTTCGAGAAGGACGAGCGACCAGTCAAAGCCTTCCGAAACATAATGGAACTGGGCAGGATTGAACGATACGTCAAGCCCAGGTTCGTGGTCCCACGCTACACGGACATTCTAGCCGCGATAGGCTCGATGATGGGCGAAAGCTCAGGCAAGCAAAACTACCTCGATGCGCTCGACGACATATCGTCAGCAGTCGCCGAATACATTACCAAAGAGAACAAGAACGAACCGGACGAGATCGATGAGGAGTTCGTCGCATTCCTAGACTCGACAGCTCAGGGGGCTGTGGAACGGTACAAGGTCAGCGACAAGAGCAACGTCTACGGTTGGGCAACATCACGAAAGGGACTCCTAGACGCCATTAGGAGGGGAGCAGCTGAGAAAGGCAAGCCAGGACTGACAACTGAGAAGATTCATCACCTCCTCGAGGGACCGACTCGACTCGTCTGCCTCTCGATCTCCGATCCTGTGACAATCAAGCAGCTCGCGGTTGACTTGACTAGGGTGACGCTTTGGAACCGCAAGCGGAAATTCAAGGTCAAACCATGGGTCCTCTTCGTATTCGATGAGGCTCAAGAGTTTGCGCCTGCGCCTTCTGAGGCTCGAGGAATCGAGCGTGAATGCACAGACGCTGTTGAGACGCTGCTCAGGCAAGGCCGTAAGTACGGACTTGGCGGATGCATCTCGACACAGCGAATCGCCTACCTGAACACGAACGCGCTTCAGCAGCTTCACACGTACTTCGTTGGCACACTGCCCCGCCAGTATGACCGCGGCCTAGTCAGCACAACATTCACAATCGATTCGAGCATACTCGAGAAGACTCTGGAATTCTCGCCCGGGAGATGGCTGCTCTCAAGCTACATAGCCACAGGAATGGAGAACGTCCCAATCTTCATTACGGCAGACAACGCGGAAACGGAAATCAACAGATACTTGGAAGCCCTGTAGAACAGGACCGTCCGCCACAGTGTCTTCTCTCTAGCCTCGGGTTTAGCCCTTGCCGGATTTCCGTTCTCTCATGCATAAGTGTTAAAGAGATAGAGAAGAGTGTATCATTTTCTCCGGAAGTGAGAGAATGAAACTGCGGGGTTCAGAAACGAACACAATCGTCGAGATGTTGCAGAAAACACCCCTTTGGTCCGGTCTCACCGAGAAGGAACTGAAAGTCATCGCACGCTCATTCAAGGAACTCAAGTATGAGAGCGGTGATGTCATTGTGCGCAAAGGAGAGGCGGGCATTGGCTTCTATCTCATAACGGATGGCACGGTAGAGGTTCGATCAGATGGACGAGTTTTGTCCAAACTTGGACCCGGTCAGTTCTTTGGCGAGATGGCGCTCTTGGACGGTCAGCCTAGATCGGCAGATGTTGTGGCACTTGAACCGTCGAGATGCCTTGCCTTGAGTTCGTGGAGTTTCAAGAGTATTCTATCCGAGCATCCAAAGATGGCGGTGAAGCTGTTGCAAGAATCCGCTCGTAGATCACGTACCAACACCCAAAACCTTAGCGAGTAGCAAGGCGTTGCCGAAGAACGGTTAAGCGCGGACAACTTGTCGCTCGCCAGAGAAACTACGTCGAAGGATGAACGAAGACTAGCACCCGTAACCTTCACGCCAAAGCTCTTCTTGCCTACGCCGAGACACTAGCGCAGAAGAATCCTGAGGAATCAAGGAAACGATTGGAGCAGGCTGCTGAAATCCTCCGGAAGCTCGGGCCAAAACCAGATATCGAGAGAACCCAAGCCAACCTTGGCACTAGCCGGGCGGTCGCGCACGTCCTTTAGTACTCAGCTAGGGAACATCTATGACCTGACCGTCAGTAGAGAAGATCGTTCTAGGAAAGATGCGAGTTACCTCGCGCTTCTGTCTGAAAGTGAGCCTCGGGCTATGGACTATCACAAGATTTCGTACGCCCGCCCTCTTTGCAGACCTGGCGGCTTGGGTCGGAGTTGAATGGTTGAGGCGCCTCGCGAGCGCAACGTTAGTCTCCGCAGCCTCATGGATGAGATAGTCTGCGTTCTTTGCGAATTTGGATAGATCGACCCGTGCCGTGTCCCCAGTATAGACTACAGTTGTGCCATCAATCTCGATCCTGTAGATTGTGTCCGGAGGCGAATGAGCGCCTCTCGCCTTCGTGCAGGTAAACGGAAGACCGCTCAGGTCCGGCAAGAAATTGAGAACCTTGGAGAGATCTGCCCTAGGAAACAACATGTGGTAGAGGCTGTAAACTAGACTCTTCAAGCCCGTCGGTCCATAGATCTCCAAGGCGCCCCTGTCCTTGTAGAGAAGACACTCTGCCAGGAACACAAGACCGACCACATGGTCGCCATGCGTGTGGCTGATCAGAGCATATTTCACGTCGTTTGGGGAGTAACCATTTGAGCGGAGGGCATACACGATTTGCGGAGGGCAATCCAGCAGTATCCGCGTGCTACCCTTAACTAAGATACTCGTGGAACCGCGACTGTCGGAGCAAAAGGAATCGCCAGTTCCAAGCAACACAAGCCTCACTGGAGTCGCCCCTTCAGAACCCTTGCATTTCGCCCGACGGTGTGGTAGCGAGCGGATAAGCGTTGCTCAGTGACGGCAAATCCAACCTACGCCAGACAGACGTTCACTCTATGATTCTGGATCGACCAAGCTACAGTATCTAAGCAAGAACGCGCACATACGAGGAATACTACTTCCTCTTCTATCCCCGACACGAAAAAGGTTGTCAGACTCTCCGTGGAGAAATGCGGTACACTTCTGTAGGATATTGCACGTTCTTGAGTTCCTGTGCTCCAAGTTCAGTAATTTCATAGTCGGTCTTATTCCAGACCTGATCGTAGACTTGACGGGAAATACAAATTCCGCCAGGTTCAGCTAAGGGTGTTAGGCGGGATGCAATATTGACCGAATCGCCGAAAACATCGCCTTCACGATGCACGACGTCGCCGACGTGAATGCCAATTCGCAGTTTCGTTTCCTTCCCCTTACGCGCGAGCGGCTTTTTTTCTTGCAACGTTCTTTGGATATCAACGGCGCAGTCAACAGCGTCTAGGGCATTAGTGAACTCCACTAGGAAGGCGTCTCCAATCGTCTTAATCTCGCGTCCGGTATGTTTTTCGAAGATCGGCCGGAGAACCTTTTTCTGAGTCTCTAGGACTTCGAGAGCGAGTGCTTCATTCTCCTGCGTTAGAGCTGTGTATCCTACTAAATCTGTAAACATTATGGCTGCCAGTTTTCTCTCTTGCGTCAATTTCTCCTCTATTATGGGTTGGAGGAACCTGTAAGCGAGCGGAATGACGGCTGAGGCAACTAGTACGGCTCCTATCTCCAATACAGGAGTTTGAGCGAAGAAGATGGAAATGATTACTGCTGGGAGAACTCCGAGGACTGGTGATGCAATGTATGTTTGGCCTTTCATTTTGGATGCGAGGAACGCGGTCAGATAGCCGACGATGGCCCACGTGGCGATTAGGACGTAGATGCGGAAGTCGCCTAGGCTTGAGGCTAGAGGCGCGTAGTAATCGGTCACCCGAGTCGTGCTGAACACATCGACGTTTGGTATGAACGCTGTGAAACGCCACGGGTCTGGGATCGGTATCGCAACATAGTTACTTGGTGATGGGACGAGCATCAGGCCGGCTTGTGTCATATTCCTGGTCCAGCTTAGTAGGAAGATCGAGACGCCCGAGAGGACTCCGATCTTCAACGCGCCTTCACGATTTTCATGAAGCCCAGCAAAGATCGTCGGGGCGATAGCAAGGGACGGTACGGGGGTCAAGAAGACTAGGATCCAAGTTGCGACCACGGACGCCACATCTAGCCAACCCCGGGTCAACGCCGACGCAAAGACGAAGGCGACCAGAAACGTTAGTCCAGCCAAAGCATCCTGGTACATGGCGCCAAAGACAGAAAGCAGGATCGCAAGCATCAATCCAACGTACGGGAACTCTAGGCCTAGGACCCCGAGTACCAAAGCGAGGATGACTATGATGTAAAGCGGGTAGAAAGGATAGAGCGTTAGGAGTAATCCGGAAAGAATCGCGACTGCGCCGAAAGTTGCAAGGCGACTAAGCTGGAGTTTCTTCGCCATGAAAATGAAGGCGCTCCGAGGACTAGCCTGACTTTCCTACTGTCTATATGGCTTTCTATCTATGAATCTATGAGTTACGGACCTGTGGTTACTAGATGACAAGCTGCATCGAAACTGGGATGGAAAACGTGCCGATCTTCATCACAGCAGACAACGCAGAGACGGAAATCCAGAGATACCTGGA
>Ga0315289_10007141_pt1 | contig 16336 bp, 16 predicted proteins | sample YL17G11_40_MG_FD_203452 | JGI IMG/M metagenome (GOLD analysis project Ga0315289, IMG submission 203452) | Sediment microbial communities from Yellowstone Lake, YNP, Wyoming, USA - YL17G11_40 | ecosystem: Environmental > Aquatic > Freshwater > Lake > Sediment | place: USA: Wyoming | collected... | reverse complement strand
ATATTTTGTCGTCATTTTCTAGCTCGCTCAAAACAGCGTTCAGTACTGCTGCAGTCAGCTTCGTCCGCTTACGTAGCTCAGTCCACTCGGATTTCCCATTCAAGGATACTAATGACCACAGGGTTCTGTCGTATGGCGACTGCTTGGGTCGCTTCATGGAGGGCAAGATAGGAGGTAAGCTCGGCAAGGGCAAAAATGTACGCTGGCCGGGGCGAAACTGTTCTTATGATTCTGTGCTTTCAGCTGGCGGCCTCCCTCGAGAGCATCCTGGAACAGAGGTTCTGCCATTTCCTGTCTATGGCATCTGCCAGGCCGAAGGGTCGGAGCCCTGATTCCATGGAGTGGCGGGCAGGAAATTTCTGCAACCCATCTGGCAACTGAACCATTCGATCAGGATTGAATTTAATCTATATCTCTCATACTATATAAACGCTTGAAGCCTCATAGAATTCGTAGAAAAGATTTATATCTTTATTAATACATTATTATCGTCCAAGGTTTGATGCAAAAGGGATCGGTATGAAGCGAGGGAGACCAAAGAAGAACGAAGCTGGATTGATTGGCAGGGCAGGGAGACAGGCCATCGAATTGGAGGACCTGACCAGAGAATCTAAGAGATGGCAGAGTAGGAAAGCAACTATTGAGAAATTGAGAGAGGCAACTCCATAGATCCCCCTTTCACTTAACGTTTCTGCTGAAGGCTGAAGGCAATTAAGGGAGGAGATCCCCTACTTCGGGAGATGTGGGGATTCTCGGAGTGACGGTTAATTCCAACCTTCCAGGCTTCCCTGATGATCCCCATCTTTGTGATGCCCTCATTATCCCGAATGATCCCCTCGACCTTCACATAAGCGTCGTTTGTATTCATGAATCCTCCGTGGAACATAGCGATACACCGTCATTTGCTGGTTCATTTCTGAGATGAACGTCATGGCCGATAATGATGATCGCACAAGCCAGAACAAGTTAATACAATCACCCTCATTTCTCTTAATCACTTCGGTATGCCAGCGTTCTTTCTCGCAGGCCCGTTGGGACCGAACGGAGGTGACAGAGATGGGCAAGAAGGAAAACAAGAAGGACAAGGGGCAAAGCGATCAGAAAAAATCGCCCCCGACCGATAGCAGCGTGCGAGTTATAGGACAGAAACGCAAACGGTAAAAGGCACTATGACTCCAAATAGCTCCATGACATTTTCTAATTGGTCACGTGAAATGTCATAGAGCTATTTGATGTTGTACATACTAGCATCGAGATTTGTATGTAGCAAAATATACAACCTTTCAGGCCGATATAAGGGCACAAGAAAATTATAAATATGCTTCTCCCCCTGCTCCCCCTTATTCTACGCGCCAGATTTTATGATTGCGTGCAGAATAATTATTCAGGAGCGTCTATACAAAAGACAACCCTTCAAAACCACTTTTATCGATATACTAAAATATAAATATCTTTAAGTCGGCGCGGCAAAGGAGATTTCTCCCTGGAAATTCACAGCGAACATGAGATCCTGGCAGGTCCTCACAAGCCCACTTGCTACCCTGTGCCATGATCTTGCTTTTCATTCCCGCGTTTCATCAAACACAATCTTGGAGCCAGTCCGATGTCAGCTAAGCATTTTTGGAGCGAAATCCTTTAAGGCATATTCAACAGCGTACTCAGCATGGATCTGAGTCGTATCGAACAGCGGAATATTGACGTCTTCTTGCTTGACCAATAGAGGAAGTTCTGTACATCCAAGAATCACTCCTTCGGCTCCATTATCGGCAAGGCCATTAATTATTTTGATGATCTTGTCTTTCGAAGATTGGTTAATCTTCCCTAAGCACAATTCTTTGTAAATTATATCATTGACTGTCTTGATATCCTCATCACCTGGAATTATGGTTTCGATTCCGAAATTTTTATATAATCTTCCTCTGTAAAAATCCTCCTTCATGGTAAATTTTGTACCCAATAGTCCCACTTTCTTCAATCCCTTTGCCTTAATTCTTTCAGCAGTTGCATCTACAATGTTTAGAAGCGGGATACTGACGTTTTTCTGAACGTCGTCCGCTATCTTATGCATTGTATTCGTGCAAATCACTATGCAATCCGCCCCTCCGTTCTCCAATTTTATTGCGATATCAACCAACATATTCGTGGCATCATCCCACCTCCCCTCGGTCTGCATTTTTTCAATAGTATCAAAATCAACAGAATACATTAGGATTTTAGCCGAATGTAATCCTCCTACTCTCTTATTGACTTCTTGGTTGATAATGCGATAATATTCCGCTGTAGACAACCAGCTCATTCCTCCAATAAGCCCAATTGTCTTCATATCAGCTTCTTTAGTTAATCCAATCTCTTCGTATTTCTGGCAGTTACATACAGATAATATTAAAAGAATTGACATGCTAAGTATTAAGACGATTCTCTTGGTCATATGCATTTACGGACATGCAAAATATTTGAATATTTGCTTCCTGGGCGTAGTAAGCGCAGCTCCGCCTCTCAGGGGTTCCAAATATTCGGAATGCCAGTGGGTGATCTCTAGGACCAGCTCGGGCATGCGTCTCTGGCTACCACCGGCATCTACCTCAAAGCCAGCCCGAACCACCGGAGAGAGGCGTATATGAGGTCAAGGCTGTCGAGCTTCCTTGCAGGAGAGACGTTCTGATACCATTAGGAGAACAAAATCATGCAATTTACCGTCCTGCCTTCGGTAGTGGTATACATCATCGCCGGATGGCCAAAGAGCCGGAAGAATCCCAAATCTTGAGATTCTCCCGGCAGGATTGTTCTCCTGCAGTACGGTTTTTCGAATTCAGACGTCGGGCCAGTATATCCCTGATGCCAAAACCCATTCGTCGTTCACTTTCGTCACATAGCACAACTTGAGCTTCGGTGTCATGTTCTCTGCAGGATCGGGGTATAAATAGTAAACGAATCCGCTACCTCTCCTGGCCACGTCCAAGAAAGCCTGGACCAAGTACACCCCATTGGGGTCTTGGAGCTCAAAGCGGTTGGTCCCGATCAGCTCAGGCTGGAAGGGCAGAACCAATGTGTTCCCTTCGAAGTCATCGGCGTAGATATAGCGGTCTCCTCTGACGAATTCTCCATTTTTATCGTTGAAGGCCTTCAAAGCTACATCTTTAGTGTTATTCAAGGCAAAGTCTCTGGCCCGCTCCACAAAGGCTGTAAGGTTTTCCCTAGCCTCCTTGCTGAAGAGAGGAGCCTGACCGGGCAGATAAACGCCTGCCCCTAACCACAATCCTTCGTCCACCGTGAGAACGTAGGTTAGCTTAAGCTCCTCTGCGCCAGAATTAGAGGGGGTGGGCCAGATGTAGTATGTGAATCCGCTTCCCCTTTTAGCCAGCTCGCGCATGTTCCTGACTTTGGCAACGCCATTGGGGTCGGTCACATTGAGCGCATTTTCGCCTATCGTTTCAGGTTCGTACGGATAGGCCAAACGTGTCCCATTGAAGTCGTAGGCAACTATGTAAAGTTCTCCTCTTGCAAACTTTCCCATAGGATCGTTGAAGACTTCCAAGGCCTAATCCTGGCCTTCCTCCAGGACGAAGTCTTTGGCTTCATTCACAAAGGCAATCAGCTCTTCTTTGGCTTCAGGTTTTAGTGTATACGCGTTACTATCGTTTCCATCCGCAGCCGCCCAGCCTGCCAAATATGCTCCCAGAAGGGCAACTGCTAAAACAACCCCAATACTTCTCATATGTAATCTCTCTCCACTAAGTAGTTTCAAGGACCCAAGTTCTCAATCAATTCTATTTAAATTTCTTCCGAAAGCAAAATGAAATGATGCATTCTATGACCTCGACGTTTCCTTATAGGCGAGAAGCCCTGAAGACCAGGCCATTCCAATTTTAAAATAGTATTTTTATCAATTAGGAACTCGGCGGATTAAGCCCTAAAACTTGCAGGCGATAGAAAGCTGGCTAGACACAATCGATAGCGTTGGGTTTAGACGACCAGGATCTGCGGTCACGCAAGTTTACTTGTTTTGAATTCTCGAACGGCCTGGATCGGCAGTTAGCTCGAAAACATCAAGATACCTCTTGGGCAGGAGGATCTAATCCTTCCGGAAGATTTCTCATAGGTGCCGTTTCCAGCAAGATTGTGCCAGGGGAGCCTGAACAAGCTACATTGCTCATTCGGAGACGCCACATCAAAAAATTGAGGTTTTCGACCCCTTTTTCCCATATTGCTACACCTCAGGCGGCATACAGGAATAGAACTGATCTAGAACAACCTATTGTTGGCTCAAGACCCTCTGGAGCAAGGCAGTCTGCTGGCAGCAACCCATCTGGGAATCCGGGATGCATCAAAGGGCAGAGGCGATCACGGTTGGCTGTGGCTCTTTTGATCTCTCCTCAGCCAAAATGGATAGAATTACGACCCCGATGCTGATGAGTATGCCCAAAAAAAAAGCATTGTGAAATGCCTTGGTAAGAGCTTCAACTGCCACCAACTCGTGGAATGCGCCTATGCCCGTCAGCTCGCCGGAGCTGATGGTCTCCGAGAGCATAGTCTCAAAAGCAGCTACTCCTATTACCTGGCCAAGGGCAGCGAAGGTTCCTGCCATGCTGGAGGTCAGACCTTTCATATTTGCGGGGCTCAAGGACATGACCACGCTTCTATTGACGGGCAGAAATATGCCCATGCCTATCCCCAGAATAGAGAGAGCCAAAAGGAGGAAGCCAAAGGAGCTCGATCTTGAGAGGCCGCTGAAGAGGATGAAGGCCAGGACTGAGAAGAGAGCTCCCAGAAGGCACATTATTCGGCCACCTGCTCTATCGGATATCTTTCCAGCGATGGGCGCAACTATCATAACCGCAATCGAAGAAGTGATCAAGATCACGCCTGCAATATCAGATCTGATGTTCTTCACCAGCTCCAGGTAGAAGGGAAGGAGAAAGAAGGCCCCAGAGAAGGCCAGAGAGAAGAGAAGAGACGCGAAGAAGGCATAGAGAAGTGGGAGGCTGCGGAACAGGCGGAAATCTACCAGAGGCTCTGGGGAACGCCTCTCCCATCGGGCAAAGACTGCGCAGCAGAGAAAAGAAACGGCAACGCTCCCTAAAATAAATAAAGAGCCCCAGCCTAGCTCCCTCCCCATATTGAAGGAATATAAAAGGGCGAAGATGGCAGCAAAGAGGAGGATGGAACCCGTCAGATCAAAAGACAAGTGGCGCCTGGATCCACGAACCTCGGGGATGACTGCCAGGCCTATCAGAAGTGCGCTAATTCCGACGGGAACGTTGACGAAGAAGATCCAGCGCCAGCCGAGGTGAGCAGTAAGAACGCCGCCGATGACCGGTCCGGCAATCACGCCCACAGATGAAAAAGTGGCCACGTATCCGAACGCTCGCCCCCGCACCTCGTCTGGAAGCATGCTCGATATCATGGCAGGTCCTACAGAAGCACACATCGCCTCGCCGGCAGCCTGAAATCCTCTGAATAGGATCAGCATTTCGATTTTGGGTGCCAATCCGCATAGAATGGACCCCAGAGTGAAGATTGCCAGCCCCGAAAGGAAGATCTTTCGATATCCGACGATATCCCCCAGCCTGCCGAAGGCCATCATCAAGCTGCCCAGGATGAGAAGATAAAGCATGATCACCCACGAGATGACGCTAAGGCTCGAGTTGAAGTGATGCGAAATTGCAGGAAGGGATATGTTGACTATGGTAACGTCGAGAGATCCCAGGAATGCCGAGAGGGCGATGGTCAGAACGATCAGCTTCTGCTCAAATCCCAAGGATATCTCTCTCTCAGCCATGATCCTCCTGCCCAAGAGGTATCTTGAGTTAAAAAATGCTTTTCCCTGTGCTGAAGCCCGCTGCATAGCCGACCTGCTGCAGAGCCTATCAGGCTGGCGAATTGAGAGAAGAGCCATCTGATGACGAGAAATGACCAATGCAAAGGCCGGAAAAGCAGCCATATGCAGCGCTGAAAAGCATCATGCCAGAGATCTCTGCAGAGGCGTCCTTCAACTTGCGTTCTGTAACGAAGTCGAATTGCGACCTCATCACTCCCAGCAGCGGGTATTGAGCGAAGAACTTGCGTGACTACACAGTCGAAGTGCTGCGTTAAACAAATTTTCCTATGCCCACCAAGTGATGATTGTGTTCGCATAATTTGATCCTATACCCTATCATAGAAAGATAAGAATGATGTTATCAGATTAAATTTCGCAAAAACTATAAAAATTTGCGGGCGAGTGCAGATCCCTATTCTGGCCCTGGATTTTGCCTTCCCATAATGCCCTGAGTCAAATTTGCCCGCATGATCCCGGGTATAATCGCCATTGCGCCAATGCCATATCCGATTAACCAGGCATAGCCAGCGCCAACTAGTCCGAATCTTGGGATTAACACATAGCTCAAACCGATGATCAAGGCGAAGATCAGGCAGCTAATAAAAATAAGATCATTAACATCCCTCTGAACCCTTTTTATGGAGAAATAAATATCCACGAGGGCTACAAAAAAGCTGGAAAGAACCATTACCTTCATGAGCTCAAGGCTATCAATGTAACTTTCGAAGTATTCATCTCGACCAATAATCGCAAGCAGAGAGCCTCCATAATGATACAAGAGTATGATTACTGGAGTCAGCAAAGCAAATGAAAGAATTAAAGATTTTGCGACGCTTTTCTTCGAGTATTCCGTGTTGCATCCTTCAACAAAAAGCGCAAGGCTTATGGCAGTGGGAATTAAGAATGGCAAGGCAGCAACCGTGCAGGCAATCCAAAAGTGAGCTGCGACATCTGCCCCCAAAAAGCTTAGCGTGATTATGGCCAGAACCTGCTTCGGAGTGAGTATTAGAATATCAGAGATATAATTTTTGATAGAGAATTTAATAGAGTCTCCCAAGAATTGCCGATCTAATCGGAAGGCAGGTTTGAGACCCAATCGGGAGAGAATTATAAATGTGATAAAAAGCGCAATTACGAGAGCGGCTAGAGTCGATGCCAAGATGCCCATTGCTCCCAGGAAGATGAAAGATAGGAGAAAAAGCACTGCAGAATTCGAAATTAGAGTTTGAAGAAGAGTAAGCTCCGGTTTTTGCATTGCAATGAAGGATATCCCAGTCAAATCGATTAGCAAGAAAGTTACGAGGATTAGAAGAAAGATCAGTGCATTTTCGGAGCTAAATAAAACGTGATCCGAAGACCATAAGTTGATGCACACAATGACCATCAAACCTATGAAAATATTAAGAATTGTTGCAAGTGAAATACATGTTCCCAAAACCACAGACCTATCTCTTTCCGGAAAGAATCGGATTATTGAGTAGTCCAGACCTAGTTTGGAAAGCAGTTCAACTATAAATATGGATGAAAATAGCGCAGCTGCCATGCCTAGAGCATGCTTAGAATAAAATTCTGCAGCGATTATCCAGAAGAAGATGGTGAGGAGGGAATCTATTAAATAATTAAGCAAAAGGAGGGCGGAGTTTCTGCTGAGAGGATCCTTCGGACATGAGCCGGAGCTCGAAGGATGATGGCTTTTTGGCATCATGACATCATCATCACATGGTTTGGGAGATTGGATTATATATTACCAAGTATCATTCAGTTTCTGCATCTTGGATTTTGCTCTGTCCCTTCACTTGTAAGGGTTTATTTAAATCATTCTATGGCTGTTTGTCAGGAATCCGGATCCAAGCCTTGAAGCCGTCATGATCGAAGAGCGGTCTTGTTTCATTGAGCTTCCATCCTCAATTAGGATAATCTTCTCTATTGAAGACTTCATGGAGCTGATTTGGATCGGAGCAGATAGCTGAGAGCTATGCACAATCTCTTGGCAAGTTCTGCGAAGCTGCAAAGGTCGATAATTGTCTCCTGTAGGTTCTTCGGCTGAGTCGATTTGTCAAATGGCATCCTGCGCTATTCCTACTCCTGAGGATTCCTCAGCTCAGCTTCAAACTTGCTCAGGAGGTCTGGTCGAGCCGTTGCCAAAGGCACATGTCGGCGGTCCAGTTCCAATACCAGCTTCTTCTCTATTGCCCATGCTAATTCATTCCGCGATCTAGGGCTAGGACCGGCCAATGCCATTGAGGCCTGATCGCGGCTGAGAATGGTTAACTCCTGAGCGCCCGGAAGTCGCCTTGAGTCCAGCATTAGGAAGCGATCATCTCCCAATTCCGTAATTACAAGAGCGGGAGGCGCTGCATTGATCTGCCAAGAGTTGCGCCACCTCTTTATCTCATCATGCAGGGACCTCATCACTTCGACATTGTCTCTAGACTCGCTTTCATAATCAGCCTCAAAATAATATGCGATCTTGGCAATGTCCGCATCCTCAGGCAAGATATCCGAATATACATCCCTCGGACGCAGATTGCGGATCCCATACTTGTCCGGCTCCTCAAAATAGGAGCAGAATCTTTCAATATAAATTGGAATCAGATCAGTCGGTGGATGGAGATGGACCAAAAAGGGAAGCATGATTAGCATATTCAGGTATTCTTCAATCCTGTCTCCCGGGATGGAGTATAATAAGTTCCATTCTACCGCCAGATCAGCAGATCTTAAGTATCTCAAGAGAGCGATATTCTGCCTGGCGGTCGTGCCTTTGTTCATGAGCTTTAGACAGCTGGTGGAAAGAGATTCAATGCCGGACTGAACGATCCCGATTCCTCCATCTCTAAGGGCAACCACATCTCCCAGGGAAATGTTGGCCCTGATTTCATAGAAGAAATGGGCTCCTGGAAGCTCGCTTCTCAAACGGGGCATCAGAGTTTTAAAAAAATCATATGGCATGATGAAGTCGCTCAGAGCAACCTTTTTCGTCGGATGGACCTCCAGCAGCTTCTTCAGATCTTCGATCACGCGACCCGCCGACTTCTGTCTGAACTTCATCTTTTCCCTTTCGATGCCGCAGAAGGTGCAGGAGTGCTTCTGGCCCCACCAACACCCTCTGCTGCTCTCATAAGGAAGCCAGACATCTTCGCTGGCATAAACGTCGCTGTCAGGAAGCCAGGATGCCATTTGCGTATAATAATCGCTGAATTCTGGGGTGGGAATCTCTTCAAGGTTCATGCAGGGTCTGCCGTGGATGATCCTATCTGATGGGCGCCTATCCTCCTGGATGTCTCTTAGAAATCTGGGGAAAGATTCTTCGCTCTCTCCAGAGAAAACGTAATCTGTAGCAGCGCAAAGAGTGAGGATGCCCTCCGCCATCTCATCCGCGCAGTTTGTTCCGCCGATGATCGTCATTATCTCCGGCCGCCTGCGCTTAATCCCGTTCAGCAATGCCAGGCTGGACGCAGTCTGGTCGAAGGTCGTGCTGCATCCTATTACCTTGAAGTCGCAGGCGACAATTGCTTCGCTAAGCGAGTCCGTCCAGGAGGCGGCTATTTGCTTCAGCTCCACCAGTCTTGTGGCCATCTCTATGTCGTCCGAATGGCTTGCGAAGCTAGAGCTGCCGGATTGAGTTGGGCCGTAGGCCGCCAACGAGAAGATTCTCTCTCCAAGAAGGTCTACAGTCAGATCGCGGTTGAGTGCTTGATAATTGCTCTCGCCGATCTCAGCTGCAAACGCGATATTGGCATACAGCACCTTGACCTCAAAACCGGCCTTTCGCCCGCATGATTGAAGAATATGGACTCCCAAAGAAGGCATCTCTAAAGGCGCAAATGGGGGAAGGATTATGAGAGCATCTCCCTTTCCCAGCTGCAGGCTCAAGGATTTCATTTTTATCAATTATAAATTATACAAATAATTGCCCAATGCCTTTCGGCGGCGATATTGCAGAAATTCTCATAATGCTGTTTTGATTTTATAATCTACAAAACCCATGGAATATTGACCTCAATTGATAATCCCAATTGTTTTTCTGAGCAAATATGAATAAAGGAAGATGGCAAGGCTCACTGAGGATACCGTTCTCTTCATCTAGGTCTTTCTATCTTTGCCGCACCTTCTTGATAATGCGCCTTGGAGCAGCTTGCCTCTCCTCCCTGGTTGAACTCAGAACTCGTTTGATCTCTTGACGGGTGCACCAAGCTCTAGCCCGCCTGCTCTCTTCATGGGTGCACCAAGCTCTAGCCCGCCTGCTCTCTTTGCGGGGATGCCAAGCTCAAGTCCACTTGATCTCTTTATCGGAACCCCAAGCTCAAGCCCGCTTGATCTCTTTATGAGACCAAGTTCAAGTCCGCTCCCCGAAATTCTATCGTCAAACCCATTTCGCAAGGTCGAGCCTGGAATCCTGTTTTGAGAGCTACTGTAACTCTTAAGGAGTTCTGCCAAATATTTTTCCGATTCAGGAGATATCTCAAGGCCTTCCTTTCTAAGAACTCCTATTGGGTCTTTATACAATTCTTCCCGAGAAGAATCCAGAAGCTCATTGAGCTTCTCTTCAATCGTCTTCGAGTCATCTTCTGCGCATTTCATGACATCACCACGGCATAAATCAGTTAGGTCTTTTTATTCTTTAATCATATTTGTATCTTTTGGGTCGTGAATTAATCTGTAGAGTCCTGTAAGTTTTTCGCAGCCTCATGGTAGCCATTTGATCCATTGAATTCATGCTTTATCACAACCCAAACAACCTATGGATGGCCAATGCAAAGCTACTCCGATTTATCGGTCAACTCGGCGGCACGGATGGTAAATAGGATTACCCAACGAGAGGACGCAGCGATGACAGAGGACGAATTCAAAAAAATCTGGGAGAGCGAATATTATAGCTGGAGATTTTGCTTCTTTTTGCAGTTAGTATCCTCAGCTACAGATGGAGTTTGCCCCTCATCCGAGTAGACAATGGGTTAAGCAACATCAACTCATGGAAGCATGGAAATGAAGAGGATGAGGCAGGGATACCCCCGGGAATTCAAGATATCAGTAGTGGCTGAACTTGAGAGTGGCAAGCCTGTAGCCTAGATAGCCTGCGAAGGGCCATCTCATGAGAAGGCCTCCCAGCTGGTCTGGCTCGCCATCTCCTCCGAGATTCCTTTGCCCTGGTTCAGCCCGGCTCCCTTCATATCATAGATGCAGAAGACCCGGTCGTCGCGGCCATGGCGTCCAGGTGCCGGTCCAATACAGGGGCGTACAGGAGGATGCCTCCCCGAGAGGCCTGCTTCATCGCCTGGGTAATGCGGCCCGCCATATCCCTGGCCCTTTCGTAACGCCGATGCTCCACTATCAGGAAGGGGTGGTGGTTCTCCTCCAGGATGGTCCACAGCTCGGACGGAGGTGAAGGCCCGCCTCACGTCCAGCTCCACGATGAGCTCGCGGTCCAGCGTGCTCGAGGATGCCCGAGCGGATACCGGTGTTAAAGAGGATCCAGAATTGCTGCAGGTGAGGGTTGCCGTTCAGAGCGCGCAGCATCTCCTCCGGGGCGATGAGGACGCTAACGATGGGGAGCAGGGAGACGGCGGGCAGGAGTTCGATTTCCATAAGTAGAATGGGAGAGCTTCGGGGATATAGGGGATGGAGAGGGCGGGGCGAAGGCGAAACACTCATCTTATGTGGACTTCTGGGAGGCTCATATTCTGGCTGGCTAATCGTTAGCTATGTCCAGCATCAATTTATAAAACTCGTCCGGCATGTCAGCCATTGGCACATGGGATGATGCCATCTCAAGGTAGGTCCATCCGGTTTCATCGGCGGCAATTTTTTCCTTAGCTACACGAGTAACGTAAGCAAATTCGCTTTTTGTGCAACGAATAAAGGTTTTTGGCAACGATTTTATTTTCTGAACGTCAAACTGAAGTCTTTCTACATAAGGTGGGGCCGCTTCCAGGCCGGCAAACGACATGGGGTCGCAACCAGCGGCAACACTAATGTCAAATAGTGATTGTCCCGGATCAGGCAATGCAGCATCGAGGTACACCAAAGGGTGAATTCTCTCCGCCATTCTGTCAGCAACACCGGTTATTATCATCCCACCGTAACTGTGTCCGACCAGAATAATATCTCTTAAGTCATTCTCGACTATCAACGCGCATATCTGCTCGATATGATCGGTAAGATTGCTGGTATGTTCGTCCGTGAGTGTCGGCGCAAAAACGCGATGGTTATGTGCCCTGAGAGCAGAAACGGTTCCGTCCCAAATCCTTCCGCCCAGATAGCCGTCTTTGGTGTAAACAGGTTTTCCGACAGTGAGTTTGTTCCAAGTTTCTGTAGACATGTTGCCACCATGAACAAGAACGTAGGTTGCCATAGCAGTAATCCTCATTTACCATTCTGTTATTCGGCCTGTTATATTTTTCGGTAGTCTTCTTATTTTAGCTGGCACATAAGATAGGTACACGACGATTACGCATTTCATCCCGACTTGAGTAGGATCACGGCCTGATTTGATCCCTGCGTCCCCCGGGGTATGATCGAGATCTTGCCGTTCTTTGCTAGCTCGCCCAAGACAGCGTTCAGCACTGCTGCAGTCAGCTTTGTGCGCTTGCGTAGCTCAGTCCACTCGGTTTTGCCGTTCAAGGATACCAGTGTCCACAGGATTCTATCGTCTGGCGGCTGCTTGGATCGTCTCATCGAGGGCGAGACAGGAGCTAGCTTGAACAAGGGTAAAAATATGTGCCATCCGGGGTGAAATTGTTCTCATAATTCTGTGCTTCTGGCCGGCCTTCCAAAGCGGTATCCGTAGCGAAATCCCCCTGGCTGAACGATCCCCCTTCAAACTTTGCTGGAGAGGAGATATGTCGGAGGGGGAAGGAAGAGATGCAGGCATTGCAGGATATGCGGATGGAGCGGCGGAAGAAATCCAGGATCATCAAACTGGGCTCGCCCCCTTGCCGGTAATAATGGCTTGTTGTATCTTCAGAGCCTCTACGTACTGACGAATATTGGTCTGCCTCAGGGTGAGGCAACATGGTTATTAAAAAATACCGGAGTTTAGGATTGAAAGGGGGCTGGCTCGTCTGACATGGCGCAAAAAATGATGTCTAGCAAGCTTCGAATTAGTGATGCGCTTCATTCGTCATCGGGAACTGTCCATTCGATATCCCCCGGATTTGACGCCGACGATTCAGGGGGCGGTGGGGGAGGACACTCTGAAATCCTTATTTGGCCATGTCCTTCGCCTCGAAACCCTGGGAGTTTAATAGCAACTGATACAGTGTAAGTTCCCTCGGAGCTGTAATGGTGTTTAACTAGTGTACCATCTTTTACGTTATCGTACGTTGCCGTACCGCCGTCACCAAAAGACCATTCGAATTTGCCTTTTGCATTAGGCATTGCACATGTAGTTACAAATTCACACGCATCTTCTTCGCACGCGCCACACACATTTGCACCCGAGAGTTCCTTAACGGGACAGATCGTGACATCTACAGCTTCAATCCCAATCACAGTCTCGCTCTCAGCCGATCCGCCGCTCCATGAGGCTCTGACCCTGAGGGTGTAAGCGCCTTCTTGGGCGAACTTGTGGATCACTTCTTCGCCCTTTTCCGTGCCGCCGTCACCAAAGGACCATTCGTACGCGGCATCATCAGGGATGCCGCTCTTAATCACAGAGAAGAAGTATGGGGTCTCGGGAGCCCCCTTCTCTGTTTGCAAGATGAAGGGCTTTTGGATCTCTACAGACGGGGGCACGATCTCTATATCCGTCTCGTTTTCGGCGGAGCCGCCAGACCCTGTGGCTTGGACGCCAACGGCATAGTCGCCTTCAGACTCGAACTTATGGGTCACGCTCTCTCCGTCAGCCGTTTCGCCGTCTCCGAAGTCCCACTCATACTCAGCGTCGTCGGGAATATCGCTCTTTATCACAGAGAAGCGATATTCCGTTTCGGGAACGCCTTTCTCACTTTCTGAGAAGGGTCTTTGGATCTCAAGAGTGGGGATGCTAAGGTTGGCATTGAGCTTCAGATTCAGCCATGAGCCATAGGGATTGATGGCGAGGACATACAATCCATCCCACGGGGACATCTCAACTTCGGCACTTTTCTCATCCTTTGCGTCGATGGTTGTCACATAAGCTTCAGTTGCAGAAGTGCGCTTGAAGCCCTCGAGCTTATAGATCCTCACCCATTCGAAGCCCGAGCCCACCCCGATCCCGATATAGGGTAGATTGGTGCTGCTTGAATCAAAAGATACATTCAAGATTACGGAATTTCCTAGCTCAGGGGAAACGCTTAATTCCCAGACCTTTGCGGTATAATATGGGTCCAGCTTGACCTCCCAGACATCTTTCTTCTTTGAGCTGCTGAGTTCGGTCTTCTTATTCAAGGCCCCATCTGGAACGGTGTCACTATCAGGTATTGGGCTGTTCTGATCGAAGAGGAAGAACTCTGCGAATTGAAGGTATTTTTCTCTTAGGCCCTCCGTTAGCTCAATGCCGACAAAAGATGTCTTCTTGCTCTTCAGGAACTTATCCAGGGGATCGAGTGCATCCTGGATATCTCCCCATGAGGGGTTTGCGGTATACTCCCACATCTCCTTGAAATTCACTCCCACCTGATTGACCAGGAAGTCAACAAAAGCGCTTGTCTGGTACTGGTGGCGGTAGAACCGATCCATTTTGTTCTCTGAAAAATAAGTCAATCGACCTTCCAGGTAATAGGGCTTGAGTTTAAAAGTCTGCTTTTGTACTGCATCATCTTGAGGCCAAGCAATTCTCGCTGCTGCGTAGTCTGCGGTCGCATCTATCCACCATTTTCGACTATCAATTAATCGGATCCCAATGGAATAACATGCCATGTACTGGTTCTGAATAACGTGAAAGAGCTCGTGTGCAATATCTTGCTTAAGTTCCGCCGGTTCAAGAAGCACAATAGGAAAATATGGTCGTGGGTGAAGGTTACTGAAAATCATCACGAGAATCGAATGCATGGGATTCATTTTGGCAGTAAACATCCATTGCACCAGTTGTTAGCACTTTTCAGTAGCTCACGTACGCGACCGAAAATATATGACGCTATCAAAGTTGAGGGATCCCTTTTCCGGACTTTCGAGTGTAAAGAAATAATACGTACTTGAAACAATAGGTCGTGGGTGAAGGTTACTGAAAATCATCACGAGAATCGAATGCATGGGATTCATTTTGGCAGTAAACATCCATTGCACCAGTTGTTAGCACTTTTCAGTAGCTCACGTACGCGACCAAACAATAAAGACGTCAATTATCCCAGTGGGCATGCGGAACCCTGCACCATTATATTTGTCCCAGGACTTATTGAAGTAGTCCCTAAGCACATCGCGAAAACTGGGTTGATCGCTGGGCCTAGTGTACTTTTTCTCACCTGAGCCAAGATATTTTGCAGCTTGACCTGGAGGTACAAATGTATTTTCCGAATCCTTTACCCAGAATCGTATCTCGCAGTCTCCCTTTCTGAGGGAGAGAGGTTTCAAGCCCTTAATGGCGTACCATGCACCCCAGATGCTGAAGTGTTTTATCTTGGCGACAACGACGTGCCTAGATTCATCCACCTCAAACTCCGTTCGCTCCCACATTCGCCTGGTCTCGTTCCACGAGGTTACGATCAGTTGATCCTGGGGTGAGACGCCTTCAGTTATGAGGGCAGGATCGTAAGCCATCTCGAGAGAGACATCCTTGTCGAAGCTATGAATATCCCCCAATGAGATCTCATAGCGCTCGCCACTCTGGAGGAAGGGGATATCCTTGCCCGGCAGGCCATCAACTTTCGCGATGGTAAGGGTCTGGGGCTCTTTGAGCAGCCCTCCGGGGAGTGTCACTTTTACCTCATCCTGGTAGGAGACTGTCTGGGGCTGGTCCGAGGGATTGATGGTCTGGGACAAAGGCTCATGACGGGTGATGACGGGCTCGGGAATCTCCATGACTTGGCCCTGCTGTGTGGTGGGCGCTTCTCTGATAGCTGGCTGTTCCACTGTCGATGGCTGCTTTTTAGCCAGCGCTGCCTCTGCAGTGCGCTTGTTGGATAGGGTCTCCTCGTTATTGGGATCTATCTCCAGGGCTTGGTCAAAGGCTTCAATTGCGGCCTCATAATTTCCTTGCTTGCTCAGAACAACGCCTTTGTTGTTCAATGGATAGGCATCACTTGGATCAAGCTCGATAGCCTTATCATAAGCTTTGATGGCATCTTCATAGTTGCCCTCTTTTTGCAGAGAATCGCCTTTGTTGCACCAGGCGTAGGCGAATTCTGGATTTAGCTCGATGGCTTCATCATAAGCCGCAATGGCCTGATCATATTTCCCCTGCTTATTAAGAACGACACCTTTGTCATACCAGGCATCTGCTAGCCGTGGATCAAGCTGAAGGGCATTGTCGTAAGCCTGGAGGGATTCATCGTACTTGCCCTGGCCTAAGAATGCATTGCCTTCAGCTATCAAATCCCGTGTGGTCTTCTCTTCGGGTAGCGTGGTATAGGTGTAAGAGCCCTTTTCAGATTGAGAGATCAG
>Ga0315289_10007137_pt1 | contig 16341 bp, 18 predicted proteins | sample YL17G11_40_MG_FD_203452 | JGI IMG/M metagenome (GOLD analysis project Ga0315289, IMG submission 203452) | Sediment microbial communities from Yellowstone Lake, YNP, Wyoming, USA - YL17G11_40 | ecosystem: Environmental > Aquatic > Freshwater > Lake > Sediment | place: USA: Wyoming | collected... | reverse complement strand
GCGTGCCCGCAGAGGCGTGTATTGTCTCCAAATCTAGCAAGGCATCCACAGGCAGAGTCGTACCTGTCAAAGGGACCCGAAACCCGGGGAGCACTGCGCACGCGATCTTGCGCTCCCGCACAAAGGAGAGAAAGTCGGCGTGTAAAGCTAGCTCGTCGAAGACAGTCTCGTGTGTGAGGTCTCTGGGTAGACGAGAGAGCGCGGAATACGTCGGGCAACGAGCCGGGGCGTGCCACTTGCCAGCTTGCCGGAGGCGGAAGGTCGTTTTGGAAGAGGACGATGAGGAGGAACGGGATGCTACGCTCGGAGCGCCACCACCATTGACAGCACCATCTCCTCGACCTCCGCTGCTCATGTCCAAAAACAACGCGTGCTTTCTCGCGCGCCTTGTCCACCCGCTCCCGAAAAACGCAGACTGAGGCGGAAACCAGTGGACAGGCAGCGTTTCCACAGAGACGCCGCGCCAGGGGCAGGGCGTGAACCCGCTCATGGTCTCGAGTCGGCAGGCCGCGAGGGCTTTGAGGTCGGCGATACTGAGCAGTTTCGTGTCCTCCGCCGCCGCTGAAGCAGCAGCAGCACCAGCACCAGCAGTACCAGCAGCTATTTGCTGTCCATGTTGCCTCTCGAGCGTCTTCACGGCCCACGCCTGCAGAAAGTTGGCAGTGAAGGCCGAAGCAGGAGCGTACATCGTTTCGACGGATAAATTTTTGCTGTCGTCGCTGGTCTTTGAGATAAAAGGTCGTCGCACTTCATCCCCGACGCCCGGACTCGTATCTGCGAAGAAAACCGCGTCCTTGCGGAACCCATAGAGCGCCATGTCGTAGTTTTGAAGCGGCGCCGAGGCGGCGTCGACCACGAGAGGAGAGTAGCCCAGCGTCACGAGCTGCGTTATTGTCGCGAGGAGGCGAGTGGCAGGTGATGGTGCGGTGGGGGGCCACGTGAGGACAAAGCGCTTTGGGTCAGCTGATGCGGCAGCACTGGTGGCGGCAGCGGTAGTGGCGGCGGTGGCGGCGGCAGCGGCGGTGACGCTTTCTGCTGCTTCTTCCTCTTTGGCAGCAGCGGGGGCGCTTGCTGCGGCTTCTCCCTCTCTGGTAGCAGCAGCAGCAGGCACAGCAGCTGATGTCAAAACAGACGCAACAACAGAAGAGGAAGAATAATCGACGCCTCCTCCCCCAGTGCTTGAAAGAAGAACATCATTACTTCTCCTCTCGAACGCCGGGAGAACCTGCAGCGGCACGACGCGAGAGGCCTTGAAGAAGACGTCTTCGCTCAGAGCGATGTAAATTACCCCAGAGAGGCGCAGCTCGTCGGCGGCGGCCTTGAAGTTCTTGAGCAGCGTGCTCTTGTTGGTGGAAGAAGTATTACTTCCTCTACTGTGCTCATCCGTGCTCTCTTCGGACAAAACCACCGTGGTCGCAGGCAAGTATCCCTGTGCCCGCGTCGCCACAGCCTTGAGCCCGTCCGATCGAAGCCTCCTGGGCGCGTGTAGGACCGCTAAATCGTCGACGCCGTGATATCGGACGTCCAAAAACCAGTCCCTGTCGAGCAGAGTGGCCGTGTTGTGGTAGAGCGGGTTGCTGTGCGCCAGCGTGGAGCTCGCGTTGGACGCCTTCAGCACGTGGTATATCGCGAGGTCAAAGGGCTCGGCGTTGGCAAACTGTTCGCGGGTCGACTTGAGCACCATTTGAAGCGTCTCGCCCATGCGGTACACGGCGTTGCCGTTGACGTGTTCGATCATGTGGGGTGCATAGCCCTCAAAGGGCTGGCACTCGTCGTATTTGACGACGTACATGCAAGAGCTTTTGATCGTGGGGCCACTTATGATACGTTGTGAAGGGGAGGTCTTGATGGAGGGAAAAGTCAACGGTGAAGACTCCGAAGACGACTCCGACCCTTCTCCTTCATCAAGCAACAACATCGGCATCAAAAGCGACGAGAGCCACCCACCACGGAGCGCGCACACGTCCGTCTCCAGCTGCTGCACGAGCGCGTATAAACGTACGTATTTTTCGTAAATCTCGCCGCCCTCTGCGAACGCGTCGTAAAACACAGAGTTGGGCCCCGAAACCCACTCAGAGTCCTTGTCCTCCTCGGCCAGGTTGAGGTTGTACCTGTCGACGCCCACGGATTTATAATCGAGGAAAACACGAGGCGGAGACGGAAGGTAAGACTTTGTTGCGGACTCAAGCATCTCCCGCATGACGTCAAACCGTTCCGTGGCGTTTCGAGAGGCGTCAGAAGGCCCACTGACAACGAGCAGGATGTCAAAGGCGAGTGGATCGATGTTGTCCTTTTCATCTTTCTGTTTACTGCCGCTCCCCGCCACCCAGGGGTCCTTGGACAGCGTGAGATCGCAGAGCTCCTGCAAGTGCTCGAGCGGCTCGGAGACGTGCATGGGGATGTGGAGCAGCAACTGTCGTTGCTCGGTGGGATCAGTGTTTAGTTCTACTGCTGCTGCTCCCGGAACGAGACCACACGACGACGCACAGAGAAGCGTGACGAGAAAGAGCGTCAGCAGCTGCCATCGTTTGCTCCGATGCGGCAGACTGTTGGCCCGTTGACGATGACGACATCGAATGGCAGAGGCAGAGCCACCACCGCTAGACGTCGCCGCCGCCATCATAGATACCCCCCTGTCTGGATTCAGCTCAAAGTGTTCACTCTCAGGCAGAGCTGCATTTGAGTTGAAGGGGAAAAAAAAAGGCGGAGCGGAACAGTGGTGAGAGGCAAGAGAGAATATTTTTGCCAGGACTGCTTCTTCTCTTTTGCCAATTTTTAAATGAAAAACGAAGATGCGGCGCGCTGCGAGTTTGATCGGCTCTCTCCGACATCGGAAATTGCATCGCTCTTATCAAACTTGTTCTTTGGATGACGTATTCACTCATATTATGAAGTGCACGACGTAACAGTTTTTTCTTAGAAGATGCATTCGCAGCGGCAGCAGCAAGAGAAGATCAGAGCCGTAAATCGCCATGCGTCCAATCAACACTTCGTTTTAGAAAGATAACAGAGCACTTTTTTGTCAAAAAGTAAACTCGAAATGCCAAAAAAGGGGGGGGGGGGTGGAAGACTCTTCTTTCGTTTCGCGCTCAACAGCCTTGTGTTGCATCTTGGAAGAATCTTGCGACTTTCGAAAGCACATGAGACATGTTTGGGAAAAGAAAAGCGAATCCATCGCCGCCGCGTTTGCTTCCATACCTTGGTGTTCATCATGGTGGTTTCTAATGGCGCGGTTGCGGAACCCAGGCACGCTACTTTCCTTCGAGCCATGAGCAATCGCTAGTACTTTCGAAAGATAAACATTCCTGCTGCCATGGACAAGCTCCTTTCGCCAAACGTCGCTCCGATGTTTTAGGAGACTACAGCACCGCTTCGTCGCCTCGGCCGCCGACTAGCTTTCGTCAATACTGATATTTTCTTCCTCGCTTTCTCCTCCGCCTCCGACTCAGCTCTCGTACTCGGCCTCGATTAGCCCCTGAGCCTGGGACACCCGAACCTGCACTTGATGCGTATTGTGCGAGGGATATACCTGTTAAACGAGAGCACGCGCGCTAGAGCGGAAGTCACAAACAGACGACGAAGGTATCCTCTGGCGGCGTCGGGCAGTGCAGGTGGAAAAACTACGGGTCTTCGACTCCTCTCTCTTCGTTTTCTCTCGTTTCCCGCCACTCCGCGACAGCCCTGCAAATGGCGCATTGCCTCCTCATGTGCGGATCGCTGAGTCCCATAGTCGTGTCGCATTTCTCAAAAGGACCCGCGCCATCTCTCCAAGTCCGCACCTGCAGTCTCTTGAAACCATCAGACCACGTCCCCGGTCTATCCCGCCACGCGTGCTTGGCTGCATAGGCTTCTTCGTCGGCAGCGAGCCTTTCTATTTCATTCGCGGTCTGGCTCGCTCCCCCCAGGGCACGCAAATCAATAATCGCGTCCGCGTGCGGCACGTAATCCAGAACGTTGGGGGCGCCGAAATAGATCGGAACGCACCCTGCGACGTAAGCATCATATACTTTCTCGCTGACATAGTGCCGGTCTTTCGAGTTTTCAATAGCGACGCAAAACTTGTAACGGCGCAGGGTGTCGATTTTCGATTCGGAGCGCTTGGTGCGGGGCATGTTGTTGAGGCATGCCCCGAACGAATGCAGCGGGATGCCGAGCGGTTTCAGCAGGTCTGCCATCTCTTTCACGAGCTCGTCTCTTCCGGTACTGGTGTCGCAATTGGAGTTGACGTAGGCAATGGCGTTTTCACGAAGATGGGAAGGATGCAGAGAGGGACGGAGATGGGAAGTATGCAGGGAGGCAGGAGCTTTTTTTGAGTTGGTCTTCGCCGCGGATGTCACAGAAGGGTTCCCTTCTGCCTCCCAACACCGCCGAAACATGTCGTCGTAGTAAGGGTACCAGATGCGCCTGGGAGTAAATCCCAGTGAAGGTGCGGCTTTCCCCTTGTCCTCTCCGGGAGGCACGAGCGTCGCTAATATATCGAAACGAGCCAAGAAGGCTTTCTCGGATAAGAGCGGGTAGTTGGGCACCGACTCCATCGACACGCCGACGAGGGCCTGGTGGTTCTTTCTGCTGACGTACTCCTGAGCAACGTCGAGCATTTCCTCGGTCATACCCGGGATGTGAAAGCTGAAAAATGGGTTTTCACAAAGGACGAGGAAGGAGGAAGGGCGGACGTGAGATTTCGCAGAAGAGAACGAAGGATTTAACAAAAGTGACGGAAGGAAAAGAAAACGCCTTCCTCTCATATGTAGACGATGTGAAAAATGAAAACAAAAATACTCACGCCAGAGCGCTCGAGTCGTTCAACCTCTCCTGGTCGGCCGTGAACTCGCAGGGCAAGTTCGCGCCAGATTTTTTCCAGGTGCATCCGGGCACGACCCTCGCGTAGCGGTCTCCGAAAAAGAAGCGGTTCATGAGCGCGATGACGACAGGAAGAGGTGTCGCCTCCGAGGCAGAGGCGTCCGAAGCAGAAGCGGCCGCCGCCGCTCTGAAACCTGCTGAATCGAGCATGAGGGATTCCTCTTCCTCTTTGATGATCGAGCGATCACCGGAGCTTCCTCCGCCCCCGGCAGCAGCCACCGTTGCGACGCGGGACAGAGAAGAATCGTTGGCTTCGTGTGCATCAGTTGCCCGCGCCGCGCTGAACTGTCCTTGCTTTTTCACCAAGAGGAAAGGCCGGCCTACTTGACGGTGCCCTACTCGCGACGACAATGCGTCATATCGCAGTGTCGACCGGACGACGACCAAGAACACGACCAAGATTGCGAGAGACATAAAGGAAGCCACGATTCGCATTTTTAGCTTTTGTTTTTCGAGACGCCGCGGCAGCAACTATAAGTCAGCGATTCGATCTGATAAATTTGAATTTTGATAAAACTTTGAGCTGCTTTCGGTTGGATGAAATTCCTATATTGAATGTAAAGCACAAATAAAACACGGAATGACTCCTATAGGGCTTTAACATCAGTCAGAAAAATGAAGTATTCAAGGCCATAATACGAGTTCATTTTATTCTTAAAGGCAGATTGTTGGTACAAAGAGGCAGAAGTCGCAAACTTAAAGAGTCTTTTGTTCTTGAATTTGGCAATATACGAAGATTCTGACAAAATACAAGGAAGCAAACCGTTTGTCTAACGCGAATCTCAGTTCGTTCTTCTAGAACAATCTCAGGCTCCGGCGACCCACAACTCTCAGAACGCTGCTCTGCCATGCCTTTGTTTCTCCCGTCCTTTGTTTTTTTTATCTTGTACGTATTGTGGCACACAGGCAGCTTGAATGGTGCAACTCTCGGTCCTGCTTCAACTCTGCGCTCGAGCCGTGATGGTGACTCTGGCTCCTCAGCGTCATCCAAAAATCTGTCTGTACCTTACTTCCACCATTCTCATCCGGACGCGCATCTACTCACCTCCACGCTCCCAGTGGTTCAAGTGAACGACGTGCAAGAAAATTACTACGACTACCGGGAGCACAAAAACGCGAAAAAGCCCTTCAAGACGATCGCGTTCTACTTTCCGCAGTATCACCCTTTCGAGGAAAACAACCGCTTCTGGGGCAAAGGTTTCACCGAGTGGACGAACGTTGTCAAGGCAAAGCCTCTTTTTGCTTCGCATTACCAGCCGCGTTTACCCGTGCACCTGGGGTATTACGACCTGCGACTTGTCGAAAACATGGTTGAACAGGCAAAGATGGCCAAAAACTACGGCGTCGACGGGTTTGCGTACCACTTCTACTGGTTGCTGGGAGGACCGTCATGGAGACCCCGCTGCGAAACATGCTCAAGAGCAAAAATGTCTCGATAGACTTTTGCCTTTCTTGGGCCAATGAAAATTGGACTCGAAGGTGGGATGGCCAAGACGACGACGTTTTGCTTCGACAGGATCACTCTATGGACGACTCGGCTGCTCTCTTGGACCATCTGCTTCAGTATTTTAGGGACTAGCGCTACATCAAAGTCAACGGCGCGCCGGTGCTCATCGTGTACCGCCCGCTCGCAATTCCAGACATGTTGGAAACGACGAAAATTTGGCGAGCGAAGATGGTCCGGGCAGGTTTCCCCGGGATTTACCTCGGCGCCGCGGAAACCTTCGGCTTCAAGGACCCTACAGAGATTCAGTTTGACGCTGTCGTAGAATTTCCGCCGCACTCCTTTGCAAGCGGACCGATTACAGACAAGCAAGAGGGTCTACTTTCTAATTTCACGGGCAATATCTACAGCTACTACCAAAGCGTCATGAATGAATACGAGAAAGTCGCCCCAGAAAAGTACCCTTTGCTTTTCACGTCGACAATGGGCTGGGATAACAGTGCTCGCAAGGGCCTCCGAGGAGACATTTTCCACGAGTTTTCCTTGCGGATGTTCAAGCGCTGGAACACCTTGAACATTTTGCGCACGCTCTCCAACCGCAAAACATCGCCCGACGAGCGCATCATATTTATCAACGCATGGAACGAGTGGGCTGAGGGGACGCACCTCGAGCCAGACCGAAAGTTCGGTTTCGGCTACCTCGAAGCGCTGAGGCAGGCGCAGGCGAGTTTTCACGACCCCGAGGGAAAATTTGACGAGCAGATTATCCGTCAGGGAGACCCACTAGTGCACGGCACGTCAAAAAAACACTGCATGATCATCCACGCGTTTTCAATTCCGGCGACGAAGGCGATCGTCCGAAGATTCCGGCGACTTCGGCTCAACACGGACGCCTTTGACATTTATGTCACCACCGACACGATCGAAAAGGCGCTCGCCGTCAAAGCGGGTTTGCCTTTGGCCATCGTGTCCCTGCACGAAAACAGAGGGCGCGACATCTTCCCGTTCATTGAAACCCTGCGGTCGATCTCGCACCTGCCGTACGCGAGCTGCTTGAAGCTTCACAGTAAAGAAACCAAGTATAGGTCGGACGGCGCCGCGTTGCGCGAGAAGATCCTCGACGAGCTGCTGCCTACGCATGAAAGTGTGATCCGCGTCCTAGACTTGTTCGAGAAAAACCCTCGCCTCGGAGCTGCTGCGCCGGCAAATCTGATGCTCAAGTTCGACAAGAAAAACATGCAATTCGACGTTCCTCACACTAGCGCCCTTGCTACTCGCATAGGCATGGACGCCGAGGAATTCGCATTGAGTTTAAGGAAGTCGCCTGGATTTGTTGCCGGCTCGATGCTGTGGCTCCGACCCGCCGCGCTCCTGAGCCTTCTTACGTTGAAATCGCAAGATTTTCCGGACGAGATCGGTCTCAGCGATGGCACGATGGCTCATGCTGTGGAACGCATTCTAGTGCCTGCTGTCAGAAAGGCGAATTTTTCATTCGCATCGCTCCCTCTTCTGAAACCGCAATAAAACCAAGGAGCAAAACCCTTTACTCAAAAACGCTATTTTTATCGAAGCACAACAAAGAGGGATTTTTTTGGAATTCAAAAGAAAATGTCGCATGCGCAACAAATAATAACATTCTCTCCACAAAGATACACCAAAGCCACACAGTGGCTTTGGTGTATGTTTAGCTTGTAGGTGACATGATGTAAGAAACGCAACCTGCAATGTATGGCAAATTGCCTTTATCGAACTGTTTTTGTCGCCCTCCTTGCATCAACCACTCGCCAGAACGGCGGCGTGCGCCGTCGTTTCCGCCTCGCCACGTAATTATTTCTTACCCAGTACGCAAGCGTTATGAACACAGTAGACGAAGTCCTAGTGCATTTTCTCGCAGGCAAGGCCGCTGTACCCGCAGTTTACGTGGTCAATGAGCCCCTTGACGAGCTCGATTGCTGTGCCCGGTTTTCCTCTAGGACCACCTCCGTAGACCCTTTGTTTTTGAGAAATGTGGTGCAAGTTGTTTTTACGAGAATGTATGTGAGCGTGAAAGCGAGCGGCAAGGTTCAGCTTGAAAACTTTCGGGCATCAGCAGCCATTTTGAAATGTATGGTTTCTTCGGGATCGAGTTTTCATAAAAAACAGGAAAAGAAACGCAAAATAGAACTTACGGGATATACGATGTGTGTACGTCCTCCATGACGTACATTCCGCCGCTCGACACGGCCGGCCACAGGGCCTTAGGGGATGTAGACTGCTGGTTCATCGTGTGCCCGCCGTCATCGACGACAACGTCGTATCATCCACGAGCGAGTCCCTCTGCAGCGATCTTTTTCAGCAAGGATTCATCATCCTGACTCCCCACGAACATTGTGCCATTTCGCAGCTTGATGTCATGATTTTTCACACAATCGCCGTCCACCTCCAGGAAGGACACGCGAGCATTTCGGTGCGTGAAGTAGTTTTCCCACAATTTCAAGCTTCTTCCAGGGCCGTAATGCATGTCGCATCCCAATGCGACATGCAGTACGACTCTCTAAAAATTTTACCGCTTTGTGACGCCAGCCTGCGTCTTCTTTGTTGCGGATCACGTTGGTGATCACCCTTTTGACGTCAGGAGCTGCGACGCGCTCGCCCAGCCACTCGCAATGCATGGCGGTCGTCGGGTACGCCGACACCTTGAAGTTGTACGGCCTCATGAACAAGTCTGCGATGTCAACAGCATCCCAGCCAACTGCGAGACCGGCTTTGGGACGATTTTCCTCCAACCTCTTGTCGAGCAAGAAGTTGAACTTCTCTCTCTGTCTATCTCTTTCTCCTCGCTCTCTTTCTATCCATTTCTTTCTCCTCTCTCTTTCTATCCATCTGTTTCTCTTCGCTCTCTATCTATCCATCTCTTTCTCCTCGCTCTCTTTTCAAGAGCATTGAACGGAAGAATCTCTGTCTATATCATGCATTCGACGCATGAAGAATATCTCCGCATGAAGAATACGACTATTTTCTTAGTGAGCAAAATCTTGATTTGAAGAGTTTAAGTATCGACGATACTGAAGCGGACCCCAGCTTCAGGCAAGGGCAAACGTCGAGCAAAACCCGGCTTTGCCAAAAGTGTAAGCTTTAGAACGCAATGATTTACGCCTATCTCTAGTCTCTCTCTTCCCCCTCCCTCTTGCGAATATCAGCTTCAGATACCTTGCAAGAAGCGAACATAGAGAGGCACGTCAAAATGGAAAAATAAACGTCTGCGATGTTATAAAAAGTACTCTAAAAACTTTCCTACATCACTTCTCGTCTGTAAGCATTGCCGAGAGTAATTATATAGTTATCGATAAAAAATTAAATCAATTTGCACGGGCATGAAGAGCAGTCGCGTTTTTGCTGCCATCGTCATTTAAAACCTTGGCGTCAGCACCAACACCCTGTTGTCCTCCACTAGTGACCGCTCTCCCTACAGCTTTGGCCACCGCATCATCGCCAGTACCTCTGTTCTCGTACCTCAGCTCCTCGTTCTTCCTCGCGTTGACGATGTTTGGGTGCCTCAGTGTTAGCTCGGGCGTCCCAAAAAGTATGTTGTCCGCCGCCTCGACGCCCAGCATCAGCGAATGGTCCTGGTTGCCGACCTCGTACTTCCAGCTCCCGAACCTCCCGCGGAACCAGATGGAACGCTCGCGGAGCCAGGGCAGCGCCTTGGAGATTGCTGCGTCTCTGCTGAGCGAGGGTGTCGGGTAGCCGTACTCGAGCCTACGATGATGAAAGGAGACGATCTCGTCATCCGGAGAGATGAGCCCCATCGCCAGGGCACCGGCAAGAGTCTCTTGGACGATCGCTGGCCATTCCTGGCCACCCAGGGCCGTGGGCGTCTGGTTCACGGGCTTGAGCGTCGACTCGGACACCTCAAACATCAGCGACCAGTACGGTCCCGGCCGAGCAGCGTTGTTGTTGCTTGAGAGTGTTGGAACACTCTCCCCGGAACCACGGCAGAGCGTCGGCAGCTCTACATCACCATTCGGACAATTTTCCTTTGCGTAGTTCGAAAAGACAGTCGTGCGGTAAAAGGGACAGTCGTCCTCCGGGTAGTAGAGCCAGCATTTGGTCCCGTGCGGGCACGTGCCTCGGATGCCGATGCCGACGATGTGCGACGACGAACTCAGCAGTCCCTCGGCCAGGTCTTCGGGTGCCTTGGCTGCTGCGAGTGTCACGTCGAGAGGCATGGTCGTGAGCAGCGACTCGTACTCGACGACGTCTCCCGAGGCCAGCGTGGCTTTTTTCTCGGCGGTATCGATCGCGACGACGGCGCAGCCAGATCCGTACCTCTGCTTGTCTTTGGGGGAGGAGCCCGGCGACGCCCTTCCAGATGGCGCCCGTGCCGCCCTTTTTAGGGAAGCGAAACACTGCGTTGGGGCCCCAGCCTGCGTCTTCTTTGTTGCGGATCACGTTGGTGATCGCCCTTTGGACGTCAGGAGCTGCGACGCGCTCGCCCAGCCAGTCGCACTGCATGGCGGTCGTGGGGTACGCCCACACCTTGAAGTTGTACGGCCTCATGAACAAGTCTGCGATTCCCTGGCCCATTGTCCGCATGATCCACTCGTCAAAGTTGGCAGGCTTGTTTGTGGTCGAAGCCGACTTGGCCTCGGCGGCTGCCTCCGCCATACCCGTCAGGCACGCGATCTTGTCGTCGTCGTCGAGCGCGGCGATGTTGTTCTGGAACGGGTATGCGACCCACCGCTGCTTGACCCACACGTACGAGACGCGCTCCAGGGTGTTCCACGGATCCTCGTCGCCTCCCTGCGAAGACGACTCCAGCGCTGCGTCGATCAGCTCATCAAAGTACTTGTAATGCGAGAAGATGACGTGCCCCCCCATGTCGAACAGAAACCCTTCCGGCGTCACATATGTGCAGGCGAGGCCTCCGGGCTCGGGCGCCTGGTCGATCAGGAGCCAGTCGGTCTTGCCATGCTGGTGGAGGCGCGTGGCCGCCCCGAGTCCCGTCGGGCCCGCGCCGACGACGAGGACGCCGACCTGTTTTTTTTTAAGGGCGTGTTGAAGTGAATATCTTGTGAACACTGTGCGACACGTCGCTCCTCTAAACCAAACGCGCAAGAGATGCTACAGAAGACACAGGCTTTTCTGAGTGAAGACAACTCGCATTTTTATAGCCTTTGAGCGTCGTCGCGAGCGGCCTTTTTTTTCGGGGCCGCCCACAGCTCCCCTGGCACAGAGGCCGAGAGGAAGCCTCTCTGATGCTTCCAGCAGAGAAAGAGGAAGGAAACTAATCAACAGTCCCCCGACCCTCCCTTCTTCTGTCGGCCTGCTGCTTTTCTTTGTGGATGCTTCTTTTTCGAGAGAGACGAGCTTCGTGTAAAGCCAATACTCACAACCAACGTCGACTTTCAACAGCCTCGAAACTCTCGCATTGCCTTGTCAACCTCCCTCTCTCTCGAGTAGAATCCTCTACATAGTCTCGGTGGAAAAAAGAAAGCACTCTGCGTCGCTCTTTGGGAACCCAACCACATTCCTCCCATCGTCGCTTCCTCTCACTTCTTGTTCACCACCTTGGCGCCGACATCGCTACTGAAGAAAACCTCCTCAAAGTATGAGATCTCGCCCCCCCTGCGTTTCGACGGCCTTGCAGACCCAGAGAGAGACGGGGTCTCGCCGTCCTCAGTCCCCTGGCGTTCTCCGGTCGCCTTGCGCCTGTTCAAGCTCCGGCACGTCTCCCTGATCCCGCTGGAGAGCCCTCCGGGACCGCAGAAGAAGACGCCGATGTGCTCGTCGAGGTGCGCCGCTTTCACTTGGCCCTGTTTTTGGATTTTTCGGTTAAAGAGAAAAAATGGCACGAGGACAAATGAGAGAGCTTTTTTCCCCCTCGATTTTCTTTGTGAAACTCGTCTCTCCAAACCTCTCGAAGGTAGAAGCACGAAAGAAAACTCACCAGGATCCGCTTAAAGTCGGGCCTCTGCTTGTGGATCTTGACGCCGCCTTTGCTGTTGTCGCTTTCGACGTCGGAGGAAGATGACGCACCGTTCGCTCCTCCTCCTTTCCCGCTTCTAGTAAAGTGCAGGTTCAAGTCAAAGATCCCGATAGAGTCCGCCCTCGCAATCCCGTGGAGCACTTCGGAAAACCACTGCATGCCCCCATCATCGGGGAGGATCCAGTGGAAGTACACGCGTGACTGTCGGATGCGCTCGCTGACCAGCTCCTCGTTGAGGCAGGAGCAGTTGGTGCACCGGGCGTACGCGAGCTCGTGGGCCAAAGAGCGCAAGACGCTGGCCATGGGCGTGGCGCCGACGCCGGCTCCGAGGAGGACGACGACGTCGTAGCCGGAAAAGTCCTTTTGTTTTTTTGTGAGGAAAGGAGCGAGGGAGGGGAAAATGAGAGAGGGAGGGGAAAAAAGAGGGAGGGAGGGGAAAAAAGAGGGAGGGAGGGAAAGAAAAGAGAGAGGGGATAGGGAGGGAGAAGAAAGAGGGAGGGAGAAGAAAGAGGGAGGGAGGAGAAAGAGTGAGGGAGAAGAAAGAGGGAGCGAGAAGAAAGAGGGAGCGAGAACAAAGAGGGAGGGAGAAGAAAGAGGGAGCGAGAAGAAAGAGGGAGCGAGAACAAAGAGGGAGGGAGAAGAAAGAGGGAGCGAGAACAAAGAGGGATGGAAGAGAGAAAGAAAGGAAAGAGAGAAAGCGAGAGGTGAGTAAAAAGGCGAGGAAAAGGGAGCCAGGCGACAGAAGAAGGAACAAACAAAAATCGAACCTGCGTCGGCGCGCCCCAGGGCCCGTCGATGCTGAAGGTGTAGGGAACGTCGCTGTCCCGGGTCCTCCTCCGGCGTTGAACGTGATCGAATCTCACTGGCGACTGAGAAGAAAGGAGAGAAAGAGGAGGAGCAGGCTTGTGCTCGCCACCGCGTATTTTTTCCTCTTCTGCTGCAGTTTCTGCAGAAGGAGGAGCCACTCCCGGCGTGAGCACAGGCAGCCCCGCCGCCCCCGCTGAAAGCGACTCCACGTCCCGGAGCGACGCCGCCGCATCAATGGCAGATTTGGAAGCTGGAGAAGCCGCCCCCGCCACCGCATCAATGGCCGATTTGGAAGCCGGAGAAGCCGCCGCCGCAGGTGCTGTTGACGCCGACTTTGCCGCCGTCGTCGAGGCCACCGGCAAAAGCCTCCCGTCCCTGAACTCGCCCTTTTCACGGACGAGCTCGTGGAGCGCGTGCGTCCAGTCCCCGGCGTCCTTGATGACGACGATCAGGTAAGGGTCCTGCGGGGCAGAGGCGATCGTGAACGGGTGCCACCTGGATGACAGTGTATAAAACGAGGTTGGGGGGAGAGAGATAGTTTTTTTAAAAGGTTTTTTTTCCGTGAGTGTGAACCTTTTTCTTCTTTGTTTTTTCTCTACTCCTCCCCTTGGTCCCTCAAGCACTTATCCCTTACTCGGAAGAGGAGATCACAGGACAGCACAAGTGGAGGTACTGCCCAGAAGTGAAGGTGAACCCTCGAGGCTTACTGAAGCGAAGCTCCAAGACCGCGCCCGCCGGGAAAAGTTTTGCCGACAGCACGGGCGTGGGCCTCGTCAGCCTCCACGACCTGACGATCCTCTCCAGGGCGTAGATCGCCAGCGGAGGCAGCAGCAGCAGGAGCATCTTGTTCGCCTTTTGCAGCAGGAGGTGCCCGGGCCTTTTTTCGGTGAGCAGCACCGACGTCGGGATGTTGACGCAGTGAGTGATCAGCACCACCGGGAAGGCGACGATGAGCAGGTGGTGCGTGATCCAGAAGTTGGAGAAGGAGTTCAGGGCGGCGCCCAGTCTCGTCCCTCGGAGGCGAGCGGAGCGCTTTGGCCAGCCCGTCGCGAACGGGTACGCGACGAGGATGAGCAAGACCAGGATCCAGCCCGAGATAAAGGACCGCGTCGAGGCGACGTCTCTGAAAGACAGGGGCCTCGGCGACCCCAGCCTGACTTGCTCCTCGCCGGGCCTCCGCGTCCAGACGATCGCCCCCGCGGTCACGAACACGCCGTGGAGCGCCCCGGCGGCGGCTCCTGTGAGGGCGAGCCAGACGTGGTACTTGATGACGCTGTTGAAGTCAAAGTAGTGGCGGAGGGACGTCGCTCTGAATTTCAGTTTTTTTAGTTTGAGTTTTTTTTGAGCGGATGCAGAGAGATAGGGGGAGGGAAAGGCAATTAAACGAGGTCGAGTGAGGTGGTGAGAAGAAGGGAAGCGAAGTTCGAGATGAGGAGGAGGAGAGGGGCGACTGATAGAAAACGATGTGGACACGACGTCTATGAAAGAAGACAGAAGAGAAAAGGGGTACGAGAGAGAAAAAGAGGCCGACAAAAAAAGAAGAATCATGTGCTTTTTCTCCTCGAACGTCGTCTTCATGCCTCTTGAGGCTAGAAAAAACAAAAAATGAAAATAACGAAGTTTGAACAAAGACGAAGGAAAGAAAAAAAACTCAGTTGATTTACCTCAACGTCGTCACTAGGCCCCTGCTCACGGGCAGAAACACCATTGCGTAGCAGGCCTGCGCCGTCGCCACGGAGGCCTTGGCCGCGAAGATAACGGGGCCGGCCAAAGCCACTGCCGCCGACCCCGCGTATTCGTAGAGAGACCACGTGACGGAAGCGGCGATGACGAGCAGAGCGAGCAGCGGCGCGGTCAAGGAGGGCCCGTGGGCACTGAGCCAGAGCATCGAGGCTTCGAAAAGGCCTCGGCATGCTCCTTCTTCGGGAGCTCGGTCATCTTCATGGCCATCTTCATCAAAGGAAGCGTCGCTGCGGTACGATTGCGTCGGCAGACGGCGGCGGGAATCGGCCTGCTCCGTGCTCTTCTCGGGGGCGGCATCTTCTTTGTGTGGGCGAAGCAGTGAGCTGATGCGGCGAGAAAGGAGGCGGCTGCCTTTTGCCAACAGCTCCCTGCCCTTCTCGTGGACGGCATCTTCTTCGTGTCGGCGAAGGATCGCGGTGAGGCCGCGAGTGAGGAGACGGCCTCTTGCACTTTCTGCAGGTCGAGTTGCAGCCGCGGCGCGCGCCGCGGGCTGCGGCTGCTGATCCAAGTTGAAGGGAGAGGGACAGGCGGTGGCGGACGTGCGATCGGCAACGTATTTTTTGTCGCTCGCCATCGGCGGCGTTGGTTGCTGGCCGTCGTCGCCGCCGCCTTGTCGCTGGCGCTCTTGCTGCATCGTGATTGAGAGGGATCTCAGGTTTTGCCGCGAAACCGGGCTCAGGTTTCACTTCGCTGGGTTGAGAAAAGGAGACAATGAGCGAAAGAGAGAGCTAGAAGAGAGAGAGACATAGAAGAGAGAGAGAGAACTTCGGAAAGTGGACTGATCATAAGAAGTGGACTTCAAGGCGTTTTGCCGTCAACAGCCTCATTCCGGCGCAGCCAACTTGCTGCGCGCGTTGCCGCTTCCGTCTCTGCAACAGTCCAGGCCGTCGTATCGCAAATCAACCCGATCAGCAGCTACAGACAGAGAGCAGCGTGGCCTACGGGTCCTTTTTCGTTGGAAGAGGACGTGGGTTTGCACCCAAACGACGTGCACGTGAAACGTTTTTTTGTGCGTTTTTTCCCTTGGACGAGAGGACGAGACTCGCATTCTGCACCATCTCTTTCCTTCTCCATCCGCAGCGAGCGCAAGCCTCGCGCGCGCAAGTCCGACTCGACTCGCACGTTCGAGCACCGGCAAGGGAGGGGAGGGAGTCGCTCAAATCGACCGCGAAGGAATGAAAAGTCGAGTTTTTGCTTCTCCCGTCGCTTTGGTTTCTATCAGAGAACGCACCACCCTGAGACACGCTTCGCTCGATGCGTTCAGAGTACCCTGACCGCGCGGCTACTTGAAAAGCAACTGTCGACAAGAGCATTCGGCCACCCTTGCAGGACCCGCGCGAGCTATTCCTCGGGCTTCCGTCTAATTCAAGCGCGCGCAAGACGAAAGAATACAATCTAAGAGGCGCGAAACAAAGGACTCACCTGGGAGCGACGAGGGCGCAAGGAGAGAGATGAAGGGCTGGGAGAGAACAACAGCAGTGAGCTCAAACAGGGCGCGTTGCAGAGAGTTCGGCCCCCC
>Ga0315289_10007135_pt1 | contig 16343 bp, 10 predicted proteins | sample YL17G11_40_MG_FD_203452 | JGI IMG/M metagenome (GOLD analysis project Ga0315289, IMG submission 203452) | Sediment microbial communities from Yellowstone Lake, YNP, Wyoming, USA - YL17G11_40 | ecosystem: Environmental > Aquatic > Freshwater > Lake > Sediment | place: USA: Wyoming | collected... | reverse complement strand
TCACGCGGCTGCCCGTTTGGCTGCAAGTTTTGCTCCGTCACCAGAATGTTCGGCCGCGGCTACCGCTTCAGGAGCGTGGACAACGTCATTGACGAGATCAGGCACGCCAAGCCGGCGAAGATATTCTTCTACGACGACAACTTTGCGGCAAATCCTGCCCACTCGAAGCAGCTTCTCGAGAGGATGCTTTCCACGGGGCTGACACCAAACTGGACTGCCCAGGTGCGGGCGGACGCGGCTCGCGACCGCGAGCTGCTGCGGCTGATGAAGCGAAGCAACTGTTATTTCGTCTACATCGGCTTCGAATCCGTCAATCCAGACACGCTCAAGGAGTACAACAAGCGGCAGAAGGTCGAGCAGATCGTCGAGGCAATCCGCCTGTTCCACGAGCACGGCATCCTGATCCATGGCATGTTCGTCCTGGGGGCGGAGAATGACTCGGCGCAGACGATCCGCGACACTGTCAGATTTGCCCTGAAGCACACGATAGACACTGTGCAGCTCATGTCGCTCACGCCGCTTCCGGGCACGCCGGTATTTCAGAAGATGGAGCAGGAGGACCGGCTGCTGACCCGCGACTGGTCGCTCTACGATGGCCACCACGTAGTCTATCGCCCGAAGAACATGAGCCCCTATGAGATGCAGAAACAGATGGTGCTTGCCAACAAGAGATTCTACAGCATCTACCAGTGCATAAAGATGCTCGTCAGCACCGACTTTGTTGCCTTCCTTGCCGACCTGCTCATCGGCAGGTGGCGCCACGCGAAGGCCCGCGCCAGAATGCGCATCTACCGTTGGTTCTATCGCGCCTACGGCCACGTTCTGGTAAACCGGTTCGAAGCCGCCAACAGAGGCTTCTCTGAGAAGATAAGAAGCATGGCCGACGGCGCTCACAGGCTTACCCATCCTAGCATCCCCACTACGGAGGGCTTCGACTCGTGATCGGCAGGATCACTGCCCTCAAGGAGAGGTTCCGGCAGCTTTACGACGCCAACCCGCAGGCCGTGACCAAAGGCCCTGGCAGGATAGACCTGATGGGGCACCACACAGACTACAACGACGGTTTCGTCCTGCCCGTCGCCATCAGCTTCGAGGTGCTGGCAGCCGGCAGGCTCCGCGACGACCGAACCATCCGCGCTTACTCCTCCAATTTCGACAGCATGGCCGAGTTCTGCCTCGACGATATCGCCTTCGATCGGGTCAATACGTGGAGCAACTATCTGTGCGGCATGCTCGTATACCTGAAGGAAGCGGGGGTAGAGCTTCGGGGGGCGGATCTGGCCATCGAGGGGAACGTGCCGGTCGCGTCGGGACTTTCGTCGTCCGCGGCGATCGAGATGGCCGTCGGCACTCTCTTCCAGGCGCTGCTTGGCTTCGAGATGTCCGGGGCGGACCTCGCACTGATCGGCCAGAGAGCGGAAAACAAGTTCGTAGGCATCAACACTGGAATCATGGACCAGTTCATCTCGCGCCTGGCCCAGAAGGATCATGCGCTGTTCCTCGACTGCCGCACGCTCGCATGTGAGCAGGTGCCGCTCGATACGGGGAAGACAAAGATCGTCGTCTGCGACACCATGAAGCGCCGGGGCCTGGTGGACTCGGAGTATAACCTGCGCCGCGCGCAGTGCGAGGAGGCCGTGAGGCTGCTCAGCCAGTGGATTCCGGGAATCAAGGCGCTGAGAGACGTGACGCCCGCCGATCTCGAGATGTACCAGGACAGACTGCCGGAGGTCGTGAGAAAGCGCGCCAGACACGTCATATCCGAGAACGCGCGTGTGCTTGCAGGCCGCGAGGCGCTCTCCCAGGGAAGGATTGAGGACTTCGCGCGGCTGATGGACGAGTCCCAGGACTCGGCGCGCGAGGACTACGAGACGAGCTGCTTCGAGCTTGACGCCATGGCCGGGGCCGCGCGGTCAGCGCCGGGAGGGATGTGCTCCAGGCTCATCGGCGCGGGCTTCGGCGGCGCGAACGCGTCGCTTGTGCGGGAGGAATTCGTTGACGATTTCCTCGCTGTGGTACCGGAACGCTACCGCGTGAAGACTGGAATCGAGCCTAGGCTCTACGTCTGCACCGCCGAAGCAGGAGCCGGGGTAGTTGAAAGTTGAAAGTTGAAGGTTGAAAGTTGAAAGCTGCTGGTGTTTCGGGAACTTGTTCCCGAGACACGGGACAGGCTGAAAGCTGACTGCTGAAGGCTGATGGCTATGAAATGCAAAAAATGCGGCGCGAGCCTGCATCCCGAACAGAAGGTCTGCCTGGACTGCGGAACCGAGACCGACCTGTGGCCTGGGGGGCCGACGAAAGAAGAAAAGCCTCCGATAGATATCCCCTGGACGCCGGTCGGGATCATCGGCGGGGGTCTGCTGCTCCTGATCATCCTCTTCGGGCTTGCGATGCACTTCCGGGTCGTCCCGCCGGATCAGGTGGCGAGGCGGTGGCTTGAAGAAGTGGTCAACCGCAGGGCCGCGGAGGCGCAGCGCTACACGACGCCGGAGTTCGAGCGCACTATTCCCGACCGCCCGGCCAGCGCGGAGAAGGGGGATGAGTACTTCGGGTTCAGGTATAACAACGATGCGGACTATACCGTCTCGCCGCCCGATTACGACTCGACCCGGACCCCGACCTCCGCAACCGTCACCGTGACATTCACTGGCACAAACGGCCAGACGCTGGTGAACCGCATCCGCCTGGTTCGCCAAGGCCCTGCCTGGAAGATCGCCGCAGTCGAGTACTAGAGGAAGCCATCAGCAATTAGCTGTCAGCTATCAGCCCGAGCCTCGATGACTCACACCCGATCCCCTGAATCCTGATTTGCCGGTTACGCAGGCTGCAGCACGTACCGCTTCTCCGCCTCCGTCCCGAACGCCAGGCTGCTTTCACGATCGCGGCTTGTTGGGACGGGCTTGCCCTCACACGTCAGCTCGTAGGGCTCATCGGGCCACCCAATCCGGCATGGCTGGCCGAGGAGGCTGGTGATCTGGGCTTCGCTGAGCTTGCCGTTCTGCCAGGTGATGTCAACCTCGAACCCTCCGCGGGCGCGAAGGCCCGTGACCGAACCGTTCGGCCACTGAGGCGGGAGCGCGGGCAGAAGTCGGATCACGCCGCCGTGGCTCTGCAGAAGCATCTCAGCAATCGCCGCCGCCCCGCCCAGGTTGCCATCTATCTGGTAGATCTCGACCGGGTGAAGATCGAGCAGGCTGTTCGTTGCGAACCGGCAGAGCTGCTGGACCAGATCCTCGTAAGCCAGCGCGCCCTCCAGGAACCGCGCCCAGAGACAGGCGGTCCAGGCCCGGCTCCAGCCGGTATGCCCGCCGCCAGCAGCAAGCCGCCGCTCGAGCGACACCCGCGCCGCCCGCCAGAGGTCGCCGCCAGGATCGTTGGGGCAGGATTTCAAATCCTGCCCCAACGGGGAGTCGCTGCCCAACGGGGAACTGCCGCCCAACGAGGAACCCCGGCCCATCGGGTGATCGGGTGTCATCTGGTCGCCCGGGAACACTCCGTAGAGGTGCGAGTAGTGCCGGTGGCCCGGCTCGTCCTCCTCGAAATCCTCCAGCCACTCCTGAAGCTGGCCGTGCTTCCCGACCTGGAATGGCGGGAGGTCGGCGAGGATCTTCCGCCAGGTCGGACGGAGTTCGGCGTCGCACCCGAGGACCTCGCTGGCCTGGATGCAGTGGGTCAGCACCTCGCGGATTAAGAGAAAATCCATCGTCGAGCCGACGCAGATGCTCACGGGCCATGCCCCGCCTATGAACCGGTTCTCTGGCGACTGAGAGGGCGCCGTGACGAGCCGGCCCTGAGAGTCCCGCACAAGATAGTCCTCGTAGAACTCAGCGCAGAGCTTCATGAACGGGTAAGCCTTCTGGCGGAGGAAGTCCTGGTCGAGCGAGTATTCGTAGTGGGTCCAGAGGTGCTGGGCGAGCCATGCGGCGGCTCCAGTCCACACGTCCCACCCGGCCGATTCGGGCGTGGGCCTGTCCCAGACGTCTGTCTGGATGCAGTAGCAGACGCCGCGGCAGCCATAGAGGTTCCGCGTGATCCTCTGCCCCTCGGGAGCCATGCGGAGGATGTAGTTGAAGAACGGCTCGGTGCACTCGGAGAGGTTCGTGACCTCCGCCGGCCAGTAGTTCATTTGAATGTTCATATCATTGTGGAAGTCGCTCTCCCAGGGAGGACGCAGCTCCTCGTTCCAGATGCCTTGCAGGTTGGCTGGCTGGTCGCAGCGCCGCGAGCTCGACATGAGCATGTACCGCCCGAACCTGAACCAGAGAGCGACCAGGCCCGGATCATCCCCGCCTGCCCGGACCCGCTCCAGCCGCCTGTCCATCGGGAGAGCCTCGGCGTCGGGATTGGTCTCCACCTCAAGCTTGACTCGCTCGTAAATCGGCCTGTGCTCGGCCACGTGCGCCTTACGGAGTGCATTGAAATCCATCGGCACGCCGTCCAGATGGTGCGCGCACCACGCCGAAGGCTCAGGCTCGTTGTAGTCCACGGCGATGGTGAGCACGACGAGCAGCTCATCCGCGCCGGAGACCGCGAGGCTCGCGCACTCGCCGGGGAGGATCTGGCCGCCTCGCGCGGCCGCGCGCGCCTCCACAGCGAAGGCGATTCCTTCCCCGAAGTGCGCCTCGAACCCGAACCCGCTGCCCCGCGACCAGGGGTAGACGAAGCAGGCGGGATCGTGCGGCGTGCGCGCCAGTTCGAGGGTCGCCGAGATTGCGGCTGGCCTGTCCGCCGTCATGCACAGGACGACGATGCCATGCTCGGCGGAAACGAACGCCTGGCGGACGTAGCTGATCCCGTCAACTGTGTAGCAGACTTCTGCGATGCCGGTCGCGAGGTCCAGACTGCGGCGATAGTTGGGGAGGCCGATCGGGCGGGACTCCAAGTCCCAACCGGTCATTCGTAGAGTCAGGTCGCCGACAGGCTGATAAGGCTGCACGCGGTACTTCAGGCCGCTGAGGTACCGCATAGCAAGCTCGGTGCCCTCAATCCATTTCCTGGCAAACAGCCTCTCGCGGATCTCTGCCAGGTGCTGGTATGTCGGCTCCACGGTCCGATTGCGCGTCACTCCGCGCCAAAGGTTCTCATGGTTCAGGCCCAGGCGTTCGGTCTCGGTGCCCCCGAAGACCATGGCGCCGATCTGACCGTTGCCGATCGGGAAGGCGTCGAGCCACCTGGCGGCGGGGGAATCGAGCCGAATAACGTCAGACTGGTCCGAGGGATGCTGCATAGTGTCACTACCTCTTGCGGTGCGCTCAGCGGTCAATCTCTTCCGCGATGGCTCTTGCCGCGGCGACCGGGTCGTCGGCTCGGATGATCGGCCGGCCGATGACGAGGTAATCCGCGCCTGCGCTCGCTGCCTCTGCGGGGGTCGCCACTCGTTTCTGATCGCCTGAATCGGTGCCGGCTGGCCGGACTCCGGGCGTCACAATGAGGAAATCGGGACCGCAGGCTTCCCGGATGTATCTGATCTCCTGCGGGGAGGCTACTACGCCGTCAAGCCCCGAGGACTTCGCCAGCTTCGCAAGATGCACAACTTGGCTCACCAGCCCGGATGCGACCCGCAGCTCGTCGGCCAGCGCCATCGTGTCCATGCTGGTCAGGACGGTTACGCCGACGACTTTCGGCGGCTCGATTCCAAGTTTCGAGGCCTCATCCCGTGCCGCCTCCGCCCCTGCCTTCATCATCGCGCTCCCCCCGGAGCAGTGGAGGTTGAGCATCCAGATTCCCATCCGCGCTGCCGCCCGCGCGGCGCCAGCCACGGTGTTCGGGATGTCGTGGAGCTTGGCGTCGTAGAAGATCCTGCCAGCCCCGGCAGCTTTCAGGTTCAGGAAGACACGCGGACCGCCCACGTTGAAGAGCTCAAGACCGACCTTGAAAGCCCCGACCTCGCCCGCGAGCTTCCCCACCAGCTCCGCCGCCTTCTCTTCCGTATCCACATCCAGCGCAACGATGATTCTCTCTTTGCTCAACTCAGCCCTCCACAAGTGCGGGTCAGCCCAAGCCGGCCCCTGACCGCTATCCCCTAACCCCTCCAACCAGCTCCCGCACGTCGTCAACCTTCATCTTCTGCATATACGACTCGATTCCCTCGATCACCTCTATTGCCGCAGCGGGGTTAACGAAAGTCGCCGTCCCTACCGCAACGGCGTCCGCGCCCGCAAGCAAGAACTCGACAGCATCCAGCCCGGTCATGATCCCGCCCATCCCGATGACCGGCACATCCACCGCCTGCGCCACCTGCCAAACCATTCGCAGCGCTACCGGCTTGATCGCCGGCCCCGACAGCCCTCCGGTGATGTTGGCGAGCTTGAAGCTGCGCGTCAACGGATCAATGGCCGTTCCGAGCAGCGTGTTGATGAGCGAGAGCGCATCGCTTCCGGCTCGAGCGGCGGCCTGGGCTATCTCGACGATGTCCGTCACGTTCGGCGAGAGCTTGGTGATGACGGTCAGCGACGTGGCCGCGCGCACCGCGCGCACCACCTCGGCCGTCCCCTTGACAGTCGTTCCGAAAACCATGCAGCCCTGCTTCACGTTCGGGCATGAGATATTGACCTCGATGCCTGCTACCCCGTCAGCGCCGTCAAGCCTGCGCGCGACCTCGGCGTACTCCTCCACCGTCTGGCCGACCACGTTCACGATGACAGGAGTCTCAAACTGGCGCAGGTAGGGCAGCTTTTGCGAGATGAAGTCATTCACGCCGTCGTTCTGCAGCCCGATGGAGTTGAGCATTCCGGCGGCCGTCTCGACCGTGCGAGGATAGGGATTCCCCTTCCACGGATGAAGTGACGTCCCCTTCACCACTACCGCACCGAGGCGGTTAAGATCCACGAGGTCGGCTAGCTCCTGGCCGAATCCAAATGTCCCCGATGCCGTCATCACCGGATTCTTCATCCTGATCTTGCCGATCTGGACCTCGAGGTTCATTCCCAGATCAGCTCCTTTGCCTCATAAACGGGGCCATCCGTGCAGATGCGGCTGTACAACCATTGCGGATTGCGGATTGCGGATTGCGGAATGCCAGATTCTTCGCTGCGCTCAGAATGACATTCGGGGCCGTGGTCAGTGCAGGCCTTGACGACGCAGCCCATGCAGACGCCGACTCCACAGGCCATCGCGCGTTCGAGCGACAACTGACAGGAACCGATCCCCCGCTCCCGGCAGACCCGCGCCACCTCGCTCATCATCGGCATGGGGCCGCAGGAGTACACGCGGGTCTGGGGTCCAGGGTCCAGGGCATGCGATCTCGTCCCTTGACCCCAGACCCCAGACCCTAGACCCGAAAGATGGGCTTCGAGCAACTCAGTAGCCAGGCCTTTGAAGCCAAACGAGCCGTCCTCCGTCGCCACCTCTACTGAGACACCATGGGCCACGAATTCCCTCTCGCAGAGGATGCCCTCACCGGTCTTCGCGCCGACCAGCACCGTCACTTTCTCGCATCCGTGCTGCCTGCATATCCAGTCGGAGAGGAAATGGATGGGCGCCGCGCCGCAGCCGCCGGCGACGAGGATGTGCCGCGCCTCCGGGTCTTCTCCGGCATCAAACGGCTTTCCCAGCGGGCCAACGATGCTCACCCGGTCGCCTTGGTGCATCGCCATGAGCAGTGTTGTTCCCCGGCCGACCACATCGTAAAGAAGCGAGAACGTCCCCCGCTCCGGGTCAACCGCGTGGACCGAGAAGGGCCGCCGAAGCAGCGGATCGTAGCAGTCGCACACGCGGACGTTCACGAACTGCCCCGGCCTTGCCTCGCGCGCAACCGTCGGCTCGACCAGCACGCTCCGGAATACGTGCGGGGCAACCTGGGTCTGCTCGATTATCTCGCATTCAGCTATCAGCATTCAGCTATCAGCCTTCAGCAATCGCCCGTCGACCTTGTGGTCGCGTCTAGCGGCGGCGGATACGGTCCCGTCGCACACGATCACGGTGGCTACCTCCTCCACCTGAATCCTCCCCGGTCAGCAGCCGTCGGTGTTACAGAACGCTTGGGTGACGACAGAACCACAGCAGGGTGCCAAGCAGTAGCCCCACCGCGAGCCACGTGCACTGGACACCCGTGATGAAATGCGGCCACAGGCCAGCGACGACGATTACGATCGGCGCGAGCAACATTAGGACCCTGTAATGGAGGCTGAGGAGCGGCCTCCGGCGCATCGTCTCGTACCGCTGCTTGAACTGCTGTTTCCGCTCCTCGCTCATGTGCGCCAACCCGGGAATCTGGTAGGCCCAGCGGTCCCAGACTTCTTCGAAGCGTCCGGGGCTCCTCCGCAGTTCGTCTAACATCCGCATCAGCTTCCTCAAAGACTCCCTGTCTTCGTGACTCATCGAGGCGTGAAGCTCGGGATTCCTCGCTGCCAGATCGCTGAGCATCCTGTCAGCGTTGACACGCTGTCTGGCGATGCGGCCCCAGAGGACCCACTGGACGCAGACTGCCGCAGCTACGCCGAACACGGCCACCACTCCCGGATGGACATAACTGAGCTGTTCCATGGTCGGCCCTGCACCCCCTTATCGCGGCCGGCGCAATGTCGGTCCGTTTGACAATCTCGCAGTGAGCTATCAGCCTCCGCGTCTCCGCGCTCATGAGCAACCTCCGACATAATATCATAAGGCCTCCAGTCTTGTCAGGCGCGAGCTTGGTGTGCTACCGTTTCAGCAGCAAACCAGGAGAAAGGCCGTCTCTATATGTCTTCAGATCCCCAGACCTGCATCGTGCTTCGTTACAACCACTTCGATCCCATCTGGCGGCGCTGCTGGGATCGGGACTACACCGACGCCGGCCGCCGCATAGTCTCCTATCGCGCTGTCGAGGAGGCATGGATTGATGATGCCCTTGCCTCCTGCGCTGATGGCGTGAGCTGCTTCATGATCGAAGCGTCGTGGGTGCTCAGGCACTATCTCGAGCGCCATCCTGAGCACATCGAGACGCTTCGCAAGCTCGCTGGGGAAGGCCGGTTCGAGCTGCTTGGCTCCGGCGAGAACATCGTTGACGCCAACATGATCCACGGCGAGCTTCTCGCGCGGAACCTCGTGCTCGGAACGCTCTGGTCCGAGCAGACGCTTGGAGTGCGGCCTGTGATCGGCTGGCACGGCGACGGCTTTGGCTCCAGCGCACAGATGCCGCAGATATTCAGGCAATGCGGCTACAAGTGGCTCCCAGCGATTTCCTACAACACACCGGACGGGCCTTACTGGCGCGGGCTGGATGGGTCGTCCGTCCTCTTCGAGGTGCCCGGACGCTTCGGCTGGAAAAGCGGCACCGGCGCGTGCACCTTCGTCAAGTACGCGCCGTCTCCGGAGTGCAGCGGCGCCGGATGCGACGCCTGCCAGGGCCGCGGCTTCGAGCAGGACGAGCGGGCCGAGTTCAATGCGCCACCCAAAGAGAGGCTGCCGGGGCATGTGGGCATCATAATGCTCTCGGGCGAGGAGATCCTGCCCGGCCTGCGCGTCGCCGAGGACATTGCGCGGTTTAACGCGAGCACAGCCGATCTTGTGGTCCGCCAGGGCATCTACCGCGATATGCTGCCGTATGTCTCCCGCGAGATCCGGCGCATTGACGATCCTCCCGCGGACCAGGTCAGCTCGAAGGTCGAGAACAACCCCTCCCAGACGGGATGCTACGTGACGCGCATCAGGTGCAAGCAGGAGCACCGCGCCGCCGAACACGCGCTCCTCTCCGCCGAGCGGTGGGACGCGCTGCTCTCGGGCGGCGCAAACGCGGACTTGCTGCGGGACGCCTGGCGGCGGATGACTCTCTCAGGCTTCCACGACGGGATCACCTCGAGTCACTGCGACGCGGCCTACGACGAGCTTCTCGACCTGCTCTCGGAGGTGCGGGATCGTGCCGCGAGGATCGGTGAGGCCGCCCGCTCGGCCGTCCTCAGACCCCGTGAGCACGCCTTCACCATCTTCAACAGCGAGGCGTTCGCTGCCGCCGCCCCGGTGACGGTGAGGGTTCCGCCTGGCTGGCTCGGCGCAAGCGTCACCGCCGACGGCCGCGGGCTGCCTGTCTACGAGGTGACGCCGGTGGACGGCGCGACGCAGGTCAGCTTCCTTTCTCCGCGCGTCCCCGGCCTCGGCGCACGAACAGTCGTTCCCAGCGAAAGCCAGGCGAGGGTCGGAGCGATCATTGACCGGAGGGTGAAATGCGGCCCCTTCACGGTCGAGATCGGCGAGCAAGGCATCGTGGGAGTCGAGGCCGAGCCCGTCGGCTCCGTCGTGGACACATCCAGGTTCCTCTTCGGTGAGTTGCTAACTGAAGCAGATTTGGGCGATCCATGGTGCACCAGGTCGCTCGATCGCGCTAGGGAGCGGCTCGGGCAGTACACGCGTCTTGCGGGCGTCGAGTCTCACGGCGACAGCATCGTGATAACCTATGAGGGCAAGCATCCCTCGAGCGGGGTTCTCGAGTCAGGGGAGCCGAGGGTCAACACGCTGGAGTGGCGGCAGACCTTCCGGCTGAGGGACGGCGTGCCCTGGCTCGATGTCGAGACATGCGTGAAATGGTATACCTACTGCCTGCGGCTGCGGCTTGCGTTCCCGTCGTCAACCTCGCTCGACCGCGGGGTCTATGACATCCCTTACGGCATCCTCGAGCGTGACCGCTACGAGCCGAAAAGCGCGGGTTTTGCGAACCCCGGCGGCGACTGGCCCACGGTGCACTGGGCCGGCGTCCAGGCAGCGGATCACACGTTCGCCGTCTTCAACCGCGGCACGCCGAGCTACCGGGTCGAGGACGGAGTTGTCACGGTCAGTGTGCTCAGAAGCCCGATCCTGCCGGCATGTCTCTTGGAGCCCCATTTCTTCACCGCGTACGGGTTCGAGGGGATGATGGACCACGGCGAGCACACCTTCCACCATGCCCTCTACATCGGAGAGGGCGATTGGCGGGAGAACGACACCACCCGAATCGCCACGATGTTCAACTCGGGTCTGGCCGTTCAGCGCGGCGAGCTTGCCGCGCCTCTCCCGAAGTGGGGAGTTGACGCCGAACACACTATGCTGACGGCGGTCAAGCACGCGGAGGGTGGAAACGGCACAGTTCTGAGGCTTGTCGAGATGTCCGGAAAGCCGGAGACGGTCCGAATCCATGCACCGAAGGAGCTTACGTCAGCATTCCAGACCAATCTCCTGGAACAAGAACCGCAACCTCTGACCCAAGACGCTGATGGGTTCCTGGTCGAGCTGGGCGCGTGGAGAATCGCTACTGTGCGGCTGGGTAAGTGAGTCATGCAGCAACGAGGCCACAATGGTCGGCGACACTCCGTCCGCGGTGGGGGCAGACGAAATGGCAACTTACCTTGAAATCCAGAACTGGGTGAAGTCCCATCACGGTTTTGTGCCCAAGACGTGCTGGATTGCCCACTGTAAGGACATGTGCGGTCTCGATCCCCGCAGGTCTCCCAATCGTTACGGGGAAGCCCGAACCAATCCCTGTCCGCTGGACAAAACATCCGCAATCATCGAGGCTTTTCGGCATTTCGAGATGATGTAGATGACACAGCGTCGATGGGATATTCGTCTATGCTGCGGCAGTCTGAGCGTCTAGCTGGAGACGTCCCCTGATGGTCCGGCTCGTCTCGCGCCGGACCCGCATTCACAGCACATCGTCGTGCTGCGATGCATTGAGTAGCACATACCGGGGCAATCGATGCCAAAGACGGCCACCCCTTTCAATGGGGAGGTATCCTTTGAGGCAAGATGGGAGAATTGTCTCAAGCTGTCAGCGAATCCTGAATAGCCAAGGGTTTCATCGCACGGAATGTGCGACAAACCACGCCCGGCGCGAGACGAGCCGGGCGATCAGCCCCACTCGGACCTACTCTCTGGACGTCCGACCCCTGACCCCTGGCCTCCGACCCCTGATCCCAACCGCCTCCCCCGACACGGCTATCTCGGTTGCGTTCGTCAGATACCGATCAATCGTCAGGCACTCGAAGCGCTCGCCTTTGCGACGCGAAGAAAGCGCGTAGAGCAGCGCCCGGGCGGTATCTAGCGACGTGAGACACGGTATCCCATGCTGCACACTCGCCTGCCGGATCGCCGCCGCCTCCATCTCGATCCGCTTGTCTTTGGATATCGTATTTACGAGCAGGTCAGCCCTGCCGGCGCGGATCAGGTCGAGCAAGTTCGGGTGCTTCTCGTCGCTGATCTTGTGAACCTGCGTCGTCGGGATTCCGTTATCGTTCAGGAAGCTCGCCGTTCCCTCAGTCGCATAGATCTCGAACCCGTGCTCCGAGAACTCCTTGATGATCGGCAGCGCTTCATCCTTGTCCTGGTCAGCGATCGTAGCGATCATCCGCCCTTTGACGGGTACATCAACGCCCGATGCCACCATCGCCTTATACAGCGCCCGCGAGTAGTCTGTGTCAATCCCCATTATCTCGCCCGTTGATTTCATCTCCGGGCCGAGCGATACATCAACCTCGGTCAGCTTCTGGAAGGAGAATACGGGCGCCTTCACCGCCAGGCTCGGCTGCCTGGGGTAGAGGCCGGTCTCCAGCCCCTGCTTGGCAAGGCTCTGGCCCAGGATCACGTTCGTCGCGATCTTGATCATCGGCACTCCCGTGATCTTGGACAAATATGGCACCGTCCGGCTCGCCCTGGGGTTCACCTCCAGCACCTGCACCGTGCCGTTCTCCACCACGAACTGGATGTTCATCAACCCCCTGACATCGAGCGCCCCGGCGAGGGCAATCGAATAGTTGACGATTTGATCAATCACATCCTGCGAGAGAGTCTGAGGCGGGCAGACGGCCATCGAATCGCCCGAATGCACGCCCGCCCGCTCGATGTGCTCCATTATCCCCGGGATCAGGCAATCCACTCCATCCGAGATGACGTCCACCTCGACTTCCTTGCCAACGATGTACTTGTCCACAAGGATCGGGGCCTCCGGGGAGACGTCAACGGCGTAGGCCATGTAGGAAAGAAGTTCAAGCCGGCTGTAGACGATCTCCATCGCGCGGCCACCAAGCACCCAGCTCGGCCGGACGAGCACCGGATAGCCGATCTCCTCCGCCACCTGTACGCCCGCTTCAATGCTCGTCACTGCTCGCCCCGGAGGCTTCGGCATGCCCAGCTCCCTCAGGATGCGCTCGAACTTGTCCCGATCCTCCGCAAGCTCTATTGACTCATAGCTCGTTCCGAATATCGGCACTCCGGCACGGTGCAGCGGCCCCGCCAGGTTGATCGCGGTCTGCCCGCCGAATTGTACTATCACCCCATCCGGCTGCTCCTCGTCAACGACATTGAGCACGTCTTCAGCCGTCAGCGGCTCGAAGTACAGCTTGTCTGATGTGTCGAAGTCGGTCGAGACCGTCTCCGGGTTGTTGTTGATGATGATGGACTGGTAGCCGGCCTCTCGGAGCGCCCAGACGCAGTGGACGCTGCAATAGTCGAACTCTATCCCCTGGCCTATTCTAATGGGGCCGGAACCTATCACTATCGCCTTGCGAGTTGAGGGTTGAGGGTTGAGGGTTGAGGGAGCGCCGGATTGTTGATTGTTGATTGTTGATTGCTGATTGCCAGACCCTAGACCCGAGACCCTGGACCCTGCTTCTGCCTCGTCTTCCTCCTCCGCGCAGGAGTAGAAGTACGGCGTCGCGGCCTCGAACTCTGCGGCGCAGGTATCCACCATCTTGTAGGTCGGCCGCAGCGCGAGCTTCCTGGCAAGCCAGCGGAGATGCCTGTCGCCGATCCCGGTCAGGTCGCTTATCAGCTTGTCGGGGAAGCGCACCTCCTTGGCCTTCTTGAGCAGATCAACCGCCCTGCTCTCGGTCGAAATCTGACCCGCGCCGATGGCCCGAATGCTCTCAGCGGCTTCTCTGAGCTCGTGTTCGAGGTCCACGAGTCCTTTGATCTTGCGCAGGAACCAGGAATCAATTCCGGACAGATCGGCGACCTCGTCCACCATCATGCCCCGCCGGAACGCTTCAGCGATAATGAACAGCCGCTCGTCCGTCGCGATCCTAAGGCCCTCCTCTATGTCCATGTCGCTGACGAGGTCGCCGTTCTTCAGCCTCATCGAGTAGGAACCGATCTCAAGCGACCGCACGGCTTTCATCAGCGCGGCCTCGAACGTGCGGTCAATGGACATGACCTCGCCCGTCGCCTTCATCTGGGTGCCGATGGTCCGGTCGGCCTGGGAGAACTTGTCGAACGGCCAGCGCGGGATCTTGACGACCACGTAGTCCAGCGCCGGCTCGAAGCAGGCCAATGTCTTCTTGGTCACTGCGTTCGGGATTTCGTCCAGCCTGAGTCCCACGGCGATCTTTGCTGCAACGCGGGCAATGGGATAGCCCGTTGCTTTCGACGCAAGCGCCGAGGACCGGCTGACCCTCGGGTTGACCTCGATGACGTAGTACTCGTAGCTCTTGGGGTCGAGAGCGAGCTGGATGTTGCAGCCGCCCTCGATGCCGAGCGCCCGGATGATCTTGAGCGACGCCGTCCGCAGCATCTGGTACTCTTTGTCGGAGAGCGTTTGAGATGGCGCGATGACGATCGAATCGCCGGTGTGCACACCCATCGGGTCGAGGTTCTCCATGTTGCAAACGGTGATGCAATTGTCCGCGCCGTCCCGCATGACCTCGTACTCGATCTCCTTCCAGCCCAAGAGCGACCGCTCAACAAGCACCTGGCTGCGCATGGAAAGTTTCAATCCGCGGCTCCCGATTTCAACCAGCTCGTCGGGGCCTGTTGCGATGCCGCCGCCGGTGCCTCCGAGCGTGTAGGCAGGGCGGATGATCAGCGGGTAAGTCGGGTTCTGGTCGGCAAGCTCGTGGAGGCCTTTCACGCTCTCGACTATCCGGCTGTCGGGGACCGGCTCCTCGATGCTCTGCATCAGCCGGCGGAACTCCTCCCGGTCCTCGGCCATCTGAATAGCCTTGAGCGGCGTTCCAAGCAGGCGCACGCCGGTTCTGTCCAACACTCCGTGGGTAGCAAGCTGGGTGGCCAGGTTCAGCCCTGTCTGGCCTCCGAGGGTCGGCAGCAGGCCATCGGGCCGCTCCTGCTCGATGATCTTCGTGGCAAACTCGAGATTGAGGGGCTCGATGTAGACATGGTCGGCGATTTCGGTGTCGGTCATGATCGTGGCCGGGTTGGAGTTCATCAGGACAACTTCCACGCCCTCTTCCCTCAGCGCCTTGCAGGCCTGGGTGCCGGCGTAGTCGAACTCCGCAGCCTGGCCGATCACGATAGGCCCGGAGCCGATGACCATTACCTTCCTTACGTCCTCACGTTTTGGCATTACCTTTCTGAAGCTCCCTTCAGAGAAACGGGACCTTCATTGACCCCTGGCATCGAGCGCGGCGCTGGGCCCGATCAAGCTGATCTCAGATTTTAGATTGCAGATTTCAGACTGCAGATCGCGGGTCCGGCAGCAGGATCCGAATGCCGCGGTGGTACTCCTGAAGGGACTCGACCCTGCAGGTCCTGTTCCGTGCGGCCTCAATGCCGAGCGCGGCGGCAACGGCTGCCGCCGGGGTTGTGACATACGGAACCTTGTGTTTGATCGCCGCCTTGCGGATGTAGCTGTCGTCGTAGATGCTCTCCTTGCCGGATGGCGTGTTGATAAGCAAATGGATTTTCCCGTTTGCGAGGGCATCCACTATGTTCGGCCTGCCCTCGTGAAGTTTCTTGATCCGCTCAGCCTTGGTCCCGTGCTTTGCGAGGAAGTCGGCTGTGCCGGAAGTCGCAACCACGCGGAATCCGAGCGAAGCAAGCCGTCTTACCGCCGGCAGGACCGTCTCTTTGTCGTGGTTTGCAACCGTCACGAGAACCGTTCCCTCCATCGGCAGCTTGAACCCGGCCGCCGTCTGGGCCTTATAGAACGCTAGGCCGAACGAGTCCGCGAGGCCGAGCACCTCACCAGTCGAGCGCATCTCCGGCCCGAGCAGCGGATCCACCTCCGGGAACATATTGAACGGGAATACTGCCTCCTTGACCCCGAAGTGCGGGTAATCGCGCGGTCGCACGTCCAGGTCGCGCAGTTTCGCGCCGAGCACTACCTGAGTCGCGATGCGCGCCATCGAGACCCCAGTCACCTTGCTCACGAGCGGAACGGTCCGGGACGCACGCGGGTTCGCCTCCAGCACATACACTGCGTCCTTCGCAATCGCATACTGGATGTTCATCAGTCCTACGACGTCCAGCTCGACCGCTATCCGCCGCGTGTACTCCACAATCGTGTCCAGATGCTTCTGCGGGATCGTGACCGGCGGGATTACGCACGCACTGTCGCCCGAGTGAATGCCGGCAAGCTCGATGTGCTCCATTATTGACGGCACGAACGCCTCCTCGCCGTCGGAGATTGCGTCGGCCTCGGCCTCTATCGCATTATCGAGGAACCT